>Ga0068853_100003570_pt1 | contig 11909 bp, 10 predicted proteins | sample KBSCornC32_FD_65655 | JGI IMG/M metagenome (GOLD analysis project Ga0068853, IMG submission 65655) | Corn rhizosphere microbial communities from Kellogg Biological Station, Michigan, USA - KBS Corn C3-2 | ecosystem: Host-associated > Plants > Roots > Rhizosphere > Soil ... | reverse complement strand
CGCCACAGATCCTCGACGTGCTCGAGGCCCACCGAGAGGCGCACCAGGGTGTCGCTGATGCCGAGGCCGCGCCGCACGTCGGGCGGGATCGACGCGTGGGTCATGATGGCCGGGTGCTCGGCCAGGGACTCGACCCCGCCCAGGCTCTCGGCCAGGGTGAAGATCTCGAGCGCCTTCAGAAAGGCGCGCGCGTGGGCCTCGGTGCCGTCGAGCTCCACCGTGATCATCCCGCCCGGTCCGCGCATCTGCCGGCGCGCCAGCTCGCGCTGGGGGTGGCTGGGCAGCCCCGGATAGGACACGCGCCGGACGCCGGGCGCGCGCTCGAGGCGGGCCGCCAGGTCGGACGCGGTCTCGACGTGACGTTGCATGCGGACCGCCAGCGTCTTCACGCCGCGCAGGACCAGATAGCAGTCCATGGGGCTCGGCACGGCGCCGATGGCGTTCTGCAGGAACTTGAGGCGCGCGGCCAGCTCGGCGTCGCTGGTGACGATCACGCCGCCCACCACGTCCGAGTGACCGTTGATGTACTTCGTGGTCGAATGGACGACGGCGGTCGCGCCCAGATCCAGCGGGTTCTGCAGCATGGGCGAGGCAAACGTGTTGTCGACGACCACGGGCACGCCGCGCGCCCGCGCGACGGCGGCCACGGCGGCGATGTCAGCCAGGCGCAGCAGCGGATTGGTCGGCGTCTCGAGCCAGACGAGGCGCGTGCGGTCGGTCAGCGCCGCCGCGACGGCCTCGGGCGTCCGCATGTCGACCGTGATCGTCTCGATCCCGAGGGGCCGCATGACGCCGTTGAACAGGCGGTACGTTCCGCCGTAGACGTCATCGCCGCAGACGACCTGGTCGCCGGGCCGCAACGTGTGCATGAGAACGGCGCTCGCGGCGCAGCCGCTGCCGAAGGCGAAGGCGTGGCGACCGTGCTCCAGCGAGGCGAGGCACGCCTCGAGGGCGGCCCGGGTCGGGTTGCCGCTGCGCGAATAGTCGAACCGCAAGGGACGACCGGGTTCGGGCTGAGCGAACGTCGTCGCCAGCACGATCGGCTCCATGACCGCGCCGTGTCCGGGGTCCGGGGTCTGCCCGGCGTGAATGGCCAGCGTCTCGGGGTGCAGCGCCGGAGTCGAGCCCGGCGCGCGGTCGTCGTCCATCATGCTGATAAAGATAGGCGATTCGTCGTGGCGGCGCGCGATTCCGGCGCTCACACCCTTGTTCATCGCTGCGCGCGGAAGTAGGTTTGCCCCCTCATGGCGACCCCCGCAGTCGGACAGGACATCGAAGCTTTGTGCGGCAAGTGCGGGACGGTCTGGCACGTGGTCATGGCCAAGGTCGGCGACCGCATCGCCAAGGTCGTGTGCAAGCGCTGCGGAGGTCACCACCTCTATCGCACCGAGCACGGCACGGCCGACAACGCCCGGGAGGACCGCGCCGCTGGCGGCGGGCGCCGCACCTTCAAGCCGCGCGCGCCCGAACCGGCGCCGCTGCCCCTGCCCGCGTTCGATCCCAACAAGCCTCCGCGCCCCTACGCGCCGGCTCAGCTGTTCGCGGCGGGCGAGCGCGTGGCGCACCCGACCTTCGGCACCGGGGTGGTCGCGGGATCGCCTGGGCCGGGCAAGGTCGAGATCGCGTTCCCGGCCGGACGGCGGGTGCTGGCCTGCGCGAAGCAAGCCTCGACGCTGGAGCGCCCGCACCTGGTCGACCACGTCCCCATCTCGGACCGCCCGCCGGAAAAAGCGTCCTGACGGTCGCCCTGCCCCGGCGCCGGGTCGAGCTGCGCAAGGATCTGGCGCGGGCGATCCTGGCCGGTCATCCGTGGATCTATCGCGACGCGCTCCGGGACCCGGGCGATCTTCCGGACGGCGCCGTCGTCGTGGTGACCACCGCCCGCGGGCGGGCGCTGGGCCGCGGGTTCTGGAGCCGCGCCACGCCGATCGCCGTCCGCATGCTGACGCTCGACAAGGCCGACGACCTGGCGGCGCTGGTGCGCGCGCGCCTCGCCGCGGCCCTGGACCGGCGGCTGGCCTTCATCGACCGCAGCCGCACGAACGCGTTCCGGTGGGTTCACGGCGAGGCCGATCGCTTGCCGGGGATCCACCTGGACCTGTACGCGACCGCCGGCGCGATCCGGTTCGACGGTGACGGCGCGCGCGCGTTCTATGTCGACCAGCAGGACATCGCGCGGCTCGTGATGGACGTGGGCCCGCGCGTCGAGCTCACCGGGCTGATCGAGCGGCGGCGCGGCCCGCGCGCACGAGCCGGACGCGACATGGCCGACGACGTGGCCGGGCGCGCCGACGATCACGGCGAGGCCGTGCTCCTGGCGGGCGCGCGGCCCCCCGGCGAGCTCGAGGTCCGCGAGGAGGGCCTGGCCTTCGGCGTCGATCTGGTCCACGGGCAAAAGGGAGGGCTGTTCCTCGACCAGCGGGACAACCGCGCCCGGGTCGGGACGCGGGCCCGCGGCCGGCGCGTGCTGAACCTCTTCGGCTACACGGGGGGCTTCTCGGTTCACGCCGCGGCGGGCGGGGCGGCGGCGACCACGACCGTCGATCTGTCGCCGGGCGCCGTGGCGGCCGCCGCGCGCAACTTGGAACGCAACGGCTTCTCCGCCGGAGCCCCTCCCCAGCGGCACGAGGTGGTGACGGCCGACGCGTTCGCCTTCCTGAAGGACGCGGCCGAGCGCGGCCGGCGCTGGGATCTGGTCATCTCCGACCCGCCCAGCTTCGCCCCCAGCCAGAAGGCCCTGGGCGCCGCGCTCGGGGCTTATGCTCGCCTGCACCGTCTCTGCGCCGCCGTGGTCGAGCCCGGGGGCATGCTCTGCGCGGCGTCGTGCTCGAGCCACGTGGACGCGCCCGCTTTCCTGGCGACCGTCGAGGACGGATGCCGGCAGGCGCGCCGCCACTTCGCCTGGCTCGAGAGCCACGGCGCGGCCGCCGACCACCCGCTCGCCGACTTCTTCCCCGAGGGGCGCTACCTGAAGCTGGTCCTCGGCACGGTAACGTGACATCGAGCCGCTTCATTCCATCGTAAGATCCGCGGCATGATCGACGGGCCGAGCCGCCGGTTCACGCTCTACAAGTGGGGGTGGGGCCTCGGCGCGGCGGCGCTCCAGTCGGCGATCTACTTCTTCGTGGGCAACGCCCGCTTCGAGCGGTCGACCGAGCTGTTGCGCACGCGCCTGGACGACGCCATCCCGTTCATCCCCGCGACGGCCTGGCTTTATCTGCCCATCTACGCGGGCATCTTCGTGTTGGCCCTGGCCTGCTTCCAGACCCGGGTCCACTTCGACCGGGCGCTGGCGGGGGTGGGCGTCATCTTGCTGGCAGGGCTGGCCGGGCATCGGTTCGTGGCCGCCGAGTACCCGCGCCCCCTGCTGCACACGCCCTACGGGGGGCCTTCGGAGACGTTCATGGCCTGGGTGCAGAGCATCGATCCGCCCGGGAACGTCTTCCCGTCGCTGCACGTGGCTCACACGTCGTCGCTGGCGTTGTTCCTGCACCACGAGAACCCGCGCCTCGGATGGGTGGTGATCGGGCTGGCGCTGCTGCTCGCGGCGTCGACGCTGACGACCAAGCAGCACTTCGTGGCGGACGTGGTGGCCGGCTTCGCCCTGGCGGCGCTGACGCGCACCATCTTGCTGAGGGGCGTGGCCCGGGGCGGCGCCGCCCCTTCCCCCGTCTCCTCGCCTTCGTCCTGATGCTCTGCCCCTGCCCCAGCAAGCGGGGCGACGAGATGTGGATAGGTGGATAGAATGTCCGCGAATGTGCGAGCTGCTGGGCATGGAGTGCAACGTCCCGACGGACATCGTCTTCTCGTTCACGGCCCTTTCGATGCGAGGCGGTCAGACGGCCCACCACTCCGACGGCTGGGGCCTCGCCCTCTACCACGGCCCGTTCGCGCGGATGTTCCTCGAACCGACCCCCGCCTGTGACAGCTCGCTGGCGCGGTTCGTTCGCAACACCCCGATGCCGGCGCTGCTCTCGATTGCCCACGTCCGCAAGCGCACCGTCGGGCGCGTGTGCCTCGAGAACACGCACCCGTTCAAGCGGGTGCTGTGGGGACGGGACTGGATCTTCGCCCACAACGGCACGTTGCCCGAGGCGCGCGACAAGCCGCTCGGCGAATTCTCTCCCGTCGGCGACACCGACAGCGAGCACGCGTTCTGCTGGCTGCTGTCCGAGGTCCGCGCCGCCTTCCCCGGCGGCTACCCGACCGACCGGCCCGAGGCGCTGTGGCGCTGCGTGGCCGAGCTGGGCGGAAGGCTCGGCGCCGAAGGGACGTGCAACTTCCTGCTGGCCGACGGGCTGCACCTCTACGCCCGGTGCGCCACCAAGCTTCACTACATCATCCGCCAGGCGCCCTTCGGGCGGGCCACCATGCGCGACGCCGACGTGCAGATCGACTTCAGCGCGCTGACCGCGGCCGACGACCGCGTGGTGGTGGTGGCGACCGAGCCGCTCACCAGCGACGAGATCTGGACGGCCGGAACGCCCGGCACGTTGTGGGTCTTTCGCGGCGGCAAGCTCGAAGCCTCGTTGCCCAGCCGAGATCCCGAGGGGCGCCCCGAAAAACCTTTCGTCGCCGCCAGTGCGACTTAGCGAGCTGTTGAAAAGAGGGCCTCCGGCCTCCGGCCTCGGGGCTCCGGAAAGGTGCGGGACGTCCGTCGGAGAGCGGTCTTCCCCGAGGTCCGAGGTCCGAGGTCCGAGGTCCCGCTTTCAGCACGCCGCCAGGGTCCTGCTCGCGATGGCCGCGGCGCTCGCGGGCGCGGGCGAGGCCAGGGCGGCGCCGGGGACCGACCTCGACCGGCGGCTGGGGCCGCTCGAACGGGAGTCGGTCGGCGAAGCGCTCGCCGCGCGGGGCTTGACCATCGAGGCGCGCCCCGAGGGCAAGCGCATCCGGGAGATCCACGCCGTCAATCAGGACGTGTTCTCGAAGCACGACTGGCTGTTTCAGCTCCTGAACATTTTTCACCGGACGACCCGCGAGCTTCACCTGAAGCGCGAGCTCCTCGTCGCGCCGGGCCAGCTCTACGATCAGGCCCTCGTCGACGAGAGCGTGCGCAACCTGCAGTCGCCGCCCGTCATCACCATCGCGAACCGCACGTCCGTGGGCCCACCCGACCTGTCGAGCGTGGTGGCGATCGTCCCGGTGGTCTCGCCGGAGCCGGGGACCGTGGACATTCTGGCCGTGACGCGCGACCTGTGGAGCCTCCGCTTCAACAGCAACTTCGAGTACCAGGGGAACGTCCTCTCGCTGCTGCAGACGTCGCTGTCCGAGAACAACCTCCTCGGCTGGCGGAAGTACCTGGCCCTGACCTTCGACATGGACCTCGGCCGCTATGGGTTCGGGCCCTCCTACATCGATCCGAACATCCTGGGGACCCGGCTGCTGCTCGTCGCGCGGGCCACGCTGTGGTACGCGCGCGACACCGATCGGTACGAGGGCGACACCGAGCTCCTGTCGCTCCGCTATCCGCTCTTCTCACTGGCGAGCCGGTGGGGCGCGGGCCTGGACGTCACTCACCAGGACGCGGTCACCCGCAACTTCCTGGGCAACGCCGTGCGGCTGGTGGGCGTCGACCCCACGCCCGGGCAGACGCCTGACGACATCGTCAACGTCCCATACAAGTACCGCCGCCGCATCCTGACGACGGACCTGAACGGCCTGCGATCCTTCCGCCGCGGGGACGTCATCCAGCGCGTGGCCTTCGGGCACCGCTTCGATCGGCGGCGATCGCTCGTCACCGAAGACTTCCCGGTCGATCTCGATCGACCGGACCTGGCCCGCCAGTTCCTGGATCAGCAGGCGCCCATCGACGAGACCCGCTCCGAGCCTTATCTGCGCTACGAGGTCTTCACGGCCCGCTACGCCACCTTCCGGGACCTCGACACGTTCGACCTGCGCGAGAGCCATCGCCTCGGCCCCCTGCTGCAGCTCGAGGTCGGGGCCGGCTTGCCGATCCTCGGCTCCGACGTGACCGCGTTTCCGGTGTCGGCGCTCCTGGGCTGGGGGATCGGCTCGCCGAACGGCGGCTACGGTTACGTTCAGATCCAGGCGTCCGCGCGAGCTCGCGGCGGCGGATGGATCGACGAGGCACTGGACACCCGCTTCTTCATCGCCTCGCCGCCCATCGCGCGCCTGGCTCGGCTGACGCTGTACGCCCACACCGACACCGTCCGCGACGACACGCGCCGCACGAGGTTCTTCATCGGCGGCAGCACGGGGCTGCGCGGATACGCCATCGGCGCCTTCGCGGGGTCGTCGTCGTTCGTCGCCCACGTCGAGCTCCGCTCGCTGCCGGTCGCCATCTTCTCGCAGCGGTTCGGCGCGCTCCTGTTCTATGACGCGGGCGACGCCAACAACTCCTTCGCCGACCTGGTTCCCCACCACGACGTGGGCGTGGGGCTGCGCTGGCTGATCCCGCAGCTCAACGCGTACACCCTGCGCATCGATTGGGCGGTGGCGACCCAGAGCGGGACCGAGACCCGCCCCGGCCTGCCCGGCCGGATCACCGCGGGGTTCATGCAGGTGTACTAGGCAGCAAGCGGCCGCGAACAATCGAAGACGGGCGCCTGGGATGCAGCGGCTGGCACCCAGCGTCGAGGCGACGCGGGGGCCTCTGTGTTTTACTCCGGGCGTGAAGCACGTTCATTGGCACGCTCACGTCCTCGTCGTTGCGGCTGCGCTGGCGGTCGCTGGATCTTCGGGCTGTGACTCTTCGAACGAAGGGGGATCGGGGGGCTCCACGCCGACGGGAGGCCACAACGGCACCGGCGGGATCGGGACGGGCGGCGCGAACGCAAGCGGGGGCAGCGGCTCGGGCGGTGCTCACTCGGGTGGCGCCACGGGGTCGGGAGGACAGGGGTCGGGGGGCTCCGGCACGGGTGGGAGCGCCACCGGAGGGTCGGCGTCAGGAGGCTCGGCCGCGGGAGGAGCCGCCACCGGAGGCGCCGCCTCGGGGGGCGCGGCGGCCGGCGGCTCCGCTTCCGGAGGCTCGTCCTCTTCCGGGGGCTCCGCGGGGCGTGGCTCGGCGTCGGGCGGGGCGGCCGGCGGCGGAAGCGGGAGCGGCGGCGCGGGTGGCGGTCCGGGAGCGGGCGGCAGCGGAGCCTGCTCGGACAGCTGCCCCGCGCCGAGCGGCGGCGTCACCGTCGCGTGCAAGAAGCGTTTCATGTACGGGTTGAACTTCGCCTGGTCGAGCGACGCGGGGCAGGCGAACTTCGGCACGGACTTCGGCGGCTTCGCGATGTGGAGCAAGCCGGGGGTCGCCGCGGCGAAGGCGGCGCGCACGACCGACATGACCGACATGAAGAACAACGGCGTGGACGTCGTGCGGTGGTGGATGTTCCCGCAGCTCTACGGCGAGGCCATCCTGCTCGACGGGACGAAGACGCCCACGGGGGTCGGCGGCACGCTGCTCGACGACGTCAAGGCGGCCCTGGACATCGCGGCGCAGCTCGACCTTCACATCAAGCTCACGCTGTTCTCGTTCGACAGCTTCTGGAACGACTTCCAGGTCAGCGGGGTCACCTTTCCCGGCTTGAAGCCGATCGCCACCGACGACGCGAAGAGGGCGGCGTTGATGAGCAAGGTCGTCGTCCCCATCGCCAAGGCGGTGGAGGCCAGCCCCAACAAGGACCGCCTGATCTCGTGGGACGTCATCAACGAGCCGGAGTGGTCCATCACCGGGCAGGACCCGTACGGCGATCCCGCCTTCGATCCGACGACCTCGGGCAGCATGGGCCGCACGATGGGCACCGTGACCTTCGCGCAGATGGAGACGTTCGTGAAGGACGTGGTGACGGCGCTTCACGCGAACAGCTCGGCGCCGGTCACCGTCGGCAGCGCCGCGGTCAAGTGGGCCAAGGCCTGGAGCAAGGTCGGCCTCGACTACTACGACTTCCACTGGTACGGCTGGGTCGATCAGTATTACCCGCACACGAAGAAGCCGTCCGACTACGGCGTCAGCGACAAGCCGGTGGTGGTCGGCGAGTTCCCCCTCGTGCCCGCCGGCGACACGTCGGGCACCATGTTCGGCGGCATCACCTACGGGAAGCTGCTGGACGACTGGCTGGCCGCCGGCTACGCCGGCGCGCAGGGATGGGCCTTCTCGGAGAGCATGGGCGCCTTCAGCTGGACCGACGGGAAGGCCAACGTGAAGGCCTGGCAGACGGCGCACGCGTGCTACACCCACTACTGATGCCCCCGGTCCCGTTCAGCTCGTGGCGCGCGCGGCTGGGCGCCGTCCCCTTTCTGGTCCGGGCCCCTCTTGCGATCGCCTTCGCTCTCGCCCTGACCGGGGGGATGGCTGGCTGCGCGACGGCGCCGCGGCCTGCGCCCTCCTCCGACAACCCGGACGAGGCGCAGCTCATGGAGCGCCTTCGCCAGGAAGCGAAGGCGTCGCCCGCCGCCGCGCTCGCCGACGCGGACCAGGCCGAGGCGCGCTACGGTGAGTCTCCCTTTGCCGAGGAGCGACGCGCCCTGGCCATCCAGGCGCTGGTCGGGCTCGACCGCATCGGCGAAGCGCGCGCTCGGACCTATCAGTTCGTCGATCGCTATCCGAGCGGCCCGTTCACGGCGCAGGTCCAGGCGCTGACCGGCGTGCATCCAACTCCGCCGGTGGGACCGGCGAAATAGGGGCCCGCGGTCGTGCGACGACCTCGCGCCATCGTGCTCTCCGCCGTCGCGCTCCTCCTCGGAGTCCTTGCGACGGGCGCGTGGCTGCTGAGGCCCCGGACAGAGGCTCCCCACGCTGAAGAAGATCGCCCGGCGCTCGCCCACGCTCCGACGCCGGCGCCGGCCAGACCGTCTTCGGAGGGGGCGTCCGTTCGAGGGAAGCAAGCGCCCCCCGCCGCTCGGGCCGCGGACGAGGAGCTCCTCGCGGGTGTCCGCGCCCAGGTGCGCAGCGACCCTCGAAGGGCGGAGTCCCTGGCGCGCGAGGCGCGCGCGCGCTTCCCGAACAGCCCTCACGCGGACGAGTGGGACGCGCTCCTCGTCGATTCGCTCGTCAACCAGGAGCGCATCGGGGCCGCTCGCTCGGAGACGTATTACTACTACGACCGTCACCCCGGCGGCGCCTTCGCCGCGCACCTGTTCGCGCTGACCGGCGTCCACCCGACACCGGTGGGGCCGGGTCCGCGCTGAGCTCACGGCCAGCGTCGATTCGCAAGGGAGGTCAAGCCGGCCTCGCGACCGCGGAGTAGGTTGCGCTCCATGACGGTGAAGGCGGAGACGCGATCCTTCTACGAACAGGCGGTCGAGCGGGCGGTGCGCCACATCATCGCGCGTCTCGACGACGCGCTCGAGCTGCGGGGGCTCGCGCGCCACGCCGGGATGTCACCCTTCCATTTTCACCGCGTGTTTCGGGGGCTGCTGGGTGAGACGCCGCTCGAGCTGCAGCGGCGCCTGCGCCTCGAACGCGCGGCGGCGGCGCTGCTGGGGGGCGACGAGCGCGTGACGGCGCTGGCCTTCGACGCCGGCTACGAGACCCACGAGGCGTTCACGCGCGCCTTTCGTCGCGCGTACGGCGTGTCGCCCTCTTCTTTTCGTCAGCGCGCGGGCGCGGCCCCCGCCGGCTGTGAACGCCCGCCGTCCGTCGAGATCACCGCGCCTTGCGGGCTGCACGTCCATCGACTCGAAGAGCCGCTCGACCTTCTCTTCAATCAAGGAGCACCGGACATGAATGTCGTCATCGAGAATCTTCCCGCGTTGCGCGTGGCCGCCCTTCATCACGTGGGCCCCTACCAGAACATCAGCGAAGCCTTCGGGCGCCTGGGCGCGCTCGCGGGGCCAGCCGGGCTCTTTCGCCCCGACAGCATGATGATTGGCCTCTATCACGACGATCCCGACACCACCCCCGCGGAGGAGCTGGGGTCCGAGGCGGGGGTCACGGTCCCCGAAGGTGTGCCGCTGCCGAGCGGCCTGACGGAGATCAAGCTCGCCGCCGGGCGCTACGCCAAGACCACTCACGTGGGCCCCTACGACCAGCTTCACGACGTGTGGTCCCGCTTCGTCGGACAGTGGCTCCCGTCGAGCGGAGAGCGCATCGGGGACGGCCCGAGCCTCGAGGTGTATTACAACACCCCCGCCGACGCGCCGCCGACCCAGCTTCGCACCGATCTCTACATTCCGTTGGCGTGACCCCTGGCCGCGGAGCGGCCGTGCACGCGGCCCGCCCCTCGGGTGCCCGCGTCGCGCCATGGCGACCTCGACGAACCGCAGGGGACCGCCGGCCAGTCCGATCGGCACGCGAGAAGGCGATCGGGGCGAGGGGGCAAGTCGTCGGACCGGGCCGGATTGCGGCGCCTGATCGTGGGCGTTCTTTTCGTCAGCCGTCTTCTCGTCGGCCGTCTTCTCGTCAGGCGTCTTCTCGTCGGCCGTCTTCTCGTCGGCCGTCTTGTCGTCGGCCGTCTTTTCTTGGGCGTTCGCGGCGCGCCCGGCGAGACACCGTGAGAGCGAGGACGACGACGAGCGAGAGCAACGGGCCTCCGCTGGAAGATCGAGACGGAGGCGGACCTCCCACGGCGCAGCCGGGCGGGTCCGGGTCGTCCCCTCGAACGCCGGAGCCGCTCGTCCCGCCGGTCGTTGCCGACATACCGCCCGAATGGCTGGTGGAGCCCCCGCTGCCCGACCCTCCCCCGCTCGCGGACATGCCGCCGCTGCCCGACATGCCGCCACTCGCGGTCACGCCGCCGCTCCCCGATATCCCGCCGCTCGCGGACAGCCCGCCGCTCGCGGACAGCCCGCCGCTGCCCGACCTGCCGCCGCCGGCGGACATACCGCCACTGCCTGATGCGCCACCGCTCGCCGATCCGCCGACACACTTGCCCTGCTGACACGTACCACCCGACGGACACAGCGTCGCGGCCGGACCGTCATCGACGGTCCCGTTGCAGTCGTTGTCCTTCCCGTCGCAGACCTCCGTCGCGCCGGGGTACACGACCTCGTGAAAGTCGTCGCAGTCGAGCTCGTTGTCCGTGTATCCCGTGGGCGTCGTGCAGTCGAGGACGGACATGTAGACGGGATCCTTCGTCCCGTAACCGTCCCCGTCCTGGTCGAGGTAGTAGCGCTTCCCGGCGCCGCAGCCGGCGACCAGGGCCAGCGTCGCCTGTCCCGCGCCATCACCGCGGTTCGTGCCGTCGCCGTTCGTCGAGAGCCCGTACGCCTGGAACACCGCACCGGCCGGCGTGGGCGACGACCACTGGGCCTGGAACTTGGTCTGCCCGCCGGAGCCGGTCCGGGGCATGGTGTGGGCGACGCCGCCCGAGATGATCGTCGTCCCGCTCTCGGTGGCCTTCAACGTTCCCCCGCCGAACGACATCGCCAGGTAGAAGCCGGCCGTCATGCCGTTGGTCTGCGAGACGCTGACGGTCAGCGTGACCGCCTCTCCGGCCGCAGGCTGCATCGGGCTCGCGGTCAACGTGACGGTGGGCGGCTTGCCCCCTGAATGGCAAATGTCGCACCCCATGGAGGCGATGCCATTCTTGTGAGCGAACGCCTCGCGCGCGACCAGCATCGCCACGAGGCCCGTGACGACGGCGGCCACCACGACGGGCCCGAAGGACGCCGGAGCGGCCACCGCGCTTCGTCCTCTCCTGGTTTCGTGCGCTTGGGATGACATCGCTGGTGGCCCGAGAACACGTTCTCCCCCAAGCGACGACCATCCCTCCCCGACGCGCTGCGAATGCGGGCGCGACGGCTCGCGGAGCCGGCGGCCAGTCTAGCGTCTATCACACCGAATGCCACGGCCTTTGCGCCGTCGGAACGCCCCTGCGAGCGCCGCGGTGTCCGAGGCTCACTTGCCCGGGGGCGCCGCGGTGGCGGCCCCGGCCGGGGCGGTCGAGGCGGCCGCCGCCTTGCGCGCTGCCGCGCTGATCGGCGCGTGCGCGTCGACCTGCTCGAACGGGATCCCGGCCTTC
>Ga0068853_100003569_pt1 | contig 11910 bp, 14 predicted proteins | sample KBSCornC32_FD_65655 | JGI IMG/M metagenome (GOLD analysis project Ga0068853, IMG submission 65655) | Corn rhizosphere microbial communities from Kellogg Biological Station, Michigan, USA - KBS Corn C3-2 | ecosystem: Host-associated > Plants > Roots > Rhizosphere > Soil ... | reverse complement strand
CCCAGCGTGTCGGCAAACGCCATGATCGCGCCGCCATGCAGCGTGTCGAACGTCGTGCAGATTTCCGGACGGACGAGAAGCTTGCCGACGATCTTCGCCTTGGTCGCCTCGACGATCTCGACGCCGATCAACTTGGCGAGCGGCTGCGGCCCGTCCGCGATTTTCTGGTCTACGGCCATGATTTTCTCCTCTGCCCCGATCCTAGCCGGAGGCCACGCGCATTGGCCACTTTTCCGCCACGGAAGAGAGGAGGATACTGACACATGGCCAGCACGATAGACCTGCCCGATCCCGCCACGCCGCAACTTCCCGCCGTCATCGCGTGCAATGAGCGCACGGTGCGCGAGGGATTCCTGAGAAAGCTACTGCGCGTCGCGGGCCACATCCCGTTCGCGGACGACGCGGCAGCCGCCTATTTCTGCGCGATCGATCCGGCAACGCCGAGCAAAGTGAAAGGCATCCTGCTCGCGGCCCTCGCCTATTTCGTCATGCCGTTCGACGTCGTTCCAGACTTCATTGCAGGCCTCGGCTTCACAGATGACGCGGCGGTCCTTGCGATGGCGATCGGCCTCGTCGCCAAACACATCACGCCACAGCATCGCGCAAAGGCGCGCGCGACACTCGACCTCCCGCCGGAGAAAACATGACGTACGCCGAGATCGAGAAGTTCTGTTTGTCGTTGCCCGGCGCGACGCGTTCGCTGCAATGGGGCGACCATCACGTCTTCAAGGTGGGCGACAAGATGTTCGCGGTGCTGTGCTCGCCCGGCGACAAACCGCACACGATGTCGTTCAAGGCGGGCGATGCGAGCTTCGAGATTCTCACCAAAGCGAAAAACATCATTCCCGCGCCCTACATGGCGCGCGCGAAATGGGTGCTGCTGGAGAAGCTGACGGCAATGACGACGAAAGAGCTGAAAGCCTATCTCACCCGCGCGCATGCGCAGGTCGCGGAAGGTCTGACGAAAAAGAAGCGCGCGGCGCTGGGGCTCGCCTAGCGAACCTTGGCGATGCGGGGCGTAAGGTTCTCGGTCGTCACGCTGGCCGGCGTTCCACCGACAAACTCGATACCGATGCCCTGATCGTGATGACGCGCGACGCGGCCCGCCATCTGACCGATGAGCACGAATTCGCCGATCGGCGGACGAACATCGGTCTTGAGCGCAACACCGCTGACGGACAGATCGAGCACTTCGCACGCGACGAACTGTCCGTCGGCGCGTGTAAAGCGCGCGATGCCTTTTGTCGGCGTACGATCGTGGCGGCGCAGCACGTTGTCTTCGACCAGCTCACGGTTCATGAACAGGATGAGCTGTTCGGCGATGCGCTCGCGCTTCATCGGCGTGCAGTTGAAACGGACACCGAAATCGCCCGGATTGTTGCGGGTCAGCGTGCCTTCGAGACGGCCGAAGCCGTCGACGTACAACACGACCGCCGTGTTCTGTTCGAGTTCGAGATCGCATTCAATGGACGCGCCACCCGGCGACAGATCCACGACCTTGCAATGGCACTCACGCGAATCCGCGGGGATAAACAAACGTCCACCCAGATCGACGCGCACGCGCCGGAAACGGCGGCGTTCCGCCTTTGCCTTGGCGATTACAGGTTCGACATCTTTCATGCGATTAACCGGACCTCGCGGTCCTGCCCTTTCTGCGCACAGTGTGTACGAAGGACGGTCAATAGATGGTTTACGTTTACCGCAGTGCAGGCCTCTTTTTTGCCCCGGTTAAGCGGCACTTAACCTTCGGCGGCCGGCGCGCTATAGCATTGCCGCTGCTGCGTAACGCATCCGGAGACCCGTATGAGCTTTCCCCGCTTTTCAGCCCGTTTTGCTGCCGTGTCCCTTGCGGCAGCTTTGCTCGCGGGATGCGTCAATGAATACGCGCTCGACGATCTCGGCACCACGAAGCCCGAGGGCACGGCGTTCAACAAAGCACTCTTCTACAATTACAAAGCGGTCGCGCGCTCTTTCGGGCCCGTCGGCGCATCGGCCGGTGTCGCATTCGATCATGGCGGCTCGATGGAGTTGACCGAGTTCGACAGCAATGTCGGCGGTCTCGCGAACGATTACGCGGAGAAGGCGTTGCTCGCCGCGCGTGGATCGGTGGTTGAGCCGGAGCCAGGCGTCAACGTTGCAACCCACAAGATGCGCGACCGTTTGATCCGGGCGATTGAACGCGGCCGCGATAATTTTCCAAACGAATCCGCGCGCGCGCAGGTAGACTACGACTGCTGGATGATGAACGGGAAGGTGCCGTCAATGAAGCGCGCCTCCGGCAAATGCCTTGACTCGCTCAACGTCTCGCTCGCGGCGCTGGAGACGAAAGCGAAGCCCGCGCCCGCTCCTGCGCCAGAACCGCCGCCGTCGGACAACACCGACAAACCCGCAACCTCGCCGGTCAACCAATGAAAGCCTTCGACTACATCATCGTCGGTGCGGGAAGCGCAGGTTGCGTTCTCGCCAATCGTCTTTCGGAAGATCCGAAGATCGAGGTCCTGCTGATCGAAGCTGGCGGACGCGACAAATCGGCGATGATCCATATGCCGGCCGGTATTCCGGCGCTGATCGGCAAGCCCAATCCGTACAACTGGTACTACAACACCGAAGGCCAGCTTCACATGAACGGCCGCAGCCTCTATTGGCCGCGCGGCCGCGGCTGGGGCGGCTCGTCGTCGATCAACGGCATGATCTATATTCGCGGCCACGCGCGCGACTACGACGGTTGGCGGCAGATGGGATGCGACGGCTGGTCATTTGCCGATGTGCTCCCCTATTTCAAGCGCGCTGAAACCAATCAGAACGGCGGCGACGATTTCCACGGCGGCAACGGCCCGCTCTACGTGTCCAACGGGCATTCCACCAATCCGCTGTTCCGCGCCTTTGTGCGCGCGGGTATCGAAGCTGGTCACAAGCAGACCGACGATTTCAACGGCGCGCAGCAGGAAGGCTTCGGCCCTTATCAGCTCACGATTCGCGAAGGAAAACGGTGGAGCGCTGCGAAGGCCTATCTCCACGACATTCTGAAGCGTCCGAACCTGACCATCGAATCCAATGCGCAGGTCTCGCGTGTGACCTTCGACGGCAAGCGCGTCACCGGCGTCGAATACGTCCAGAACAAGCAGACGCAGAAAGCGCATGCGACGCGCGAAGTCATTCTCTCCGGCGGAGCGGTGAACACGCCACAGGTGCTGCTGTTATCCGGCATCGGCGATGGCGAAACGCTGAAGCGCTTCAACATTCCCATGGTGATGGAGCTGAACGGCGTCGGCAAGAATCTGCAGGACCATCTCGATGCGTCGATCCAGTACGAATGCTCGCAGCCGATCACGCTCTACAGCCAAGCCAATCCGCTCAACGCGCTGAAGACCGGTCTGCAATACATGCTGTTCGGCACCGGCCTCGCGACCGGTCAGGGACTTGAGTCCGGCGCGTTCCTGAAGAGCCGCCCCGATCTGGAGACACCCGATCTTCAGTATCACTTCATCGCCGCGCTGATGACCGATCACACGCGCGTCAAAGCCGATCGTCACGGCTTCATGGCGCATGTCTGTCAGCTGCGTCCGCAGAGCCGCGGGTACATCTCGCTGAAGTCCGCCGATCCGCTTGCTGCACCCGTCATCCAGCCAAACTATCTGGAAGCCGAGGAAGATCGCCGCGCGATGCGCGAAGGCGTGAAGCTCGCGCGCGAAGTGTTTGCGCAGGCTTCCTTCGATCCGTTCCGTGGTCCTGAAGTGATGCCGGGCGCGCATGTCACCAAGGACGATCAGATCGATGCCTGGATCCGCCGCACCGCGGAGACGATCTATCACCCGGTCGGCAGCGCCAAGATGGGCGTCGACAAGGAAAGCGTCGTCGACCCGCAACTCAAGGTCTATGGCGTCGAAGGATTGCGTGTTGTCGATGCGTCGGTCATGCCGGCGTTAGTTTCCGGCAACACCAACGCGCCGACGATCATGATTGCGGAAAAAGCCTCCGACATGATCCTCGGGAAACCCGCGCTGCCGTCACAGAACGTTAAAATTGCAGAGGACGATAACCGCGCGGCGGCCTGACACCCGCCGCGACGTTTGCCGTCTATCTTTCCCTGCAACTTCGGGCCTATGCTGGCGTTATGATGAGCATGAAAACCCTCATTCTTGCCGCTGCCGCCGCGCTGTTCATCATTCCGGCGCACGCCCAGAACACGCGTCTGGACGTGAAGACGCTGAATTTCGATCTGTGGTGTCAGGAGACGGCGCGGATCGATCCCGACCGCTGCGACAAGCGCACGCCGGAAGACGAGAAGGCGTTCGAAGCCTATCGCGCCAAGATCGAGAAATACGAAGTGCCGTATCTCAAGCGCAAAGAGGGCGAGCAGCTGTTGGACCAGAACGTGCTGCACAACGATCCGGTCGATGACCCGATCTCCAAGAGCTACTCGAAACAGACGCAAAGCACGCCGTCGGGCACAGACCCGCAGCCCTGATCGATCAGGCCGGCGTCACCGAACCGCCAATCATGTCGAACACGCGGCGAAGCATTTCGTCGCCGTGAAACTGCTGCACTGTGGGGCGGTCCTGCGACACGACAAGACGCAAATGTGGCGCGCGCGCGTGATTGCGCAGGACCTGCATGGCGGGCGGCGGGGGTGGCGGGGGTGTCTGTGTGTAGTTGGGAAGCGGTTCGCCTTCGCGCACGATCTGCGAGGCGATCAATCTCTGATACGCGATGGGGCGGCCGGCGAGCTGATGTGCGTCCGTCAGAATCTGTGTCATGCCGATCATGCGGGTGGCCTCGCCACCGTTGAAGGTGATCGGCGCGAGAACGGTTTCCATTTCGACCATGCCGCAATCGGCGCTGGCGCCAATGGAGGACAGGCAGACCGGCTGGCGCGTTTTCATCGCCTGACGAAGCAGCGTGCTGAGCGCGATGCCCGACTGACCTTCCCAATTCGCCAGGAAGCCCGTGCCTTTCAATTCCATCCCGAAGCGCTCGCAGAGGCCGGTGCCGGCGAGGCGATACATCGGGCGTCCCGGATTGATCGCGTCGAGAATGAAGATATGGGACAGCATACGTTTGATCGCGCGCGGATCGATATCCGTCTGGTCCGGAACGTCACGGCCTTTGCGAAGGCGGCTCCAATAACCAACCAGCAGATGGGAATTCTTGTGCTTCATCGAACGCTCGCCCCTGAACTCTCATGCGGGGCAGTGATCCAGATCGGAACGCTGCCACGCGTCTGGGATCACAGGAGAGCGAAACACGTGCCAGTCTTCGCGCCGCGATAAGCGCGGTGCGTTAAGACCAAGGCCCTTGCGGTGTGAATGGTCCGAAGAAGCGGACCTCGCGCGATTTCAGAACAGGCGTGAGAAGAAGTCCGGCGCCGAATCCGCCGACATGCGCCCAGAATGCAGTCCCGGGCTGGGATGCATCGGTAAACGCGGCGCTCAAGAGCTGCATTCCGAACCAGATGCCAACAACCCAAACGGCGCGGATCCATAAAGGATAAAAGATAATCCCGAGCGGGATGATCACGTGCACGCGCGCGCGCGGATACAAAAGCATATAGGCGCCGAGCACGCCGGAGATCGCGCCCGATGCGCCAATCATCGGGATCTGCGAATGCGGATCGACAACGTCCATGGTCAATGCCGCGAGCACGCCGCAGACAAGATAGAAGAGCGTGTAGCGCGTGTGCCCCATCGCCTCTTCGATGTTGTTTCCGAAAATCCAGAGATACAGCATGTTGCCGGCGAGATGCAGAAAGCCGCCGTGCAGAAACATCGAGGTGAAGATCGTCGCGTAAGCTGGCAGTCCCATCACCTCTGACGGCGGAGAGATGTCGCCGGAATAGGCGGCCGGCGTGAAGCCGAGAACGCCGAGCGCCGCGTCCATGCCCTTCTCACCAAGGGAAAGCTCCCAGCCGAAAGCGGCCACGCAAATCCCCATAATCGTCCAGGTGATGAACGGCGTGTGTTCTACGGGGTTGTCGTCCGAGAAAGGGATCATCCGCTGAGAACCTGGCTTTTTTCCCGCGTTACTGTCTCAGAATGAACCAGTTCGGCCGCGTTTTGCACGGCTGTGCGTGGCACAAATCCTGAAATGAAGGACGCGATCATCAAGGCTTGACCCATGTTCCCCTAGGGCGTGGCCAACCCTGTTTAGGATGATCGGAGCGAAGGAGCCAGAGCATGTCCCGGTCCAAGATTGCAGTCTCCCTGTTGGCGGGAGCTGCTTTGGTAACAGCCACTGTATCGCCCTCTTTTGCCGGGGGCTTCTACACAGGCAGCGTTCCAAGCGTCGGGACCAGCGGCGGCATGCACGTCAACGGCGGCTACGGCGGCGGCGGTGGTGGTGGTGGTGGTGGATGTCACGGCGGCGGTGGCGGCTCTGTGATCGTCATCAACAAGAACATCAACATCAACAAGAACATGAATCTGAACAAGAACATCAACATCAACAAGGTGGTGGTGATCAACAAGATCAACGTTCAGGTCGCAGCCTTCGCGCAGGCGATGGCAGAGGCGAACGCGCATGCGGGCGCGGACGCGTCGGTCATCATCTATGGCGGCGGCAGCTATGAATATGTGAACGTCAACAACAGCGGAAACATCGGCGCCATCGCGACGGCATCGGGTCATTGCGAGATGCAGGAAGCCAGCGTGGTTAAATCGATCCACGCGGTTTGTATCTCGGCAGAGGGCCGCGAATTCCCGGCTTCGCACATGCTGGCGGAAACTTGGGTTGATGCATCCTATGAAGGCGAAGTCGCGCGCTGCATTCCCGGCTCGCATCTGAAGGTCACCATCGGCGATGTCGTGCAGTCCGATCAGGGCCTGGCCGGCCTCTATTCGACCGGCGTGATCCTGCAATGCGGCGAGCACGAAGCCGTGCGCCACTTCAAAGACGGCATGCTGAAATGCGCGCCGGCGATGGCGGTCCCGGACTGCACCGAGCGCACGAACCTGCGCAAATGGGGCACGGGCGACATGTTCTTCACTTATCGCTCCAAGGTTTGCGCGGAAACCGCGCGCGCCGTGTCCCATGACGTGGAACTGGACGCCAATTCGATGGGCGGCGGCGTCGGCGGAAGCGGTAACTACTAAGCAGCAGCTTCGACATTCGTTAAGGCTTCACCTCTAAAACCAAGGCCGCACGTTTCAGGACGGCGGCCTTGACCCTTTCCATGCAGCGCATCCTGCTGGCGATCGCTTTCGCCACGATCCTCGCCGACACAGTGTGGGCGAGCGCGGTGCATTTCGACATCGACGAACGGGCCTATCTGTTTCTCGCAGAGATCGTCGCGGCTCTTGTCGCCGGCGCGTTGTTCTATGACCGCGTGCGTCCCGATCCGAAACTCAGCGCGATGCTGATGGGCACCGCGTTCCTCGTAGGCTTCTCGGCCGCGTTCAGTTTCCTGAACTATCTTCTGCTGACCGTTGCAGGTCCGCGTATCGACACGGCCTTCGCTGCTGCCGACCGCGCGATCGGATTCAATTGGGTCGCCGTGATGACCTTCATGGCGCACCACCCCGTCACCAACGCGGTGCTCCAGCTCTGCTACATCTCAGTCTTGCCGCAGATCGCGTTGCTGATTATCGCGCTCGCTTGGTCGTCGCGCGGCGGGGATGTCTTTCGTCTTTGCATCAGCATCGCGGCAGGTGCGTTTCTTACCGTCGCGTTCTGGACGCTCTTCCCGTCCTTCGGCGCGTTCTCGGTCTACACACTTCCGCCGGAAGTCACGAAGCACATGGTCGTCGCGCTCGATGGAAAATATGCGCACGACCTGATCGATCTTCTGGCGAACGGACCGGGACAGATCTCGCCGCGCAGCGCGAAAGGCCTTGTCGGATTCCCCTCGTTCCATGGCGCGCTGGCAATGATGGTCGCGTGGCATGCGCGGCAACTGAAATATCTGCGCGGGCCCGCGGTGGTCCTGAACGCACTCGTCCTGATCGCGACGCCGATCCAGGGCGGTCATCACCTGACCGATCTCGCCGGTGGCTTCATTGTCGCCTGTGCCGCCATCGCAATCGCGAATCGGACGGCCCGTTTTGCCAGCGCTACGACGCCAGTCACGTTGCCCTACCCTGCCCCATCAGAAGCGGGCAGAACGGCCCACAGCTAGGGCCTTCCTGCGCCCATCCATCGCGCTTGCCCCAAGGGGTTCGGCTGGTATTGTGCGGCGCACCGCAATCCCACCCGCCCCAAGGTTTCCCCATGAATATCCACGAATATCAGGCCAAAGAGGTCCTGCGCGGCTTCGGCGTCGCCGTGCCCCGCGGCAAGGCTGCCTTCACCGTCGAAGAGGCCGTTGCGGCGGCCAAGGAACTGGGCGGACCGGTCTGGGTCGTGAAGGCACAGATCCATGCCGGCGGACGCGGCAAGGGCGGCGGCGTAAAGGTCGTCAAATCCATCGAGGACGTGGAGAAGGAAGCCAGGCGCATGCTCGGCATGACGCTGGTCACGCACCAGACCGGTCCGCATGGCCGCGTCGTGCGCCGCCTCTATATCGAGGACGGTTCGGCCATCGACCGCGAGCTTTATCTTTCCGCGCTCGTCGATCGCGAGACCAGCCGCATCGCGTTCATCGCCTCCACCGAAGGCGGCATGGACATCGAGGAAGTCGCGCACAAGACGCCCGAGCGCATCAAGACGTTCCAAGTCGAACCGGTTGCTGGTTACTCGCCTTATATCGGGCTCGAGATCGCGACCGCACTGAAGCTCAAGGGCGATCAGGCCAAGCAGTGCGGCAAAGTCATCCAGAGCCTCTACAACGCATTTCTTGCGAAGGACATGAGCCTGCTGGAGATCAATCCGCTGGTCGTCACCAAAGACGGCAACGTCGTCTGCCTCGATGCCAAGATCAATTTCGACGACAACTCGCTCTACCGCCACAAGGACATACAGGCGCTGCGCGATCTCGACGAAGAAGACCCGATGGAGGTCGAGGCGTCGAAATACGACCTCTCCTACATCAAGCTCGATGGGTCCATCGGCTGCATGGTCAACGGCGCCGGTCTCGCGATGGCGACGATGGACATCATCAAGCTCTATGGCGAAGAGCCCGCGAACTTCCTCGACGTCGGTGGCGGCGCGACCAAGGAAAAGGTCACGGCGGCATTCAAGATCATCGTCTCCGATCCGAACGTGAAAGGCATCCTCGTCAACATCTTCGGCGGCATCATGAAATGCGACATCATCGCGGAAGGCATCGTTGCCGCCGCGCGCGAGATTTCGCTCTCGGTTCCGCTGGTCGTACGTCTCGAAGGCACCAATGTCGAATTGGGCAAGAAAATCCTCGCCGACAGCGGCCTGCCCATCGTCTCCGGCTCCGACCTCGCCGACGCCGCGCAGAAGATCGTCAAGGCTGTGAAGGGCTGATCGTGCGCCGCTTTGCCCTCGCTGCCTTGTTCGCCCTGAGCGCAACGCCCGCATTCGCTGTCGATGCGAATGCGCCGGAGCAGTGCATCACCGGGCCGGTCGAGAAGACCTATGGCGGCACGCCCTGGCTGGTCGTGAGTTGCAGCGACGGCAAGAGCCTCGTCTTCGTCGCGAAGGAAGGCGGCAAGGCCGCACCGTTCGAATTCGACCTGACCTTTACCGGCAACGACTACGACCTCACCGGCCACGGCAAAGGCGACCGCAAATTCACTGACGCCGCTTACGCCGATCTCCAGAAGCTGACGGGCAAGGATGTGCTCGACCTTCTGACAGCGACCAAAGCCGCGAAGAACAAGAACTGACACTGTAGAAAGACCGCGAATGTCCATCCTCGTCGACAAGAACACCAAAGTCATTTGCCAGGGCTTCACCGGCAATCAGGGCACGTTCCATTCGGAACAGGCCATCGCCTACGGCACCAAGATGGTCGGCGGCACCTCGCCCGGCAAAGGCGGCACCACGCATCTGGGCCTGCCCGTGTTCGACACCGTGCGCGAAGCGCGCGAAGCGACCGGCGCGACCGCGAGCGCGATCTACGTCCCGCCGCCGTTCGCGGCCGACGCGATCCTCGAAGCCATCGACGCGGAAGTCGAACTCATCGTCTGCATCACCGAAGGCATCCCGGTGCTCGACATGGTGAAGGTGAAACGCGCGCTGTCGGGCTCGAAGTCGCGTCTTATCGGACCGAACTGCCCCGGCGTCATCACGCCCGGCGAATGCAAGATCGGCATCATGCCCGGCCACATCCACCGCCGCGGCAGCGTCGGCATCGTGTCGCGTTCCGGCACGCTCACCTATGAAGCGGTGGCGCAGACCACCGCGGTTGGCCTCGGCCAGACGTCGTGCGTCGGCATCGGCGGCGATCCGGTGAAGGGCACCGAGCATATCGACGTGCTGGAGATGTTCCTCGCCGATCCGGAAACGAAATCCATCATCATGATCGGCGAGATCGGCGGCAGCGCCGAAGAAGACGCGGCCGACTTCATCAAGCACAACAAGACCAAGAAGCCGATGGTCGGATTCATCGCAGGCGTCACCGCGCCTCCGGGCCGCCGCATGGGCCACGCCGGCGCGATCATCTCCGGCGGCAAGGGCGATGCGAAGTCGAAGATCGAAGCGATGCAAAGCGCCGGCATCCGCGTCTCGCCGAACCCGGCAGCGCTCGGCACGACGATGGTCGATCTTCTAGCTGGTAAATAACCTCACCATGGCCGCCCTCGAGGCGGCCATCCAGCTAGCGAGGCGCATAGCGACAGCGTATGCGCGCGAGCGAAAAAGACTCTTTTGTGCGGCGCGTAGACACGCGCCTGCTGGGTGGCCGGGTCAAGCCCGGCCATGGTGACTATTTTTGCATCGCCACGCGGATCGTATCGACCATCTTCTCTTCAGGGATGCGCGCGAGTTCGGGGAGCGTCTTGCCGGATGCGATGAGCTTGCCCATCACGATCCACGCGGCGCAGTACGCCTCACGCTGCATGCCGTTGTTGCCGTGGCCGAAGGTGTACTTCATCGCGATTTCGCGACCGCTCTTGTCGAGGTCCGGTGCGATGTCTCTCAGCACCGCATCCTTCTTCGCGTAGCAGGTGGCGAGCCAATCGCCGTCTTCGGACATCTGCGTGTAGGTGGTTTCCGGCAGGCCGGGATACACCGCCTGCGACGTGCGCATCGCAAGCCCTTCAAGGAACATCGTCTCCCCGATCGGCGCGCCGAAGGAATTCTTCACGCCAGCGAGCTGCGCGTGAATCGAATGTGTAAGTTCGTGCGCGAGCACCACTTTGCGGTTCGCGTTCTCGACAGACATCATCACCGTCGCCGGTCTCCCATCCATCGGCGGGATCGTATAGGCGTTGTTGTCGAACTGGCCGACATACAACACGACGCGCGATTGGATCGGTGTATCGCCCGTCTTGAACAGCGCATTGATCCTGTCGAAGGCCAAATTGGCATCGGCCTCGCCCTGCTTTTCCATCGCGGAGAGATGCGGGATCAGCGCCGGATATTTCGTCCACGCGTCATCGACGAGTTTCCGCGCCATCGCGTCGCCATCCGGTCCCGGCGGTACGGCAGCGATGCCGTAATCCTTCTGCCACAACGCGAAACGCGCATCGGCGTCTATCGGCTTGGCGGTCGCTTCGGCATAGAAGGTCTGAAATTTCCCAACGCGATCGGCGATGTCGAGCGTGTGCGCAGCGTCCGCGGCCTGCGCGCCGGTTGCGGAAATCGCAAATGCGGCAGCGCACAAATTCTTTGTGAGCATAATGGCGTCCCTTCCCAATACCGCCCTCACATAGGGGCCGGTTCGCGTCCTTCAACACCCGGGGACAAGGGAATCTATCGACTGGCGATTTTCCGCAACAGGTCCTGCATCGGGCGCTCGAAGGCGTTGAACGACAGGAGACCAAGGCCAATCAGGACAGCGTAGAAGATCGCGAGCGCAATTCCGTTCTCGAAAAACGCCGGCGTCAGCGCGAAATGCGCAGCGAT
>Ga0068853_100003567_pt1 | contig 11911 bp, 8 predicted proteins | sample KBSCornC32_FD_65655 | JGI IMG/M metagenome (GOLD analysis project Ga0068853, IMG submission 65655) | Corn rhizosphere microbial communities from Kellogg Biological Station, Michigan, USA - KBS Corn C3-2 | ecosystem: Host-associated > Plants > Roots > Rhizosphere > Soil ... | reverse complement strand
TTCGCGGCCCGCATTCGTGCGGCGTCCTTGCGTGTCGCTTCATGGGCCGTTAGCTCAGCCGGTAGAGCAGCGGACTTTTAATCCGTTGGTCGCAGGTTCGACTCCTGCACGGCCCACCATGCAATAAGCGCACTACATAGCCATTTCTAGGCTTTATGGCAGTTACGAAAGCCCGGTAAGTTCCTACCGAGCGCGTGAATGTCATGGGCTGTGTCATGGCGGTGTCCCGTCCACACGCTGTCCGCAGCATGGCTCGATAAGAAATCGCCCCGTTTTTGCGATTTTTTGGCCGTGCATCCGCAGCAACTTTACCCAAAACGGCATCCATCGCCCGGCTAGCGTGCCTTCTTGTCCCGATTTCAATCCCGGTTCATGACATAGAGGCGCGCGCGTGCGGACGGTGTTCCGACGCGTGGTTGTTCTCGTAGCTAAGCTGGTGCGCCGGTCACGGTGGCTCGAAGTACCATCCAGTCAATCGTTCATCCCAAGCCTCGAACCACTTTGGAGTGCCGTGTGCCCTGGGCCTCCCGTCCGCGGGAGTGAGCCCACGCAGATGTTGATGGGGGCGTACGTGGTTGTACCAAAGCCGGAACGCGCACACTTTGGCTGCAAGATCATCGCCGCCGGTCACGGCGATCAAATCAAGATGCCGTTTGAGCGTGCCGAACAACCGTTCAATGCGACCATTCATCCAAGGGCAGTGAGGCGCGGTGTGCTGCAACCGCACCCCCAGCAGCCGCATTGCGCTGCGCAAGATTTTGGACGAGAAGCAAGCTTCATTGTCGGCCCGTATCGTTCCCGGCAGTCCATATTTTCTGAAAGCAGTGATGAGTTCACGCAGAATCGTCAGACTGCGCTTGTCCGCAATCTCGCGCAGGACCAGTGCGGCGCGAGTACCGTGGTCGAGCAGGCCGAGGATCAGGCGCTGCTGTCCGCTGAGGTCCGCTTTACCAGTCAGATCTAAGGCCCAGATGTGATTTCGAGGTTGCGGGCGAGGAACACGGTGTTTTAGCGTTCGACACAGGCGCAGAATTTCGGAGCGTCGTTGACGCAACAAGGTTGCGACGTATGTTTTTCCAACCGTCATGCGTCGGTCGATGGCGAAACGCCGATTGAATACCTCGGCGTGAACGCGGCAGCTCAGTCCTGGCGACCAAGCAGCAAGTCGAAAGATCTCGCGTCGGACCCACTCTGGTTTGCGCGCATTGCGGGTGCGCTCAATGCGCGCGGCTGCAATGGGTCTCCGCTTGCATGGGGAAGAAGCGCGGCGTCGACGAAGAGCGAGTATGAGTGCAAGCAGCGATCCGGCGATGAGGAGAGCAATGCAGTACAGCATCTTCCTTGATCACTATCAGCGGGGTTTCCGAATTGTTTCCTGACTGATGGAAAAAATGCGTAATCGGCCAGATTCCCAATGCCGGATTGGCGGGCATCGCTTCCGAATTTTTTCGCGGGTCCTGTGGCATAATTTGCGCGGGGTTCATGGGGATTTTTGATGTCGTTTTTTCTTAGCGTGTTCGCTTCATGGATGAGTGCGTCAGCACGCATGATCACCCGGCAACTGGGTCGCTCGCGCCCCGCCGCATCCAATGCATTCGGCAATCGGGCATACACGGTCTTGCGTCGCTGCGGCGTACTATTAAGCCTGCTGGTCCTGTGGCTGGGCAGCTGCGGTGCCGCCGTCGCGCAGTTGCCAGCCATGATCGGCCAGACGGTCACGCAGACATCTGCAGGCGCAACGCACACCTGCGCGCTGACGACGGCAGGCGGGGTGCAGTGCTGGGGTTACAACGGAGACGGCCAGACCAGTGTACCGACTGCGCTGCTCAGTGGCGGCACGGCGGCCATCTCGGCGGGTGCGTACCACACTTGCGCGCTGACAACGGCGGGCGGGGTTCGGTGCTGGGGTAACAATAGCTGGGGCCAGACCACCGTACCTGTCGCACTGGTGAGCGCCGGCGTGGCAGCGATCTCAGCAGGCTCGAATCACACGTGCGCGCTGACTACGGCGGGTAGGGTGCAATGCTGGGGTGACAACGCCTATGGCGAGAGCAGCGTACCGACTGCGCTGACAAGCGGTGGCACGACAGCGATTTCGGCAGGCACGAATCATACTTGCGCGCTAACGACAGCGCGCGCGGTGGTGTGCTGGGGCAACAACAGCAATGGCGAGACCAGCGTACCGGCCGCGCTGGCCAGTGGTGGCGCGGCGGCGATCTCCGCGGGCACTTCTCACACCTGCGCGCTGACGACGGCGGGCGGGGTCCAGTGCTGGGGTGACAACAGCAACGGCGAGAGCAGCGTACCGATCGCGCTGGCGAGCGGCGGTGTGGCGGTGATTTCGGCGGGCCGGGACCACACCTGCGCGCTGACGACGGCGGGCGGGGTGCAGTGCTGGGGAAACAGCAATAGCCAGACTGGCATACCGACAGCGCTGACGGACGGTGGTGCAGCGTCGATCTCAACGGGTGTATGGCACACCTGCGCATTGACGACGACGGGCGAGGTGCGGTGTTGGGGTGACAACAGCTACGGCCAGATCAATATACCTGCCACGCTCGCGAGCAACGGCACCACAGCGATCTCGGCGGGGGATTTTCACACCTGCGCGCTGACAACGGCTGGTGCGGTGCAGTGCTGGGGTGAATACGGCAGCGGCGAGACCACCGTACCGGCAACGCTAGCGGGCGGTGGCGGGGCAGCGATCTCGACAGGCTGGCTCTATACCTGTGCGCTGACGACTGCGGGTGGCGTCCAGTGCTGGGGTTCCAACAATTACGGCGAGGCTACCGTACCGGCCGCGCTGGCGAACAGTGGAGCGGTGGCGATCTCGACCGGCGAATCGCACGCCTGCGCGCTGACGATAGGGGGTGGAGTCCAATGCTGGGGTTACAACGGTTACGGCCGGACCACTGTTCCGAGCGCGCTGGCGAGCGGTGGCGTGGTAGCGATCTCTGCAGGCGGGGGGCACACCTGTGCGCTCACGACGGCGGGCGGGGCGCAGTGTTGGGGTGCCAACAACTACGGCCAGACCAATGTACCGACTGCGCTAGCAAACGGTGGCGTGGCGTCGATTTCGGCCGGCCAGTCTCACACCTGCGCGCTTACGACGGCGGGCGGGGTGCAGTGTTGGGGTGCCAACAACGACGGCCAGATCAGCGTACCGGCTGCACTAGCAAACGGTGGCGCTCGGGCGATCTCAGCGGGTGGCGGAGACACCTGTGCGTTGACTACGGCGGGTGGGGTGCAGTGCTGGGGTGCCAACGGCAATGGTCAGACCAACGTACCGATGGCACTGGCGAGCGGTGGCGTGGCAGCGATCTCGGCTGGCTTGTGGCACACTTGCGCGCTGACGACGGCTGGCGGGGTGCAGTGTTGGGGTGACAACCTTCTCGGTCAGTCTGGCCGAACGGGCCAGACGATCGATTTTTTGTCGCCGGCCACTCTAGTGGTTGGCGGCACATTGACCCTGAGCGCAAGCGCTTCGAGTGGCGGCACGGTGACGTTCGATACGTGGACACCGGACACTTGTAACGTCAATGGGATCACGCTGACGGCAACGGCCACCGGGCTGTGTGGCGTGCGCACTTCACAAGGGGGCTCCCACGATGCGGCGCCGGCACCACAGCAGTTGCGCTTGATCCGGGTAACCCCGTCGTCCAATTCGGGCTACGTGCCCTTGAAGCCAGCGCGCTTGCTCGATACGCGCGCAGGTTACGGCACGATCGAAGGGCAGTATGCCGGCATCGGTGCAGCGAATGCTGGTGCTGTCGTCGATCTGACGGTGGCCGGTCGCGGTGGCGTGCCATCGATCGGCGTGGTCGCAGTGGTGTTGAACCTGACAGTGACCAATCCGACCGCGTCGGGATATGTGACTGCGTGGCCATCCGGGACGACGCAGCCCTTCGCATCCAACCTCAACTTCACCCCCGGCAAGACGATCGCGAACCTCGTGATCGCCAAGCTCGGTTCGAATGGCAAAGTGTCGCTGTACAACTCGACCGGTACGACGGACCTGATTGCAGATGTGGCGGGTTACTTTGATGCTGGCACGGACCTCAATGCCTTGTCGCCGGCACGTCTGCTCGACACACGCGCGGGTACCGGCACGATCGATGGTCAGTTTCAGGCCACCGGTGCGTTGCCGGCCGGAGGTACGGTGAGTCTTATGATCGGCGGACGCGATGGCATTCCGTCGAGTGGTGTCGGCGCCGCGATCCTCAATGTCACTGCCGTGCGGCCAACTGCTACGGGATATCTGACGTTGTGGCCGAACGATGCCGCACAACCTTGGGCTTCGAACCTCAACTTTATGCCAGGTGATGATATTCCGAACCTCGTGATCAGCAAGGTCAGCGGGTCAGGCGAGGTGTCGATCTTCAATTCGGTGGGCACTACTGACGTCATTGCAGACGTCGCCGGTTGGTTCCCTTCGAGTTCGCAGCTGACGCCGGTCGTGCCGGCCCGCATCATGGACACGCGTCCAACCTTGACCACGATAGACGGCCAGGCTCAGGGTATGGGGGCACTACAAAGCAACGGCATCACAAATCTAGCGGTGCTCAATCGAGGCGGCGTGCCCGCGAGCGGCGTGGGTGCGGTGGTACTCAACGTGACGGTGACCGAACCGAAAGCACCAGGCTATCTTACGGTGTGGCCTGCGGGCTCATCTCAACCGCTCGCATCGAACCTGAACTTCGTCACGAAGCAAACGATCGCGAATCTGGTGATCACAAAGGTAAGCGCGAACGGACAAGTGGCGTTCTACAACGGCAGCACGGGCACGAGTCAAGTTGTGGTCGACGTGGTGGGTTGGTTCGCGGAACAGTAGGGCTGGCGAATGTATAGAATTCGTAGGAATTTCTGATGATGGGTTTTCTTCACGCGATCGCTTCATGGATTAGTGTGCCAGCGCATTTGCTCTCCGCACAGCCGCGTAGCGATGGCTCTACGGCGTTCAGAATAGGCAGCCTGCTGAGTGGCGTCATGCGCCAGTGCGGCGTGCTGTCGGCTCTGCTGGCCTGGTGGCTGGGCGGGTGTGGTGTCGCCACTGCGCAATCCCCTATCGTTCTCGGCCAGACGGTCACACAGACAACGGCGGGGGGGTATCACACCTGCGCGTTGACGACCGCCGGAGGAGTGCGCTGCTGGGGCAACAACGGCAACGGTCAGAGCAACGTACCAGCCGCCTTGGTGGGCGGTGGTGTTGCTGCGATCGCCGTGGGTATGTATCACACCTGCGCTGTGACGGCCGTGGGTGGGGCGCTGTGCTGGGGTTACAACTACAACGGCCAGACCAACGTACCGACCGCGCTGTGGAACGTCGGAGTGGCGGCGATCTCAGCAGGCGCGTACCACACCTGTGCGCTGACGACGGCGGGCACGGTGCGGTGCTGGGGTGACAACAGTGGGGGCCAGGCCAGCGTACCGACCACGCTGGCGAGTGGTGGCGCGATCGCGATCTCTGCGGGGTTGACCCACACCTGCGCGCGGACCAAGGCGGGTGGAGTGCAGTGCTGGGGTTCGAACAACAATGGCCAGACCAACGTACCACCCGCGCTGGCGAGCGGCGGCGTGGCAGCTATTTCGGCGGGCTGGCTGCACACCTGTGCGCTAACGACGGCGGGCGGAGTGCAGTGCTGGGGTTTGAACAATGACGGTCAGACCAGCGTACCTACCGCGCTGACGAGTGGAGGCGTGGCGGCAATCTCGGCGGGGGGATACTACACCTGCGCACTGATGACGTCAGGCGGGGTGCAGTGCTGGGGCGACAACCACGAAGGCCAAGGCAACGTGCCGATTGGGCTGACGACCAGTGGCGCGGTGGCGATTTCGGCGGGCTGGCTGCACACTTGTGCGCTGACAATCGCGAGTGAGGTCCAATGCTGGGGTGACAACGAGAACGGCCAGACCAGCGTGCCGCTCGCGCTGGCGAGCGGTGGCGAAGTGGCGATCTCGGCGGGCTGGCTGCACACCTGCGCGCTGACGTTGGCAGGTGGCGTGCGGTGCTGGGGTGCCAATTACTATGGCGAGATCGACGTACCGACCGCCTTGGCAAGCGGAGGTGTGGCGGCGGTCTCCGCGGGCGCGTACCACACCTGCGCGCTAACTACAGCGGGAGGCGTGCAGTGCTGGGGTGAGAATAACGTTGGCCAGATCAGCGTACCCGCTGCGTTGGTGAGTGGAGGCGTGGCGGCGATCTCGGCGGGCCAGTATCACACGTGCGCGCTGACGACGGCGGGCGGAGTGCAGTGCTGGGGTGCCAATAGCGCAGGCGAAAGCAGTGTCCCGACGGCGCTGGCGAGCGGCGGCGCATCAGCGATCTCGGCGGGCGGGTACTACACCTGCGCGTTGACGGTGGCCGGCGCAGTGCAGTGCTGGGGTAATAATTTCTTCGGTCAGACCAACGTGCCGACCACCTTAGCGAGCGGTGGTGCGGCGGCGGTATCTGCCGGCTCAAACCATACCTGTGCGCTGACGACTGCGGGCGGCGTGCAGTGCTGGGGTGTCAACAGCGACAACCTCACTAGAGTGCCGGCCGCTCTGGTGAGTGGTGGCGCGACGGCAATCTCAGTGGGCTTGAATGAATCCTGCGCGCTGACGAAAACGGGCGGGATGCAGTGCTGGGGTAGCAACACCGTCGGCCAGAGCACCGTGCCGACTGCGCTGGTGAACGGTGGCGTCTCGATGATTTCAGCAGGTTGGCTGCATGTCTGCGCGTTGACGACGGCCGGCGAGGTGTGGTGTTGGGGTGACAACACCTACGGCGAGTCGGGGCAAGCGGCTCAGAAGATCACCTTTTCACCTCCTACCACTCTGGGAACCGGTGGCGCATTGCTCCTGACCGCGAGCGCTTCAAGCGGTGGCACGGTGACGTTTGATACCTGGACTCCGGACACCTGCACTGTCACCGGGACAACGCTGACGGCGACGGCTTCTGGATTGTGCGGCGTGCGCGCTTCCCAAGTGGGTTCCAATAGTGCCGCGCCGGCGCCACAACAGTTGCGCTTGATCCAGGTTGTCCCCTCGCCTCTTGAGGGTTATGTGTCCTTGAGCCCGGCGCGCTTGCTCGACACACGCGCAAGCTCAGGCACGATCGACGGACAGTTTTCCGGCACGGGCGCAGTGGCTGCGGGCGGTATCGTTGATCTGACGGTGGCAGGTCGTGGCGGCGTGCCATTGATCGGGGTGGTCGCCGTGGTGTTAAACGTGACAGTGACCAATCCGACCGCATCGGGATATGTCACCGCATGGCCGTCCGGGACGGCGCAACCCTTTGCATCCAACCTCAACTTCGCACCAGGTAAGACGATCGCGAACCTCGTGATCGCCAAGCTCGGTTCGAATGGCAAAGTGTCACTGTACAACTCGGCCGGCACGACGGACCTAGTTGCCGACGTGGCCGGTTATTTCGGTGGCGGCACCGATCTCAATGCCTTGTCGCCGGCACGCCTGCTCGACACACGCACGGGTACGGTCACGATCGATGGGCATTTCCAGGGCACGGGTGCCTTGCCAGCTGGCGGCACGTTGAATCTGATGATCGGCGGACGCGATGGCATTCCGTCCAGTGGTGTCGGCGCAGCGATCCTCAATGTCACTGCAGTGCAGCCGACGGCACCGGGATATCTGATGCTGTGGCCAAGTGATGCCGCGCAACCCTTCGCTTCGAACCTCAACTTTATGTCGGGTGACACTATTCCGAACCTGGTGATCAGCAAGGTCAGCGCGTTAGGCGAGGTGTCGATCTATAACTCTGTGGGCAATACCGACGTCATTGCGGATGTCGCAGGCTGGTTCCCATCGGGTTCGCAGCTGACGCCGCTGGTGCCGGCGCGCATCATGGACACGCGTCCGGGCTTAAGCACGATCGACGGAGAAGCTCAGGGTTTGGGGGCACTGCAGAGCAACGGCACTGCAAACCTGGCAGTACTCAATCGAGGGGGCGTACCCGCGACCGGCGTCGGTGCGGTGGTGCTCAACGTGACGGTGACCGAACCGGCAGCACCGGGTTATCTCACGGTGTGGCCTGCGGGCTCGTCTCGACCGCTCGCTTCGAACCTGAACTTTGCCGCGAACCAAACGATCGCGAATCTGGTGATTGCCAAAGTAGGTGCGAATGGACAGGTGGAGTTCTACAACGGCAGCTACGACACGAGCCAAGTCGTAGTCGACGTGGTAGGCTGGTTCGCGGAGCCGTAACTTCTCGGTGAGAGCACGACTTCAAAGTTGCCTGACATCACCCTGAAATTCCCCGATACGTTCCCTGATCGATTCCCTGCCATGAGCGAACCACTGGGAAATTTTTCAATCCGAAGTTGGCGTCAGACATGGCCTACAGCGCGAGTCGGTATCGTTGAAAGCGCTTATTGGGAAGAAAATTCCCTGTAAATTTCCCTGTTAACGGGAATTTCGACCGGAGACGAGTTGCGGGTGGTTTGCATCCACCACCATTCAGTCGCACATGCGGAGCATTTGGCCGCTTCAAAGCCAGAAAAGCCCGCCGTGTCGCGGGCTTTTCCATTTCCGTTGGTCGCCAGAGACGGAAAGGAAGGGCATTTTTTGCCTCAAATAAGGACACGTCTCCGTCTTCGCATCGGGGCGACCAACGAGCCCCAGCGCGAGGCCGCGCAGTGGATTCGGGAGTAGTTCGCTAGAGTCCCAGTTCGAGAGCTCGCTCGGCATCCAGAAAGCCGGCATACGCCGCATGGCCTGCGTCGGCGACTGTTGGGAACGCAGGAAAGCGCTCCCCCCTCGCGCCCCACACTCGCGATCGCACCACCCGACCGCAGACCCTGGCCAGAAACATAGCATCCTCAGCGTGCGTGCTTTGCACGTCGGGGTTCCACTTGTTGGAACGCTTGGCGGGGTTGTGAAATAGCCGCCCACGCGTGTCGACCAGTTTGGAGATGGCTTCTTGCTCAGTAAGCCCATGCCCCGCGCCTTTAGAGTTGGCATTTTTGATCTCCGCTCGAACGGCACCTACAAACTCGGCTGATCGCAAAAATGCCGCGAGCATAAGGTTGTTCTTGGTGTTGCTCTCTGCGAACAACGCATCGATGAAAAGAAAGAAAAAGAAATAGGCCTCGACGTACCGAAACCGTTTGACCTCCGTCCAGCCCGCGCGGTAGTACGCCAGCAGAAACTGGAAAGCCGGCCCCACTTCGGGAGCACGCAACGCGGCACGAAACACACCGAACCGCCAGACGGGAAATGCCTCGGGTGGCACACCGGGAGATTGGTGGAATGAGCCCAGTCGCCGAGCGAGCAACCGTTCCTCTTCGGTTTCTCCAACCCATTCAAAGCCACCGCATTGCGCATAGATGCGCTCTACGCCAAAGACTGCAAGCTTGGCCTCCAAACGAGCAGCCACTTTCAGCGCATCGTCGTATCGCGGCGGGTCTGGGATTGTGATCTCGCCGGCCACACCTTCCTCTGACGAGGGCCGGAGGGTGGCCTGCTCATATGGAGGTGAAACGTCATAAACGATGAAGACCTGACGTAACAGGCGCTCGCGGGTCAATCCGACGGAAACCAGCGCGCCGTCGTCAGCGAGAAACCGCTTGGGCCTGTCAAGCCGGAAGGTGCCTTCGACCTGGAAGGTGTACTTGATTTTCATACGTGGACTCAGCGCGGGGAGAAGAACTGTAGCTCGTCTCTTACACTGGCAGCGCGTCTTAGGTGAGAACGGTGTGCTGTTCCTCCCACACAGCCGGCATCGTTTCCCACCGAATCGACCGATCGGCGGTCCACTCCGGAGCATGCCGCTCTGACGCGAGTTGTTCCACGAGGTCCGGCGCCAGGAACGCAAGCTGCAGCGTCCGCCCGACGTAGCAATTAACGACGTTCTCCTGCTCGGCGAACTCGACCGCTGTAAGCGGCTTTTCGGGATGCATTTAACTGATGCCAGAACCGCATTCCCGTTCTAAGTACTTTGAGGATCTGCAGATCGGGCGGGGTGTGTGGCTCGACGCCACCGCCGATCACCAATCGCCGTTCCTTGCCTCGCTGTCTTAGTGCCAGCGGCACTGTTCGCTCCAGTCGGATCCTCATTCTGGCTGGAAGGGTGATTAGCGAACCTTATCGCGTGTAGAGTCAGGAGCTACTCATTGAGGCCGCGCGAAGAGCGCAAAAATGCATTGGAGCGATCGATGGGTCGCATGGACACAGGCCCCAGCGGGGATCTGCACGCACGGTCTGCATTGCGCTCGGAATGCTTGTCAGTTCTTGAGAGACAAGTCGAAGTATGCTTTTGTCCGAACTATCCTGCCAGAAAGCGCTGCGAAGTTGCGCATCGCAGACAACTGCTCTTCGACATGTGTAGAGTGGTAATTGCCCTTTGGGCTCCTGACTTGGGCACGAAATGGTCGTGGACGCTGCAGACGCGCGAGCGCGAGCAAACCGCAGGTAATTAAAAAAAAATTATCATCCGCTTCTCGGACGCTGGTGCATGCTTCCAACCCGTGTCATCTTTGCATGATGGAAGCCGTGAACGTTCTCCTCTTGAAACTGCGCAAGTTGCTGCACAGTCGCGGCAGGACTCGGGACGAGGCCGACGAGGCGATCCAGGAAGCCTTCCTCCGATTGCAGCGGTACCGGCAAGATCGACACGTGCAGGAGCCCGAGGCCTTTCTCGTGCGTACCGTCATCAACGTGGTCGCGGACGACGGTCGCCGGCGGTCGCGGTGGCGACCGGCCTCGCTCGCGGAAGTGGAGACGCTGCGGTTTTCGGAAGCGGGCTCGGCGCCGGACGATGTGGTTCTCGGACAGCAGAGGTTGCGTGGCCTGCGTGCGGGCCTCGATCAGTTGAGTCCGCGTACGCGTGAGATATTTTTGCTGCATCGTGTTGAGGGCTACAGTCACGCTCAGATCGCGGCACGCATGGGAGTTACCGTTAGTGCGGTGGAGAAGCAGGTGGCGAAGGCGGTCTTGTTCTTGACCGAGTGGATGGATCGTATATGAGCGAACGAAAGACTCCATTTCGCCCATCGCGTGCCGCCTATGCCGAAGCTGCAGCATGGTTGGTCCAATTGCATGGGGCCGGTCGAGATGCCGAGCTTGAAGCAGACTTTCGTGCGTGGCTCAAAGCGGGTTCCGGCGATCACGCTGCTGCCTTTGAGCGGGTGACCGAGGTCTGGGATAAGGCCGGGGAGGTCGATATTCGCGGCCTGGCACGTGTTACTTCTCGGGCTGCTTTCGAAAGGAAGCAGCCGCGTTGGCGTGTGGCGGCGGCAGCGATGGTCCTGAGTGTTCTCGGGTTGGGCGTGTTCCTGCTTTCGCCACATGACATGGAATACACGACGGGCATAGGCGAACAGCGCACCGTTCGCCTGAGCGATGGCACACGTCTTTCCTTGAACCAAGACAGCGCTGTCGATGTGGACTACGACGGCCGCCGGCGCATCGTGCGTTTGTCGCGCGGGGAGGTTTTGTTCGAAGTGGCGCATGACGTACAGCACCCATTTGTCGTAATGGCCGGGGATCGCACCGTGACAGCGCTGGGCACGTCATTCGTTGTTCGCAAGGAATCCGACGAAATGGATGTGACGCTGCTGGAAGGCAAAGTCAGCGTGGCTTCGTTGATGGCCGTGCGAGCCTCAGGAGCCTTCGAGAAAGAGCAGGGCGAGATCACGCTCAAGCCCGGTCAGTACTTGCGCGTGCGTGCGGGCGAGCGACCGCAACTGGACGTTCGGCGCGCGGACGCCGCGACTGCTTGGCGTCGCGGCGAAGTGATTCTCGATGGTACTCCGCTCGGCGAAGCCGTTGCGGAGATGAATCGTTATGACCCGCATCGTTTGGAAATCGACGACGCTGATCTCGGACAAGTTCGGGTCAGCGGTATCTACCGCACCGGAGATAACCTCGATTTCGCCCGATCCGTTGCCTCGATATACGGGCTCAAGGTGAAAGA
>Ga0068853_100003564_pt1 | contig 11916 bp, 13 predicted proteins | sample KBSCornC32_FD_65655 | JGI IMG/M metagenome (GOLD analysis project Ga0068853, IMG submission 65655) | Corn rhizosphere microbial communities from Kellogg Biological Station, Michigan, USA - KBS Corn C3-2 | ecosystem: Host-associated > Plants > Roots > Rhizosphere > Soil ... | reverse complement strand
CATCCCCGGCGTCGACACCGCCGGCATTCTCGTCGTGAAGAAGGGCGGCGAATTCGAGTCCCTGGCCACTACGACGGATCTGCCTCACGAACTCGACGTCCTGCAGATGACGTTTCAGGAAGGCCCGTGCCGGCAGGCAGCGCTCGCGGACACGGTCGTGCGGACGGACGACTTTCGCTCCGAGACACGTTGGCCGCAGTACTCCGCAGCGGTCGTGAAAATCGGGGTGCTGAGTGGCATGTCGTTCAAGCTGTACACCGGTGATCAAACCGCAGGGGCACTGAATCTCTTCGGTTTTCAGACCAACGAGTGGAGTGCCGACGCCGAGTCCATGGGAAGCGTGCTCGCCGCCCATGCCGCGGCAGCGATCGTCGCCACCCAGCACGAGCAGCAATTCCAGGCAGCGTTGCTGTCCCGGGACCGCATCGGTCAAGCCAAGGGCATCATCATGGAGCGTTTCGACGTCGACGACGTTCGGGCGTTCCAGATGCTGCGGGCGCTGAGCCAGGAACAAAACACGAAGCTCACTGACATCGCCGAACGCGTCATCAGCACTCGAGGCGGCTGATCACGCACACGACTTTCGCAGGGCTCCAATCCGCTCACGGCTCGAGGATGATCTTCACAGCACCGTCCTGTTTCTTTTGAAAGATCTCGTAGGCGTGTGGTGCGTCGGCGAGCGGCAGCGTGTGAGTGGCGAATTCGTCGATTCCCAGAGGATCGGCATCGGTCAACAGCGGCATGATGTCCTCCACCCACTTCTTGACGTTCGCCTGCCCCATCCGCAGCTGGACCTGCTTGTCGAAGAGCGTCAACATCGGCAGCGGATCAGCCATTCCGCCGTACACCCCGATCAGCGAGATGGTTCCGCCGCGACGGACGATGTCGATCGCCGCGTACAGGGCATTCAGACGGTCAACGCCGGCTTTCTGCATCATCGGCTTGGCCAGGGCGTCAGGCAGCAGACCCGTGATCTGCTGGGCTAATTTCGCGATCGGCGAGCCGTGAGCCTCCATGCCGACCGCGTCGATCACCGAGTCGGTACCGCGCCCTTCGGTCATGTCCCGGATCGCGTTGCCCAGGTCGTCCTCGTGGTCGGCGAGGTCCAACGTCTGGATGCCGCGGTCGACCGCCCGCTTCAAACGCTCGGGAACCCGGTCGACGGCGATGACGCGATACCCGAGATGCTGGGCGATCCGCGCAGCCATGTCGCCGATCGGCCCCAATCCCAGCACGGTGACCGACCCGCCATCGGGGATGGCCGCGTACTGCACTGCTTGCCAGGCAGTGGGAAGGACGTCCGACAGATACACGAAGCGCGAATCGGCAGGCCCAGACGGCACCTTGATGTGAGTGAACTGGGCTTGCGGCACCCGCAACAGTTCGGCCTGCCCACCGGGCACCGACCCGTAGAGCTCGGAAAAGCCGAACAGCGCCGCGCCCATGCCCTGCTTGCGGACCTGCGTCGTCTCGCATTGGGTGAACAATTCTTGGTCGCACATGAAGCAACTGCCGCAAGATATTTGGAAGGGTATGACGACGCGCTCACCCACCGCCAAGTTCGGCACGTCGGACCCGACCTCGCGCACGATGCCCATCGGCTCGTGACCCAGGATGTCGCCCGGGTTCATGAACGCGCCCAAGACTTCATACAGGTGCAGGTCGGAGCCGCAGATATTCGTCGACGTCACCTCGATGATCGCATCGGTAGGGTGCTCGATGACCGGATCCGGGACGGTGTCGACGCGGACGTCCCGCTTGCCATGCCACGTGACTGCCTTCATGGGTGAACTCCTCTGATTGCCCCGGGCCGAACGTTGTCTTGGCCATACCCGTGACGGTGTGGCGCAAACGAGCCTGCTGAAGCGTCGTCACCGCCACCCGGACCCCAGCGAGGTGACCGCCGCACCCGACAATCGAATTGACGATCAATGGTTTTCGTTGGGTCATGCGCGGGAAACCTTCGAGTGAGTCCTCCTTCGGCCCGTGAGGGAACGCCACCGTTTCGTGCCCGACAGGAGGCGCACAACGCACGTTCTGCCCTCGCTTTCCACTGCTCGTGCTCGGCTCAGTCCTTCCTTGGTGTGCGACGCAAAACAACGCTCTCACCACACCTGACGCCGGGTTCTCCCGCCGACCCACCCCGGAATGACGTGCTCGACTCGCTAATTCGCGCGCCCACAACGCATCTAGGAGTCAAACAATGACCGCCACCATCGACCATCGCCGTCGGCCGCCCCTCTCGTCCAATTGTTCAATCGGTCGCCCAGTGATGACCGATTCCCGGATGCGGCTCTCCGGGGGGCTCATCGCCTACACCTTGGCCGGAGCCGGACCGGCCGTGGTCTTGGTCCACGGGTTGGGTGGGACCCGGCAGACCTGGCGGTGCCTGATTCCGACGCTGGCTCAGACCCACACCGTGATCGCCCTGGATCTGCCGGGCCATGGCGACTCCGATCCGCCGGCCGGCGACTATTCGCTCGGAGCCCACGCCTGCGCGATCCGCGACCTACTGCTCGCACTCGGACAGCGCAGCGCGACGATCGTGGGGCACAGCCTCGGCGGTGGAGTCGCGCTGCAGACTGCCTACCAGTTCCCCGATCGCATCGAACGGCTGATGCTCATCAGCAGCGGTGGCCTTGTCTCGGAGGTCGCACCGATACTGCGCGCCGCTACCTTGCCCGGTGCACAAACCGTGGTCGCCGGCCTCGCTCAGATCCCGGTGGCGGTGACGCGTCGCGTGATGGCGCTGCTGCCACCCTTTGCGGCATCACCGGACTCGGATGCCTTGGCCAGCGCGCTGCGCGGCCTCGCCAACGCCCAGCAGCGACGAGCGTTCGTGCGAACCGCACACACCGTCATCGACTGGCGTGGTCAAAGCGTGTCGGCCAACCGTCAACTCGGTCTGTTGCGTGACGTTCCCGTCCTCGTCGCCTGGGGAACGCGGGACACCACCATTCCCCCGCACCATCACCAGAGCTTCGCCGAACGCGTGCCGCACGCCGTGATGGTGGAGATCCCCGGTGCTGGACACTATCCGCACGAGACCGAACCCGGGCAATTGTTGGCCGCGATGGACACCTTCCTATCCACCACGACGCCGTTTCGGTACTCAGAGACCCGATGGACCGATCTGCTCACCGCACGATTGCCAGAGGACACGTCGACCTCACCGCAGTCCGCGTGCGGTCACCCACGCGAATGCGTGACGAACGTCGCCGGCGCCCCCGCAACGCCCATGACCACCGCCCGGGCACCAGATCATTTCCGCTGGCGAGGCGTATGTGCCGCAACATGATTCACGATTTCGTTCAAGAACTCGGAGGCGCAGCGTAGCGCTTACGTCGTCTGGGTAGGTGACTCTGATGTCGCGGCGCGCCCAGGGACCCGCTCAGCCAGTGGGCTCTCCCGCCTGCTTGGACCCCAAGTCGTCCGACGGAGGTTCGTCTCCGCCCTCGTTGGGATCGTCGGTCGATCCCGGCGAATACCGGTGTTTGTGCTCGCGCGGCTGGTCTTCGTAGATTCCGCTGCCACGGGGCATCATTTTCTCCCTACGCTCGAATGATGGCTCCTGCCCGACTGCCCGGCCCGGCCGGCGCCAAACCCCGGGCATCTAGGTACCCCGACGAACCGATCGCGATCCGCACCGAAGTGTTCGAGGGGAACGCCATGTCGTCGCCTGCCGAGTCGTGCCTCGTGGGACGGCAGACTAGGACACCGACGATCGAGCTACGTGTGTCGCGCCCGCGCCCGACTTACTGCGTCCTCGACAATTCGGCGAGCGACCTCGCGCAGTTTGGTGTTCTCCGTCTGACTGATCTGCCGCAGCCGCTCGAACGCCTCCTCCGCGGTGCTACCGGAACGGGCGCGGACGATGCCGATCGCCTGGTCGATCACCGTGCGGCTGACCAGTGCGCGTTGCAGCTGCGCGGCGGTGTCGCGCGCCTCGCCAATGATCTGCGCGTTGAACACCGACACTGCCGCCGGGCCGGCGAACTGCGTTCCGAGTTGCACGGCATGTTCACCGAACACATCGCTGTCATAGGCGTAGCAGTTGATGGCGCCGACCACCTGATCGGTGATCAGCAGCGGCAGCGACATGGACGAGGCCACGCCCAGCCGGCCTGCCCGTCCGCCGAACCGCGGCCACCGGCGGTCGCCGCCCAGATAACCACTGATCACCGCGGTTCGGTCCTGCATGCAGGTGATGCAGGGACCTTCCTGCAGCATCTCGTACTGGATGACGTCGATTTCGCGGACGAATGGCTTGGTCACCGCCCACGCCGCGACGCCCATCGTGGTGCCCTTCGGACGGATCGACGTCACTCCTGCGCCATCTACACCGGGGATCGCCCGGGCCGCGAACCCCGCCACCGCCGCCAGAAGGTCATCGAGACTGAGACCGCCAGTCACCAGCGCGGCCAGCCCCTGCAACCCGTCAACGAGATCCATCTCATCGGAGGAGAGTTCGTCGGGGCTCAGTTCTGCAGCCGTCGACACCACCCGATCGACTTGCGCTTCGAACTCCGTCACGCGCCTGACTCCCATTTCCTTGCGCGTGACCCGCAATGGACCCACACCCCGGCGGCGCCACGCTTGGCGGCTCGTTGACCCAGTGCTTGAATTCTAACGCTCGGACCCGCCACAGCACCGTCAAAGTGCGGACCCGCCCCGCAGTGTCGACCACTCCCCACCGCACGACCTATGAGCATGGCCGACCCGTGACCACGTGCCCGATAGGTCGGCCTTCACGGAGGCCGTCGACGAAGACCGAGCCGGATGAGCGACACGAGGGACACGGTATTGAAGGCCTACAGCGTATTTCGCTCAGTATTGGCCGGCACCAATCTCACGGGTGGCTGGTCCGGACGCTGACCACAACCTATGTCGACGGCCGCCGCAAGAGTTACACCGCCCCGCCGAGGATCCGACGCCGGCCTCATTGAGAGCCGCGGCTACCGAGGCCGGTGGCGGTGACGGCGTGAAGTCCACGCCGGCGGGTACTCCCCCACAGTCGGAGATCCCCCGGAAGGACACATGACCGAAGCACTACCGCGCGTCGACCGACGCGACATGGCCGAGGTTCAGCGCGTCATCGAGGCCGTCACCACGGCATTCTCCACCAAAGTGGTCGGACAGCACCACCTGCGCGAGTCGCTGCTGATCGGGCTCCTCGCCGGCGGTCACATCCTGCTCGAGAGCGTGCCCGGTCTGGCCAAGACCACCGCGGCGCGTGTCGTCGCCGAGTCGATCCGTGGCGGGTTCCGCCGCATCCAATGCACCCCCGATCTCCTGCCCAGCGACATCGTCGGCACCCAGATCTACGAGGCGGGGACCAACTCGTTCGTCACGCAACTGGGTCCCGTGCACAGCAACATCGTGTTGCTCGACGAGATCAACCGCTCCAGCGCAAAGACGCAGAGCGCGATGCTCGAAGCGATGGAGGAACGCCAGACGACCATCGCCGGTGTCGAATACCCGATTCCCGAGCCATTCCTGGTGATCGCCACCCAGAACCCGGTCGACCAAGAGGGCACCTACCCCCTATCGGAGGCTCAGACCGACCGCTTCATGATCAAGGAGGTCGTGCACTACCCCTCCGCCGAGGAAGAGGTAGAGGTGATCTCGCGCATGGATGCCGGGTTGTACGACAAGGAGCACCGGACCGCCCCGGTGGTCGGCGTCGAGGACATCCGCCGATCACAGGCGATGGTGCGCGTCGTTCACATGGACCGTGCCCTCATCCGGTACGCCAGTCAGTTGGTCGGCGTGACCCGCGAACCCGACCGGCACCTCCCGGCCAGCACCGCCCGGTTGATCGAGTACGGCGCCAGCCCGCGCGCAACCATCGCGTTCTGCCGGACCGCACGGGCCCTGGCCGCCCTGCGAGGGCGTAGCCACGTCGTCCCAGAGGACGTCGCCCGACTCGCACACCGGGTGCTGCGGCACCGCCTCATCCTCGGGTTCGAAGCGGCGACCGCGCGCGTCACGCCCGATCTCGTCGTCGACGCGGTGCTGCGCGCGGTTCCGGTGCCCTGAGGACGACGACTCCATGGGGATTCATCTCGACCGCGCCAAGGCGCACTTCGGCCGCGACACCAGCGGCATGCTCGAAGGTGGGCGCTACGCGCTGGTCCACAGCCGCAGCTTGGAGTTCGACGACCTCCGCCCCTACGTACGCGGTGACGACGTCCGCGACATCGACTGGAAGGCATCCGCCCGCTCGGGCCATACCCTGGTCAAACGGTTCGTCACCGAAAAGCACCACAAGATCGTGGTCGTGGCCGACGCTGGCAGGAACTCGGCGGCGCTGGCGCCGTCCGGCGAACCCAAGGCCGACGTGGCCGCCAACCTGATCGGTGCGATGGGTCTGATCACGACGCGCCGAGCCGACGAGATCGGCATGGTCTTCGGCGATGACCGTGGCTGCGTGGAGATCCGGTTGCGGCGCGGGGAGACGCACGTCGAGCACATGCTGAACCGGTTCGTGCACCACACCGTCAGCCGACCGGGACCCAGCGACATCGTCACCCAGCTCGACTGGGTCAGCCGACATCATCGCCATCCCCGCCTGATCTTCGTCGTGTCCGACGAGCCCGACGTCGATGAGCGACTGACCGACGTGGTGACCAGGCTCACCGGTCGGCACGACGTGCTCTGGGCCATGGTGGCCGACGCGCCCGCGGTGGGATCGACCGCAGACGACGGCGACGGCTACGACGTGCGGGACGGGGGCTTCGTTCTCGCCACGAGTTTGGGACCGCGGGTGATCGACGCCTACCGGAAGGCTGAACGCGAACGCCGACAACGGCTTTCGAAGTTCATGACCGTCCACGGCATACCCCACGCCGTGGTGCGCGGCAGCGCGTCCATCCGCAACGCGCTGGGCGCGATAACCGAGGTCCACGCCCGTGCCCGATGACCTACTGCACTTCGTCACCGGTCCACAGCCGTACTCGTCCTGGTGGCTGTGGCTCGCCGCGGCCCTTTCCGTGCTGCTCGTCGGGTGGTACGCCGCCGTGTTCCTCCTGACCCGACCGGGTCGCGAGCGGCGCGAGTTCCCCTTGATCGGCGCGGCCCGAGGCCGGAGGCTGCGCCACCGGGCTGCTCGCGCGGTCCGCCGGATCGGTGACCGTTACCGTGCAGGCGAATTGGGGGCGGCGTCGGCTGGGACGGCCGTCAGTCGCGAACTGCGCCGCTTCCTGAACCAGGCTACCGGCGTGCCCGCCGAGTTCATGCAGATGAGCGATCTGGCGAGCAGCCAGATCGCGCCCGCTGCAGTGATTTTGGAGCAATTCATCGACATCCAGTTCAATGCCGTCACCGAGGTCGACGTCACCCAAGTCATCGACGATGCCGAGGAGTTGATCCTGTCGTGGACCTGACCTGGATGGGGGTCGCGATCGCGGGTTGCGTCGCACTAGCGGCCTGCATCGCGGTGGTCCTCCTGCGCTCGATGGGGCGTGAGCGCCACCAGCTGCGCCCCCTCGCCAATGCACGTCGGCTCACGACGCTGCCGGAGTACGTAAGCGCCAAGCGCACGCGCACCCGGATCGCCCTTCTCACCATGGCGTTGCTCGTCACGATCTTCGCCTGCGCCACGCTCGTGGCGGCCCGCCCCACCGGATTACCCACTGCAGCGCATCCGCTCGATGGCGGCGCCCCCGAGGACGTGATGGTGTGCATCGGAGGGCCCCTCGACGAGCCGGCCGTCGGCGCCACGCTGAGCTACTTCGCCGATCACGTCACGGGCTTCGGCACCCAGCGCATCGGTCTGACATCGTCGAACCGGAGGGTCGTACCCCTCACCCGCGACTACCAGTACGCCAGGGACACCTTCGCCAGATACGCCAAGGACACCGATCGCCGCGGTGACCTCGGGCCCTTCGCGCCTGCCGTCCCCTACGTCGACTACACCGAAGCGGTCGACGACGTTCTGGCCTTGTGCCTCACGGGTTTTCCCGGCTTCGACCGCCCATCGGCCCAGCGCCGTTCCTTGATCTACGTCGGTCCCGGCGTGCTGCGTGATCCCGACGATCCGCGACCCGCATTGTTCACCTCCGACCGGATCGGCGACATGGTGGCAGCCGCCGACGTGCAACTCAACGTCGTGTTGACCGGTGCTGACTCGCCTGCCCTGGCCGCCCGCGCCAACGCCACCGGGGGCCGATCCTCTACCGCCGGCCTCGACATTGCCGCCAGGCTGGCTGAGATCCGCGACCACCCACCCGCCGCCGGACGCGGCGATCAAGGTGCCGAGCGTCGCCAGCCCACCGAATCCCCCGACGTGCCACTGGCCATCGCCCTCCTCGCGGCCGTGGCACTGACGGCCATGCCGGTGGTGTGGCGCCGATGACCTTCGAGCCCGTCTTGCCCGTGTGGGCGCTGCTGTGCGTCACCGCGGCGATCCTGGTCGCGCGGGTGGGGACGTGGCGCCAGCTGAGTGCTCCCTCCAGGACGTGGGCCACAGGGTGGCGATGGGCGGGATTGACGCTGGCGCTCCTGCTGTTGATCGCGGCCGCGTTCCGGCCCGTAATGCATGACGACGAGACGATCGCGCACGTCGCGGACCCCTTGACGCCCAACGTCTTCCTAATCGTCGACCGCTCACCGGAGATGCGAGTAGCCGACTATCCCGACGGACAACCCCGGATGGCTCACGCACGCACCGATCTCATTGCGCTGATCGACCGGTTTCGCGATGCGCGGATCGCGGTGATCTCCTTCGGATCACGTTCGACGTTGCAGTGGCCCCTTTCGGCCGACACCTGGAGCTTGCGGTCGTCGATCTCCACCTTCCAGCCGTACACGTCGACACCAGGTGCGGTGGATCAGAGCAACGCAGGTGCGGCGGGAAACATGTTGCGATATCAACTGATTGGCGCAAGACAGCAGTATCCGTCGGCGAAGAACCTGGTCTACTATCTCGGTGCGGGTGCCGTTGAGGCACGAACACCCGCGCGTGACTTCAACCTACCCGAGCACGCGGTCGACGGTGGGGCAGTCCTGGGGTACGGCTCTCCAGACGGCGGGCCGATCCCGGGAACGGAGGTCACCCGTTCGGTGATAGGCGAGCCGACCTTGCGGGGCATCGCATCGCAGATCGGGGTGCCCTACGTGGCCCGCGGAGACGAACTCCCCTTCGTGCTCGCCGGGCAGAACGGAGCCCTGGATCCCCGGCTCGGATCGACGGCTCGGTCCACGCCTACCGGACTCGAGTCGTACTGGTTCCCGGCCGCTCTGGCGGCGTCACTCGTATTGGTCGAGCTCTACCTGGTGTTGCGCGAATTCCGCAGGACCCGACTCGGGCATCGGGACGTGATGGTGTGAGGCGGAGACTCCTGGTGTTCTCTGCACCCGTCGTGATCGCGGTGGTCGTCGTGCTGGTGAAGTTGTGGTCCATCGTGATCGCCGGCGGCGCGGCGACCAACGACTTCGCGACGAGGGACGCCGCAGCCTTGCACGCGGACGTGGATGCGCTCGGCATGATCAACGTGATCGAGCCTGCCAAGGCGTCCTTCGCGGCCGGCGCACTTGCCGTGCTCGACGATCGTCTCGGTGACGCCGAGGCCCATTTCTCCGCAGCCCTGGCCGAAACGGATCCCATTCGATCGTGCCCCGTCCTGGTCAACCTCGAGCTGGTCAGGGAAACCCTCGGTGACCGGGCCTCGGACGCCGACACGGCAGTCCGGCGGTACCGCGAAGCACTGCAGGCCGTCGCCCGAGCACCGTCGGGGTGCTTCGAAGGCAGCGTCGATCCCGATCCACAGCGACGCGCCGTGCTGGACTCAGCCGCCCGCCGAGTCAGCGACAAGATCAAGGCGCTGACACCGCTAGCCCCGCCGCCACTTGGACAGCCCGCACCACCACCACCGCCACCACCACCGCCACCACCCCCGGCCGGCACGACGACCGCACCCGACCAGCGGGTCCGCCTTGACCCAGGCGCCGGCGACCCACTGGATCGCTTGCAGCAGATCCTGCGCGATGCGGCTGCGGCCATGCCAAATGACGGATAGAACTCGGTCGTCCGCGAGTGTTTGCGCATCGCTAGGCGCTTCGGCCCCCCTCTGCCGGACTTCGGCGTCGAACTGTGGGCTGACGGGGGCGACACAGGCGCCTGAGGCCAACCGCGACCAGGCATCCGTTGCATGCAGACCGGCCAGCACATCGGCCTCGCGGTAGCCCGCGGTGGTCAGAATCCGTTGCACGGCTTGAGAGATTGCCATCGGCGTGGGCCGGTCAGTCCTCAGATCGAGCCGGCACCGACGAAGCTGAGGCGAGCGGCTACCTCGGGTTTGACGGCCGCCCCGCAATGGTCATGGGGATGCCTTGTGCCAGTGCATGCTGTACACCGCCGTAGCCGCCATTAGTGATCATCACGTCGACACGAGCCAGGAGCGATGCGTACGACGACGTCGTTCCCTGGCGTCCCCGTCATGCCCCTGATCGGAGGCTGACGACGCGAGGGGGAAACGATACGTCGGCGTCAGCCGTTTGCGGGTTACCGGGCCGGGTATCTACTCCCCACCGGTCGCCTGCACAAGCGTCGAGTATCGTCGGCCATCCCCCTACCCCGAGGCCTCATGCCCGCGTCACACGCTCGGCACCACTCGACGACCCTCACACCGTCGCAGCGACCCATCGACCTCTCGGCTCGTGCCGTGGGGATCTCGTCATTGGCGCTCGGGCTCATCGCCGCGCTCGCTGGGTCGTCCGGTCTCACTTTGATCTACGGGTTGTTCGGGGTCGCTGGCATCATGGTGGCGCGGACGTTCAATGGGGCTCGCACGTACCTTGCTGGAACTGCGGCCAGTTTTTCGACGATGTCTCTGTGGAGTCGTGTCGGGACCGCAAGATGACACCCGCTGGGCGGCGGCTGGCCTTCTTTACTGGCTCAACCTTGTCGTGGCCGTCGCCATCGCGTTGGTCGCCATTGCCTCGGCCATTGGCATGTCCATCTCAAATACATTGATGCGCAACAAATTACACGGAAACACTGGCTCGGAGCCGAAGCGTCCAGCCCCACGGCGCAGCGACGATCTGCGCAGCGATGAGTAGGAGCGACAGCGACAGCGGCGTGTTCCCGTTCGACTGCGAAGGGTCGTCCACGCTGCTTGAGCAGAGGGCGCAGCGTTGCCCGTCACGGCGGGTGAGGGCGCTGTCGATCACGGTGTAACCGCGCGGAACATGGCGGAGACCGCCCGCGTCGGGTGACCCTGCGGATCCGAGCGTGGTTGAAGCAGCGATCCCGAGCGCGGTCGTCATCCAGCCAATGATGTTCGCCGTCGACGGAATGGAGCCATGTGTTGCCGAGATCCGCGCCGCCGTGAGCAGGCGTCGCACCAGGAGGGTTTGCGCGCGACGCTGAGACGCCTCGTCCTCATTGAAACTCCGAATAGTGTCCGTCAGCTCTGTCAGCATGAAGCCGTCATGACGTTTCCCGGAGGCATCGCACTCCGACGTGATACCCGCCGTCAGCCGTCGAAAACGCCGTGCCCACGTTTGCGAGTTGTGCAGCTCGTCACACCCGAGGTGGGGGCGTCCCTGGGCGAATGCCGACCCGGCTGCGCTCGACGACGTTGAGCACTTGCAACACGGTGATGGCGGCGACGGCAAGCCACCCGCCTCGCGCGCTCGTCGCCACGGCCCCGGCAACGACGACCGGCGCCAGAAGCGCTGCGCGACGGCCTTCCATCCGCCCAGCCACCTTGGGATGCTCCAGGACGAACTGGTCGAGGATGCGTTCGACTATCACCCTTGTGCCGACTGTAGATCGAGGTTTCCTAGCCGGTATCGGGCCAGTCTTCCGAGACGGGCCCGGTGGCGCCCTGGGCGTAGATCCCCAGACTCGAGGCATGGATCAGCTGCGAAACGCCGGCGGTGACCATGGCGTCGAGAAGGGCGCGCGTGCCG
>Ga0068853_100003560_pt1 | contig 11919 bp, 9 predicted proteins | sample KBSCornC32_FD_65655 | JGI IMG/M metagenome (GOLD analysis project Ga0068853, IMG submission 65655) | Corn rhizosphere microbial communities from Kellogg Biological Station, Michigan, USA - KBS Corn C3-2 | ecosystem: Host-associated > Plants > Roots > Rhizosphere > Soil ... | reverse complement strand
GCTCTCTCTCTCGTTTGAATGACCGGAACCTAGTCCAGAATCATTCTAAACTAAGAGGGCAGCGAACGCGAGTCCGCTAAGGTATTGCTTTAAAAGGGAGAATTATTCAGTAGAGCCGTGGCCCGCAGCAGGGCAAGAGACGGGGCAGGTTTCGCACGGGCGGCCGAGGGCATCATCCATGATGGCGCGGATCGTCCGGGCACAGCGGCCGCATTGCGGGCTGCAGCCGAGGCAGCGATAGACATCGACCGTTTTGCGCGGGCCGGCGTCGGCCGCGATACTGTCGCGGACCTGAGCGTCGGAAAGTACGTTGCACGAGCAAACGATCACAGCCAATTTCCCTGCGCGCAGATTAGAATTACTCTAAGTTATTGTTCTGCCACGATTTTTTCTGGCAGGCCGCGAGCCTCCCGTCAACTAAATTCGAATTTGAGGATTTCAGGCTGTGAATTTGCCTTAGCCGGCGAGCACCCGGTTGGCCGGAAAGGTGATTTCGACGAGCGTCCCGGCATTCACGTTGCTCTTCACCGAGAACGAGGCCCGGTTCGCTTCAGTCAGTGCCTTGGTGAGAGGCAGCCCAAGCCCGCTTCCCGGCGCCGAGGTCGAAAGCTGGCGGAACGGCTCCATCGCGGTTGCGACTTCGGATTCCGACATGCCGACGCCCGTGTCGCGCACGCGCAAAAGCACTTCGCCGGTTTCCGAAAGCTGCGTCGACAGGATCACCTGGCCGCCGGGCGGGGTGAACTTGATCGAGTTCGAAAGGAGATTGAGCACGATCTGCCGGATCGAACGCACGTCGGCGACCACCTGCGGCAGATCGGGGAAAAGAGACGTGCGGATGATGATGCGCTCGCGGTTCGCCTGCGTCTGCATGATCGCCATGCATTGCCGCGCGATGTCGTTGAGTTCGACGCCCGCGAAGGAAAGGTCCACCTTGCCGGCCTCGATTTTGGAAAGATCGAGAAGGTCGTTGATGAGCGAAACGAGATGCGCACCGGAAGTCTGGATATCCTTGAGATATTCGCGGTAGCGGTCGTTGCCGACCGGGCCGAAACGCTCCTCGCGCATGACGTCGGCAAAGCCGATAATGGCGTTAAGCGGCGTTCTGATCTCGTGGCTGATCTTGGCGAGGAAGTCGGACTTCGCGCTGCTCGACTGCTCGGCCTTGCGCTTCGCTTCGAGTAATTCTTCCTCGGCGCGCTTCCACTGCGTGATGTCGCGGAAGACTGCGCAGAATTTCTGCATGCCTTCGCCGACGCGTCCGAGCGTCATGAATACCGGGATCAATCCGCCGCCCTTCACCTGGCCGATGATCTCGCGCCCGTCGTTCAAGAGGCTCGCGAAATTATTGGCGGATAGCCCTTCGAGATAATCCACCGCCGCGCGGTGGCTTTCGGGCGCGAACAGCCGCGTGAAGGGCTTGCCTTCCATTTCTTCCGAGTCGTAACCGAACAGCGCTTCCGCCGAGCGGTTGAGGCTCAGGATCAATCCATTGCGATCCATGAGAAGAATACCATCGGTCGCGGTGTCGAGAATGCCGCGTAGCTCTTCGCCGAGCGCCTCGGCGTCGCGGAGCTTCAGCTCGTTTGCTTCGCTCGTTGCCCCTGTTGCACGGGTGAGGATATAGGCGAGCGCTGTCTCGCCTTGCCACGGCATCGAGACGAGCTTCGCTTCGACCGGAATCGGAACGCCGTCCTTGCCGGAGATCGCGAGCACGCGGCTTTCTTCGTCGGGCACGCTCGCGCCGATCGAGGGCACGCCCGCGAACAGCCGGTAAAGACCGCCTTCTTCTTGCATGGCGTCGATATTCGAAAGCCCGATCCATTCGAGCGCCGTGCGGTTGGCGTATAGAACGCGCTCGTTCCGGTGCACCACGACGCCGAGCGGCATCTTGTCGAGAAGCGCCCGCTCGCCGGCCGCCTCGGATGTCTGCGGCGACGCGATTTCGCTTTTCCCGGCGGCGTTCACTTCGTTGATTTGCTCGCCGATCGAACGCGCGATTTCGCGGAACGCGCTGCGCTCGATGTCCGAAAGCTCGCGCTGGCCCGGCGCGGAGGAGGAAACGACGCGAAGCGGCACCACATTTTCGGGCCGCTCCTCGAAAACCAGGACTTCCTGCAGTTCGCCGGGAGTTTCGTTTACGACGGAATCCAGCGCGACCGGCTCGCGGAAAACGCCGAAGCCGCGATAGCCCTGAAAGCGCCGCTCGCGGTCGAAAACCGGAAGGGCTGCGAGATCCACCGGTCGCGCCTGCGTGCGTCCCTGGATCGGCCACAACACGGTGACCCCAGACCAGGTATCGTGACGGGCAACGGCTTTTGCGACATCGCCGGCGTGTCGAATCCCGATTCTCTCGGCAGCAGCCGTCCAGTCGAGGCCGACGATTTCGCCGTTTGCGCCGCCGACAGCGGCAGCAAGTTCGGGCGAAACACTGGAAACGATTCCGTCCTTGTCGGTGCGCCAGACGAAGCGGGCGGGAGCAGGCTTCGATTCGTCCACCGTCTCTTCGACGGCTTCCAGCGCCATTTCAGCTTCGGGCTGCTCGGCATCGGCGAGGAACGCGAGGATCGCGCCATTCGCCTTCGTGCCGACGCGGCGAAGCGCGATGCTGAGTGCGCCGAAGGAAAGTTCTTCCGTTTTTCCCGCGCGCAGCGCATCGAGCGCAATCGCAGCGGCGGGGTTGATCTCCTGTAGGGTTGTAGCCTCGCCGATGGCGAGTGCCGCGAGCGGGCTCGCCTCGATCAGATTGCCGTCGAGATCGTAAAGCGCGAAGGCATCGCGCTCATGGTCGAGGAGGGCGTTCACGGCGTGCGAAAGGGCAGGGGTTTTTTCGCGTCCGGCGTCGAGGCCCGCGGCAAGCACAGCCTCATTTCCATCTGCAAGCGCGAAGCGCGAGAAAGCGAAAGTCTGCGGCCGCATAAAACTTGCGCCCGCGAGTTTCAGCCGCTGCAGGCGCGGCGTTCCGGCTGAAGGAAGCTGGGCTGCGAGTTGCATCGCGGCTTCCGCGACCGGGCCGAGCGCGGTGGCTTCGACATTGGCGGCTTCCGCGAGCGCCGCGGCGCCGGTCAGCTTCAGGCCCGCCGGGTTCGCGAACAGCAAATGCCCGTCCGCGCCGAACAAAAGCGCGGGTTGCGGAACCGCCACCAGCGCGGCAAGACGCGCATCGGCAAGCAGTTCTGCAATCGGCGGCAGCGAAGGCATGGCAAATCCTGACGGCGGATGCCTAAATACGGCAGCCTGCCATTCTAAAATGTTTAGGGCTTGGACACTGGAAAAGCCACGCTTCCCGGTTCATGCTTCCGGTGGATTGGGTGGAAAGGTTAACCCACGGGAGGTTCCCAATGACGAATAATCCAACCGGGATGGAGATCCCCGCCGAGATGCGCGCCTTCGCTGAAAAGAGCGTGGGCGAAGCCCGCAAGGCCTTCGAAGGCTATATGGACGCCGCCACCAAGGCGGTCGGCAGCGTGGAGAAATCGGCCGAGAACATTCAGGCCAATACCCGCGATCTCGGCCGCAAGGCGATGGGCTTCGCCGAGGACAATGTCCATGCGAGCCTCGACTTCATCCAGAAGCTCGTGAGCGCCCGCGACGTGCAGGAAGTGGTCCGGCTGCAAACCGAATTCGCCCAAGCGCAGATGAAGAACCTCGCCGAACAGGCGAAGTCGCTCGGAGGCTCGGCGGCCGAAGCCAGCAAGGCTGCCTACGACAAGGCGACAAAAGGGTAGGCTTGGCCTCTTCAACCTATAGGTGCATCGCAACATTTATGTTGCAATGCACAATATTGTGCCTATATTTCTCTTGAGCTAGCTGCCGCGATCCGCGGCGTGAGCACAGGAGCAGAATATGGCCGAGACCAAATTCAATTTACCGGGCGTTGAAGTTCCCGAAGCCGTGCGAGAATTCGCCGAGAAAGGCGTTCAGCAGGCGAAAGACAATTACGCGAAGTTCAAGGCCGCCGCCGATCAGGCGACCGGCATCCTTGAAGACAGCTACGCGAATGCGAGCAAGGGCGCGGCGGAGTTCAATTTGAAGGCGCTCGATGCGCTTCGTACGAACGTAAACGCAGCTTTCGATTACACTCGCGAGCTTCTTGCTACGCAGACGCTTGCTGAAGCGGTCGAACTTTCCTCGAGCCATGCGCGCAAGCAATTTGAGACGCTTTCCGCCCAGGCCAAGGATCTCGCCGGCACCGCGCAAAAAATTGCCGCGGAAGCTTCGGGGCCGATTACAGCCGGCGCCGCCAAAGCCGCGCGGATGCACTAAAGATTTAACGCGATCGTGCTTGAAGAGCCCGGCCTTGGCCGGGCTCTTCGTTTTTCGCTAAGGTTCCGGCGAGGCTTGCTAAACGGGGTCGTTTCCCCGTAGCTTCCGCGCAATTTCCTTGTGCAGCTGTAGCTCAGCTGGTTAGAGCGCCTGTCTGTGGAACAGGAGGTCGGTGGTTCGAACCCACCCAGCTGTACCATTCCACCATCCGCATTTCTCTCCCTCCCGATGGCACGGCGATTGCACGCACACTAGGCTTGCAACGTGCAGCCATGGGAGGGTGCGATGACAAGACAACAGCTCACCGAAAAAATTCTCGACCTCAAGCGCGAGAAGGGTTGGACTTGGAAATTCATCTGCGAAAAAATCGGGGGCTCTTCCGAAGTGCTGATCGTCGGCGCCTGTCTCGGCCAGCAAAAGCTGACCAAGCCGCAGGCTTTGAAAGCGCAGGATCTCTTCGGCTTGAGCAAGGCTGAAACCGCGCTCATCAACGAAACGCCGATGCGCGGCACCGGCACGCCGATGCCGCCGACCGATCCCTTGATCTACCGCTTCTACGAACTGGTGATGGTGAACGGCCCCGCGTGGAAGGCGCTGATCGAAGAGGAGTTCGGCGACGGCATCATGTCGGCGATCGATTTCGACATGGCGATGGAACGCCAGCCCGACCCAAAGGGCGACCGGGTGAAGATCGCGATGTCGGGGAAATTCCTGCCGTATAAGTATTACGGCGCGAGCGGAAACGTGCCGGCCTACGGCTACAAGGAAGAGTAGATCCTACGCTTACTTGGAAATAACTTGCGGCCCGATCTCGCTAATCGCATTGATCCCCGTGAGCGCCATCGTGGTCTTGAGCTCGTTCTTGATGCAGCCGATCGCCGCGGTGACGCCTTTCTCGCCGTAAGCGCCGAGGCCGTAGATATAAGAGCGGCCGATCATGCAGCTATCGGCGCCGAGTGCGAGCGCCCGCATCACGTCCTGGCCGGTTCGGATGCCGCCGTCGAACATGACCTCAACACGATTGCCGACCGCGCGCGCGATTTTCGGCAATGCCGAAATCGAAGACGGCGCGCCGTCAAGCTGCCGCCCGCCGTGATTGGATACGACGATCGCATCCGCGCCGTGCTTCGCGGCGAGCTTCGCGTCTTCTTCTTCAAGAATGCCTTTCAGGATCAGCGGGCCTTTCCAGAGTTTGCGGATCCACTTCACGTCTTCCCAGTTCAGCGTCGGATCGAACTGGTTCTGAATCCACACCGAGAGCGAAGCATTGTCGCCGCCCGCACGCGCTTCGATCAGATTCCCGAAGGTGCGGCGTTTCGCGGCCAACACACTCGCGACCCAGCGCGGCTTGGTCATGATGTCGATAATATTCGGTAGCGTTAGCCGCGGCGGCACGGAAAGCCCGTTCTTGATGTCGTTGTGCCGCTGCCCGATCACCTGCAGATCGACCGTGAGCACGAGCGCCGAGCATTTTGCCGCCGCCGCGCGCTCGATCAGGCGCTTGATGAATTTGCGGTCGCGCATCACGTAAAGCTGGAACCAGAACGGCCGGCTGACGGAGTCCGCAACGTCTTCGATCGAGCAGACCGACATTGTGCTGAGGCAAAACGGAATGCCGGCTTTTTCCGCCGCGCGCGCAGCAAGAATTTCACCGTTCCCGCGTTGCATGCCGCAAAGCCCGATCGGTGCGAGCGCGAGCGGAATGGAGGCCGGTTTGCCGAGAATTTTTGTCGCGGTCGAACGCTTCGCGACGTCGACAAGAATCTTTTGCTTCAGCTTGATCGCCTGCAAGTCTGCGCGGTTCGCTTTGAGCGTCTCCTGCGAGTAGGAGCCGGCTTCCAGATAATCGATGAACATGCGCGGCACCTTGCGGTGCGCGGCTTCCCGTAAATCCTCGACGCAAGTGACAGTTGGCATAAATGTCCCCGGCCTTGTCTGTAGGGCGCGTGATACCACGCCCGGTTTTGCGGGCCTACGCATCGCGCGGTTGACTTCTCCGTTCAAGAGGCAACCCTTGCGGCCGGAGACGGGCGGGGCGCGACGAAAGGCGGAGACCATGACCGGAAGGGACAAGAGACCGGCGGACCCGGCCCAGCGCCGGCTCGACGAGATGCTCGACGAGGCGTTGGACGATACCTTCCCGGCGTCCGATCCGCCCGCCATCACTGAGCCCGCACCGACACCGCCCGAGGACGGCGTCGAGGATGCGAAAAATCAAACGGAAAAGCCGCGCTAGCGCGCGAAAAACCCTTTCATTTCGCGCGATATGCTAGGATAGATATATCAGGCACCGGAGGAACGATGTCGCTTGTCATGCCCGAACTCGATCGGCGCGTTCTTGGCCGCCGCGCGGAGATTGTCGCGGCGCTGCGTGCCATTGTGCCAGGTGAGGGCGTGATCGACAGCGCGACAGAGATGAAGCCCTACGAGTCCGACGGGCTCACCGCCTATCGCGCGCTGCCGATGGTGGTCGTACTGCCGTCGACCGTCGAGCAGGTCTCGCAAGTTCTTCGTTATTGCTACGAGCAGAAAATCAAGGTCGTGCCGCGCGGCGCCGGCACCTCGCTTTCCGGCGGTTCGCTGCCGCTCGAGGACGCCGTTCTTTTGGGCATGGCGAAATTCAATCGCGTGCTCGAGATCGATTACGAAAACCGCGTCGCGGTGGTGCAGCCGGGCGTGACCAATCTCGGCGTCACGAAAGCGGTCGAGCACGAGGGCTTCTACTACGCACCCGATCCCTCGTCGCAGATCGCCTGCTCGATCGGCGGCAACATCGCGGAGAATTCCGGCGGCGTGCATTGCCTGAAATACGGCATGACCATGAACAACGTGCTCGGCGTCGAGATGGTGCTGATCACGGGCGAGGTGTTGCGCATCGGCGGCAAGTACCTGGACGCTGACGGCTACGATTTTTTGTCCGTCATCATCGGCTCGGAAGGGTTGCTCGGCGTCGTCACCGAAGTCACCGTCCGCATTTTGAAAAAGCCGGAGACCGCGCGCGCAGTGCTCGTCGGTTTTCCGACTTCCGAAGCGGCAGGCGACTGCGTCGCCAAAATCATCGGCTCCGGCATCATTCCCGCCGGCATGGAAATGATGGACAAATATGCGATTGAAGCGGCGGAAGCCTTTGTTCACGCCGGCTACCCGCTCGATGTCGAGGCGCTCCTGATCGTCGAACTCGACGGGCCGGAGGCCGAATGCAGCAGCTTGCTGGACCGCGTGAGCGAGATCGCGAAAAGTTGCGGCGCCACGACCTTGCGGGCGTCGAATTCGGAAGAAGAGCGCATCAATTTCTGGGCGGGCCGCAAAGCGGCGTTCCCGGCGGTGGGCCGTATCTCGCCGGATTATTACTGCATGGATGGCACAATACCTCGCGGAAAACTGCCGCTCGTGCTCTCGCGCATGCGCGAGCTCTCCAAGCAATATAACCTGCGCGTGGCGAACGTTTTCCACGCTGGCGACGGCAACTTGCATCCACTTATTCTTTATGACGCGAACCAGGCTGATGAGCTGCACCGTGCCGAAAGCTTCGGCGCCGACATCTTGAAGCTCTGCGTCGAAGTAGGCGGCGTGCTCACCGGCGAGCACGGCGTCGGTGTCGAAAAGCGCGATCTGATGCCGACAATGTTCAACGAGACCGATCTTGCGCAACAACAGCGATTGAAATGCGCGTTCGACGCCGAGGGTCTGCTCAATCCCGGCAAGGTTTTTCCGAAACTTCACCGCTGCGCCGAGCTTGGCCGCATGCACATCCACGCCGGCAAGGTGCCGTTTCCCGATCTTCCCAGGTTCTAGATGTCCGACGCATTCAAGCCCCGCGACGAGAATGAGATCGTCGAGGCCGTCGCATGGGCGGCCTCGGGCGGAAAGAAACTCGAAGTGGTGGGACAAGGCTCGAAGCGCGGTATCGGACGCGCCGCGCAATACGATTCCACGTTGGATGTGTCAGGACTTTCCGGTGTCGCGCTATATGAGCCGGAAGAATTGGTGTTCTCGGCGAAAGCGGGAACGCCCATGGTCGAAATCGAAAAGCTGCTGGCGGATAACAAGCAGGAATTCGCCTTCGAGCCGATGGATCTCGGCCCGATCCTCGGCGGCGAAGCGGAAGCGGGCACGATCGGCGGCATGCTCGCCGTGAATTTCTCAGGGCCCCGCCGCATCAAGGCGGGCGCAGCGCGCGATCATGCGCTCGGAGTAAAGGCCGTTTCCGGCCGCGCCGAAATTTTCAAGGCGGGCGGCCGCGTCGTGAAGAACGTCACCGGCTACGATCTGCCGAAACTGATGGCGGGTTCTTTCGGCACGCTGGCTGTCATGACGGAAATCACGCTGAAGGTTCTGCCAGTCGCCGAGGACGCCGAAACTGTGCTCGCGCTTGGGCTTTCCGATACGCGTGCGGTGGAAGCGATGGCGCTCGCGATGGGTTCGGCTTGCGACGTTTCGGGCGCGGCGCATCTCCCGCAGAAAGTGGCGGCGAAGCTGCCGATGAAATCCGCGGCCAACACTTCGGTCACCGCTTTCCGCCTCGAAGGCATTGCGCCTTCGATCGCCTATCGCCGCGAGAAAATGGAAGCGATGCTGAAGTCCTTCGGCTCGCTCGCTGTCTTGCAGGCGGATGTATCGCGCGCCTTCTGGCGCGCGGTGCGCGATGTCGTTCCATTTTCCGGAAAAAAGAGCAGCGCGCTCTGGCGGCTTTCGGTGACGCCAAGCGCCGGCGCGAAAATCGGCGGCGCGATTTCCGCCGCGACCGGAGCAGAGGTGCTTTATGACTGGGCAGGCGGCCTGATTTGGGTTGAGATGCCGGACGAAAACCCGCATGAACAGGCGGTGCGCTCGGCGATCAATGGCGAAGGGCATGCGCTTCTCGTGCGCGCGACGCCTTCGGTTCGCGCGAGCGCCAATGTCTTCGGATCGCTGAACGAAGGGCTCGCGAAAGTGACGCGCAGCATGAAGGAAGGCTTCGATCCGAAGGGCGTGCTCAATCCGGGCCGCATGTACGCGGGGATCTGATGACGATGCTCGCAAGAAACTCAGCGTCATGGCCGGGCGAAAGGCGCGAAGCGCCGTCTTCGTGCCTGAAGTCCCGGCCATCCACGCCTTTCCTCTTTGTTGTAAAGGCGTGGATGCCCGGCATAAAGCCGGGCATGACGAAGTAAGAGCAGCAACCGATGCAGACCAACTTTTCGCTCGCGCAGCTCTCGGACCCGAACATCGCTGAAGCGAACAAGATTCTGCGCGCCTGCGTACATTGCGGCTTCTGCACCGCGACTTGCCCGACCTACGTTCTCTTGAGCGACGAATTGGATTCGCCGCGCGGACGCATCTACCTCATCAAGGAAATGCTGGAGCAGGGAAAAGCCGCGACGAAAGAGACGGTGAAGCACATCGACCGCTGCCTCTCCTGTCTTTCCTGCATGACGACGTGTCCTTCCGGCGTCCACTACATGCATCTTGTCGATCACGCGCGCGTGCATATCGAAGAGACTTACAATCGCCCGCCGCTCGACAAGTTCTACCGCGGGCTGCTCGCGCATCTCTTGCCTTATCCCGGCCGTTTCCGGGCGACGCTCCTTGCCGCGAAACTCGCCAAACCTTTTGCATGGCTTTTCGCCGCGCTTGGGCTGAAGCCGTTCGCCGCGATGCTGAAGCTCGCGCCATGGCACGTCGAACCGATCAAAATTCCGGAATCGCAGCACGTTTTTCCAGCCGAAGGCGCCCGCAAGGGACGCGTCGCGCTTCTTTCCGGCTGCGTCGACAAGGTCGTGAAGCCTTCGATCCGCGAAGCGGCGATCCGTCTCCTGAACCGGAACGGGATCGAGGTCGTGTTGCCGGCGGGCGAGGGCTGCTGCGGATCGCTTCCGCATCACATGGGCCGCGAGCATGACGCGCTCTCCTTCGCGAAGAACAATATCGATGTCTGGACGCGCGAGTTGAACGGCGAGGGGCTCGACGCAATTTTGGTTACGGCATCGGGCTGCGGTACGACCATCAAAGACTACGGTTTCATGCTGCGCACTGACGCTGCTTACAAGGACAAGGCGGCAAAGGTCTCGGCGCTCGCGAAAGATATTTCAGAATATCTCGTGAAACTCGGCCTAGTCGCGCCCAAAAACCCGAGCCGGATCAAGGTCGCCTATCATTCCGCCTGCTCGATGCAGCACGGCCAGAAGATCGACCGGCAGCCCAAGGAACTCCTGACAGGCGCCGGCTTTGTCGTGCGCGAGATAGCCGAAGGTCATCTATGCTGCGGTTCTGCCGGCACGTACAACATGCTGCAATCCGAGATCGCGGGGAGGCTGTTGTCGCGCAAGGTCGCGAATATCGAGAAAACTGAGCCGCAAGTGGTGGCGACCGGAAATATCGGCTGCATGACGCAGATCGCGAGCGGCACGAAAATTCCGGTCGTGCACACGGTCGAACTTTTGGATTGGGCGACCGGCGGGCCGCTGCCGAAAACTTTGCAACAGTCGGGCCTTGGCCCGCCATAAACCAACCAGCCATCAAGGGGGACAGTATGGCTAGAAAGAAGCGCCCGAAGACGGGCAAGAAGACGAAGAAGAAGCCGAAGGCAAAGCGCGCCGTGAAGCGCGTGCGCAAGGTGGCGAAGAAATCTTCGGCTAAAAAGCCCGCCAAGAAAGTTGCCGCGAAAAAACCGGCTGCGAAAGCTGGCCCGCGCGCGAAGGGCGTTGTCGTCACCGGCCCGATGCGGTCGCGCTTCAACGAGATCATTACGCCCGCCGCGCTCGATTTTCTCGCCGGGCTTCACCGCAAATTCGACAAGCGCCGCCGCGAGCTGATGCAGCGGCGCGCCGACCGCCAGCATCGCTTCGACGCGGGCGAGCTTCCCGATTTCCTTCCGGATACGAAAGCGATCCGCGAGCAGGGCTGGAAGATCGGCCCCGTTCCGAAGGATCTGCGCGACCGCCGGGTCGAGATCACCGGGCCGGTCGACCGCAAGATGGTCGTGAACGCGCTCAATTCCGGCGCGCAGGTTTACATGGCCGACTTCGAGGACGCCTGCTCGCCGAGCTGGGAAAACCTCGTTGAAGGTCAGCTCAACCTGAAGGATCGCTGGGAAGGCAAGCTTGCCTTCACCGATCCGAAAAACAAAAAGTCCTACAAGCTGAACGACAAGGTCGCCACGCTAATTGTTCGCCCCCGCGGCTGGCATCTGACGGAAGATCACGTGATCGTCGACGGCGAACCGGTTTCCGGCTCGCTCTTCGACTTCGGCTTGTATTTCTTCCACAACGCGCGTCGTCTCGTCGGCGCCGACACGGGCCCGTACTTCTATCTCGCCAAGACCGAGAGCCATCTCGAAGCGCGGCTATGGAACGACGTATTCGAATACGCGCAAGGCCAGTTCAAGATGCCGACCGGCACGATCAAGGCGACCGTCCTGATCGAGACGCTGCCGGCCGCGTTCGAAATGGACGAGATCCTTTACGAACTGCGCGACCACGTCCTCGGCCTCAACGCCGGGCGATGGGACTACATCTTTTCCTTCATCAAGCGGCTCGGAAAGAATCCGCGCTTCCTCACGCCGGATCGCAGCGTGATGACGATGGATAAGGCGTTTCTCTCCGCTTACGCGCAGCTCTTGATCCGTACCTGTCACCGCCGCGGCGCTTACGCCATGGGCGGCATGGCGGCGCA
>Ga0068853_100003558_pt1 | contig 11921 bp, 9 predicted proteins | sample KBSCornC32_FD_65655 | JGI IMG/M metagenome (GOLD analysis project Ga0068853, IMG submission 65655) | Corn rhizosphere microbial communities from Kellogg Biological Station, Michigan, USA - KBS Corn C3-2 | ecosystem: Host-associated > Plants > Roots > Rhizosphere > Soil ... | reverse complement strand
CAGACGATGGACAGCGGCCCACCGTGCGTTTCGACGCGCACCGGACTGTCCAGCAGGCTGCGTGCGATCCCGACGACAACAGCCGCGCAGGCGCCAGTGCCACAGGCGAGCGTCTCCCCGGCCCCGCGCTCGAACACGCGCAGCCTGATTCGATGCCGCTCGACCACTTGCATGTACCCGGCGTTGACGCGCTCGGGAAAGCGCGCATGGCGTTCGATCAGCGGTCCTTGCGTGAGCACTGGAGCTTCGTCCACATTCGCGACCACCTGCACGGCATGCGGATTGCCCATCGAGAGGGCGCTGATTTCCACCAACTGTCCGGCGACCTCGAGGCTGTAGGTCAACGCGCGCTTGTCGGCGAGAAACGGAATCCTCGACGGCTCGAGCTCGGGCGGCCCCATGTCGACGGTGACCTGGCCGTCGGCTTCGAGCTTGGGCACGATCACACCGGACAATGTCTCGACCCGAATCTCGCTCTTGCTCGTGAGCCCCTTGTCGCGCACGTAACGCATGAAGCAACGCGCGCCGTTGCCGCAATGCTGCACTTCGCCGCCGTCCGCGTTGAAGATCCGATAGTAGAAGTCGGTGCCGGCCGTGCGCGGCGGCTCGATCAGCAGGAGTTGGTCGCAGCCGACCCCGAAATGGCGGTCGGCGATGCGCCGGACCCGGGTCGCGTCGAGCTCGACTTTCTGGTTGATGGCGTCGAGCACGACGAAGTCGTTGCCCGCACCCTGCATCTTGGTGAAGTTGATTTTCAATGGACTGAGACCCTTGTCACGTCTCGGATTCTATCCGCTAGATGACGATGACGCTCGCGTCGGGAGTAGTTGATCAGAGCTTCCCTAGTAATATCCCGGCTCCCCTTCGGGACGGGTCTTGAAGCGCCGGTGCGTCCAGAGGTATTGCTCCGGCATCTCGCGGATGCGCTCCTCGATGAATGCATTCATGCGGCGCGTATCGTCCTCTAGGCTGTCACTCGGATAGTCCTCCCACGCCGGATAGAAACGCGCGACGTAGCCTTGCCCGCCCGGCAGCTGGCGGATCACGAGCGGCACGATGCGCGATCGAGTCAGCCGCGCCATGCGTGAGAGCGCGGTTACGGTGGCGGTGGGCACGCCGAAGAACGGCACGAATACCGCATCACGCTCGCCTAGATCCATGTCGGGGGAGAGTTGCAATGCCTGCCCTTTCTGGAACGCGCGCAGGATGGCTTTCACGCCTTCCTGCCGGGCGATCATGCGCGTGCCCTCGAAGCGCTCGCGTTTGCGCTTGAGGAAGGCGTCGATATAAGGATCCTTCTGATGCACGTAGACTGCCAGGCCGCGGTAGTCCATGGTCATGCGCAGGCCTTCGAGCTCGATGCCGATGAAATGCGGCACCAGTCCGATGAAGCGCTCGCCCTGCATGGCGTCGACATGCTCCTGCCCCTCGATGCGTACCGTGCGGCGCAGGCGTTCGGGTGTGCCCCACCAGGCGATACCGGCTTCGAGGATGCCGCGTCCGAAGCAGCGAAAGTGCCGGCGCAGAATCAGCTCGCGCTCGTCTTTGCTCCACTGCGGAAAGCACAGCTGGAGATTGACGCGTGCGATGTGGCGCCGCTTCCGTACGAGCAAATAGACGAGCATCCCCATGCCCTGCCCGATCGGCGCGAGCACCGGCAGCGGCAGAAAGTGCAGCAGCCAGAGGATGAAGATCGCTAGGCGGGACATGAGGCTACGCAAATCATTCCGGCCCACAGATCTCCGCGAATTTCGGTGACGCAGAATCCGCCGGCAGCCTGGTGCTCACCCTTCACCCTTCCCCCCTTTCACGTGTGTCAGGAGGCAACGGTGCCCCGGCCGGATGCTTGTAGCGGTTGTAGCTCCACAAGTACTGCTCGGGATACTTGCGCACCGCTGCCTCGATTGCGGCGTTCATTCGCCTGATTCCGTCCGGACCGGACAAGCTGCCTTCCACTCGGCTGACTTCGATCGTATAGCCCGCGCCCCGCGGCAGGCGTCTGGCGATCGCAACGAACACCGCGGGATCGACGGCCTCGCACAGGCGGCCGATCAAGGTCATCGTGTATGCCGGTCGCCCGAAGAAATCCACCCAAACACCCTCGCCCGCGCTCGGTACCTGGTCGGGCAATACGCCGATCGACTCGCCGCTCTTGAGCGCCTTCAACAGCAGTCGCACGCCCTTCATGGTCGCAGGTGCGAGCTTCTCACGACCGCGTGCGCGCCCCGCGACGATCAGATTGTTGATCGACGGAAAGTGCGAGGGCCGGTAGAGCACCGTGATCGGGAAGCGTTCCGCGGCGTAGATCGCAGAGATCTCGAAGCAACCCAGATGCGGTGTCAGCAAAATGACGCCACGCCTTTTGGCGTACGCGTCCAGTACTTCCCGTTCGCCGATACACGAGCGCACGAACGGCGTGACCTGAGACTGCGGACGAAACCACAGCGGCAGAATTTCCGCACCCTGCCGGCCGGCTTCGGCGATCGCGCCGCGCAGAATGCGCCGATAGTCGGCTTCATCGGTCCACACGCCGCTCGCTCGCAGATTCTCCCGCAATCGCGACGAATAGCGCGGGGACGACCAGTACACCAGCCAGCCCAGCCAACCGCCCAGCGCGTGGTACCACCGTAGCGGCAGCCGCGCCAGTAGTTGCAGTACGCTAAGCATGTAATGCAACCGTCTTTGAGCTTGGGGGTCTATCTGCTATTCTGAGCACCGTATCCGTCGACCATTCATAGGGCCGTTTTTCTAATGAGCGAGTATCTCTTTACCTCCGAGTCGGTTTCGGAAGGGCATCCGGACAAAGTTGCGGACCAGATTTCCGACGCGGTGCTGGACGCCATCTTAGCCCAGGACAAATTCTCACGGGTGGCTGCGGAAACGCTGGTCAACACCGGCCTGGTTGTCATGGCAGGTGAGATCACGACCAACGCCGTCGTCGATTTCCAACAAATCGCGCGTCAAACCATCAAGCGCATCGGTTACGACAATACCGAGTACGGTATCGACTACAAAGGTTGCGCCGTGCTGGTCGCCTACGATAAGCAGTCGCAGGACATCTCGCAGGGCGTGACCGAGGGGCAAGGTCTCGATCTCGAGCAAGGTGCGGGCGATCAGGGCTTGATGTTCGGCTTCGCGTGCGACGAGACTCCGCAGTTCATGCCACTGCCGATCTACATCGCGCACCGGCTGGTCGAGCGTCAATCCGAGCTGCGCCGCGACGGCCGTCTGCCGTGGCTCCGGCCCGACGCAAAATCCCAGGTCACCATCCGCTATGTCGATGGCAAGCCGGCGGCGATCGATACGATCGTGCTGTCGACGCAACACGCGCCCGACAAGCAGCACAAGGAGATCGAAGAAGCCGTCATCGAGCAGATCGTGAAGCCCGTGCTGCCGAAGAATCTGATCAAAGGCAACGTGCGCTATCTGATCAATCCGACCGGGCGCTTCGTGGTGGGCGGCCCGCAGGGAGATTGCGGCCTCACCGGGCGCAAGATCATCGTCGACACCTACGGCGGTGCCGCGCATCATGGTGGCGGTGCGTTCTCGGGCAAAGATCCGTCGAAGGTCGACCGTTCGGCAGCCTATGCGGCGCGCTACGTGGCGAAGAATATCGTCGCCGCCGGTCTGGCTGCGAAGTGCGAAGTGCAGATCTCGTACGCGATCGGCATCGCCAAACCGACCAGCATCATGGTCACGACCTTCGGCACCGGCAAGGTTTCCGACGAGAAGCTGGCCGAGCTGATCCAGAAGCATTTCGACCTGCGCCCGAAGGGCATCATTCAGATGCTGAATCTTCTGCGTCCGATCTACGAGAAGACCGCCGCTTATGGGCATTTTGGCCGCGATGAGCCAGAGTTCGCATGGGAGAACATGGACAAGGTCGAAGCCCTCAAGGGCGATGCGGGCAAAGGAGTCGCGCACGCCTGAGGCGTTGATTCGACAGGCCAAAAAAAGGGGGCTTGCGGCCCCCTTTTTCGTTTGAAACCGGCCCGCCGGACAGCCAGATTGGCCCGGAGGCGAGTTTGGCTTATAATCCGCGCTCCCTGAGGAGCGTTGCAACGCGCCGCCCGCGCCCTACCGGAACGGCGGCCCGCCAGGCTCAGGTGTTCATCTTTGCAACGGCGCTCACGAACTTTTTTCTTAACCGAAAGGAGGGCGTGATGAGCGCCGTACTGCAACCCAAAGGTTTCTCCGACTTCAAAGTAGCCGATCTCTCGCTGGCCGACTGGGGCCGCAAGGAGATCGCAATCGCCGAGACCGAAATGCCCGGTCTGATGGCGATCCGCGACGAGTTCGCCGCGCTGCAGCCCCTGCGTGGAGCACGCGTCGCGGGTTCTCTGCACATGACGATCCAGACCGCCGTGCTGATCGAGACGCTGAAGGCGCTCGGCGCCGACGTGCGCTGGGCCTCGTGCAACATCTATTCGACGCAGGATCACGCCGCGGCTGCGATCGCCGCCGGAGGTACGCCGGTGTTCGCATACAAAGGCGAGAACCTCGAGGAGTATTGGGAGTTCACGCATCGCATCTTCGAGTGGGGCGACGGCGGCACACCGAACATGATCCTCGACGACGGCGGCGACGCCACGTTGCTCGTGCATCTCGGCACGCGCGCCGAAACCGATCCGGGCTGCATCACGCATCCGGCAAACGAGGAAGAGCAGGCGCTGTTCGCGTCGATCAAGAAGCACCTCGAGAAAAATCCGAAGTACTACTCGCGCATCAAGGCCAACATCAAAGGCGTGACCGAAGAGACCACGACCGGCGTGAAGCGCCTGTACCAGATGGCCAAGGACAAGCAGCTCGGCTTTCCCGCGATCAACGTCAATGATTCGGTGACCAAGTCCAAGTTCGATAATTTGTACGGCTGCCGCGAGTCGCTGGTCGATGGCATCAAGCGCGCGACCGACGTGATGATCGCTGGGAAGATCGCGGTGGTCGCCGGCTACGGCGACGTGGGCAAGGGCTCGGCGCAGGCCTTGCGTGCACTGTCTGCGCAGGTGTGGGTCACCGAGATCGATCCGATCTGCGCGTTGCAGGCGGCGATGGAAGGCTACCGCGTCGTGACCATGGACTACGCGTGCGACAAGTCCGACATCTTCGTGACCTGCACCGGCAACATCGACATCATCACGCACGAGCACATGAAGCGCATGAAGAACCAGGCGATCGTGTGCAACATCGGTCACTTCGACAACGAGATCGAAGTCGCCAGCCTGAAGCAATACAAGTGGGAGAACATCAAGCCTCAAGTCGACCACATCATCTTCCCGGACGGCAAGCGCATCATCCTGCTGGCCGAGGGGCGGCTCGTGAATCTCGGCTGCGGCACAGGTCATCCGAGCTACGTGATGTCCTCGTCGTTCGCCAACCAGGTCATGGCGCAGATCGAGTTGTGGACCAACCCGGCCCAGTACCCGATCGGCGTCTACACGCTGCCGAAGCATCTGGACGAGAAGGTCGCGCGTCTCCAGCTTTCCAAGCTGTCTGCGATGCTGACCGAGCTGACCGACAAGCAGGCGCGCTACATCGGCGTCCACAAGGAAGGTCCGTTCAAGTCGGACCACTACCGGTACTGATCGCGTCGACGTGCGGGTCGGGCGCCGGTGGCGACACCGGTGCCTGATCTGATTCCTGCCCCCCTCATCCGATGCGCTCTCGCACGTTCAGCTTCGAGTTCTTTCCGCCGCAGACACCCGAAGGCGTCGAGAAGCTGCGCGTCACGCGCAGGCAGCTGGTTCAGCTGAAGCCCGCGTTCTTCTCGGTGACCTTCGGCGCCGGCGGGTCTACTCGCGAGCGCACGATCGGTACCGTCCTCGAGATTCAAGCCGAAGGCCACGCAGCGGCGCCGCATGTTTCGTGCATCGCTTCGACCAAGGCTTCCGTACGCGAGATCTTGCAGCGCTACAAGGAAGCCGGCATCAAGCGCGTGGTGGCTTTGCGCGGCGACATGCCATCGGGGATGGTGGAAGCCGGCGAATTTCGCTTCGCCAATGAGCTGGTCGCATTCATACGCGAGGAGTTCGGGAGGACGTTCCACATCGAAGTGGCGGCCTATCCCGAATATCATCCGCAAGCTCGCACAGCCCGCGACGACCTGTCCAATTTCAAACGCAAGGTCGAAGCTGGCGCGGATTCGGCGATGACGCAGTACTTCTACAACGCCGACGCTTATTTTGCGTTCGTTGACGAATGCCAGGCCGAAGGCATCGACATCCCGATCGTGCCGGGGATCATGCCGATCAACAAGTTCTCGCAGCTCGCACGCTTCTCCGACGCCTGTGGCGCCGAAATTCCGCGCTGGATCCGGCGCAAGCTCGAAGGCTACGGCGACGACACCGCTTCGATCCGCTCATTCGGCCTTGACGTAGTCACGCAACTGTGCGACCGCCTGTTGCGCGATGGCGCGCCCGGATTGCACTTCTACACGCTGAACCAAGCCGGACCAACTACGACCATCTGGCAGCGTCTGGGTCTTTCCTGATTCGCAATCTGCGGCAAGAGGCTCGATTCCCGATCAAGAAATCCGGTGTGAGGCCGTTGTCATTGGCGGGTTCATTACCTAGACTGCGCCAGTGCCAAGAATCAAGCTCACGCCGCTCATCTGGATCTTCGCGGCCTTCGTCGCGCTCGCGCTGATCGAGTACCACGCACAAGTCCTTCTTCCGCTCGAGCGGCGCCTCTCCGATCTGTTCATACGGCTCCAGGCGCACGACGTCGAGCCCGACCCCGATGTCGTGATTGTGGACATCGACGATCGCAGTCTCGAGCGCATGGCGCAACTGGCCGATCGCTGGCCCTGGCCGCGCTCGGTGCACGGCGAACTGGTGGCCGGCATCGAGGCGCAGAAGCCGCGGGCGATCATCTTCGACATCATGTTTGCGGAACAGGATCGCCAACGCCCCGAAAGCGATCAGTTGTTCAACCAGCTCATCGCTCCGTTCAACAACGTGTATTTCGGGACTGTGCGCTACGGGACCGACGCGGTCGGAGATGCGTACGGGCCACCATTGCGCGCGATGTCGAAGGCAATGGGCCTGGTCTTCGGTCGCGAGGCCGATCCGGAGGCCCGCGTCAGTGTGATGGTGCCGCTGGCGTTGGCGCCCGAAAACGCACGGCTGGGCATCATCAATCTATTGGTCGACAGCGACGGCATTTCGCGCCGCTATTACGTGTACATGCCGGCTTATGGCTGGAAGATGCCATCGTTGCCCGCGCGCGTCGCCAGCGATCTCGGCTACCGCGTGCCGGAGCTGGAGTCCATTCGGCTGCGCTGGCCGGCGATGAAGTACAAGCATGTGTCTTACATCGATCTCTACGAGGAATTCAACCGGGAGAAGCGCCAGCGCGACCCGGCCGAGTTCAAAGACAAGGTTGTTCTGGTCGGCACCGCGGCGACCGGTTTGCACGACCTGCGCCCCACCCCGATGAGCGAGTTCTATCCGGGCGTCGAGATCGTGGCCACCGCGTTCGAGAATTTGAAGAACGGCACCTGGATGAACGCCGCACCGATGTGGGTGCCGCTCCTCATCAGCCTTGGCGGGATGGCGCTGGTGTTCGTCGCGTATCGCCGCGGCTGGAACAGCTTGACCGTTGGTGCGGCGGTGCTGACAGCGGTTATCGCAATGCTGATGTTGAGCTACGTCGCAGTGGGTCGGCGTCTCCTCCTTCCGGTCCTGACGCCTGTCATCTTCTCTGTGGCGTTTTTTGTGGCAAGCGCCTTGAACCAGTATCTCAACGAGCTGCGCGAGCGGGTTAAGGCCGTCGGCTACTTCATGCGCTTCGTCAATCCTCAGGTCGTCAAGGACCTTCTCGCACACGGCGGCCTGGAGAACTCAGGACGCGAAGTCACTGTGCTGTTTTCGGACATTCGCGGCTTCACGAGCCTGTCGGAGACGCGCACGCCGCAGGAAATCATCTCTCTGCTCAATCGCTATTTCGGACACCAGGTCGAAGTGATCTTCAGGCACGGGGGTTGCCTGGACAAATTCATCGGCGACGCGATCATGGCGTTTTGGGGTGCCCCCCTGGACGATCCTGATCACGCGAAGCACGCGGTCATGGCAGCGCTCGAAATGGCTGAACGCCTCGAGCAGTTCAAGCAGGAGCTCGGCGAGCTCGGGCGCAATTTCGATGTTGGGATCGGACTGAATTCGGGCCCGGTCGTCGTCGGACTCATGGGCTCGCAAAACAAACAGGAGTACACGGCGATCGGCGATACGGTGAATCTTGCAAGCCGTATCGAGGGCCTCACGAAGGGCGTCGCTCGCATACTGGTCTCCGAAGAGACGATGCGGCGCTGCGGCGACGCTTTTGACTTCGTGGACCGCGGACTTCATAAGGTGAAGGGCAGGGAGAAAGACGTTCGACTGTTTGAACCGAGAAGGAAGACGTCATGAAACATGAACTATGGCGCTGGCTCGCGCCGGCATTGTTCTTGATGTCCGGAGCCGCCGCGGCCGAAACCGGATACACGCTGCAGCAGACCGACCTCAAAGCCAAGCCGTTCCTCGACGCTGACACGCGCACCAAGCTGCCGGAAAAGACCGAACTCGAGATCGTTCTGCGTCAGGGCCCGTGGATGCAGGTCAAGACCAAGAACAAACAGCTCGGCTACGTGCGCATGCTGCAGCTCCGACTCGGTTCCACTCCCACGGCGAAAGACAGCAACGGATGGGTGTCGGTGCTCGGGCCAGGCACCAGTTCGCCGCGGCCCTCCAGCACTACGGTGACCATGACTGGCGGAGTGCGCGGCTTCTCGGAAGAAGAGCTGCAGGCGTCGAAGCCGAACAAGGCCGAATACGACAAGATGAAGACGTTTGCGGCGACGCCCGATCAGGCGAACTCGCACGCTGCGGAGGTAAAGCTGACTGCACGCGCTGTGCCGTATTACGGCGAGGACGGGAAGCCGCTCAAGGATCAGGGAGCCAAGAAATGAGATCGGTATATGCGGTGCCGGGAATCCTGCTGAGTCTCATGTTTGTCACCCTGCTCGCTGCCTGTGCGGGCGGAGGCAAAGGCGGCTTCAATCTGCAGAATGTCGACATCAACCAGCTCGTACAGAACGTCAAGGGCCTGCGCGAAGTGCCCGAGCCGGAGGAGATTCAGATCGGCGACGGCGTCACGGAGACGCTGCTCGGCGCGCGCCCGCTGCAGGACGATGTCGAGTTACAGCGCTATGTGAACGTGGTCGGGCTGTGGGTCGCGCGTCAGTCCGAGCGTCCCAATCTGCCATGGCATTTCGCGGTAAACGACAGCGACTACATCAATGCTTTTGCGACGCCTGGCGGCAATATCGTCATTACCAAGGGCATGATTCGCGTGCTGCACAACGAATCCGAGCTGGCCGGCGTGCTCGGTCACGAGGTCTCGCACGTGGTACGCAAGCATCACTTGAACGCGATGCGCAAGAACGCAGCATTCGGGCTGCTCATGCAAGGTGTGCAGGCAGGCAGCAAGAATCAGGATCTGGTGAATGCGCTGGCCGCTCCGACCAAGGAGCTGTATGCGCGCGGTCTCGACAAGTCGGACGAATTCGAGGCCGATCGTATGGGTGTCATCATCGCGGCTCGCGCCGGCTACGATCCGTGGGGGCTCCCCAGCGCGTTGCAAACGCTGGCGGGAGTCAATCCGGACGACACCTACGTGAAGTTGCTGTTCAAGACGCATCCGGCGCCGTCGGCGCGCCTGGAAAAGCTGGCGGTGGCACTTGGAACGAACTTCGACAGCGTGACAGGCGGTCCGCAGAGCACCGATCAGTTCCTGCGCATCACGGACCGCATTCGCATCGTTGCGGCGAAGTGATCGACCTCAAGCTGAAAGCTGTCTAAACACGGAGACACGGAGAGCACGGAAAAGAACATTAGGAGAAAAATATCGAGCCCGGGTTCACGGCCTGCGTCTGGTGAATTGGGTTCAGCCGCACGCCCCGGTTTGGATCTCGAAAGTGCTGTTCTCCGTGCTCTTAAGTGTCTCTGTGCTTCAAGATCTTGAAGTAGTCGTCCTTCAGGCCGCCAGCCGCTTCTTCTGCTGGGCGGCGGTCACGTGCAGATGTGCGTACGCCTGATGCGCCGCGGCCTCCGCTTCGCCGACGTGAATCGGCAGCCCCATGTCGGACAGCACCGAACCGAGCGCGGACAGGCACAGCATCACGTTTTCCGGCTTGCACGAGTAGCCCATGATGCCGACGCGCCAGATCTTGCCGGCGAGCGGCCCCAGGCCCGCACCGATCTCGAGGTTGAACTCGGTCAGCAGTGTCTTGCGAACTTCCGCTTCGCGCTCGCGGATCGCTTCGGGAATGTGCACAGCGTTCATCTGCGGCAGGCGCGCGCCTTCTTTCACGAGGTACTTGAGCCCCATTGCTTCGAGTCCGGCCTTGAGCGCGAGGTGATGGCGCTGATGGCGCGCCCAGGAGTTCTCGATGCCCTCTTCTTTGAGGATCAACAGCGCCTCGTGCAGCGCATAGAGGCTATTCGTCGGTGCGGTGTGATGGTACGTGCGGTTGGTCGCGCCCCAGTAGCCGAGCAGCAGGTTCATGTCCATGAACCAGCTGTGGATCTTGTCCTTGCGTGCCTTCACGTAGTCGACCACGCGATCGCTGAACGAGACCGGCGACAGGCCCGGCGTGCATGACAGGCATTTCTGGCTCGCCGAATAAATCGCGTCGACATTCCACTCGTCCACCAGCACCGGGGTACCGCCCAGCGACGTCACCGCGTCGACTATCGCCAATGCATCGTGCTTGTGCGCGATTTCGACCAGCGTCTTGGCATCCGATTGCACGCCGGTCGATGTCTCAGCGTGCACGAACGCGACTACGCGCACTTCCGGATTCTTCTTTAGCGCATCCTCGAGCTTGCTCGGATCGACCGGCTCGCCCCAGGCGTCGTCGACGATGATCGGCGTACCGCCGCAACGCTCTACGTTCTCGATCATGCGGCCACCGAACACGCCGTTGCGGCACACGATCACTTTGTCTCCCGGCGCGACAAGGTTCACGAAGCAATACTCCATGCCGACCGAGCCCGGACCCGAGACCGGAAACGTCAGTGCGTTCTTGGTCTGGAACGTATAGCGCAGCAGGCCCTTCAGCTCTTCCATCATCTCGACGAAGATCGGATCGAGGTAGCCGATCGCCGGGAGGCTCATGGCCGCCATGACGCGCGGATTGATCTCGGAGGGGCCAGGTCCCATCAGCGTGCGCTGAGGCGGATGGAAGGAATGGATTCGCTTGGCCGGAGTATAGGGATTCATATTGTCGTGTCCTGCAAGGGAGGGTCCGAAAAGACTGTCTTCTTCGCCGCGCGACTTGACCCGGATCGGCTTGCGCGCATTGGCTTCATTCAACACTTCCACCGCGGCGATCCCGCCTTCGGTGAGGCGCTCGACTTCCATGGCCCAGCGCGAAGGCACATATCCCGTCTTGACCCAGCTGCTGACCAGAGCACGATCGACGCGAAGGCGACGTGCCACCTCAGCCTGGCTGCCAAAAAGAGAGACGAGACGTTCTGCGCAATTCATGAAGATGGTCGGGCGAGGTATACCGAGAGGCGAAGTCTGCCGCAGCAAATTAATTTTGACAAGCCTGGCTTGATGGGTTGAACCCAACAAAGGCTCTCGCCCTGGTCCCCTGCGCGCCGATTCGGGACCTCCTGGTCAGTCTGCCTCGCGACACAAGCCTGTGAGCAGACAAGGTATATCAGAGGAGCGGGCGCTTACACAGCTTGGTTGGATATTGCGCTGGAGGGAATCTAGGCAGCATCGATCCGACGCAGCGGGATCACTTGCTCGGGCAATGGCTCCTGATCGAAAGCGACATCCCCGTCTGCGAACGGGGTGTCCTGAGCGCGCAGGGATGCGAAATCGAACAAGCCACGATCGAGCAGATGTGAGCGCCGCACGTTGCCAAGACTGTTGAA
>Ga0068853_100003555_pt1 | contig 11925 bp, 6 predicted proteins | sample KBSCornC32_FD_65655 | JGI IMG/M metagenome (GOLD analysis project Ga0068853, IMG submission 65655) | Corn rhizosphere microbial communities from Kellogg Biological Station, Michigan, USA - KBS Corn C3-2 | ecosystem: Host-associated > Plants > Roots > Rhizosphere > Soil ... | reverse complement strand
GGGGCTTGCGTCAACATCGTCGTATGTTCTCCCAGGACACGCCGTGTAAATACATCGCGAACCAGCCATTGCCGGGCGCGACCAGAGTCGCCTAACCTAGCAAACCGCATGTGCGTTCGCCAGTCGCAGACGCCGGTTTTGCGGGAGGGCGACCGGTCCCCCAGAGCCGCGGATGCAAGTTCATCAAAAATGGATCGTCCCGAAGGACTTATAGGTCATATAGGACCTATATGTCCCATCGTGCGAGTGTGCGTTCGCACTCCCGTAATACGGCGCTTTCATGCCGCTCACTTCGCCGTCTTCTTCTCTTTCACCGGCGGCGTTTTGCCGGTCGGTTTGAGCTTCAAAACGCAACGAAACCCCACCTCGTTCGGGTGGTCGCTTTGCAAAACGCCGGATCGAGCCCAGACCAGCCAATTGGGGTCGCCCCCTTTGACGACCCGCATGTTGGTCCCGCCGCTGCTTCTGGGGCCGGTGGGATTTCGGGCGGTCGAGCCGGCTTCCGCCTGTAACTGGCCGTAATATTTTTCGGTATACCAGTCGGAGCACCATTCCTGGGCGTTTCCAGCCATGTCGAAAGCGCCGTACGGACTTTCATCGCCACGAAATGAACCAACCTTGTCGATCTGCCCGGGAGCGCGAGCGCGGTCCCAGATGCAGGGCCCGTTTCCCCAGGGGTATTTGAACCCGTCCGGCCCACGGGCCGCTTTCTCCCATTGGGCCTCGGTGGGAAGCTCTTTACCGGCCCATAGCGCGAAAGCGTGCGCCTCGGCCCAGGTCACGCCCAGCACCGGCTCTTGCGGGTCTTTGGGACTCCGCGACGGCCGTCGCACTTTGGTTTTCTCCGCAGTCGCCTCGCGATACTTCTCATACCGGGCGGAAGTCACTTCGCGCAGGTCGATATAAAATGCGTCGAGCAGGACGCCATGTTCGGGCGCCGTCTCGGGAGCGCCCGTATTGCTGCCTTGCACAAAAACGCCTTCCGGCACCAGCGCCATCACCGCGCCGTCCTCGTCGCTGCGGATGCGCCACGGCAATCCCGACCGGCTGACGCCCGTGCTCTCGATTGGCGTGAAACCTTCGGGAAGCTCGTATTCCGATTGTGAGTCGTCTTTGTCATACCCGGTCCCGGGGACAGGCACAGCCCCCGCCTGCTTCGAATAGGCGAACATCGTCGAATCGATCCGCGGATCGCCGGGAACGAATGCGAACCGATCGACGCTCTCGCCGTCGATGGAAAACGGGACGCCTCCCGGTTCGGACTGCGGCAGCACGGCGAAGCGCTGTTTACCAGGCACCGGTTCCTCGTCTTCCGAAAAATCGACTTGTTCGGTCGGCTTCTTGCGAGGGCGTCTTGGCGACTCGGCGGTGGCCGCGGCAGGCTGAGCCGCAGGGGCCGGGTCGCCCGGGCCGCCCACCACTCCGATCTTCTTGGCCTCGTCTTTCCTGGCGAGCGGCCCGCCCCCTCCGATTGTATCGACCTTGGGCGGCGGCTTCGGCTTTTCACCACACCCCAGCACGGCAAGGCACGCGATGATCAACAGTCCGCGGAATGATAGTGAGCAGCGAGACATTGCAAAGCACTCGATTACGATTTTCAGCAACAGATGAGACGCAGCCTGGCTTCCCGCCAAAGTCATTGAAACGAACGGGAAGCAATCCGAGATTCAATTCTAGAAATGTGTTCCCACGGATGGCTAGGCAATCCCACGGATAAAAAATTCCGGCGGCGAAGCGCTCCGATCCGCAGGATTGCCCGCACATCGCTGTACAATCTCCATCTTTCTGTCCGTTTATCTTTCTGTCCACTCCTTATCGTTTCGTGAATGACAACTAACGGTACGATGGCGGACAGAAAAATAAAAAGACAGAAAAATGAAGTCGAATTAATAGCGGGACTCGATAAATGTATCCGGCAAATCGGCTGCTGAATCGTTTTGCCGATTAAATTTCCTTGGCGTTCCAGGCTCAGGTAGCGGCCTTTCGCAGGTCCGAGACGGCGACGGCCAGTCCCTCGATCTTGTTTTCGACCAGCTCGACCTGGCCGGCCTGTGGGCCCAGGCGAATGCCGATGCGCTTCATGGGCAGCCGCGATTCGCGAATTTCGTTGTGCGCCAGCAGGATCGAATCGGTCTCGCCCTGCACATCGACGGCGATGCCTTCTTCTGGCCCGGAATCGACGATGCGGTTGTTTTCGATTTTGTTACGGTGCGGCGCGAAGGCTTTGCCCCGTTCGGGACGGAACAGCACTCCCACCTTTCCGCTCTCGACGATGTCGTTGTCGCGCACGAGGTTGTTGTTGTCGCGATGGCCGATTGACACGCCGTAGCTCTTGCAGCCCTGAATCCGATTCTTTTCGGCCAGGCCGAATTTCACCCCCCAGCAGAAAAACACGCCAATGTCATTGCGCTCGATGCGGTTGCCCCGGATCGTCGGCCGCTGCGACCCCGAACCGGGATGCATGCCCAGCCCGACGTTGTCGTGGCTGTGGCAGTTTTCGACCAGCACGTCGTGGCAGATCTGCCAGCTCAACCCGTCGCCGTTATAATTGCGGGCGGTCACCTGCCGCATCGTGATGCGATTGCAGTCCTGCAAAAAGACACAACCGGCGTAATTGCCGTCCAGGTTCTCGTTGTTGGCCTTGTTGCCGTCGAGGGCGATATTCTCGATGACGACGTCGGCAATGTTTTCACCCGAGAAAATCGGAAACAGACTGGCGCAGGTGGAGTCACCCATCTCCCAGAAATTCTGCCTGAGCGCCCGATCGAGCTTGAAGCGATTTCCCGAACGGGCCACCAGCGTGCGCTTGGCGACATCGGTGCCGCCGTTGTGCGGGTTCTTCGTCTTGAGGCACACGCCGTCGCCCACCGCGAAGCCCTTCGCGTCGACCAGTGTGATCTCCTGATCATACCAGTCGGAATCGGCGGCCAGTTTGGTCTTGGCCGAAGGCTCCTTGATCAGCACCGAGTCTTCGCCGCTGCCCAGGATGCGCACGTTCGATGAAAGGTAGACCGCGTTCCGCAACCGGTAGGTTCCGGGCAAGACACGCACCGTTCCGCCTCCCAGCCGGGCCACGTAATCGACCGCCGCCTGCAAGGCTTTGTCGGTCGTGCCTGTAAGTTGTGCCTCGCCCGGCCCGACGGTCACAGTCAGCCGTTCGTCCCAATTCGGTTCGGCCGCGGCATCCCCCGACGTGGCCCGCGGATTAACAACCGCCGGCCGATCGACCGCCCGTACACTGCCGGCCAATCCAGCGCCTGCAAAAAGTCCCGCCGACAATTTCAATACAGCACGACGATTGAGATTTGCAACAGTTCGTTCTGACACGGCGCAATTCCCTTCGTAAATGGAAAGAATTATTTCCACGGGGTTTAATTTCGAGGCCGACGGCATTCACGCGCCCCTCGCTATTCACCGACTTTCTTCTGCCACTTTTCCAATTGCCCCACGACCGATGCGCGACCGCCGGAGCCGTAGCTTTGCAGGGCCGCGACGGCGTTGTTCGCACCCAGTACTTGTGCCACGTCAGCGCCAATCTGTGGGCATGCCTGCTGCAACTCGCTGAGGGGCAAATCCGCCAACCGGCACTGCTTTTCGTCGCAGCGGGCGACGAGCTTGCCGACCGTCTCATGGGAGGTCCGCATCGGCACGCCCTTTTTGATCAGGTATTCCATCAACGTCGTCGCATCCAGAAAGCCCTCTTCCAGGCGGGCGGCGATTTTTTCGCGCTGCAAAATTGCCAAACTGACAATCGCCGGCGCCAGTTCCAGGCAGGCGCGGATCGTATCGAACGCGTCGAACAGGGCAATCTTGTCTTCCTGCAAGTCACGGTTATATGCCAGCGCCAACCCCTTGACGAGCGTGTGCAAATGGGGCACGCGGGCCATCACGCGCGCCGATTTGCCCCGCACCAATTCCAGCACATCCGGGTTGCGCTTCTGCGGCATGATCGAGCTGCCGGTCGTGTAGGCATCGGGCAATTTCAGGTAGCCGAATTCGGTCGTGCACCACAGAATCCATTCTTCGGCCCAGGTGCTCAGGTGGGCCGCGACCAGCGCCAGACAACCGACGAACTCGATGACGAAATCACGGTCGCTCGACACATCCAGACTGTTGCCGGCCGGCGCCGTAAACCCGAGCAGGCGGGCCGAAAACTCGCGGTCGATGGGCAACGATGTGCCCGCGAGGGCGGCGGCCCCCAATGGAGAAATATTGACACGCTTGCGGCAATCGGCCAGGCGCTGGCGATCGCGCTCGAATTTCTCGCAATAGGCCAGCCAGTAATGCACGACAAGCACCGGCTGCGCCCGTTGCAGGTGGGTGTAGCCGGGGACCACGACGTCGAGATCACCTGGGCCGCGTTCTACGAATGCCCTTTGGAGTGCAGCCAGTTGCCCGTCGATTTCGTCGATAGCGTCGCGGACGTACAGTTTCAAATCGGTGGCCACCTGATCATTGCGGCTGCGACCCGTGTGCAGCTTGCGCCCCACGTCTCCGAGGCGGGCGATCAGGGCGCTCTCGATGTGCATGTGGATGTCTTCGAGCTCGATCTTGAACTCGAATCGGCCGCCGGCAATCTCTTCGCCGATGGTATCGAGCGTCGAGCAGATCGACTCGCTTTCAGCGCTGGTTAACAGGCCCACGTGTGCCAACATGCGGGCATGCGCCTGCGAACCTTGAATGTCGACCGCCGCCAGGCGCGAGTCGAAACTGATGGATTCCGTGAATTTCTCGACCCGCGGGTCGGTCTTCCCGTCGAATCGCCCCCCCCACGCCTTCGCCACAATCGAACCTCGGTTGGAGTCAGGAATTAAAAATTAAGATTCCTACATCATACCGAGTGCCGCCGGCGTTTTCTTCCGTGGGTCAGTTCTCCACCGTGCCGTTGATGAAGATGCCGCCCGACGTGGTGCCGAACGGGACCGCGAAGGGGGTGGAGGCGTTGTAGATGCGGTTGTCGCTGGTGCCCGAGAGCTGGAGCGTGGGCGACGGTGAAGACGAGTTCAATATCGAGCTGAAGATGATGCCCTGGTCGCTCCCTCCGCTGAACATGGTCAACAGGTTATTGTTGACCGTGACGTTGCCGGGACCGGACAGCGAATCGAACCGGAATCCGGTCGCTCCGCCGACATGATCCGTCAACGTATTGCTGGCGAGGTTCACCGTCGACGACGCGCCCAGCGACATGCGGAATCCGATGTCGTTCGCGGCGCCGAAATTGAGCGTGTTTCCGGTGAGGTTGATCTGCGACGGTCCCAGTGTCACAAGCCGCGCGGCGGTATCCGAACCGCCATTCGACTGGAATCCGCTGTTGGACATCGTGATCGCCGACATTCCCGAAGTCGAAAGGTTGTTGACGAACAGGCCCGTATTGCCCCCGCCATTGGCGGTGAACAGCGACTGATTGACGGTGGCGGCCAGCGTGCCGTTCCACGTCAGGCTGATCCCCGCCGTCCCCGTCGACGTGTTGGTCAAAGTGTCTCCCTGGTCCGAGAAATTCATCGTCGAGCCTTCGCCGCCGCTGACGACCGCCATCACGATGTTGCCTCCGGCGCCGGCCGTCAGCGTATTGGTCGAGAATGCGTAATTGTAAGAGCCTAACTGGCCGAATGTGGCATTGACGTTCGGGCCGCCGTTGCCGCTGAACGTCGAGTTGGCGACCGTCAGCGTCGCCGAGTTTTGAATCGCGATGCCGGTGCCCAGCGAATTCGTGATCGTCGAATTCGATACGATCAGGTCGTTGACGCCGGACGCCTGGATTCCGACGCCGTTGGCGTTGAGGTTCAGCCACTGGAAACCCACCTGTCCCGTGTTTTGCAGGAAGATGCCCGTCGTGTCACTTTGAATCGTTCCGGCCGAGGCCGCCGTTCCATTTCCGAAGACGGCGAACAGGCCGTTGGTGTTGACCAGGCTGATGCCGGTCGCGGCATTGCTGCTGGAAACGCTCTGGAAGTTGATGTTCACGCTGGTGTTCGCGATCTGGATCGCCGTTCCGCCGACGGCATTGATCGTCCCGCCCTGGTTCAGATTGACGGAATTATTCACCGCAGCGTTGATTATCAGGTTGCCGGCGCTGTTGGCGGCCAGAGCGGTGCCGTTCTGGCTGGTGATGTTCAGCGTGTTGAACGTGGTCGTTCCCGTATCGGTTTGCAGGTTGACGCCTGGATTGCCGGTCGCCGCGACGACGTTGACCCCCGTGAAATTGGTGTTGCCCGCGGAGTTCACGATGTTCAGTGCCGTGGCGCCGGCGGCGTTCTCGTTGGTGATGTTCATTGTGCCGGTCACGTTGACCGTGCCCGACGAATTATTGATGTCCAGGCCCATTCCCTGCCGGTGATCGATCGACAGATTGTTGAAAGACACGGTCGTCGCCCCGGCGGGCAGGTTGCGGATCGAAACGGCGTCTCCGACGGCGCCCGAGACGGTCGTCGTGTCGGCGAACAGGGTTTGTCCCCCCCCGCCGTTGATGTCAATGCCCGCTGCGCCTGGATTGACGACGGTCGTGTTGCTGAGGAACTGGACCAGTCCCGCATTGTTCTGGATGCTGATCCCGGCACCGCTGGAATTCGAGACACCCACGTTCGTGAGAGAAATCGGTCCAGCCGTTCCGGGGACGTTCGCGAGCAGAATGCCGCTCTGGCCCGCATGATCGATCGAGAGATTCGACAGAACGACGTTCTGCACGCCGTTGCCGACGACGCCGTTCCCCGCGGCATTCGTGATCGAGAACCCCGATAACTGGCTGTTGCTGGCCAGCACGACGGCGTCTCCCAGCGATCCGTTGATCAACGGAAAACCGCCCGAGCCGGCGTGCGGGAGCTGCACGATCCCCAGTTGCGGAACCTGGATGAAATATTGTGCGCCCGGTCCGTCGCCAAGCACGCGCTGGTTGGGCGCGAGCGTGACGGTCGCTTGGTTGTTGAAGATGCTGCCGGCGTGGACGTAGACGATGTCGGCCCCGCTGGCTGTGGCTGCCCCGAGCGTCGTGTACGGATTGCCCGGCGATCCCAGCGGTCCCGTGGGAGGCGGGTCGGCGGCGACGTGGGCGAACGTGTACGGCCTGCCGGTGGCCGGATTAATCGCGGTGACGTTCTCGACGGCATTGTGTCCCTGGGCGACGACCGTGTAGTTGCGATTCACGTGCTCGCCCATCCGGCCATAGGCGGTCGTCTGTTTCATCTCAGACCGATGCAGCGCTCCGAATGTCCACGACAGGCCGCCGAACAGCCGCGTCTGAAAGAAGTTGTCGTAGGTCACCTGGATCTGGGCATCCAGTCCCGCGACGAGGTTGGCCTGCATGCGGGCCGACGCGCCGTTGATGCTGTTGCCGGAATTGTCCTGATAGTGATAGCCACCGCCAAAAACGCGGGCCCCCATTCCTTCCGGGATCTCGCCGGGAATGGGAATGCCGACTTCCATATCGAAGCCCATGAGGGAGGCATACCAGGACCGGTATTGACTGTAGACCAGGTTGTTGCCGCTGAAGGCCGTGGAATTATTCAACAGCGTCAGGCCGGTTTGCCGCGTCGTGGGCCCCACCGGCAGGTACACGTTCGCGCGAAAGTCGAAATCCTGAGACAACGATTCGAGGTTGATTCCCGCCTGTTGAAACAGCACGCTGCGGGTATTGTCGCCGTCGTACCAGCCGCTGGCGCCGAACACGCGATCGAGCCCTTCGCTATAGTAGCGGTATCCGAGCCCGGCATTGCCGCCGACGGTCAGGCTGCTCGTCGGGAAGAATCGCAAATCGCTGAAGAACAACGATTGCTCGGCAAAATAATAAGGGAATAATTCGACCGGCAGGATCGACTGAATCTGCGGAATTCCCTGGCCCGCGCTGATGGCCCCCCGAAACATGACGCCGGGACCTTCCAGGTAATCGGGCGTCGAGTAATCATCGGCGCCGTGCGCGCTGGCGGACAGCACAGCAAGGCACAGCACGGCGACGCATGCGGCCACCCACGCGCCGCGTAGCGGAATTCGTGAGAATTCCAGCGCTTGCGAGTGCGGGCGGCCATCGCGGCACGCGACGGATCGCGGCCGTGGCTCTATGCTCTTCCTGAGCATCACTGTGCCATCCTGGGTCGGTAAGAAATGAATTCTGCGAATCCTGAAGCGGGAAGTGAATTCGCGGAAGGATAGATAGACGATTTGAGCAAATCCGGTCAACAGGCATTTCGGCTCGACTGGTTTGTCATAACTTGAGGTGCGGAAAGGATTTCCGGACCCGTCGCAGTTCCAGTCGACGAAAAAGTAATAATGCCGCGGCTCCTGGTTTCGATCGTCGCCGGTGATTTTGAGGAATTCCGCAACGGCTGGTAGATATTTTCGATCCTAAACGATAGAAACCGGGTTAATTACACGGGCCCGATCCAAAAGCGCCGCAGGCGCGATAGAAATTCGGATTCATGTCGGATGGCCCAAGTGTGACCAACGCCGAAGCAGGACGCTTCTTCGCCCCGTCCCCCGAAGTCCCGACCTCGGCAGTACCGCCCTGGGCATCTTTCGCCGCCTTCAGGCCGCCGCGCTCCGACTCAGTCGGACCGCTGGCACAGCGCGTATACCGCCCGCGATCAGATGTGCCGCATTCCTCAGGCGAGGATTCACCAGGGACGATCGCGTCGCCGCGAAATCCCTGCGACGTGCCCCCGTATGCCGAACAGCATAATAAGGAGCAGGCTGCCAGTAGCTACAAAACAATTCCTGATTCCCTGAGGCCATTGGTTCGCCACTGTTGAAATCCCAGAAATGTCCCGTTCACACAGACATCGTCAGCGATCGTCATTCCATTAAACGCGTATTTCATGTCTGATAAGTCAACCGCCTCCACCAAGATTCCTCAGTCATTGCCCGAAGACCCTCTTGCGGCGGTCACTCTGGAGTTCGTACCGACAAGGGACCTCGAAGGCTATCTGGCAGCGGCCCGTCGCTTGCGCGCGCAGGGTCGAAATCGTTTCCTGTTCCGGGCGTCCGCTGAGACCTTGGAATTGGCTCGCGCGTGCCATGAGCGCATTGCGACGGACTTTTCCGATGTGACGTGCGTTCTCGACATGGGGCCGGTTGAAATGCCGAATCCGCCGGGAACGGGCGCGCCCACCAGCGACGCCGTGTTTCTGTTTGAGACAAGTGACACGGCTCTGTCGGCCCGGCTGATGGATTTCGTCGATGTTCCGGTGAGTATCGTCGCGCCGATCACGGAACATTATTTCCGGCGGCGGCCGCTATTCATGATCTCTGTGCCCAAGTCGGGCACGCACATGCTGTTTGAACTGCTGGCCGCGTTTAATCTGACACATGGCGGACACTCAGGCCAACCATTGTCTCCGCAACATTTCTATTTTCTGCTCGAAGACAATTCGCACACGCGGGTCCAGGACTTTTTCCGCGGAGCGCACGCATTCAAACGGGGGGACGCCGACGATCCATTTTTCGCCACTCCCACTCTATTCATGTACCGTAATCCGCTCGACATGGTCGTCTCGGAGGCCTATTACGTCGCCGATCCCAGGAACACTCCGCTGGGACATTACTTTTCCACATTTCCCATCGAACAGCGTTTGCTCAAGCTGATCGGCGACGACCCGATGTCGGGAACCCTGCGAGAACGATTGTCTTCCTATTACCCCTGGCTGCGTTTTCCCAATGTCATCCCGATCAGCTATGAAGAGCTGGTGGGACCGCAGGGGGGCGGGACGCTGGCCGAGCAGTTGCAGACGATCTGGTCGCTGCAACTGAAATTGCACATACCGGGCTGCCCTGCCTACTATGCGGCGGCGGTTTTTCGAAAGGACACCAACACCTTTCGCCAGGGAAAGATCAACTCCCACCGCGATCATCTCACGCCGGACTGCTATGCGGCGCTGCGCGAGCTCGAGCCCGATTTCATGCGCGAGTTCGGCTACGACCTCGATGATCAGTTCGGGCCCGGTTATCTCCCGCGATTTGTCGACAGTTTTCGCCGGCGGCCGCTCGTGGTCAAGACGTCGCTCGTGACGTCCCCGCCAACGGCCGCCAGCAACGAGAACACGCGTGTGGACTCCCTGCCGTTTCAGCCCAACGCCGTTTATGCGTACCGTGGTTACCTCATTGCACTGATCGAGCGGGTTTATTGTGCCTTGCCTCAAGATTCGCCGCGTCCGATCGAACCGCGATTGCAATTGACCGGAACTGGCTTGTATGCCGCAGTCGCCTGGGAAGACCTGAAGAGCAAACTGGATCGCGTACCGCTTGCCGCAGGCGATTTGCTTCCCAAGATCGTCCCCGGCCTGCAATTGAAAGACCTGTTTTGCGTCGATCCGGCGCCACCGCTTCTGGCCGAGGCGGACGTATGCGGCTTCAATATCGCCAGCTTCAACGGCAGATTTTATTGCATTGAATGTTCACACGGTCCACTGGACGTGCAATGGGACGATCTGACCGGAGTCTTCATCGCACCGACGATCGAAGAGGCCCGCGCCTATTGCCAGGAGAGGGTACCGTCGCCGCCAGAGCCGGAGGAACGTGCCGCCCCGACGACTAGTTCAAGTTGGTGCAAGTTGCTGCCGGCGGCTGTCTCGGCGCTTTTCCGGTCGTAATGACAGGCGGCCGGGCGCATCGACCCTTGCCGGCTCGTCCGGTCCCGACGAACGTCGGGAAGTAAGGTTTCGTGGCCAGACCAGGACAGGAAGGCAGATTAAGACCCCTGCCACCTTGTGTGACAAGGTGAATGAGGTTTTCCAGCATGCAAGCGACACTTGTACGAAAACAAAACATTCGAAAATACCCTCCGAGATCGCCCGCCCCGACGGCCGCGATGAATTAGATTGGCAGGCCATTTCTTGCGAGACCGTTTTCGACTCGTTTTTCTTTCGCGTCTTTCGTTTCTTTCGTGGTTTCTCCCTCATTGTCCCACCTCTCCAGATTGTCAGTTGGCTGACGCCGCGGAGTTGGTAGACTGTCGGATTGTCGTCAGGTCGCACGCGCAACCTTTGCCTGAAGGAACATGATGCCGCTCCATTTCCCGTCGTTCGTTCTCGTCACATATGCCGTCATCGCCTTCTCGACCACGGCCCTGGCCGCGCCGCCCGAAATCGTCCTCTGGCCGAACGGCATGCCCGAGCCGGTCGTTCCCGCCGATCCGCCCGAAAAGTCGGAGCGCGGCAAAGATGGCATAGTCCGCCGCACCAACGTTTCGCAACCGCGGTTGTTTGTGTATGAACCTCCCGCGGGGGTCAAACGAACGGGGGCCGCGGCCATTGTGGTGCCGGGTGGAGGATTCGGAGTGCTGGCCGACGAACATGAAGGTTCGGAGGCGGCCGAATGGCTGGCGAAGAACGGCATCGTCGGGTTTCTTTTGGCGCACCGCACTCCGACCAATCAGCATAAAGCACCGTATGCTGGCCCCGTGCAGGACCTGCAAAAGGCGGTCATTGAAGTCCGCCGCCATGCCGCCGAATATCAGGTCGACCCCAAGCAAGTCGGCGTACTGGGCTTTTCAGCCGGCGGCCAGGTCACGTTGATTGCGGCGACGAACGAGCGCCAGTTCGCCCCTGCCGCCGCAGGCAAATCGGATGCGGCCGAATCGCACAAGCCCGATTTTATCCTGGTCATTTACCCCTATCAGATCTACGACCCGGCCACCAAGGCGCTGCGCGCCGAAATCCACGCCGATGCCGGCCTGCCACCCACGTTCATCGCGCAGATGGGCGACGACGCCGGCTCGCTGGCGCAAGGCAGCACGCTCTTGTATCTGGAACTGGTCAATCGCAAGGTCCCCGCCGAGTTGCACATCTACGAAAAGGGGGGCCACGGCTTCGGCATGCGCCCGCGCCCCGGCGCCACCGGCCCGACCGACTGGCAATTGCGTGCCATCGACTGGCTGAAACTGCATGGGTATGTTGCTCCTTGAGCGGGTCACCGCCCGACCTGCTTGCTACGCTGAAGGGT
>Ga0068853_100003554_pt1 | contig 11925 bp, 11 predicted proteins | sample KBSCornC32_FD_65655 | JGI IMG/M metagenome (GOLD analysis project Ga0068853, IMG submission 65655) | Corn rhizosphere microbial communities from Kellogg Biological Station, Michigan, USA - KBS Corn C3-2 | ecosystem: Host-associated > Plants > Roots > Rhizosphere > Soil ... | reverse complement strand
GACCGCGCGCGTCTTGATGCCGGCAAGATCGGAACCCGCATCCGGCTCCGTCATCGCGACCGCGAGAATGCACTCGCCGGATGCGCATTTGGGGAGGAAGCGTGCATGCTGCTCCGGCGTGCCGAAGTTTTTCAGATACGGCGCAACAAGGCGACTGTGCAGCGTGTGATAGAAGCCAGGCTCACCATAGGCCGCATCTTCTTCCATGATGATCTGCTGGAAGCGGAAATCTTCGATACCGAGGCCGCCGTAACGCTCGTCGGCCCACATCAGCAGATAGTTGTTGTCGCCCATCTTCCGGAACATTTCGCGCGGCACGATGCCAGCCTCGCGCCAGGCCTTCCGGTGCGGCAGGACTTCCTTCTGCAAGAACTGCCGGTAGGCGCTGCGAAACATTTCCTGTTCTTCGGTGAAATGACGGGCTTGCACGGCGACGCTCCGTATAGGTTCGCGTTCTCTATAACAGCTTCGCCGGTTGGTGATGCGTAAACTTTATGGGGATTTGGTTTCGCCCAAGCCACGTGTACGCTCGCCGCATGAATTGCGATTACGACAGCGATGATCTGCGCTTCCGTGACGAAGTGCGCACATTCCTCGATGAGAAGCTGACACCCGATCTGCGCCGCGCCGGACGGTTGATGACCAGCGTCTATGCCGATCGCGATACGATGCGTGCCTGGCAATCCATTCTCTATGCGCAAGGTTGGGTCGCACCCGCGTGGCCGGAGGAATATGGCGGCTGCGGCTGGTCGCCCGTGCGGCGCTACATATTCTCCACGGAGCTTGCGATGGCGGATGCGCCGGCGCTGTCGCCGATGGGATTATCGATGTGTGGGCCGGTGTTGATCGGTCACGGCAGCATCGAACAGAAAGCGTTCTATCTGCCGCGCATTCTTTCCGGCGAAGATTTCTGGTGTCAGGGCTATTCGGAACCGCAGGCCGGTTCCGATCTCGCCTCGCTGCAGATGCGTGCCGAAGACATCGGTCACCATTTCATTTGCAACGGTCAGAAGATATGGACGACGCATGGCATGCTCGCGAACCGCATCTTCTGTCTGGTGCGCAGTTCGAACGAAGGCGCGCAACAGCGCGGCATCACCTTCTTGCTGATCGACATGGACACGCCGGGCATAGAGGTGAAACCGATCACCATGCTCTCCGGCGAGCAGATCCAGTGCGAAATCTTCTTCCGCGATGTGAAGGTGCCGAAGGAGAATGTCGTCGGACGTATCGGCGACGGCTGGACCGTGGCGAAATATCTGTTGCAGTTCGAACGCGGCGGCAACGCGGCCGCGCCGGGTCTGCGCGCGCGGCTGAACCGCGTGCGCGATCTCGCGAAACGCTGCGGCGTGTCCCACGACGAAGACCTTGGGCGGAAAATCGCGCAGACAGACATCGAGATTTCAGCGCTCGAATTCACCGAGCATCGCCTGATGGCCTCGCGCAGCGGCGCGCCATCCGGCACCCATGCCTCGATGCTCAAAATACGCGCTACGGAACTCAGCCAGCGCGTCACCGAGGTGGCGCTGGAAGTCGCCGCGCTCGATGCCGTGCCGTTCCAGCCGGAGGAGACATTCCCCGGCGGCTGGGTCGGCGACGCGCGCAACACAGGCCCGATCGGCCCGGACGGTGTTGCGCCTGTCGCGCCGCGCTATCTGAACGAACGTGCCGGATCGATCTACGCCGGCTCGAACGAAATCCAGCGCAACATCATAGCGAAGGCCGGACTGAATCTCTAAACGCTTATCCTGCGGGAATAGGCGCGTTGCCGGAGATCATCATGTACCACCAACCCATCGCGATCAGCGAGAACAGGGTTGCGCCGCCGCGCAGGCTTGCGAGGCCGACGCAAAGCAGCGGCGCGGCCGCGATCTGAATTGCCAGCCACGAAAGACCGTGCACGCGCTCTGTGGCAGCAAGCGCGAGGGCTAGCGGCAGCGCGAGCAAGCTCATCTGCACTGCGATGCTGAGGACGAGGCGTATCCGCACCGGCCATGGGCCCATCACGCTCGGCTGCACGAGGCTGCGCAGTCCGCCTTGCTCGAAGGCTTCGCAGAGCTCGGGCCAGCGCAACATGTAAAGCCCCCACGCGAAGCCGAGCGCGATGACAGCTGCCTGGTCTGAAGCTTTGACAGTTTCGAAAACGACGGCGGCGACAACGAGTACGAGCGCCCAAAGCGGTGCGCTCCATGTCTGGCCGACGATTACGCCTGTCAGACCGAAGCGCGCCCCGAGACGGCTGGCGAAACCGGCGAGCCCACGTCCGAAATTCCGGCTGCGTATGACCAACGGCGCAACACGCCGCCCGGACAGCGCGAGCGCGGTGAGCATCGCGACAACCACCAACACCCCGCGTATCAGAAGAAACTGGATACCGCCCGCCGTGCTGAGCAGATCGGCAACCTCGTGCGTATGTACGGGAGGCTTCTTGTGCGAGCTGAAGATGAAGCCCATAGCGAAGTCTTGTACGTTCGTCCGTGGAAACAGTTGGGCGAGGGCAAAGGTTTTGCCGTTCACATCGATCGAGTCTGCCAAGCCCACGCCGAACAGTGCGACCCAGACGATGAACGCGACGAAGGTCACCCCCATCAACCATCCGGGATGCGTCGCCAGGCGAAGCGCGAGAACGCTGTAGAGCGTGGCGGCGAACGCTGCGCCGACGACACCCATGCCGTAGGCCCAGCTGAAGAATATCCAGAGGCCGCCGAGCCAATCGCCCGACGCGCTGAGCACATTCGAAGCGCGCAGCAATGCGCCGCCGAAGATGCAGGTGAGCAGAAGCAATCCGGCGCCGAACCCGGCGAGCCAGAGACCGAGCGCCAATTTCCAGCTGGGTGCCGACGCGACGCCGAGCACGGCGCGCCAGGTGCGCAGCGGCGCAAGCGCGCTCATCGCCAGCATCACCAGCATCATGCTGAACGCGATGAACATCTCGCCGGTGATGATGCCCATAACGGCGGGCGTATAGACCAGCGGCGCGCCGTGAAGCGATAGCGTCGCGTATTTCGCGCCAGGATCGGGAAGGATGATGAAGCCGGCACTGAGCGCGAGCATGACCGTGGCCAGCACGGCACGAGGCCTGCGCGATGCTTCCCGCGCGATGAGGCGGGCAAGAGTGAAGGCGCCCATGGCTCAACCTTCGCCGATGGCGGAGGAGAGTTCGTCGATCGTAAAGGCAGATGCAGGCGCCAATCGCGCCGGCACCCCGCGCCGCAGCAGCAGGATCGAATCCACGGACGTCAATGCCAGTTCCACATCGTGGGTGGCGATCACCAACGCCGATGATTTTCCGCGCGCCTGAAACGCAGCCCAAAATCGACGGCTGGCGGCGTAGTCGACTTCCGACGTCGGCTCATCGAGCACGATCAGCTCCGACGCGCCGAGCATCGCCTGTGCCGTCATCGCCTTGCGCCGTCCGCCGCCCGACAGATTGGCGAGGCGCTCATCGAGTTGTTTGGTGAGACTCAGTTCTTCGGCGACCGCTGCGATCTTCGCGGCGCGTCCGCGCAAGCCGCGTAGATCGGCGCATAGTCCCAAAAATTCGCGCAGGGTGATGGCGAGATCGAGATTGCGTTCCTGCGGCCCGTATCCGACGACTCCTTTGCGCCGCACCGCGCGCGATGTCGGCACGCCATTCCAAGAGACTTTGCCCGTGTTTGGCTTCACCGCGCCCGCGACCACGCGCAGAAGCGTGGTCTTGCCGGTGCCGTTGCCACCGATCACCGCGAGCACGCCGCGATCCCAGCTGAAATTCACATCCTGAAGAATTTGCAGACGGCCTTCGCGCCGCCCAAGCTTTTCAACGCTCAACATGACTTTGGTCCAATGCTGCTAGTGCAAAAATCAACTTGTCGGAAAATGAAATAGTGCGGCCCCTCGATCGCTTGAGAAGGATATGGGTACGCAAAACAAAATTTCTATAGCGCTATTCTCTGTCTTTGAATTTCTTGCTGAGAAACGCGCTGTCCTTAAGGCCATAGCGGCGTTCGGCATCGACGCCTTTGGTGAGTCCGATGCGCACACCGGTGACGATGGGCGGACGTTTGTTATCGCGTGTCAGCAGAAATGGCGAAGCGGTCAGCGCGCCTCCATTGTCCGCGCCGGTGATGTCGAGCGCCTGACAGAGCCGTCCCGGTCCCGAGCAGAGCAGAGTATCCTTGTCCGTGCCGCGCCGCGCGCGCATGCTTGCGAGACCAGCGGTTGGTTCCAGCGCGCGTATCAACACCGCGCTGCCGCCGCCGCAGGTGAAGTTCAGGCACCAGTACATGCCATAGATGCGATAGACATACGCGTGCCCGGCTGGCCCGAACATGATGCTGTTGCGCGGTGTGCGCCGCTCGCCATAGCTGTGCGAAGCCGGATCGCTGGGATCGTAGCTCTCGGTCTCGACGATGCGTCCGCCAACGCCTCTGAATGTCAACTCGACGCCGATCAGCGCACGCGCCACGACGTCGACATCGCGTGCGAAGAATTTCTGGGAAAGCGGCGCGTCTGAGCTCATGACACATGAATAGCGAAAGGCCCGGAACCATCAAGGTCCCAGGCCTTCGCCACCGCTCCCCGTGTAATTGAAGGTGCTTAGATCGCCTCGCGGCTGCGGCGGAGCCAGATCGCGCCCGCGATCAGGCCTGCACCAACAACAAGCCCTGCCCAGAGCCCCGGCGTGGCGAGATAATGCGCAGGCGCGAGCAACGCGAGCGGGTCGCCTATGTCCTTGCCGTGGTCCCTGAAATAGAACGCCTCTTTGAGAAAGCCATTCAGGCGGTAGTCGAGAAGGCCACCGAAGAAGTTTGTGTCCGTCGCGATGCGTTCGGCGAGGCAGAGGCCAAGCGGCGGAAGCACCGCCCACAGGATCGCCATGCTGCGCGCCCAGCTCGACACGAACAGCACCCAGCCCCAGATCGGCGCGTACCACAGCGTCGCGGCCACGATCATGTAGAGGATCACAACCGACATCTTGAAGAAAGGCCAGCTCTCCCACACCAGGCCGGCATTCTGACCAATGGCGGCAAGCGCCATGCTGCCCAGCCCGAGCATGATCAGATGCGTCGCAAGGATCACTGCGAACAGGACTGCCGGCAGCACAACGAACGGGATCGCGGCTTTCGACAGCACCACGGTCGTGTTCGACACGGGCAGCGATTTCCAGAACAGGATGCTGCGGTCGCGGCGTTCGTTGTAGAGCGCGCCGAGGCAGTAGAAGAACGCGACGATCAACCCGGTGACGCAGATTGCAACGGCTGCGATGGCGAACGGGATCATGACCGCCATATGCTGTTCATCTCCTTTGAGCTGAGTCAGCAGCTTCATGGTCTCCGAGACTCGGAAGACGCGGATCAGAAAGCCGAACAGCACCAGACCGGCCGCGACCAGTGGCGCGATGTAGATCGAACGGTGTTCCCAGATTTCGCGGCGCACCGACCACGCGAGCGGGCTCACGCTGGACTGTGTTGTGGAAGAGGTTTCAGAAGGCGTGCTCATTGGTACAGATGCCGCGCTCACGCTGCGGCTCCCTGGCTGGTGTTTGTTGTCATCACGGCCACGAAAAGATCGGCGATGCTGGGTGTGCGGACTTCGCCGAGGGCCGCGAGCTTTTCGCGGTCCGCGCGGTCGAACAGCATGACGGTGCGCCCGATCACCTGGCGCTCGTTGATCGGCTTGAGCGCCCGCGCCTGCGCGACATTTTCGGGGCGCACGACCACCTCGGAATAGCGCGTCTCGAAATCCTCCATGCTGCAATCCAGAACGATGCGGCCGTGATTGATGAACATCATGTCGGTAAGGATCTGCTGGATCTCCTCGACCTGATGTGTGGTCACGACGATGGTGCGACTGTGATCGAAATAGTCGTTCAGCAGCGTGTCGTAGAACTGTTTGCGATAGAGCAGGTCGAGGCCCAGCGTCGGCTCGTCCAGCACCAGCAGCTTGGCGTCGATCGCCATGATCAGCGCGAGATGCAGCTGAGTCACCATGCCTTTGGAGAGTTCACGGACCTTGCTGTTGCGCTTGATCTGCGTCTTGGCGAGGAACGCGTCCGCCTTTGCGCGGTCGAAGCGCGGGTGGACGCCGGCGACATAGTCGACTGCCTGCCACACGCGCATCCAGCGCGGCAGCACCGCGACGTCGGCAATGAAACAGACATCGCGCATCAACTGATCGCGCGACTGCCAGGGGTTCTGTCCCAGAACGCTCAGCTCGCCGTCATAGGGGATAAGGCCCAGCACGGCATTGAGCAGCGTGCTCTTGCCGGCGCCGTTGGGGCCGATGAGACCGAGAATGCGGCCGCTTTCGACTTTCAGATCGACGCGGTCAAGCGCGACTGTACTGCCGAAATTCTTGTGAAGTCCGTGTGCTTCAATGCAGGCCATGGATCAGCGCTCCGTCGTGGGGCTGGATGAAAGAAGGTCTGTGGGGGTGAGGCCGAGGCGCTGAATGGTCGCGTAGATCGCGGGCCATTGCTCCTTCATGAATCGCTGGCGTTCGGCCTGCAGCAGAAGTTTGCGCGCGCCGGTGTTGATGTACATGCCCATTCCCCGTTTCTTTTCGACGATCTGTTCGTCGGCGAGTTGCTGATACGCCTTGAGCACCGTCAACGGATTGACGCGAAACTCGGCGGCGACGTTGCGCACCGAAGGCAACGGATCGCCTTCGTTGAGCACGCCGTCCAGGATCATCGCGATGACGCGATCGCGCAGCTGCCGGTAGATCGGCTGATTGTCGTTCCAGTCATTGTCCATTGCGTGAGCCATCTTGGTTTGTGTCAGTGCGCGCCATGTGGAAGCTCGGGAAGGGCGGAGCGTGCGCTGGCCACCGCGTGGTCGAGCGGCGAGGCGGCCTCTTCAAAGCCCGCCAAAACCGACGCCGCGTGGATGACCCGGCTGTTGGCCTGGGCCATATCTGTCCAGCCCGCTGGGCCCAGAGAAGCTGCGGCCAACGCCGCGCCCATGGCGATATTCAATAGTGTTTGCATAGGGTTACCCTCATTCCTCGCGCGGCCTGTATGGGCCAACTAGTGTTATATATAGCTATAACACTAAGACGCGCAAGAGGGTGGAGGCTTGGTCGTCCAAATTTTTTTGGCGGAGTTCGAACACGGCGAAAAGCTGCTCACCGTTGCGCCTGACCGAAAGAAAGAAAACTTTACGCGATATATCGGCGCTCACACGGTAGCCACTGCACCGCGCGCAGTTTTACGCTCTCCAAACATCTCGACGTCTCACGCGATGAATTCCTGGGGAGGATGCTTTGCAGAACCGAGTTCTTTTCTCTGCTCTTGTTGCCGGCGCATTTGCGCTCGCGACGACGCAAACAGGTTTTGCGCGCACGCTCGCTTTGCACAAACCGGGACTGGGCGTCGTCCTCACATCGAAGGACGGTCAGATCTTCGGCTTCGACATCGATCGTTTTGGCAATGGCGGTGTTCTCGCCACGCAGCACGGCGTTGAAACCTTCGATCAGGACACCGGAGAGATCATCAAATCGTTCGGCAAGTCGCTGGGCAGCAGCGGCGACTATGTGGTGAATGGCATCGCCGCGAGCGGTGTCGCGCTGATCGAACAGGAGCGCGTGCCGGACGGCGAACTGTTTCCGAAGCGCCAATACAAGGTCATGAATCCAGTGACCGCGAACAAGTTCACCGGCAAATGGACGCCGCCTTCGAAGGGCATCATCATGCAGGCGATGTCGGACGATCAGGCATCGCAAGTGACGTCGCTGTTTGCGCTGACGAGCCTCAAGGACGGCGAGGTCCCGACCATCTTTGTGTCGGATATCGCGGCGAACACCTTCACCAATGTGATCACGCTGGATGACCGGTTCGAAGGCGGCACGCTTCCGCAATTTGCGCAATACACCAAAGGCAACATGGCCGTGATCGCGCTGTCGCCGGATGGCGGCGCAGTCGGCGGTGTGGCGCCGATGAATTTTCTGATCGATCTCTCCACCGGAGCGATGACGGGCTTCAGCGGCTACAACAACGGCTTCTTCCACGCGGGCAGTGTCAACGGGCTGGCTGTGGACCCGAAAACGGGTGTTGCGGCAACGACGACCGAGCTGAATGCAGAAGTCGAGTTCTATAATCTCAAGAACAAGACGCGCATCGCATTCGCACAGCTGCCGTGCTCGGGTGCCACCGATCAACTTCTCAGTGGAACGAGCATCACCAACGATCCGGTGAACAAGCTGTTCCTGGTCACGGAGCCCAACTATTGCGACGGCAGCGAGGGTAGCGCGATCGTCGTCTATGACGAGGCCGGAAATTTCGTCGAGGCCATCACGGGTTTCAACGTGCCGAACGATGTGGCGCTGAGTGCGCCCCCAAGGATCAATCCCAGTAAGCGCATGGGATGGGTTTTCGGCGGCCCAAAAGGCGCGTCGCAGCTACAGCAGTTCTTTTACTGAGCTCGCAAGGGTGTCGATTGGCTCCGGCGCTGGACAATTTTCCGGCGCCTGAGTAACTGTCCGCCATGAGCAAGCAGACATTGAACGGCCGCGCCATCCTGTCCGGAGAGGCGCCCAAAGACAGCGAAGTCACCATCAACGGCTGGGTCCGCACGCGGCGCGATTCCAAGGCCGGCATTTCGTTTCTGCAGGTATCGGATGGATCGTCGTTCCATCCGGTGCAGGTCGTGGTGCCGAACACGCTGTCGAATTACACCGATGAGGTGTTGAAGCTCACGGCCGGCTGTGCGGTTCGCGCGACGGGCACGATCGTGCCGTCGCCTGCAAAGGGCCAGCCTTTCGAAATGCAGGCGACGTCTGTGGAAGTCATCGGCTGGGTCGAGGATCCCGACACCTATCCAATCTCACCGAAAGCGCATTCGTTCGAGTATCTGCGCGAGGTTGCGCATCTGCGTCCGCGCACCAATGTGATCTCCGCGGCGACGCGCGTGCGCCACAGCCTCGCGAAGGCGATCCACCGCTTCTTCGATGAGGACGGCTTCTACTGGGTCAACACGCCGATCATCACGTCGTCCGATGCCGAGGGTGCCGGCGCGATGTTCCGAGTCTCGACGCTCGACATCGCGAATTTGCCGCGCACCAAAGAGGGCGCGGTGGATTTCTCGAAGGACTTCTTCGGCCACGAAGCATTCCTGACCGTGTCGGGTCAGCTGAATGTCGAGGCGTATTGTCTGGCGATGTCGAAGGTCTACACGTTTGGACCCACGTTCCGCGCCGAGAACTCCAACACCAGCCGCCATCTCGCCGAATTCTGGATGATCGAGCCGGAAGTCGCGTTCGCCGATCTCTCCGACAACGCGACCCTGGCAGAGCGCCTGCTGAAGTACACATTAAATGCGCTTTTGAACGAGCGCGCGGAAGACCTCGCCTTCTTCGATGAGCGTGTCGAGAAGGGGCTGGTCGCGAAGCTGGAAGGCATCGTCAATTCCGAATTTGTGCGCATGGATTACACCGATGCGATCAAGATTCTCGAAAAGTCATCGGAGAAATTCGATTACCCGGTGCATTGGGGTATCGACATGCAGTCGGAGCACGAGCGCTATCTGACCGAGAAGCATGTCGGCAAGCCCGTGATCGTCGTGAACTATCCGAAGGACATCAAGGCGTTCTACATGCGCGTCAACGACGACGGAAAGACCGTCGCGGCGATGGATGTGCTCGCGCCCGGCATCGGCGAGATCATCGGCGGCAGCCAGCGCGAGGAACGCCTCGACGTTCTCGATGCGCGCATGAAGGCGATGAACATCGATACCGAGCATTACAGCTGGTACCGCGATCTCCGCCGCTACGGCACCGTTCCGCATGCGGGCTTCGGTCTCGGCTTCGAACGCACGATGGTCTATGTCACCGGCCTCTCAAACGTGCGCGACGCGATCCCGTATCCACGCACGCCCGGCAACGCGCGGTACTAGGGAACGATCGTCAGAACAGTACGCGTGCCCTGTCCCTCAACGGATGCATAGACGCGCGTCTCGTTCTTCGCGCCGATCTTGAATGTGCTGGCGTTGAAGGTCGCGGTCTGCGCGCCGGCTTTCACCGTCACCGTTGCCGGTACCGTCACAGGGCCAGGTGTCGCGCCGAGATGGACGACGGTGTCCGTCTCCGCTGGTGCAAACAGAGTGACCGTGCCGTGCGCCTTGTGGCCGCTCTTCACCTTTGCGCTGTCGAACGCCACGGACTGAACCGCGCCGAGATCGTTCGGATCGAAGCTGAAGACCGTGCCGCGCGTGTTGTTTCCGCCGAGCGCGCCGGTGCCGTACATCAAGCCGTCATTCGCGAGCACGAAGGTCGAGTTGAGCAGGATGCCGTTCTTCGCCGCCGGATCGAAGGAGTGCAGCACGCGCAGGTCGCCCGTCGCATCGATGCGGTAGATCGAGCCGCCCTGCGGATCGAGAAGGCCGCCTTCCACCGCGCTGCCGTAGAAGAAGCCGTCGCCATAGGGCGTGAGCTGATAGCGTGGGCCTTTGCCGTCGGCGCGGTCGAAGCGGTTGAGGAAGACGGTCTTGCCTTTGCCGGTGACGCGAAACAGCGAGCCGTTGCTCGGGCCGCCGTCATCGGTGCCATAGAAATCGCCGTTCTTCGCCTGGATCACACCGGCAACGGGTTCGGTATTGGGCAGCGAGCCGACGACGGAGAAATTCCCCGCGGTGTCGACGCGGAAGACCGACGGCGCACCGCCGGATTCATTCTCGCGTGTCGTGCCGTAGAGCGCGCCATCCTTGCCGACGATAAGTGGGCCGAACGGATAGATGCCGGCATTGTCGCCGAGCGTGAAGGAGTGGATGACGGTGACCGCGTTGGTCTTCGGATCGAAGCGATAGACCGTGCCCAGTCCGTTGCCGTGATCGACGTCGCGGAAGTCGCCGCCGTTCTGCGACGAGCCGTAATAGTTGCCGTCTTTCGCCTTGACGAGATGTCCGCTCGGCATCGCCGGGCCGCAGCAGACGAAGCCGTCGCCGAAACGCGTCAGAACCTTGAACTTGCCGGCGCTGGTGATGCTGTAAAGCACGCCGCCGCCACTGCCGGAATCCGCGCCGCCGCGGAATGTCGTGCCGTAGAACTTGCCATGACCGGCTTCGACGAGACCGGTGGGCTGATAGCCGTCCTTGGTATTGAAGTCGTGCAGCTTCATGAACGTGCCGTCGGTCGCGAGGCTGAACACCACGCCGCAACCGTCGGGATTGCAGGTCACCTGATCGCCGCCATTGGCGCCGACGCCGTAGAGCTTGCCGTCCGAAGCCTGGATCAAGCCCGTCGGCGATTGGCCATCAGGTCCGGCGAAGTGATGAAGCACATGAAGAGAGTCCGCATACGCAGCGCCCGACAGGAGCAGCGCAGACAACAGCACAACAGAACGCATCGAAGTTCCCCTAACGAATATCGTGTGCGTGCAGTTGCGCGGTCGATTGCGGCGGCGATGTGTCCAAATTTTAACAATGTCTGGAATGGGACGAAGTCTCGCGTCACGCGCGCGTGATTTGATGTCGCACGATGCATTCGACGTCTGCGCATCGCAGTTCCGTTACGCTGCGTCATCGTCAACCGCGACGCAAAACCCACCAGTATCCGTCCGATTTTGAGGTGTTCGATAAGGAATATTTTGTCTGCCTCGTCTTTGCCGAGACTTGAATCAGACCAATCAACGCTCATGTCTCGTGGTCGATGTGGCTTGACCAAGGAGGCGATGGACGAAGCGTTGAACGTGTGGCGGCAAAAATTGTTGAGAATGCGATTTCAAGTCTCAAGCCTTTGCGGTTTTCGATATCTCGCATCCAGATTTTGACGTCGCTGTTTCTACTGGCATCTAAGTGGGGAGGGTGCCGCGTTTCCGCGAACAATTTTGTTGCTCCAGCGCGTTGCATAAGCGGGTGGGGTACCCCCCTTGAAAACACGCGGTTCAAATGGGCGATGGCGTGGGAAATGTGAATTGCGCATTCCCGTGAAAACGAAAATCAAGCTGTTGGG
>Ga0068853_100003548_pt1 | contig 11931 bp, 15 predicted proteins | sample KBSCornC32_FD_65655 | JGI IMG/M metagenome (GOLD analysis project Ga0068853, IMG submission 65655) | Corn rhizosphere microbial communities from Kellogg Biological Station, Michigan, USA - KBS Corn C3-2 | ecosystem: Host-associated > Plants > Roots > Rhizosphere > Soil ... | reverse complement strand
CAAGCTCTTTCGCCTCCTCTGCGATGAAATCCAAAAAATCCCATTGCGGCATCAGCACCATGAAGTTGCAGCGCGCGTGAAGCTGCGTGAAATCGCCGGCGACGAAGCGGTTGTCGCCGATCTCGACGCTGACCTCGCGCACTTCGTCGTGCGGGCGCGCGAGGAATCTCTCGAGCAGGCCGAGTTCGCCGATCAAGGCGAGCGTCGAGGGATGGATGGTGTCGCCGCGAAAGTCGCGCAGGAAGTCCTTGTGCTTTTCCAGCACGATCACATCCACGCCGGCGCGCGCCAGAATATAGCCGCAGATGAGCCCGGCAGGTCCGCCGCCGGCGATCACGCATTGGGTCGAAAGCTTGTCCACGATGCGAGCTTAGCCGCGGACGTGCGCGTCGCAAACGCCGGCCGCATGGTATAGAGTCGTCCAACGGTCACAATCGAAGAGAGCCGACGATGCGCATCAATCGCTTGCGGGAAATCTGGGCCAACGGAAAACAGGCGACCAATATCTGGCTCGGCCTGCCGAGCATGCTGGCCGCCGAGAGCATAGCGCATCAGGGTTGGGACAGCATCACCGTCGACATGCAGCATGGCCATGTCGATTTCGGCGCGATGGTGGCGATGTTGACCGCCATCTCGACGACCACGACGGTGCCTCTGGTGCGCGTGCCGTGGAACGAGCCTGGCGACGTGATGCGCGCCTTGGACGCGGGCGCTTATGGCATCATCTGCCCCAACGTCGACACGCGCGAACAGTGCGAGCGCTTTGTCGGCGCCTGCCGCTATGCGCCCATGGGTTATCGCAGCGTCGGGCCAAGGCGCGCGGTTCTCTATGGCGGGACCGACTATCTCGCCAAGGCCAACGAAACCGTGCTCGCCGCTGTTCAGGTGGAATCGGCGCTGGCGCTCAAGAACGTCGCCGAGATTGCGGCGGTCAAAAGTCTCGACATGATCTATGTCGGGCCGAGCGACCTTGCGCTCTCGCTCGGCCGCGATCTGCGTGCAGGGCTTTCCGATGCGCTCGTCTCCGAGGCGATCGACAAGATCCTCGCCGCCGCCAAAGCGGCCGGAATCAAGACCGGCATCTATTGCCGCAACGCCGACGACGCCAAGGCCATGCTGGCCAGGGGCTTCGACCTGGTCACGGTCACTTCCGACGACGCGCTCATCGGCGCCGGCGCCGCGATTGCCGCGAAATTTCGTTAGTCCGGGCCCGGTGCTTTTGGTTTCCCATGTGGCATCGCCGCCACTTACGCCGGCGTTCGAATCCGGCTATAGCTCTCGCCGCAACAAATTCTGAAAGGAGGTGATCCAGTGTCTCATTGTCATTACCTGCGGACGTCGAAAGCCGCGACCTGGATCCTCGCCCTTTGCGAGGTCAACGCCGCTTAAGTGCGACGCCTGAGCGGTGCTTCACGCCCCGCAGTAAGACAATGGAAGGGTCGTCCTGAAAATGGGCGGCCCTTCTTTGTTTTCTTTCTCACTCCTTGGTGCGGTAGTCCTTGAAGGCGGCATCGCGGGCATCGAGGCCCTTGGTCACGCCGTCGCGGAATTTGGCGAAGGTCTGGCGCGAGCTTTCGGTGGTGAGCGCCAGCGCCTGGATTTCCGTTCCGGCACGGATCGCCGCGCGCAGGCCCATGATCTCCATCGCGCGATGCACCGAACGCTTGTTCATCTGCTGCACGTCGGTCGGGATCTTGGCGATGCGTTCGGCGATGGCGAGCACCTCGCGTTCGAGCAACTCGAGCGGAAAGGCGCGGTTGGCGAAACCGACGCGCACGGCTTCTGTGCCGCTGACGGCGTCGCCCGTCAGCATCATCTCCATCGCGGGACGAAGGCCGCAGAGCCAGGCATGAAACTGATTGTCCGGCGGGCTCATCATGCGCACCGGCGGATAACCGATCTGCGCGTCCTCGGCGACATAGACGAGATCGCACGCGGTTGCGAGCTCCGATCCACCGGCGAGGCACCAGCCATGCACTTGCGCGATCACCGGCTTGGCAAGATCCCAGATGCGAAAACAGCCTTCCACGACATGGCGCGCCCATTGTCCCGAACCTCCGGCGGTCTGGTACGGCAATGCCTGCCGCGCCCCGTCGCGCGACAAGTCGTAGCCGGCGGAGAAACAGGGCCCCGCGCCGCGCAGGATCGTGACGCGCACCGTGTCGTCGCGATCTGCCGCGTCGAGCGCCGCGTAAAGCTCGCCACGTAGGGCGTTGGAAAGCGGATTGCGTTTTTCCGGCCGGTTGAGCGTCAGCCGGCGCACGAAGGGAGCTGGATCGTCGAGCAAAACCAGGGGTTCGGCCATGGCGGCACCTCATTTTGGGTGGGCCATGGTAGTCGGGCCTCTTGCGCAAGGGGAGCGCTCTGCCCCACGCTGTCCCGGGGTATTTTCGAAAGAGTCCGTCATGCCGCTTCGTCACTTCGCCCGCACCGTCGATGCAAAAGAGATCACCGCCGCGCTCAAGGAAGACGGCGCGGCCATCGTCGATAACATTCTGACGCCGGCTGAGGTGGACGCGGTCGCGGCCGAACTCAAGCCTTGGATGGACAAGACGCCGTTCGGGCCCGACGACTTCTCCGGCCATTGCACCAAGCGCACCGGCGGACTCGTGGCGCGCTCGCCCAAATGCCGCGAACTCGTGATGCATCCCCTGATCCTGGGTGCGGCCGGCGAACTCCTGTCGCACGCGGCGAGTTTTCAACTTCACCTGACGCAAGTGATCGCCATCGGTCCAGGCGAGCCGGCGCAGATGATCCATCGCGATCAATGGGCCTTCGACTTCTTTCCCTTTCCCAAGGGCTATGAAGTCCAGTGCAACACGATCTGGGCGATGACCGATTTCACCGAGGAGAATGGCGCAACCCGCGTCATTCCCGGCAGCAATAAATTCGAAGACAAGATGCGCTTCGAGGAGAAGGACACAATCCCGGCCGAGATGAGCAAGGGCTCAGTCTTGTTCTACACCGGCAGCATCTATCACGGCGGCGGCGCCAACCGCTCCGACATGACGCGCGTCGGCATCAACGTCACCTACAATCTCTCCTGGCTCCGGCAGGAAGAGAACCAGTATCTTTCCGTGCCGATCGAGATCGCGCGCACCTTGCCGGTCGATCTCCTGAAGCTGATCGGCTATCGCCGCGGCGCCTATGCGCTCGGCTATGTCGATGATCTGCGCGATCCAATCGAGGTCGTAAAACCGGGGTTTTCGAAAACGGGACTCGGCGATCTTGAGAAGACGCTGGAAAAACTCGACCTCTGAATCGTCGGCCCCTCGATTCCTTCGCGAGGCAATGAATACATCGTAAATAAATCGGAGCTGTCTTTCACCTGTCGCTTAAGCGGATAACCTCGTCGACCTCGCGGCAAACAAACGAGGCCATGATGAGCCTGAAGGACCCCAATTCCGTAAATCCGAAAGCGCCCAAGCGCATCGCGATCGTGCTTTCCAATCCCGCCGTTTCGACCACGACCGGGTGGCCGGTGGGATTCTGGTGGAGCGAACTCAGCCATCCCTATCTGGCGTTCACCGAGCAGGGTTACGAAGTCGAAATCTTCTCGCCGGATGGCGGACGATGCGAGGCCGATGCCATGAGCGACCCGCGCGATTCGTCGGGCTATTCCTCGACCGACTTGATCAGCATGGGATTCATCGCGACGCCCGCTCTTGCTGCGTTGTTGAAAGAAACAAAGAGCGTGCAGGACCTCGACGTCGCCAAGTTCGACGCCATCGTCGTGGTTGGCGGTCAGGCACCGATGTTCACCTTCGAGAAGGTGCCGGCACTGCAGAGGAAATTTGTCGAATTCTACGAGAAGGGAAAAGTCGCCGCCGCGCTCTGTCATGGTACAGCGGTCCTGCGTTATGCGCGGCTCTCCGACGGTACGCCGCTCGTCAAGGGCAAGACGGTGACCGGCTTCGCCAATGTCGAGGAGGATTTCGCCGACAATGCGGTGTGGTCGGCCAATCTTCTTGCCCGCGACAAGCATGTCATGCCTTGGCGCATCGAGGACGAGCTCAAGAAGCTCGGCGCCAACTACATCCAGTCGGGTCTATGGCGCAGTTTCGCCGTGCGCGACGGAAACCTGGTCACCGGCCAGCAAAATTTTTCCGGAGCGGAAACCGCCCGCCTGATCATCGATGCGCTAGGAGAATGACAACTGGTCATTGAGGAAATCGTTCGCGACTATTTTGCTGCCTGGAACGCGCATGACGGCAACAGGCTGGCAACACTCTTCGCCGCGGACGGCACTTACGATGGGCCCACGCTGTCGCTTGCCGCGCCCCCCTTCGATCTGGCGGCTGTGATCGCAGCCTTGGCGGCGCAGTTCTCCGATTTCCATTTCGGTGTGAAGCGCATCTCGCCATTCGCGTCGCTTGCGCATATCGAGTGGACGCTCACCGGTACCAATGATGGCCCCATCAAGCGTGGCGTGCCGGCGACGGGGAAGCAGATTCATATCGACGGCATCGACGTCATCGAGTTTGCGCATGGCGGAATCGCCAAGGTGCGCCGCTTCTACGACAGACGTGCGATGTTCGAGCAGCTCGGCCTGCAGGTCCTGGTGGAACCGCATCAGTTGGGTGCCGTGCGTTTCGGCTATTCGCTGCATGCTTCTTCGGAAAATCCTGCGCCGCCCGGCATCGTCGCCCTGACCTGGATCGAGGGCCGCGACGAGGCCGAAAGGGATCGCATTCGCGAACACTCGGGCGAGATCGTCGCCGACTTTCTGAAGGAGCCCGGCTTCATCGGGATCGTTACGGGTTTCGCAGGCGATCGCGGCTTCACGTGCACGGCCTGGCAAGACGAGCCTTCACTCCACCGCGCGCTTGACCACCACCACGCACGCGCAAAGCAGGAGTTTCGCACCAGCGGGCTATCGCCTGCGGTATGGACAAGTGTGTGGAAGCCGCATCACATCAATCGTCTGTGGCTGCGCTGTTCGACTTGTGAGCGACCCAACGATGTGAGCGACCGTCATCTTCAATGCACGAACTGCGGCGCTGACTTGCCTGTGCAACCTGCCTACTGGTGAGCATGCGCGGCATCTTCCGAACCGGCGAAACGGACGCAGCGCGTCTGGAAGCGTTCTCAGATGGCGTTCTTGCCATTGTGATTACGTTGCTGATCCTGAACGTTCAGATTCCGCGCGGAATATCCGGTGGCAACGATGCGCTGTGGGCGGCCTTGCGCCAGCAAATTCCCATGATCGGCGCCTGGGTCTTGAGCTTCTTCTTCATCCTCGTCTTCTGGGTGGCGCACCACTATTTTTTTTAAGCAGCTGGAAAGAGTGGACCGGGGCATATTGTGGTTGAATGGGCTCTTCCTGCTGGCTATTTCCTTCACGCCTTTTCCCACCGCCCTGTTCGGGCTCTATCCTTCGTTGAGCGCGTCGTCGACGTTGCTGGCCTGCGCCATGTTCGCTAGCGCCTCTGCATTCACGCTGATGCGCTGGTACGCAACGCGGCACGCCAAGCTCTTTTCGTCGCTTTATGCGGCCACCGCGGCACGTGCTCTCTGGCGCAGCCTGATCGGTCCGATCGGCTATTTCTCTGCCATGCTGGCTGCTCAGTTCAGCATTCCGTTCTCAGTCGCGCTGATGATCGCAGTGCCTATGCTGTTTTTTGTACCATTGCGGCAGATCGTTGAGGGTTAGGCGCGAGGGAGTTTTCGCGTTCGTGGGAAGCGTTCGTCGAGGGGCGGGCTTTACGGGTTCTTCGTGACGAGCGCCGCCGCAGCTTGTCCGGCAGCGAGCGCATAGGCGGGATCGCGGTGGATCAGCACTTGGGCCGCGGCGCCATCGAGGAGAATCATCACCTGGCGAGCGCGGAGCGCAGGTTCGTTCAGGCCGTTCGCGGCGATGCGGCCTTCGAGCCACGCTTCGACCCTCTTCTTGTGTGCCGATCCGATCTTCAGGGCGGGGTGGCCCGGCGTACCCGCCAGTTCGGCCGCCGCTCGGATAAATCCGCATCCCTTCCAGCGCGGGGCTTTCATCGCCCGAGCCAGATTTTCGAACAGTCCGAGGACTTGCTCGGGTAAATCACCCTTGGTCTCGTCCAGCCACGCGGCCTGGCGGGCGAATGTCGGGTCGTCGCGTGCAGCGAGATAAGCCGCAATGAGGTCATCCTTGCTGGGGAAATGATAGTAGAGCGTGCGCTTGGTAACGCCCGCCTTCGCCGCGATCGCGTCCATGCTCGCGCTGCGGATCCCCTCCCCATAGAAGAGGACGTCAGCCGCCTGAATGATTTGCTGTCGGGTCGCATGCGCGTTTCGGGCCATGGCGCCGATGTATACCGACTAGTGAATATACACAAGGGGCCGGTTCGCCAATACTCCCGCCCCGTCTGGTGGCCGGCGGACCGACCTGTCGGCAGGGATTTCAGGAGGCCGTGAAAAAACGCGGCTGAGGAATACGTATGATGATGAGGCTCTATTCCGCTGATCTCAGCCCCTATTCTGCCCGTGTCCGCATGCAGATCTACGTCAAGGGCATTACGGACATTCTTGTCGAACTTCCAGAACATTGGGGAATGCCAAAATTCCGCGAGAGATTTCCGATCGGACGCGTTCCGATACTCGATGTTGATGGCGACATGATTCCGGAGTCCGATGTGATCGCGGAATATCTCGAAGAGATCTATCCCGAGCCTTCGCTCTTGGGAACGACGCCGCGCGAGAGCGCGCATATCCGCATGCTGGCCCGCCTCAGTGATATCTACATCATAAACAACACGTTCACACTGTCCGGTCGAACTGGCGCTCTGGGCCGTCGAACGCCGACGGCCGCACGCGACGATGCCGTAAGCGCGCAACTCGTTGTCGAAATCAAGCGAAACCTCAAGGCGCTCGACAGATTCATCGGCAAGGATGGCTTCGCCTGCTACGGCCGCATCACGCTGGCGGACTGCGCGCTCGTCCCGGGGCTCTTCAGGCTCGAGAATATCCTGCCAGCCGTCGGTGTTGCCACGCCGATTCCGGCTTTTGCGAATGTTGCTGCGTATTGGGCTGCCATCCAGAAGAACGAATACGCGGCAAGGGTGCTGGCCGAACTGCAACGCGGCCTCGAGGAGCGTCGTGAAATGATCCGCAGTGGCGAGATCGACCGCTTCAAAGCTGCCTCAGCCGCGGCATGGGCCGCAGCCGAGGCGCAAAATTGAGGATTGCCAATGGCGCGAATTCGCTTTGGCCTCCCATGGGAAGTCGTCGAGACTATTGAAGTGGATTGCAGAAAAGATCGTCAGACCGCGCAGAGGATCGCAAATCATGATCAAACTCTATTCCGCTGATCTCAGCCCCTATTCTGCCCGCGTCCGCATGCAGATCTACGCCAAGGGCGTTGCGGACATCGCTGTCGAACTTCCAGAACATTGGGGAATGCCAAAATTCCGCGAGAGATTTCCGATCGGACGCGTTCCGATTCTCGATGTCGATGGCGACACGATTGCGGAGTCCGAGGTGATCGCGGAATATCTCGAAGAGATCTATCCCGAACCTTCGCTCTTGGGAACGACGCCGCGCGAGAACGCGCATATCCGCATGCTGGCCCGCCTTGGCGACATCTACATCATAAACAACATGTTCACGCTGGCCCGTCAGACAGGCGCTCTGGGCCGCCGAACGCCGACGGCCGCACGCGACGATGCCGTAAGCGCGCCGCTCGTTGTCGAAATCAAGCGAAATCTCAAGGCGCTCGACAGATTCATCGGCAAGGATGGCTTCGCGTGCTACGGCCGCATCACGCTGGCGGATTGTGCGCTCGTGCCAGGTCTCTTCTTTGTCGAAAATATCCTGCCGGTCGTCGGCGTCGACGCGCCGATTCCGGCCCTTGCAAATGTCGGTCCCTATTGGGCGGCCATCCAGAAGAACGAACACGCGGCAAGGGTCCTGGTCGAACTGCAGCGCGGCCTCGAAGAACGCCGCGAAATGATCCGCAGTGGCGAGATCGACCGCTTCAGAGCTGCCTCAGCCGCGGCATGGGCCGCCGCCGACGCGCAAGCTCAAGTGTAACGCAGCCTTATTCGCCCAGTAGCATCACGCGATTCTAAGACTGCGGACTCCACGAGACAGCCATTCGGGGCGCGCAGCGCACTCCTTTTCCTGGGAGCGTTCTAACGCCGCCTGCGGGCTTCAATTCGCTGTCCCGCCTCTTCGGCCTTGCGGTATTCGCTGCGATGCCCGACACGATTTTCTTTGGCAAAGCGCTTTCTTTTTTCCGCAGAGCCGAACACTTCTTTCACCTTGCCGTTGGCCTTGACGATCTCGTAGCCACCCTTCGTCATGCTGAAGGGACTTTTGAGCAATCCAAGATGGTCGTACTTCGTACCGGGCCGATGCTTGAAGGGCTCAAACCAGGTCGGGTACAGAAAATTGGACATCTGTATCCCGTCGACCAAAAAAGTGTCCTCTTCGACCGGATCGCACATCTCGTAAGCATATTCCGTGCCGTCCGATGCTTCGGCCCAGAGATTGGCAATCGGATCGATCGTCATTTCGAACAGCTCGTGACAGGCTGTGACGCTCACGAGTTGTTTGTCTTCGAGGGTTGTCTTGACGAATATTTTTGAGATCGGCTGACCATCTTTGGTGAGGTCGTGATAACCGAGCGCGCCGGCTTGGTCGGCGTCGTCGAAATAAATGAACTGCCAGTCCGAGGGCTTGGCAACGTCCGTATTGTAGAGCGTAACTGGGTATCCCCAGATAGGAAGAAAGTGCTGATCGAAGCATTTTTGCAAAGTGGCCGTGAGTTTATTCAGCGGCACACCGAGATTTGTCTGCGCCTTATTGATACAGGCGATGGACACTGGGCCGCCCTGACCCGCCTGCGCTGCGTGAATTCTGTTCATTTCTAAGTCCTCTCAGCACGAGTCCAAAAACTGCGAGCTTCTAGAAACTGGCCGTGGTCGAGCACGATTTCGAGTTTCCATTCTCAGCTGGATCGACGTCTTGTTTGGGGATTTAGAACCGTGGCGGCCCACGCCTCGATTTCGGCCGGCTTGAAGTAGTCAATCGCCAGTCCAAATAAATATTTCCGGGCGTTTGGATCTTGGTCTGCGTCGGCAGGCGAGGGCTTCGCCTGTCTCTTGATCTCAGACATTTGCGCCATGATGAGAGCGCGCGCTGCTTCCGATTTCCCTTTGCTGCGATCATCGATCCATGCCGCCAGCTCGGTATAGAGGCTGGGATACTTTGAGATGTCCCTGGCCGCGGACGCGTATTGCTTTTCGTTCTCTATGCGTTTTTGCACCCGTACGCCGTTAACGGCATCCAACACGTAGGCACGGCTCCAGAGATAGGCAAATTCGCCGCCGAGCTCGACACTTCCAATTTTGGCCAGCTTGCTTCGAATAATAAGGACGGCAGATACCCCGACAACGGCACCCGCCCAGACTTTGTTACCCGCAACATCGAAGTTGAAGGTGTTGGTCGCCCACTGAGGGTTGTTGATGATGTAGAAGTATAGAAGCGCGTCAAATAGGCCCCACCCGAAGAGAACCGCCCACCCCTGCCAGGTCATCAGAACGGACGTATTCGCGAGTTCTCCGAGTCGTGCGCGAACGGTATCTTGAACATCAAATCCGACCGCGACTGCAGCCAAGCCAAAAGCAACGGCGCTTCCCGCGAACACTCCGATTGAGACGTCGGTCAAACCCACGCGGCTCACCCCAATTTCTTAAATCCCGCGACTGTCGGCGATACGAAAATGCTGTTCGCTTGATCGGTCGAGTCCAAAATCGTTGCCAATTGAGCGCTCATGTCTGGCGGCGGGAGGTTGACGAGAGTTTCGGCGTTTTTGAACTCGATCAGCTTGCCATGGAACAGAGAGGCCAATTCGGATGCCGTGCTGGCGGAATCTCCCGGCAGTCGCGCGTTTAGCTCTCCCAAGGAGAGAGAACTGGCCCGTGTAATCAAATCGAAGACTGAACTTGCCATTACTAGTCCAATACTTGAGTTTACTATACAGAAATCGAACCAAGAGAGCAATCTGTCTGAGTCTCTTTAAAGAAGTAACTGACGCGCATCAGTGCAGAGCAACGACCCCACCGCCTTGGTTCGCATTATCCTGGAAGGCTCGCGCTCGCCTTCGACGTCTGCCACGCCGACCAGCAGATCGCCGACGTCACGAGCTATATCCGAAATAGTTGGGGCAATCAGGCCCAGCCAGTTTCAGAGTCGGACGTTCGCGAATTGCGGACGGCGATCGGAGCGGCCAAGGCCGTCGACAGCAAATAGGCTGCACGCCTTTCGAAGCTTACGGAACAGACACTCTCGTCCCGGGAGCCGGGGTTTTCTCGATCAGCGGTATGTCCATTGGTGCGCTTTGAACATTGGTGGCCCCGGACCGAGTCGAACGGTCACGTCCCTTTCGGAACTACGGATTTTAAGTCCGATGCGTCTACCAGTTCCGCCACGGGGCCCGGGCGGCAAACTCTGTAACGTGGCGCGTCGCGTCAAGACGGCGCGTTAACACCTGTGTCGAATCCGGGGCACGCGAGGGAGTTTTCGCGTTCGTGGGAAGCGGCTATGATCGCGTCGCGGGGACTGAAAAATGAGAGTTACCGGGCGCATCCTGGTTGCTTGGATGCCGACACTTCTGTGGTTCTTCATCGCGCGTGCCACGGGCGAGCGCGTGATTGCAGACGTGTCCGCCTACACCATGCCTGTCGTCGGTCTGACGCTGACATATGTCGCGCTCGTCGCGATCTATCTCGCCTCGTTTCTCGTTGTCTTCGAAACCGGCCACGCCTTCGGTCTTTGGCTCTGGCCGAAATACAGGATCAAGCGCTGAGCCCCATGGCGGGCGCGGGCGATACGGAGATCGCGCGCTGGACGGTCGCGGGAACGCTCGGCTTCGTCGTTGCCTGGACCTGGACGCTCCTCGCTGCGGGCGGCGGCGTGTGGCTCATCTTGACGAAGGGAGCATGGCCGCTGACCAACGGATGGTTCGCGCTGTTCTCGGGCGTTGCGCTCTGTCCGCTTGTTGCGTCAGCCGTGAAGGTGAATTTTGGACGAGCGTTGTCGTGGCAGGTGCGCGTCGGTGCCGCCGCGCTCATCTTCGTCGCCGGGCATGTCGCGCTCTTCGTCAAGGGATGGAGGCACTGATGCAGTTTGACTTAGGGTTGTGGTGCTTGACGCGAATCTGCAAATCGTGATTCAAGAATCGAAAGGGCGGCCAACTTTGCGAGCGGACCGCCCCTCCTTAGACGCCTAAGAACAATTACTTGCCCTTAGGTTTTGGAGCCGGAACGTAGACGTGTTCCTTCTCCGTCGTCGCCTTGTGAGTGTTCGCGAACTTTTCAGTCACGAACTCACCAGACTTGGAAGAACGGTAAACCGTTTTCCTGGTTGTCATTGCTAGTCACCTCCTTTCCGTTAGACCCGCCTCGTGTAGGTCCTTGGGATCGGATGCGATTCGCGACGACGCTGAAATGTATCAGTTAGATCAGCGTCTTTGGAGTCCGTGGGCTAGGCTTCGGCTTCTCCGGCTTCGATCAATTTCACAATATCGGAAACGTCCCAGAGGCGCGTCTCTAGGCTCGCGGCCATGGCGGGCGACATGCGAACGGCGGAGTTGATCCGGGCGAAATTGTACCAAGTCGTACCCTGGTGTTTGAGACGGTTTATCCGCGGTTTGGCCCGTTGCGATTCGCATGATATGGACCGCGTTGCCGATGACATCGGCGGGACGTTTGGCACCTGTTGGGGTCTTAGGCATTCGGCTCCAGCTACATTATGGGGCAGAGATGCTGTGGCGGACAGTGCGCCAGGGTCTGCCAAACTTCCTGCGCGAAAATCTGTGGCCACGTCACTTCACCCTCAAGCCAAAGGGCAAACGCAAGCGTCAGTGCAAGTGCACTCACCACAGCGATTGCGCGATAACTGACCAGCCGCATAATCGAAACGTAGGCGCGCTAAGGCTAGGGCTCAACTGGGGCC
>Ga0068853_100003547_pt1 | contig 11932 bp, 10 predicted proteins | sample KBSCornC32_FD_65655 | JGI IMG/M metagenome (GOLD analysis project Ga0068853, IMG submission 65655) | Corn rhizosphere microbial communities from Kellogg Biological Station, Michigan, USA - KBS Corn C3-2 | ecosystem: Host-associated > Plants > Roots > Rhizosphere > Soil ... | reverse complement strand
ATGCACTGGCTCCTTCCGTCCATGGACTTCCCTCCCGCACCAGCGTAGTTTTGAGTCCTGATCAAATCATCAATTCAGAGATTATGCAACATCTATCAGCACTCGATCCGGCGACAACTACCGGAGTGACAAAAGACCTGTTCAACGGGATTCAAAACAAGCTCGGAATGGTTCCCAACATGATGCGCACCATGGGCAATTCACCCGCCGTACTCAACGGCTATCTTACCTTCAGCGGAATACTCTCCGAAGGGCAGCTGGGGGTGAAAACCGGCGAGCTGATCGCACTGGCAGTGGCCAATATCAACACCTGCAACTATTGCAACGCCGCCCACAGCCTCATCGCCGAAAAGTTGGTGCACGTCGATCCGGCCGGGATCGCCGCCGCCCGGACAGGTAATTCATCCAATGCGAAAGTCCAGGCCGCGCTGAAGTTTGCACTGAAAGTCGTATCGAAAGAAGGGGAAGTGAGCGCGACAGACATAGCCGCCGTGAAAGCGGCCGGCTACGACGATGGCGCCATTGCCGAGATCATCGCCCACGTGGCGCTGAACATCTTTACCAACTACTTCAACAAGGCAGCAAAAGTGGAGCTGGACTTTCCAACCGTCCCCTTAGCGGAAACTGCCGTAGTTTGATCCACTCACAGGGGGCCGGCCTACGGCCCCTTTTTTGTAATTTTATTCCATGAAAATGACCGCCCAGTCGACTTACACCCTCATCAACCCGGCTACGAAGGCGCTCGCTTTCGAGCTTTTCGACTTCGTCGACGACAGCTACTTTAAGAAAACTGCGGATCGCAACTATTACACCATCATTCTGGCCACAAAAGCACAGGGCCAGCTAAGCGCCGACTTCTCCACCTATCCCATTCAGTCGAACACGATGATGTGTTTTTCGGTCTACCAGCCATTTATCATCCGAGCAGAACCATTCGAAGGAGTACTTATACACTTTCATCCCGATTTCTTTTGCATCCACAAACACCAGAAAGAAGTTGCCTGCAATGGCGTACTGTTCAACAATATTTACGAGTCCCCGGCGACGCAGCTGACGGAAGAAGAAGTCAGCGGCCTGGCCCCGCTGATAACACAGCTAAGGACAGAGATCAGACAGCCCGCGCTAGCTCAGTACGAACTGATGGTATCCTACCTCAAAATACTGCTGATTACCGCTTCCCGCTATAAGGTCAGCCGCCAGACGAATTTTCAGACTCGACAAAACGAGGAACCCTTTATCCTCAAAACCTTAAAAGACGCGATCGAGGACCACTATCGGACGAAACACCGGCCCGCCGACTATGCAGCATTGCTGAGCATCTCTGTCAAAGCCCTCAACAGGCTTACCGTGATCCATTTTAACCGGACACTCAGCAACCTGATCGCCGAACGCATCATTATCGAGGCCAAACGTCAGCTGTACCTGACCACAAAACCCGTCAAGGCGATTGCTTATGAACTGGGATTCAACGACGAATTTTATTTCAGTCGCTTCTTCAAAGCCAACTCGCAGGTCTCTCCACAGATCTACAGGTCCACCGTAGGATTCGGCAAGGAGCAACCCAACAATAGATGAACACCAGCTGCCCGCAGGCAGTTCCCATCTATATCATCCTCGGCTTCCGGCTCGGCGGCTCAGCCTTACCCCCCTCATTGATCACTTTAAAAGCAGCCATCGCCTCCTTAAAATTCGGATATCCATTGGCCATCAGCCGGTCCCCCGGCTTCGCAAACAAATTCCAGCCATAGCCGCCGCGGGAGACCATCCCGATCAGCCGGCCGTCACTATAGATGTCGTAGTGGAGAAACCCCGTCTTCTTTTTGGTATACCTCATGGATACAATGCGTTACGTATTAACGCTCCCTGCAAAGATATTGCAATTTAGCCGGGCGGCCTCGGGCACTTCAGGGCCGAAACCATACACCCCCTGTATCAAATTCGGGCAATAGCCCCGGGCAAAACCAACCTAAGCCATTGATTATTAAAATCCTCAGGAATTGGCACCATCTTTCGTCCAAATCCCTATGCTCCGCAACTATATCAAAACATCCCTGAGATTCCTCCTCAAGAACAAAACGTTCAGCCTGATCAACGTCATCGGACTCGCCATAGGCACACTATGCTGTCTCTACATCGTACTGTACGTAAAAGACCAGTATAGCTATGACCGGCAATTCGATCACGCATCGGATATCTACCGGATCACCACTAAGCTGAAGACCACCGGAGACCAGCATACCATGGCGTCCACCTCCCCTCCCATCGCCCCCGCCATAAAAAATGATTTCCCGCAGGTTCTGCAATTCACCCGCTTCATACCCACCCTCGGCGCGGACGAACACCTGCTGGCCTATAAGGACAGATCATTCTATGAAAAAGACGCCTGGCTCGTTGACTCCACCTTTTTCGACGTCTTCAATTTTCATTTTGAGGCCGGGGCCATAGAGCACTCCTTATCGGCGCCCAATTCCATCGTATTGTCCCTGCCCGTAGCCGCCAGGCTGTTCGGCAATGAAAATCCCGTCGGGAAAACAATCACACTCAATGACTCCTGGGGAAAAAATATTTTCACCGTGACCGGCGTGGTCGACGAAACTAAAACCAAATCCAGCATACACGCCAGTATGTTCATCCGAATGAACCCGAACGGGTTCGGCGGTGACCTGCTGGCAAACAACGTTTGGAGCGGTAATAATTTCGCCTACTCCTACATTCGACTGGCGCCCGGCTCCTCCCCCAGGGCCCTCGAACAACAACTCGCCGCCTTCCTCGACAAACACGGACAACAGCAATTCAAGGCTGACGGCATGACCAAGGTCCTGCACCTCCAGCCCATCGCCGACATCCACACCTCGACCGGATATGAAGTGGAGACGAGTCATACGGTCAGCAGTTCCTTCCTGTATATTTTGATACTGATCGCCGTGCTGATCCAGATCATTGCCTGCATCAACTTTATGAACCTGTCCACAGCCCGCGCATCCGGCAGGGCAAAAGAAGTAGGCATCCGGAAGGTAGTCGGGGCCGGAAAAAACAGCCTCGTTGCCCAATTCCTTGCCGAGTCCTTCCTGCTGGCCCTTGTCGGGGTACTCATCGCCCTGCCCATGCTGGTCTTCGCCCTACCGTACCTGAACCGGATCACACAGGCAGAAGTACAACTATCGATGCTTACCGACTATAGCGTATGGTTGATACTGGGGGCCATAGTCCTCACCACCGGAATACTTGCCGGTAGCTATCCCGCTTTCTATCTGTCCGCCTTCCGGGCCATAAAAGTCATCAAAGGGAATTTTACAAGCCATATATCGGCGTCCGGCATCCGTCGCTCCCTCGTGGTTTTCCAGTTTACCCTCTCCATCACACTCATCGCCTCCATCATCGTCATTTTTGCCCAGCTGAACTACATAAAGAACAAGGACCTCGGATTTAAAAAGGATCAGCAGCTCATCTTTACCTTTCACACCGACGATACCCGAAGCAAAATGCCGGCCTTCGCCGAAGACCTGCGCAAACTCGCGGGAGTAGAGGGCGTGAGCATCGCAAACAATTACCCCGGCGCCGGCACCTACCATGACTGGGGCGTGTGGCTTGCCGGCGGAAATCCAGCCACCTCTATCGATCAGGCGAACCTCGCATCCGATGAGCATTTCACAAAGGTCATGGGCATCCGGCTGATCGCCGGCAGGGACTTCAGGGACCACGACTCCGGTTCGGTCATCATCAACGAAACCCTGGTCAAACGCCTGGGCCTGACGCCGTCCACCGCACCCGGGACAAGACTGTACGCCGGCGACTCGAGGCAGTACGTCATAGCCGGCGTCATGAAAGACTTCAACTACACGTCGCTCAGGGACAAGGTCAGTCCTTTTATGATTATCTACAGTCCCGACCAGCAGGACATCAACCAGCTGATCGTCCATACCCGTTCCACCGACTATACAGCCACGCTGGCAGGAATGGAAGCCCTATGGCATAAAGACGTGCCAGCCACCCCTTTTGACTACACCTTCCTCGACGACAAGGTCCAGCGCCAATACCGGTCGGAAGTCACTATGTCCCATATCATCAATTCCTTCACCGGAATGGCAATCCTCATCTCCTGTCTCGGGCTCTTCGGCCTGGCGGCTTTCAGCGCCGAAAAAAGAAGCAAGGAGATCGGTATCCGAAAAGTACTGGGCGCCAGCACCACCGGCATCGTCCGGCTTCTATCCGGCGATTTCATAAAGCTCGTCGCCATCGCCTTTGTGATCGCCACCCCCGTCTCCTGGTGGGCCATGCACAGCTGGCTGCAAAGCTTCGTCTACAAAGTGGATATCCAATGGTGGATGTTCGCCCTTGCAGGATTGGCGGCCATTGTCATTGCCCTGTCCACCATCAGTTTCCAGGCGATCAGGGCAGCGGTCGCAAACCCCGTAAAGGGCCTGAGGTCGGAGTAACGCGCCTTCCGGCGTGTCGCAGCAAATTGACACCGATATAATAGCACGGCATGATCGGCACAACAGGTATCATAAAGAAAGTTCAATTAAGTTTTTTTCTTTCCAAATTTTAACCCAGCCCCATCAACCGCAAAAACAACTCCTTCTTCTTCCGGCTAACATCCACAATTGACCCATTCTGCATTTCGATCTGCCCCCCATCCCCTTTAATATACCGTTTGATATACTGCAAATTCACGATATGCGAATTATGCGGACGGTAAAATCTATCGGCGGGCAGCAGCTCCTCGAATTCCTTCAGCGTCTTGCTGACAGTAAGACTTCCCCTGTTCACAAAATGAAAAACGCTGTAATTGCTCTGCGCTTCGATCCGGATGATATCCCTGAGATCGAAGAACAGCAGTCCTTCGGTGGACGGGATGACGATCTTGTCGAGATTCGCCCGCAGGTTATGCGTCAGCGCCTCCAGCCGCTGTCCCGCATTTTCGACCCTTCCCTCTTGCTCGATCTTTCCCACCGCAGCCCGCAACTCCTCGATATCGACCGGCTTCAGCAGATAGTCGTATGCGGCAAACCGGATAGCCTTTATCGCATACTGGTCATACGCCGTGGTAAAAATGAGATGGAACGATTTTCGCTCCAGTCGCTGCAGCATCCCGAAACCATCCATCCTCGGCATCTGTATGTCCAAAAAAACGATATCCGGTTGACACCTGCCGATCAACTCCAGACCGGCCTCACCATCCTCGGCCTCGCCAACCAGCGTGATACCGGGACAATAGTTCTTCAGCTTCTCCCGAAGAGCAAGACGGCCCTTCGCTTCGTCGTCGATAATAATTGCGGTCATCATCAGTTGATTTTTAAAGACACCTGCACCCGGGTACCCGCCGCCTTTCCGTACTCGAACAGATCGGTTATGACCACCGGAAAATACTCCTCCCCATTGAACAGATTGACCCTTTCCCGGCTCATCTCCATCCCAAACGACCGGTGACCGTTCTTTTTCAACGCCGCCGTCCTCCCCACCCCGTTGTCCTCGATCAGATACACCAGGTGCTCGTCCTCCTTCATGACCCGGATGATCAGCCTGCCCTGCCCGTCTTCCCGGCTGCGAAGACCATGCACGATCGCATTTTCCACATAAGGCTGGATGATCAGCGGCGGCACCCGGCAATCCTCTTCCACCAGTTCTTCATCGAGGATCATCTCGCACACGAACCTGTTCTCATCCCTGAATTGCTCGAGATCGATATACAACTGCAGGGTCTCTATGTCGCGCATCAGCGGAATAGTCTTTTGCTTGCTCGTTTCAAGAACATTGCGGATAAGCCGGGCGAATTTATTCAGATATACCGTAGCGTGATACTTGTCGTTACTCTGGATGAGCGCGTCGATACTGTTGATGCAGTTGAATATAAAATGCGGGTTCATCTGCGCCCGCAGGGCCATCATCTCCGTTTCAGCCACCTGCTGCTTGAGCCTCTCCTTGTTTCTTAGCCCGTTCTCACGCCAGCGCAGCAGAAGAAAGACCACCACAGCCGCCACTCCCAGCACGAGCGCGTCGAACCACCAGGTCGCCCAGAAAGGCGCCGCAATATAGACTCGCATCACCGCCATCTGCTGCTCGCCCGAAGAGCTTTCCGTCCGGACCCTGAAGGTATATTTTCCCGGCGCCAGGTCGGTATAGCTGGCAACCCCCTGCGACCCGCCCGTCACCCAGCCCGGATCCACGCCATCCAGCTTATACAGGAATTTCGCCTGTTCGATACCCGCATACTGGAGACCGGAAAATTCGATGTCAAGAAAATTCTGGCCCGCAGCCAGGCGGACCGGCTGCCCCTCCTGCAACAGGGAATCGATGAACAGCGGATGCGAAAAGACGCGGAACCCCGTGATAGCGACTTTCGGTGCCGCCTGCCACCGCGCCAGAAGATTCTGTTCGTAAAAGGCTACTACCTCCGTCCCCGTCGATGTCATCCATTTTCCATCGGGGGCGGCAAGAAATTCCTGTCCCTGAAACGAGCTGTTCAGCAGCCCCCTTTCCGGATGGCTGGCAAAAAAATTACCGGTCTGCGGATCATAGCAGCATACGGCGTGGTCGTCGGTGAACCAGATCCTTCCCGAGCTGTCCACCTTTACCGCATGCGCCGACCAGTACGGTTGCTCATTGTTCACGTGTATCCGGCTAAACCGCTTCGACTGAACATTGAAGTAATACATCCCGGCATTCTCCGTACCGACAATAAGCAGAGAATCCCTGTACGGACAAACTCCCCAGCAACGAACATCTGCTCCCGCCGGCCGGTAAAGCCCGGTGTATCGGCGGGCGTTCGCATCAAAAGCTGCCAGCCCCCGGCTGGTGCTCGTCCAGCAGATGCCGTCTTTTGCCACATATAGGTGCTCCACCGGCATTCGACGGTAAGCGCTGTCGGGAACATGGCGCAGGAATCGGCCCGTAGCCTTATCATACACAACGATCCAGCCGTTCTGAAGACCCAGCAGGATATTCCCGCGTCCGTCATCTGTCATGCATTTTACCGTGTGATGCTCCAGTTCCGGCGGCCGCATCGTCCGGACCAGTTTTCCATTCGCATCGATAACATGGATAACCCCTGTCTGACAACCCGCCCAGACAGCCCCATCCTCCCTTTCAAGAAAACACCAGACCATATTCTCGTCATACAGGCCAGGGAAAAAGTAACGTTTCCGGAGTCGCCACGCAGTATCGTAGACCTTTATCCCGCCACCCCACGAACCGACCCACAGCTGATCCTTTATCAGTTTCACAGGTATGATATCACTGACAACCTTCGAGGGCTCAGCCGCCTCCTGGTTGGATAGCACGGAAAAATACTGCCGGTAGGGATGAATGATACTGATCCCCTTGTCGGTACCCAGCCAGATATTTTCTTCCTTGTCCTGGAAAATAGTATTTACCTGGTCCGTATACTGCAGCCCCAGGTTATTGCCGGTCTGCCGGAGAATATAGAGAAAGGAATCACTCGCCTGATCATACCGCAGCAGCCCCGCCTGGCCGGTCGCCATCCACAGCACGCCGTGGTTGTCGTGCAACATCGCGGATATCCATACCGGAAGCGTGCCGGCATTACCTTCCTGCGTCAGAATATCGGCGAGCGAATAGGCGTGCAGTTTGCGGGTCTTCAGTTCATACCGGTAAAATTCCTTCGACCAGCTGATCAGCCAGAGATTGTCATTCCTGTCCGCGAAGATCGAGTGGATCGTGCCAGGATCGACCGGCAGCGGTGCAGCCACAGTCGTCCGCCGTGTCTCGTCCAGTAGCAGGAAGCCTCCGCCACGGATTTGCAGCCAGGCCTGACCACGGGCGCTATCCGCCAGATACGTTCCCGGTTTATCCCGGTCGCCGCCCCCCTCATGGACCAAAACCAATCCGTTCTTCTGCGGCGCGTCTCCGTCCTTCCAGACCGGACGGATAGTCAGGCGCTTCCCCTGCGCGTCGGTGTACACCTGATCCTTCGGCGAACCAGGAGGCTCCGCCACAGGCGCGGCCGTATGGCGCAGCGGATCCCACCGCCAAAGGCTGTCGTCCGCCCGCCGGTAAAGTATCCTGCCCTGCGCGTCATCCGGATAGATAGCGGGCACGTCCAGCGAGTTTGGCGCGGTCCCCGGAGCATTACAGGCGACGAATCGCAGACCATCATATCGCTGCATGCCTTTATCCGTTCCGATCCAGACAAAACCTTTCCTATCCTGTGCGATGGAAAGGACGTTATTGCTCATCAGGCCATTTACCACATCGATGTTCCGGGACACAAAAGATCCATGAAAAGGGGCCGCCCTGGTCGACTGAGCTTCGATGGGCTGCCCCCCGGCCATCAGGCCCTGTAAAAAAACCAAAAAAAAGAGAGAGCGGAACATTCTTAAATGTACAAATATTTGGATCACCCGGCTGTCAACGATCGCGCTACCTACCTGGCGGAAGCTCTCACCATACCCGGCGCACCTCCCCAGTCTCCTCCCCGCACCATGCGAAACAGACCCGAGACCCATCATCTTCGCAAAACTGCCGGTAATATGATCCAAATTACGACGTCCCCCCATCCTGAAAAAACCCGTTGAGCGGTTGGCGGAAACGACTGAGCCGCTGCCGGTCCACACTCAGGAACCCGACTCGGGCGACCAAAAGATCCTTTTAATTGCCATAGATTCGCTAACTTGTTGAATGCCCAATTCAGGTAATTTTGCATCCCTCGACTTCTATCGGTCCCTTTTTGCAAACGCAAAGATGAACTCCGTTCTCATCATTGACCCGAACGGCATCATCGTTGAAGCCAACCGCGCATTCCTCAGCTCATTCGGCTATGACGAGGCGGACATTATCGGCGAAAATTTCTCGATCCTTTTCACCGAGGCCGACCAAAAAAAAGACCTTCCCCTCAGAGAACTCATGACCGTGATCGACGAAGGCCAGTCATTTGACAATAATTATCTGGTCAACAAGAACAAAACCCTGACCTGGGTTTCCGGCGAGTCCCTCCTCCTGACAAACGCCCAGCATGAGCGACTTATCCTGAAAGTCATACAAAACATCCACGCCCAAAAGGAATCCGAATTCTCGATCATCCGGCTGAATAACTTCAACGAGAACATCCTGGGGACCATCGAAGACGGGGTCATCGTCCTCGACGAAAATCTGAAAATATTAAAGGCAAACCATTCTTTCACGCAGATCTTCAATTTTTCCGACAAGGACGTTTCTAAGATCGACTTCAAAGCTTTCATCAGTACTTTCGACATCAATTCCGAGTTGCACAACGCCATTCTCGGCGTATTTCAGTCTAAATCGAATATTTCCAGGATACAACTGGATATGGATTCCCCCAGCATGGAAAGAAAGACATTCGACGTCAGCTGCACCCAGCTGGCAGAAGAGGGAATACAGACCAAAATATTGCTGATATTCCACGATATTACCGCCCAGAAACAGTTTGAGCGGCAGCGGGAAGACATCCTGAATTTTGTGGCCCACGAATTCCGAAATCCCCTCACCAATGTGATCCTGAATATCGATTTGCTGGACGAGATGCTGAAAGAAAGGCATCTGGATGAATTCAGGGGATTCATGGACCGGGGCCGCACCAACGCTCAGCGCCTGAAAAGGCTGATCAACGAATTGTACAAAACCACCAAACTGATATCCGGCAATTTCGATCCCGATCGTTCCGTCTTCATCCTGGAGGATGTGATCGACGATGCCATCGAATCGGTTCGTCAGGTCCACAGCCAGTACACGATCACCAAAAAAGGCAACTCGCAGGTCTCCCTCTTTGCAGACAGGGAAAAACTCATCCAGGTGATCACCAACTATCTCACCAACGCCGTCAAATACTCCAACGGCAACTATGATATCGAGGTCGGCGCCTTTTTGGAAGGGGATTCAGTTATAGTCTCGGTCAAAGACTACGGGAAGGGCATTCCGGCTAAAGATCTCCCCTACATATTCAACCGGTTTTACCGCGCACAAAAGACGAAAAGCCTCGAGGGGCTGGGGCTGGGCCTTTTTCTTTCCAGTCAGATCGTCACGGCCCACGGCGGCCGCGCCTGGGCTGAAAGTGAGGAAGGAAAAGGATCGACCTTCTATTTCTCCCTGCTGTTACCCGTTTCCGACGGTCAGGACCCAGCCCCCGAAAGTGGCCAGTCCAGGCCCTAAGCTATTGTGGCTGTGTGTCATATATTCCACAAACTGACCAAAATCGCCCGCAGATTCTGTTGACGATCCCCCAAATATGCGCATCCCTGCGCCTATCACCTGACCTGGTCTGTTAGTTGATTAAGCAACTGGAAAGCAAACGACAAAAATGACCGCCTCCATCCCAACCCCCAAAACCAACTCAACTATCCTACTTATCGACGACGAAATGGAAATGTTCATTCTGCTGCGAGGCCTGTTGCAGGATGAGGGTTTCGAAGTCGACCATGCCGGTAGCCTTGCCGAGGCCCGCCAACGGTTGCAGGAGACGCAGCCCGCCCTCGTCCTTCTCGACAACCGGCTTCCCGACGGCCACGGCCTGGACTATATCAGCACGCTGCGCAGACAACAGCCCGGGACAAAGGTCATCGTCATATCCGGTATCGACGTCGCCATCCGCAATTACGCGCTCGAATCCGGCGCCGACGCCTTCCTGCGGAAACCGTTTACAAAAGAATACCTTATCGCTACCGTCAGGTCACTGATCCCCCATTCACCGATAACCCATTTAACAACCATAAAATAAATCACCATGAGAAGCATTCTTTACGTCATCGCCGTCATCCTCGTCATTAGCTGGGCCATTGGTTTTATCGGCTATCATGCCGGAGGGATCATCCATATCCTCCTCGTCATCGCGATTATCTCCCTTATCCTGGGAGTGATCCGTCGGGCATAAGCTCCGATAACCTTACAGTATGTTTCAAAAACTATACAAGCACCTCGACGACATTAGCCTCAGCCTTCGGGAAAAAGACCCCGGAACCGACGCCGCTAATCAGGTGCGGGAGAAAATGCTCGAACAGCTGCAGCAGCTGAACGAATCGATCCGCGCGGGGGAGGCCCAGGTATTGTCGGAACAGCGAAAATTCGCGAAGTACGTTGCGATAGGCAACGGCATAATTATTCTTCTTATTGCCATCCTTATTTTCGTCGGGATCCGCACCCGACCAACCGCGGAACCAGTGGCAGTAACGCACCAGATCCCCGCCCCGCCGTTGGCCGAAACCTCCGCGGACGATATCCGCCGCCGCGAAAATGAACAACGACTCGATTCCCTTGTGACCGTACAATCCCAATCTATAAAGGAGTTGAAAGACCTCAACAAGAGCGCAGTATACTCCTTACGACGCATCAGAAAGCATTTCGAGGACCTCGACAAAAAGGCCTTAGCAGAAAGCCCAGGCGCCGACACCGTTTCACCGCGCAACAACTGAAACCCTCAACCAAACCGGCGTCTCCCGGATATGAGGTCCTCCCCAGTCAAATTTATCCGGCATAATTTGGATCAAACTCCACAATCCATTCGATCCCATACTTATCCCTAAACATTCCGGCAAATGTCCCCCAGGGAGTATCTCCAATAGGCCCCTCAACACTTCCGCCTGCCGAAAGTCCATTAAAAATTTTGACCGCTTCTTCACGGCTATCCGCGCTAACCGATATTTTCGACCTGTTTTCGTTTTCGCTTACTCGTCCCATAAATTCGGGAACATCATTGGCCAGTAACAAATTGTGTTTGCCAACAGGCAAAGCGATCCGCATTATTTTATTCTCCTCATTTTTAGGAACCGGAAATTCGGCGCTTGACAGGTCTTTAAACCGAACGATCTTCGAGAACTCGCCGCCAAAAACGGATTTGTAAAAAGTGAACGCTTCTTCCGCGTTTCCGTTGAAGTTGATCCATGGATTAATTGCTCTCATAATTTTGATTTTTATATTGGCCCTACGCGTTGGGTCCAGAGTTAGCCGGGTGATGATCTCAAAT
>Ga0068853_100003546_pt1 | contig 11934 bp, 9 predicted proteins | sample KBSCornC32_FD_65655 | JGI IMG/M metagenome (GOLD analysis project Ga0068853, IMG submission 65655) | Corn rhizosphere microbial communities from Kellogg Biological Station, Michigan, USA - KBS Corn C3-2 | ecosystem: Host-associated > Plants > Roots > Rhizosphere > Soil ... | reverse complement strand
TAATCTTTCAGGTCGCCGAATGAAGGATAATCGGGCGCGAGCACGACGTAGCCTCGCTGCGCCAGTTCCTTCCCATAGCCGCGGTTGGGTTTGGGGCCGGCATCGTCGACGATGCCCTTGCCCATCGGACCGGTGGGATGCAGCGCCAGGATCCCCGGCCGCCGCTCATCGTTTGGGCGGCCAGCCGGCAGGTACAGGTACGCCGTCACGCGATCGCTGTCGACGGCGTACGACAGCGTGAGGCGAGTGTACCCTTCTCCCTGCAGCGTCGCCTTTTCGTCGATGCGCACGTCCAGCGGCGGCTGCTTCGACAGATCGGGCAGTGGCCCCATGGCCTGTTCCATGCCGGCCAGAATGTGTTTGCGCCGTTTGAGCCACTCGTCGCGCGTCGTCACCGGATGCTCGGAGTTGTTGGCGTCGCGGTAAACCATAAGACGAGCATGGTCGGTGTACGATGGCACGGCCGACTTGTCGTCCGCCTGGCTCCAGAGAGCCGCCGTCAACATAAGCCAAACCAAACCGGCCACTGCAATTCGGATGTTCATCGTGCTGTTGTCCTCCGCAGTTGACGATAGCGGAGGGCGTTTTGAAATGCCACGGAAGCGCTCGGGCAACCAGCGACTGATCGCGGAATCACCTGCTTTGACTGATAATTCGGTTGGAGTTATGGCAATCGAATGTTGTATGATGGGTTGCACCTGTTCGGCCCCCATTGCGCAGCAGGTGAAGGTCTCGGAATGGCAGAAAAGGCAAAAAAACAAGTCGGCCCGCTTTACTGGCTGGCAGCCAGGTCGCGGCGGTTTTGGATCATCGTGACCGTGGTCGCGCTCGTCGTTGGTTATCCATTGAGTTTCGGGCCAGCCATTTGGCTCACCGCTCACGGATACTTCAGCGAAGCGGCGGTTCAATACATTTATCTACCCGTCCCTCAGTCAGCAGAACATGCCGGATGGTTAGAGATTCCTGTCACATGGTGGGGCTCTCTGGGCGTTCCCGACAACAAAGCCGTCAACTTCATGTTGCAAACCGACGAAGGAATCGCTTGGTTTCAGTTCACGCCCACTGAAGCAGAGGTTCCGATAGGAGGAAAAAAGCGCCGGGGCAGCGGCTTGATGCGTCCCGAATTCTAAAGGAAGCTCAGTGGGCACTTTCGGCGCGGGCATTTTCGACGATGACGTGGCGATGGACGTCCGCAGTGCCTATCTCGATCTGCTGGCCGAAGGTAAGGGCGATGTACAAGCCGAAAGGGCCATCCAGGCGGACTGGAAAAACGAAATCTCGGATTCGGACGACGGACCGGTGTTCTGGCTGGCATTGGCCGCGACGCAATGGGAGTACGGCCGACTGAGTGACCGGGTAAAACGTCGTGCGCTGCGGGCGATCACCGCGGCGAAAAATGACGATCGCTGGATTAGCTCGAAGAGCGGGAAGCGCCGTCGGCAAGTCCTGCAGCGTCTCGCGACGAAACTGAATTCGGCACAACCTGCGCGACGTACGCCGCGCCGCCGCTCGTTCCGTGAGCCAGACGCGTTCAGGCTGCTGTCGCCGGATCTAAGGGCAGAAGCAACAGCATTCTCGCTGAATGAGAATTCGATTTCTCAGGTCTGCGTCGTGACGAAGCCGGCCGGCGGCGGTGGGTCGGTATTCGCAGCCGATTGTCACTGCACGGCGATACGACTGAAATGGATCGACAACGATCGACTCCAGATTTCATATCCCAAGGGAGTCGCCGTCGACCAGCAAGACCGGACGTTTCGATATTGTCGCCGCAGGATTGCGATTCAGTATCGGCGGTTTTGAGGAATGCTGCACTCGATCGCAACAATGTGGTCAATTCTGCAACGCTGAATTCAAGTGGGCTTAAACCGGCTATCGAAGCCGTTTCGAAACGTAAGTCCAGACATAGCAGCTTGAAACAACTTCCCGAATATTATTTTGAAGTCCTGGCACACGACGTGCAATTCATCATTAGCACCGTGGTGGTAAGCGTTGGCCCGCACTTCCGCCATTGGTAATGCAAAAGCGTCCTGGGTGTGTGACATCCAGGACGCTTTTCTTTTGCTCGCTCGGGTTCCACATCATTTTTCAAGGGGCCGCGGCCTGTTATACTTGCCGCTTCCGGGGTATCGAATCAATTCCGGGCGTTGCATTTCAGGATTCGTGCATGAGAATATCCATCGTAACCGCCGGTCTGCTGGTGCTCGCGTCTCTCGCGCCGGCGGCTGATACGCCGCAGAAAAGTGCCGGATTATACCCACAGGTTCAGTCGTATCTGGACCAGCGCGTGCAGGAATTCAGCCAGATTCCGGATCAACGCAAACCGGACCTGCAGAAAATCGCCGGATACGTCAAATCGCAGATTCAATCCCAAAAAACGGCCCACCTGACGTTCATCTGCACGCATAACTCGCGGCGCAGCCACATGTCGCAAATCTGGGCGGCGACGGCGGCCCGCTTTTACGGCGTCAGCGAGGTCGAGACCTATTCCGGTGGAACGGAGGCCACGGCCTTTAATCCCCGCGCGATCGCCGCGATCGAGCGAGCAGGATTGAAAGTCAAAAACATCGACGACGGGAAGAATCCGCGTTATGCAGTTCGAGATCACGACACGGACACGCCCTTAATCTGCTTCTCGAAGGCGTACGGCGACGTTCCCAATCCCAAACAGGATTTCTGCGCGGTGATGACGTGCACTCAGGCCGACAAATCGTGCCCGACGGTCACCGGCAGTTCTTTGAGGGTCTGCCTCTTCTTCGACGATCCCAAACTTGCCGACGATACGCCGGAAGAAGCGGCAACGTACGACGAACGCTGCCGGCAGATTTGCCGTGAGATGCTGTACCTGTTCTCACTGGTGCAGGATTGATCCAACCGGCTTAAATAGTGGGCAGCCGTAATTTACTGCGACCAGCATCTGATGGCGCGAATCGTTTAACCCCGAGCCTGCGGCGAGGCCGGCCAAAGTCGGGGCCAAATTTTCCGATCGCTCCAGGTCGCGAATCTTGGCATTGCCGAGCGTATCGTCGCGACCGGGCGCGGTATCTCAATCGATGCGAACTCCGGCCGGCGTCGGACCAACGCTACGCGCGTCGGTGCCCGGCTCCGGGTTAAACGGACTACAGCGCGAGCGGCGCAGGCCGTCTCGATTCGCTCCGGTCGGCACACATCACTGCCGCGAACAGTTGCTTGACCTCTTCGAGCGGCGGTTCGTGCCGCCAATCGAGGCCGGATTCGAGCAGCGCCTCCGAGAGTAACCGAGCCCGCTCGGCGGAAGTCATGCCGGGGGTCAAGCGTGAGAAGACCGCGTCGAGCGCGGCCTGATGAGTCTGGCCCATTATCAAATTCTCTTTATTCCTGAAAACACCAAAAATATTCGATCCGAGTGTGGATCACAATTAAAGGGACCCGTCGTCGTTCATGGAGGTTCGGTCGGAATCATCTGCGGTCGCTGAATTCGCCAGAATTCAAAATCCGCGATTCGCCTGACTCAGGCGATATTCAGCGGCGGCAGACTTTGCCAGGAACTATCGCAACCCACGAGAAAGCTTAGGACAGTCCCTGATCATGGGCGACCAGTTCTTTTGTAGTTCGCGAGGATCCACCGGCCGGTCATCCGGCCTGTGCCGATCCTGCGGCCTGCTTACGGCGAACTATCGTTGTCGCGCATTTCCGGCGCCGGATCTGACTGACAATTGCTCGGCGGGGCGGCCACGGCGACCGACAGGAACACGTAATGACTGCCTGTCCGGTCGTTGCAGCAGCGATAGCGGACAGTCACGTCCCCGGCATGCCAGAGCGTTTCATTCCACAGCAGGTCACGCTCGCCATCGGGCGGCGCCGGCGGTCCGAATCGCTCGAGCAATTGCTCCTTCAGCCAAAGTCGGTGCTCGCGCGGCGACAGGATCTCTTCCGGGGCAACAAACACCATCCGCAGGTCGTGCAGCTTTTTTCGCGTCGGCGAGTCGTCGCCAAAGACGGCCGTCACCTGGCACTCCAGGCCGTTCCAGACACGGTCATTCCACATGACCGTCGCGATCAGCGGCGACTCGCGCGAGATGATGCACGAGTCGGGACTTGTGGTCGCCCGCACGCGAGCGAACGACGACCGCCACGTGAGGCGCGCGGCACGCCCCTCCAGCCACAATCCTTCGGCGATGTCGATGGGTTCCATCAAAGCTTCCCGATTGCCCTGCGCAAGCCCTTCGGCAACTGAAGTAACCCCACGGATGGCAGCGCAGTATCACGGATAAAGACGATGCACGTCGCGCTCTGCAACGACCCCTGCCGGCTCGTCCGGCAGGTAAGAAAGATTCCGTTGCTAGTACTCGTCACCAACGACCGAAAGACCCCTGCCACCTCGTGTGGCAGGTGAATCAGATTCTTCAGCACTTGATTAACACTGTAAATCAACCCGTTCTCGAAATCGACCGGGTAAGAATCTTATTCACCTGCCGGGTGAACCGGCAGGGGTCTTGCCGAATTGAATTGCGTCATATCTAGCCAAAGAATCTTTCTCACCTGCCACACGAGGTGGCAGGGGCCGTCGCCAGCCATTTTGTTCGCCTTAAGGCTTCTCAACCTCGGGGGCCGCATTCTTCCGCGTGGCTGCGTCCGACCGGGCCTGGGCTTTCTTGCGGATTTCATGATGGGCCTGATTGAGCCGTTCTGGCCAGATGAATTCCGGGCAGGTCGTCGGGTCGTAGCCGGCCAGGTGGCCGGTGAGGCGCGAGATGGGCTTGGTGTATTCGAGCTGCGTGTCGCCGAAGACTTCTTCGCACAGGCCGGCCAGCGCAGGATCGTATTCGCGGAGCTCGGCCCGCGTGTCGACATGGTTGTGGTCGTGATCGAAACAACGGTTGTTGTTGAACCACGACTGCACTCCTTCGGCAAAGTACTCGTGGTGATTGACCGAGGCGTACTTTCCGGCCCACAGCTTTTTCTGCATCGCGTCGTCATACGCCGCTTTCACCCGCACGTCGAATTTCGGATCGACGCGAATCATCCCGCGCAGGTGGATGTTGTGGGCGAATTCATGGATCAGGATGTTCTCGGTCGAATACGGATCGCCCGGATAGCAGAGCAGGTTTTCTTCGCCGCAACTGCACACGGGGTCTGTCTGCGACCCGCCGAATCCGCGGGCCCGGGCGTCCCAGAAGTCCCTCGGTTTCATGTGGGCATATTCGGGAATGTCGGTCGAGAATTCTTCGGGGGCCATGACGATCAGCCGCGAACCGCTGTCGATCATTTTTTGCCGCACGTCGGGCCGGTTGGCAAGCAGCACGTCGACCAGATACGCCGCTTCCTTGAGGGCAAAATCGTTGACCTTGCCTGAGGAGACGATCGGGTAACCGTGGGCGTTCACGTATTTCTTGTAGAACTCGGGCAGCTTGAGCTCCGCGGGCGGGGCCTGCACTTCGTACGCTTGATTGGCGAAGCTGGCCGGCTCGGCCGTCGTCGTCACTTTCCATAACCGTCCGAGCAGGCTGCACATTGCCGGGTCGTGTTCCCGCAACTGGGCGCGATGGAACGGAAAGAAATCGTTGACTCCGAAATACGACTCCGTCAGCTCGGCGAAATATTCCTTGTGATTCGTCATCGCATACGCCTTTTTCTCGACGCCGCTTTGCGCTTCTTTCACTTTGTCGTACTTCCCCGACTGCACCGCCTGCTGATACGCCTCGACGACCTGCGGCTGGTCGAAGCCAAGCACGCGATCGTGGTACGCGTGCGCCAGTTCGTGCAGCACCATCATCGGCATCCGGCGGATCTCGGGGCCGAACTTGGGAATGTTCGTGAACTGAATCGCCTTGGCCATCGCCGTGTCGCGGTTGTGCTCCTTGAGCCAGCCGGCATCGGGATGATATTCGCCGGTGGGACCAAAGCCCGGCGGTGTCGGAGAGAGCCAAATGGGCACCTGCCGCAGTTGGGCGAGCGGCCCCGGCGGCATCACGCGGACCACTTCTTTCAACTGGCCTTCGAGCAGCCGCAGTGCTTCGTCGGTCTTGTCTGGCTCGTCTTTGCGCAGCTCGTCGCTGATGTGAATCGTCCAGCCTTCCAGCTTGACCGTGCGGTGGCCGGGCACGTCCTGCGTCGGTGCAACATTCGACTTAACGGCCTGCGCGTCCGCCGGCCGTTCGTCGGCAAAGAGCGCCTGGCCGAGGAATGCGCTGAGCACGATGCTCAAGACGAGCAACATCCGTTGTAAGAGGTCGATCCTACGTGTTGTAATCGCGCTCATAAAACTAATTGTCACCTTTCAAACGGCAACATGTCACGCCAATCGACCCCTGCCGGCTCGTCCGGCAGGTGAAGGAGATTCCGTGGCTAGACACAAATAGTCAAGCCTGCCAGACCCCTGCCACCTCGTGTGGCAGGTGAATAAGATTCGGAGGCTCGCGAGTGATGCAATTCACGGCAATCACCAAAACGACCGCGTCAGAATCTGATTCACCTGCCGGGCGAGCCGGCAGGGGTCTTGTGGAATTCAATCATAATGATAGCTAGCCACGGAATCTCGCTCACCTGCCACGCGAGGTGGCAGGGGTCGTCGCGAATCGCGCGCCGGACAATATATCACCTAGCAAGAGGACGCCCCTCGGGCATCCAGGTCGGAAGCGTGCTGATCGAATTTCGGGCGGCATCCGACGTGGGGACGCCCCAGTATTGGAAAAAGGGGCCCAGATTCCTGCCGACGCGCCGCGAGAACCGCACCATCCATTGATCTCGTTTGTCTTCCTGAGATTTCGGCCTTTCCTGTTGTTTGAGATCGCGATACTCCGCGAAGACATCCTTGAACGGCTGCCAGCCGAAACCGGTCTGCAATTGCTGATACATCGTCAGCGCCAGGAACGGGTCTGCCTTCCACTTCTCGAAATTGGCCCCCTGTTCGATGTACTTCTTTTCGCGATTGTCGCGCTCTGCCGGTTGCATCGCCGAGTGCGTGTACGCTTGCGGAGTGAGCGTTTCGAGGACGTACAGCGAAAAAAGATTGCACGTCACCTCGACGGTCCCGTCGAACGTCCAGTCTGCCTGCTGATGATTGTGCCCCAGTTCGTGATAGAAGCCCCAGCCCCCTTGCGTCTGCATGTGCCGCAGGCTCACCGCCTCGGGGGCTGTCGGATCAATGTGACCCATGATCGGATAACCCGAATGCAAAAATCCCGCACTGATCTGCACGTCGAACACCAGGCGCTGCGGGGTCTTTCGCTCGTGCGGGATCGCGGCCAGATCGGCACACGCGTCGACGACCTTGACCCAGTGCTCCATCAGGGCTGTCGGTTCATCGACGTCCCGGATCAAGTTGCTGGGGACGGTGAAGATGATCTTGCTGCATTCCAGCTCGGCCCACGGCGCCGGTCGATTTCGCAATTCGCTGCTCCACTTCTCGTCGGTATCATGCAAATGCCGAAAGTACGGGGCGGGAACCGCGTTCGAAATCGTGATCGAGAGCTTCCCGCCGGCTGCTTTCTCCGGGACGTCGACGTAAATCAATCCGCCCATCGCGCTCCCCACTTCGACCCGCGGTTGGTCCCACGCGAAACGCCGCACGACATGCGGTACGCGCTTCCACGAATCGACGTGCCACAGTCCGTCACTATGGGCCCCGATCTGCAACGAGAGTCCCGGGCGAAAATCCTTTTGGTCGGTCTCGACGACGACCTTGTCGCCGGGCGCCGCATACAGGCCCGTGCTCTTCCAGCCCACTTGATCCAGCGACAATTCGACGGCCTGCGACTTTGTCGTCGTCCCCTTTTTGACGCTGCCCGGAAAAGTCGCCGCCGCCGGGTGCGGCTTCAATTCGGCGACGGGGAGCCGCTCGAAGTAGCGGGTTTGCAGCGAGACGATCAGCCGCTCGTCGGGGTGTTTCGTCGTGACGGGAGTCTTACTCGACGGAATCGAGATCTTCGAGCCGTACTTGCTGACAAAGCTGTCCAACCGCGCGAGGGCGCACGCGTCATGATCGCGGGGAATCGCCGCATAGGCCGAAGCCAGTTCGGCATCGATTGCCAGGAAGTCGCCCGGATCGAGAGCTCGCTCGTTCTGCGATGCCTTGTCGAGTGCCGCGAGGGCCCAGCGGACGTGTGCAAACTCGGCTGGCTCGGCACGCGCGGCGACTTTGGCGCCACTGTGGCTCGCGGCGTAGCCGTCGGCCCAGACGATACCCGCTTTGGCAAACAGGCGGTTGGCCGGGTGATCGACGCGCGGATCGGCGCCGGCGTGCGACTGCAACCAGCCCCAGACGAGCGCAGTTGAAATCACCGCTCCGCCTTCACGAATATAGTGCTCGACCTGATCGAGCTGTTCCGCGGAACAGTCTTCGAGATGCGTGACGACGGTCGCGCAATCACCAAGTTTGGTTGTCCAATCGCTGCCCGACAGTCTGACGACTTCAATCTGATGCGGCCCGAGAAATTTTTGCACCGCGTCATGGCCGCGGACGCCGACTTTGATTGGCCCACCACCATCGGCAGAACCCGCCGACCAGCGAACCAAGTTCAGCATCAGTTGGCCCGTCGCGGCATGTTGCTCGAGCAAATTGCTGAAGTACCCGTCGTGCGCGAAGGCGACCAGCCGCCCGCGACCAAATTCCGCGACGGCGACCAACGGCATCTGGTGCGGCCCCTTGGTGTCGACTATTACCGGGATGGCGCGCGGCCCATAGACGCACAGCGGTCCCGGTATTCCGGGAGTCGAGATTTCCGGCACATCCTTGACGAGCGTCGCCAGCAACTCGGCGGCTTCCTGGCGAGAGAATTCAACAGTGCCGACTTCCGACCGAGTGTCTTGGCCCCCGGCAGATTTGGGCTGAGCGGATTTGGGTTGAGCGCACGCGTCAATGACGTGCGTTCCGAGGAACAGACAGGCGAGTACCAGTGCATACGGGATTTTGAGATTGATGGCCACGGAGTGTGCGTCAAAGGAGGCGAAACGTGACGATGAGGAAAATCATTTCTCGGCCCGTCAGTCTATCACATGACCGCGGAGAATACGCGGCCGCCGCGATGCCCTGTCGAGATGCTGTCGAGATGCGTTAGAATGGCAGGCCGGGTGCTCCCATTACAGTCCAAGACGGAAAACAAGCCGTGCCCTTACACAAATCGACATTCCGCGTCGTCTTCATTGCCTTCGTGCTCATCGCCGCAATGGCCGACGCTTCCGCCGCCGAACCGGAGTGGAAGGTCGGCCTCGCGCAGGTCAAAGTCACGCCCGAGCAGCCAGTGTTGATGGCCGGCTACGCGGCACGGACCAAACCGTTTGAAAAGGTCGCAACGGATTTATTCGTCAAGGCGCTGGTCATCGTGGACAATCAGGGGCATCGAGGGGCTCTCGTGACCAGCGACCTGATCGGATTTCCGGCCGCCGTCGCCGAACCGATCTGCGAGCGGCTCCAGAAGAGCATCGGGCTGGCCCGCGCCGAGATTCTGCTCAATTCGTCGCATACGCATACCGGGCCACAGGTCAGCTTGAAGATTTTGCCGCAGGACGACCCGGGCGCCCCGGACAACCTGCGAACGATCGAATACACGCGTCAGCTTCAAGACAAAGTCGTCGATTGTGTCGAGCGGGCGGCGGCCCATCTGGAGCCGGCGCAACTTTCGTGGGGCACCGGTGTCGCCCATTTCGTCATGAACCGCCGCGAGTTCACACCGAGCGGAGTAGTCCTGGGGGCCAATCCTAAAGGACTGGCAGATCGCAGCGTGCCCGTCCTGCAAGTCGCGGCAGCCGACGGTACGCCGCGCGCCGTCTTGTTTGGAGCGGCCGTCCACAACACCACCCCGCGGTCGGACTACTATCAGATCTGCGCCGACTACGCCGGCTATGCTCAAACGCTCATTGAAGAAAAATCTCCGGGAGTGCAGGCGATGTTCATGCTGGGCTGCGCCGGCGACGCCGATCCGTACCCTTTTGGCAACATGGACTTGGCGCGGCAGCACGGGACGGCGCTGGGAAATGAAGTTCGCCGCGTCCTGGCAGACTCGAAAAAACTCAAACCGTTACGCGGTCCACTGCAATTCGCATTTGCCAGCCTCGACGTGCCGCTGCAAACTGAGCTGTCGCGCGACGACTTGCAGAAGCTGGCCGCCGACAAGCGCAGCGCGCGGAATTACTGCGCCGTGCAGATGCTGACCCAGCTCGACCGGGGCGAGAAACTGGCGACGCATTATGCGTGCCCCTTAAGCGTCTGGCAATTCGGCCGCGACCTGACACTGGTGGGCCTCTCGGGCGAAGTCGTCGTCGATTACGTGACGCTGCTTGAAAAGGCTCTGGGGCCGAACCAGCTCTGGATCGCGGCCTATTGCCACGACGTGTTCGGCTACCTGCCATCGGCCCACGTACTGGCGGAAGGAGGCTACGAAACGCGCGGCCTCTATTCCGGCGGGGCAGGCTTCTTCGCTCCCGAGGCGCAGGACGTCGTCGTGCAGGCAGTCCGGGAATTGGCCAGGAAAGTCGGCCGAAATGTCCCCGAATGATTGCAGAGCTGCAATCGTTGACCGCTGGCGAGCGCAGCAACTCAAATAAGACCGCGTTTCACGGCCAATCTTTGCGGGTTGTACCCGCAGGGGACGTGCGTGTATACTTTTATTCAAAGGCTCGGGCCTACGTCCTGGCGCGCCCCGGAGGGTTGCGCCCCGATTTGAAGTCGGCTCGAGCAGGTCCTGCGGCGAGTGTGCGGATGCCCATTTCCGTCGAAAATTTCTTGAGACATCTCGCAGATAGCGGCGTTCTGCCGGTAGAAGACACGGATCGGCTGAATGCGGATGTCCCCAAAGCGAAGCGATCTCAGGATGCAAAAGAGCTGGCTCGAGACCTGGTTCGACAGAACAAATTGACGAAATTTCAGGCGGAGGCCCTGTATAACGGCATTTCGAAAGGGCTGGTCCTCGGTAATTATGTCCTGCTCGACAAGATCGGCGCAGGTGGCGGGGGCATGGTGTTCAAGGCGCAGCATCGCCGGATGAAACGCCTGGTAGCCGTCAAAGTTTTGCCAAAAACGGCCAAAGATCCCAACCTGGTGACGCGGTTTCGGCGCGAAGTCGAGGCCGCCGCCAAGCTGACCCACCCCAATATTGTCGCCGCCCACGACGCCGATGAATTCAACGGGACGAATTTTCTGGTGATGGAGTTCGTCGACGGGAAAGACCTGGCGCAACTCGTGAAGACCAACGGCCCGCTGCCGGTCGACAAGGCGCTCGATTATATCCTGCAGGCGACGCGCGGGCTTGAGCACGCCCACGCCCAGGGTATCGTGCATCGCGACATCAAGCCGGCCAACCTGCTCCTGGATAAGCAAGGCACCGTCAAGATCCTCGACATGGGACTGGCCCGCATCCAGGAAGTCGCCAAGCCGTCGCTGCCGATCGAGGAACAGGCGGCCCTGACCGACATGGGCGATCTGATGGGGACCGTCGATTTCATGTCGCCCGAACAGGCCCTCGATTCGCGACAGGCAAATCATCTTTCGGACCTTTACAGCCTCGGGGGCACGCTGTACTTCCTGTTGACCGGGCGGCCGATGTACCTCGGCGACACGATGATGGCCCGCATCATGGCCCACCGCGAGGCGCCCATTCCCTCGCTCCGTGCCGCACGCAAGGATGTGCGCCCGGAAATCGACGCCATTTTCCAGCGGCTGGTCGCCAAGAACAAAGAGGCCCGCTATCCGTCGGCCGCCGATCTCATCCGCGATCTTTCGAACTGGCAATCCGTCAATCCGAACGGCAGCCCGGTCGCGGGCGATAATGCTGTTCCGCAAAACGTGATCAGCGCCATTTTCGACGATTGACGTGATCGCCACGATTTCTTGCTCTTCTGAGACGAATGTCCCACCCCAGCCGACCGCTGTGCGGTCGACAACGACGCCTCAGGCGTCGGCTTGGGCAGAGCCTCGACGTGCGATTCGGGGCATTTTCTGGGGCGAATCACAGCGCACAC
>Ga0068853_100003544_pt1 | contig 11942 bp, 5 predicted proteins | sample KBSCornC32_FD_65655 | JGI IMG/M metagenome (GOLD analysis project Ga0068853, IMG submission 65655) | Corn rhizosphere microbial communities from Kellogg Biological Station, Michigan, USA - KBS Corn C3-2 | ecosystem: Host-associated > Plants > Roots > Rhizosphere > Soil ... | reverse complement strand
GTGGAGGTCCTGATAGAATTGGAGATAGTTGACGATGCCTTCTTCGTAGTGCTCGGGTATGAGGGTCTGGATCGTGCCTTCTTCGGAGGGACCGAAGGTGGCGATGATGTCCTGGTCGGAGAGTTTTTTCATCGCCAGGGGTTCTATAGATTGGCGGAATGCCTGGATACAGAGTGGCAGCGTATTTCCGATGGTCCCGTCGAGGTCGAAGATGAGGGCTTTGATCTTTTCCATAGTGTTGAAATAAAAAGCCCCCGTGTCGGGGGCTTGAGTCATTTAGTATGGTGAGGGGCGGACCCAGATGTTGCGGAAGCTGATGGGCTCGCTCTTGTCGCCGTGTGCCTGGAGCTTGATCGGAGAAGGACCGTGGGATTTGTAGTAGGGTTTGCCGATGTAGCGGGTTTCGCCCTTCAGTATGAAGTTGTCCTGGACCAGTACGCCATTCAGGAAGGCGGTGACGCGGGCGGGTGACTTCACGGAGCCGTCTTCGTTGAAGGTCGGGGCTACCCAGGCGACGTCGTAGGTCTGCCATTCGCCGGGTTTGCGGCAGGGGTTGGCGAGGGGAACGCTTTGTTTGTAGATGCTGCCTACCTGGCCGTTTGTATAGGTTTTGTTGTTATAGTTGTCGAGGATCTGGAGCTCGTAGCCGGCGTCGCCTTTGCCCGTGGAAGCCAGGAAGAGGCCGCTGTTGCCGCGGGCCTGGTCCTCTCCGGTAATATTGGTGGGTATCCGGTATTCGAGGTGCAGCTGGTAGTTGATAAATGATTGTTTGGTCTGGATATTGCCTGACTTTTTGTTAACTGTCAGAATGCCGCCGGAAACGATCCAGTCGGCGGGGGTGCCGTCGGAAACTTTTTCCCATTGGTCAAGGTTCTTGCCGTTGAAGAGGATGACGGCGTCCGAGGGAGCTTCGCCGAATTTTGCGGCCGGAGTCACGACGGGGGGCACGGGCTCGTAGATCTCGGTAGTCCGGTGGTCTTTGATCGTGTCTGTCTCGGTCTGCGCTTGCGTGATGGTGGTGGCTGCGAGGAAGGCGATGGCTGATAGCAATGTGGTCCGATACATCATAGTCATGTGATTGAATGAATGTGAATGAGGGAACAATTTAATGGTTTTTTGTGAAAATGGAGTGAGGTGGGTATCTTTAGTATTAAACCAGGACTGATGCTGCGCTTTGTTAGGAAGATGGGGTTTGCTGCTTTTATGGTATTGGGTGTGTTGTTTGCCCTGGGGCAGGAGCGGCCTGTTCCACCTGTCCGCTATGTAGGCATCGAGGATGGGTTGTCGAACAATGCGGTGACCGGGGTTTACCAGGACTATAAGGGGTTTATGTGGTTTACCACTTATGACGGCCTGAACCGATACGACGGGCGGTCGTTCACTATATTCCGCAACAGAATTGGGGATAGCAGCTCGTTGAAGGGTAATGAAGTCTATTGCATCGCCGATGACCTGTGGCATAATCTCTGGGTCGGGGGCCGCAACGGGCTGAGTGTTTATCATCCGGACAGGAGCGCATTTTCTGTGCCTTCGTATAGTCCGCCGGGTGGCGGCGCTCCGCGGCCGGTAGCGTCCGAAGTGCTGAATGTCGACAGGGACGGGCGTGGGGATATGCTTGTTGCGACGGGGGGAACGGGGCTGCTGGTCTTTGCTAAGGGCGACAGCGTAGGGAGGCAGATCAAGCTGGCGACCGGGCCAGTGAACTACAAGGTATCGGCGATCTGTCCCGATAGCAGCGATGGTACGACCTGGCTGATCGTGGAGAATGTGGGGCTTTGTCATTATTCGTGGAAGGAGCAGGAGATAAGAGTTGTGAACAATAGTTTCAGGCAGGGCAATTGTCTGAGGGCTGATAGAGAGGGGTATTTGTGGTTCGGGAACGACAATGGTCTTTACCGGTATTCGATCGCGGCCGATGCGTACACGGGCAGCTATGTGGACGGGGTATTCCGTGTCAGCGGTCTTTGTATCGACAGGGAGGGTTTGCTATGGATCGCTTCGGACGGCAAGGGTTTACTGGTTAAAGGTCAGGATGACGCGAAGGCGAGGCCTTTTGTCGGCGTGGGGGACAAGGCCGTGGTCAATAGCAGCGCGGTCTACTCTGTGTATGAGGACGAGCAGGGACGCAAGTGGATCGCCACGCTGCGCGGGGGAGTGAATATCATCGAGGCCAGGCCCAATCCGATACGCACGGTCGTCTTCACTCCGGAGAAGAATACCAATCCCAACAACAATTTTATTCTTTCTTTTTGCGAGGACCAGGACCGCCGTGTGTGGATCGGGACAGATGGTGGCGGGCTGCGGTGCTGGAACCGGGAGAAGGACGAGTACAAAGTGTTTACGCATGACCCCGGTGATAAAAAAAGCGTCGGCGGAAATTTTATTACGGGTATTCTCCGCGACGACCAGAATGAGATATGGGTCTCGTCATGGTATGGCGGGATCAGCCGGTACAAGCGCGCAGGCGGAAATTTTGTACACTATGCCTGTGTGAATCCCTATACGGGTCTGGAAGAAAATAAGGTCTGGCTCATCTATGAGGACAGGCAGAAACGGTTGTGGGCGAGTACCAGCAATGACGGCACCTTATATATACTGAACAGGGCGTCGGACCGATGGGAGCTGTTCGATACCACCATCGTCAACATCCAATGCCTTGCCGAAGATGGGGCTGGTAGTCTGTGGGGCGGCAATTATTCGTCCCTGATCCGGATCGACGGCGAGCAGAAGAAGCACCGGAAGTACGAGTTGGGGTATACGGTCCGGTGTATCCACGAGGATAAGTCGGGTAATTTTTGGGTGGGGACCCAGGGCGGCGGGTTGTTGCTGTTTGACCGGAAGACGGGTAGCTATAAGCGGTTCGATGAGCACAGTGGATTGAGAAGTAATACCATATTGCGGATACTCGAGGATGCGGGGGGGAATTTGTGGATGAGCACGTTTAACGGGCTGGTTCGGTTCGATGCCCGGGAGCGGAGTTTCAGGTCGTTCCTGCAGTCGGATGGGTTGCAGAGCGACCAGTTCAGTTTTAACGCGGCGTTGGCGCTGAAGTCGGGTGAGTTTTTGTTTGGGGGTATCAAGGGCTTCAATTTGTTCTATCCGGACAGTATATATGGTCAGGCTTCGCGGCCGGCGATCTATCTCACGTCGATTCGGGTGGAGGACCGGGCGCTTACGCCGGCGAGCAGGTATGTCGTGGACCGGCAGCTGGAGGATATACGGGCGATCGAGGTGCCGTATGAGGCCGCGAATCTGTCCTTCGACTTTGTATCACCGGAATACAGCGCCCCGGATAAGATACAGTATGCTTACTATCTGGAGGGGTGGGATAGCCGGTGGAACTTCAATAATATGGTGCGGACGGCGCATTATAGCCGGCTGCGGGAGGGGAATTATACGTTTATTCTGAGGGCGACGGATGCGCTTGGGCGTTGGGGTAAGGAAAAGAAGGTGTTGTTCGTTCGGGTGTTGCCGCCGTGGTATCGGACCTGGTGGGCGTATTTGGTCTATGGGCTTTGTCTGGCGGGGGGTGTTTTCCTTTATGTCCGGTATACGCGAAAGCAGGAGAGGCTGAGGTATGAGATCAAGCTTGCGCATCTCGAGAACGAGAAGGACAAGGAGCTCAATGAAAAGAAGCTTTCGTTCTTTACGAATATATCGCATGAGTTCAGGACTCCGCTGTCGCTGATCATCAATCCGCTGAAGGAGGCGCGTGAGAAGGATAAGGAGCTGACGACAGCGTATCGCAATGCCCGGCGGCTGCTGAGTCTGGTGGACCAGCTGCTGTTGTTCAGGAAGGCGGATAGCGGGGCGGATGTTCTTAAGATCGGGGCGCTGGATATTTCGGAGATCACGAAGGAGGTGTGGTTGTGTTTTGTCCAGCAGGCGAAGGTGAAGGGGATCGACTATAAGTTGATGGGAGAGGTTGGTGATCCCGTGGTTTATGCGGACAGGGAGAAGATCGAGATCGCGCTGTTCAATCTGCTGTCCAATGCGTTTAAGTTTACGCCGGATGGGGGGAGGATCTGCGTGGTGCTGGGAGAGAACAGCGGTGAGGTGAGCGTGCGGGTGGAGGATAGCGGATGCGGGATCGCCGCTTCCGAGGTGGATGGGATATTTGGGAAGTTCAGGGGGATGGCGCAGAAGGGGTTTGGGATCGGCCTTTACCTGGTAAAGCATTTTGTGGAGAGTCATCGGGGGAGGGTGTATTGTCAAAGTGAGTTGGGGAAGGGCACGCGGTTTACGATCGTTCTGAAAAAGGGGGTGTCGCATCTGCCTGCCGATGCGGTGCCGGTGAGGGATGGGGGCAGTCCGGCGGATCATGGTCTGCTGGGGGAACTGGTCGACGGGGCCGATGCGGGTGCTTCCGATAAAGAGGAGGCGCAGGTGGTTCTGACGGAGGACGGGAAGACGGCAGATGAATTGATCACGGGTAAAAAATCTTTATTGCTGATCGACGACGAGGAGGATATCGGGCGTTATCTGGACCATCTGTTCAGGGATAAATATCATCTTTACCGGGCGAACAACGGAGAGGACGGGTGGAAACTGGCGCAGCAGGTGATGCCGGACCTGGTGATCAGTGATGTCCGGATGCAGGGGATGGATGGAGTGGAGTTGTGTAATAAGATCAAGCGTTCGGAGGCGCTGGGGCATATCCCGGTGATCCTGCTGACGGGGGAGACGGCAACGGAGGCCCGGTTGAGGGGGATCGAAGGCGGGGCGGACGACTATATCACCAAGCCTTTCGACAAGGACCTGCTGCGGGCGAAGGTCGAGACGGTATTGCGGAACCGGGATCAGCTGCGTCGGTTCTTCTTTGACAGCATAACCTTGAAAGAAACGGCTATAAAGGTGCCGGTGGAATACCAGGAATTCCTTCGCCGCTGTATCGAGGTGGTGGAGGGGAATCTGGATACCGAAGAATTTACTACCAGGAAATTTGCCCAGGCGATGGGGATCAGCCGGAGCGGGTTGTATCAGAAGGTGAAGTCTATCTCGGGGCAGTCGCTGAATGCGTTTATCCGGAGTATCCGGTTGAGGAGGGCGGCGGTTCTTATGTTAAAGGACAATATGAACGTCAACCAGGCGGCTTTTCAGGTGGGGATTGGGGACGCGAGGTATTTTCGGGAACAGTTTGTGAAGCTGTTTGGGATGACCCCTTCCGAATATATTAAAAAATATCGCCCTGCCTTTAACGGGGAATTGAATATCATTAAGGGGTAATTCGTGGCTTTTAGGAGCATTCATTGTCAGTTTACCCCCCTTCTTTTAGTGTTTTACCCCCCAATTGTGGTGGTGGACAGGTCTATTTTGCAGGCGGTTTCATTTAATAATTAAACTAGCTTGTCATTATGAGACGAACTCCAAAACGTCACTGCAAAAGACCTTTTCTCCTGGGTCTGCTAATTCTACTCAATTTTTCGCTTTTTGCCCAGCAGGCTGTCACCGGGGTAGTCAAGTCTCCGGACGGGCCGTTGCCTGGTGTTACCGTAAAGGTCAGGGGGAGCCGGGTTGCCGGACAGACCGATAAGGAGGGCCGATTTTCCATCCAGGCGGGTGCGAATGCGGTACTTATTTTTTCACACGTCAGCTATGTCGTAAAAGAGGTGCCGGTGAACGGTCAGGCGGAGGTATCCGTAGACCTGGAGCCGCTGAATGCCGGTATGAGCGACGTCGTCGTGGTGGGGTACAGCACCCAGAAGAAGGCCACGCTGACGGGGTCGGTCGCCGTTGTAAAAGGGGAGGATCTTGTGAAGAGTCCCCAGCCCAATCTGTCCAACTCGATGGCGGGCAGGTTCTCGGGGCTTGTGGCCAACAACCGGACGGGTGAGCCGGGGTATGACGGGTCGACCTTTTTTATCCGCGGGCTTGCAACGACGGGGAGCAATGACGTCCTGGTGGTGGTCGACGGAGTGCCTGGTCAGGTCGGGGGGCTCGAGCGGCTGGACCCGAATGATATCGAGAGCATGACCATCCTGAAGGACGCCAGTGCCGCGGTGTATGGAAGCAGGGCCGCCAATGGCGTTATTCTGATCACGACCAAACGGGGGAAGACGGGTAAGCCGTCGATCAACTATTCCTTCAATCAGGGTTTTGCGTCGCCGACGCGGCTGCCGAAGATGGCGGATGCACCGACCTATGCGACGATCCAGAACGAGATCCAGTATTATGACAACCCTACCGGCGGGATGAACCAGATCTATACCGACGCGCAGTTGCAGAAGTTCAAAGACGGGTCGGACCCGCTGAACTATCCGAATACCGACTGGCCGAAGCTGGCGCTGAAGAAGACGGCGCTGCAGAACCAGCACAGTCTTTCTGTGAACGGCGGATCCGAAAATGTCAAATATTATGTGTCGCTGGGGCTGCTGGGTCAGGACGGTCTTTATAAAAACGGCGTTACGCACTATGACCAGTACAATTTCCGGTCGAATATCGACGCGAATGTGACGGACCGGCTGAAGGTGAGCCTCTATCTTTCCGGAAGGGAGGAAGACAGGCGTTATCCTTCGACGAGTGCACCGAATTTGTTCCGTTCGATCTACCGGGCTTATCCAACTGTTTCCGCGTATTTCCCCAATGGGAAGCCGACCTATGGTATCGAGGGGAATAACCCGGTGCTTCAGGCGACGGATATCGGGGGGACGACGAGGACCCCGACGCAGGTATTCAATGGTATCCTGAAGGCGTCTTACAGCATCCCGGGTGTGAGGGGGCTGTCGCTGGACGGGTTTGTGGCGATGGACAAGTCGTGGAGCTTTAACAAGGCGTTCAGCAAGCCATATGTAGTGTATCAGTACACTGCTTCAACCGGTGTGTACTCGCCTGTGGTGGTAGGCGGTTCTTCGGGGCTGGCTACGCTGTATGAGACCCAGTTGAACAGGTCGCTTCTGACAGAGAATATCAAACTGAATTTTGTCCGCGCTTTTGGGGATCATCATATCAATGCTTTTGTAGCCTATGAGCAGGCGGACACGAAGCAGGATAGTCTTGCTGCCTTCCGGCTGAATTTTCCGACGCAGCTGACGCCGGAGTTGTCGCAGGGCGGGTCTGCCGCCACGGACGATGGCACAGCGGGCAGCAGTTATCATTTCACGCGTAAGAGCTATATCGGCCGCCTTGCATATGACTATAAAGAGAAGTATCTGCTGGAAGCGCAGATGCGTATCGACGGTTCGTCGACCTTCCCTGCGGGCAAGCAGTACGGCCATTTTCCGTCCGTGTCTGCGGGTTGGCGGATATCTAAGGAAGATTGGTGGAAGGATGTCGCTGCTATCAACGACCTGAAGATAAGGGGTTCCTACGGGACGCTGGGGAACGATAATGTGGGGTTGTTCCAGTCCTTCGACAACTATTCGTTCAACAACATGTATGTTCTCGGCGGCAGCATCCATCCCGGTGTGGACCTGATCAAGCTGGCCAACCCGAACATCACGTGGGAGGTTGCGAAGAAGCTGGACCTTGGATTGAATGCCGTGTTCCTGCAGCATTTTACTCTTGAGTTCATTTATTTCCAGCAGAAGCGGTCGGATATCCTTACTCCGCGTAACGCGTCCATTCCGCAGCTGACGGGTATTGTGAATCCTTTCGGGTCGGATGCGCTGGTGCCTTCCGAGAATATCGGAAAGGTGAACAGCAAGGGGTTCGAGGCTACGCTGGGGTATTCGAACTCAACTTCCGGCGGGTTTCACTATGGCATTTCGGGTAATCTGACCTATGCGAAGAGTAAGATCGTCTTTATCGACGAGGCGCCTGCGGTGCTTTCCTATCAGCAGCAGACGGGCAGGCCTATAAATACCTATTTATTATATAATACAGTCGGGATCTTCAGGTCGGCTTCCGACCTGGCGAAGTATCCGCATCTGGCGAATGCGCAGCCGGGCGACCTGATCTATGCGGATGTGAACGGGGACGGAAAGATTACGGCGGATGATCAGACGAGGTCGAAGTATGGGAATATTCCTGAGATCACGTATGGCGTGCTGCTGAATGCATCGTTCAGGAATTTCGACTTCTCCGCTGTGTTTGCCGGGCAGACGCACGTGAGCCAGTATGTGCTGCCGGAGTCGGGGACTATCGGGAATTTTTACAGCAGCTGGGCAGATAATCGCTGGAGTCCCAGCCATACCAATGGCGCCTATCCGAGGGTCGACGACCGGGCTTCGTCTTCGGTCAACGGGGGGCTTTATAATAATTCGTTCTGGCTGAACAATGCGTCTTTTTTGCGGCTGAAGAATTTGGAGGTAGGTTACACGCTTGGCGCGCCGGTGCTGACGAAGCTGCGCATCGCGTCTGTCCGGGTGTATGCGAATGCCTTCAACCTGTTCACGATCACGAAGGTGAAGGACTACGATCCGGAGGGTTCGGTCAATTCGGGGGCTAGTCTGTATAGTGCGAGCGGACAGTTCTACCCGCAGCAGCGGATCGTGAACGTAGGCTTAAACGTTAGATTCTAAAAAATCCTTGCAATGAAAAAGAAGTTTGTCTATATATTAGTTTTGGCGGTTGTTGCCGCGAGTTCGTGTAAGAAAAATTTTCTGGATATTACGCCGACGGACCGGGTGTCGACGGAGGCGGTGTTGGGGGATTCCCTGCTGTTCGAGGACTATGTCATCAACCGGTATATGGGCGTGAAGCTGCAGGACAAGGAGGCGGAAGGCACGCCGCCCGGATTCGGTCGCGGTTTTGAATACAGTATGTGGAGCTCTGTCACGGACGAATCCATCTATAACAATGACGACAATACCTGGACGATCCAGCGGGGGCAGCTGGCTCCCGAGAACCTTGGAATGGCGGGGACGATCTGGGGCAGGAGTTACCGGAGTATCCGGGAGTGCAATTTTGCTCTGGCGAATATTGCTTCGGTTGCTATGAGCCAGGCGAAGAAAGATGAGCTGACGGCTGAACTGAAATTCATCCGCGCTTTCCGGTATCAGGACCTGATCCGTAACTATGGCGGTGTTGTGCTGATGGGGGACAAGGTCGCGAATCTGCAGGATAGCGTCAGCAGTCCTGCGCTTTTCACGCGGTCGTCGATAAAGGATTGTATCAACTATGCCGTTGGCGAGCTGGATGCGGCGGCTGCCAAGTTGCCGGTTGCCAATGACGGCAGCTGGGTTTTGGGTCGTGCTACGAAGGGTGCGGCGCTGGCGCTGAAGGCGCGTTTGCTACTGTATGCGGCCAGTCCGTTGTATAATGCGGGGACCTGGCAGGCTGCGGCTTCTGCGGCGCAGGACGTCATCAATCTGGGCATCTATTCGCTGGAGCCAGACTATGGTGCGTTGTTCAATAATTCTGCGAGCAAGGAGATCATTTTCGAGCGGATCTACACGATCGGTGCGCGTCACGTGTGTATGGAGATATCCAACGGGCCGAATGGCTATGGCGGATGGGCCGGGAATACGCCGTTGCAGAATTTTGTGGACTCGTATGAGACGAAGGACGGGAAGGATATTTCGGATCCGACTTCGGGGTATAGCGATCAGAATCCGTATGTGAACAGGGACCCCCGTTTTTATGAGACGGTGTTGTATAATGGCGCGAGCTATCGGGGGAGTACGGTGCAGATATATACGCCGGGCGGGAAGGACAGTAAGGATGGGCCTTCGAACTGGAATACGACGAAGACGGGATATTATCTGAAGAAGTATATGAATGATGCGTTCCCGATCGACAATCCCTGGAATGTGGCGGGACTGCAGCCGTGGATCTATTTCCGTTATGCGGAGGTATTGCTGAATTATGCGGAGGCGCAGAATGAGGCGGTTGGGCCGGATGCAACTGTTTATAGTGCGCTTCACCAGATACGTCAGCGGGCGGGGATGCCGGATATTGTTGCCGGGCTTTCGCAGACGGATATGCGGACGGCGATACGCCGGGAGCGGCAGGTGGAGCTGGCGTTCGAGGAGCATCGTTTTTATGATGTTCGGCGGTGGAAGATCGCGAATGTGACGGAGAATGTGCCGGCGTATGGTGTGGATGCGGCGGTGGCTCCGGCGAATCCCGGGGGGTATGGTTATACCAGGAAGGTGGCGTTGAGCGGGAGGTTGTTCCTGCCGCAGCATTACTGGTTGCCGATACCGAGGGCGGAGATACAGGCGTCGAATAATCAGTTGCAGCAGAATCCGAATTATTAGAATATGAATATTAGGATGTTTTTGGGGCGCGCGCCGGGTGGAGAGTGGTTTGGGGCCAGGGCGTCGGCGCGCGCCCTTTTTTTGAGTGTGTTGTTGATCGGAGAGGTTTATGGGCAGGGAGTTTTGACGGTGGATCCGTCGCGGCGGTTCCAGGTAATGGAGAATTTTGCTGCGTCGGATGCGTGGTCGTGTCAGTTCGTGGGGAAGTGGCCGGATGGGAAGAAGAATGCGATGGCGGACTGGTTGTTTAGTGTGGATACGATGAAGGATGGATCGCCGAAGGGGATTGGGTTGACGATGTGGCGATTTAATATTGGAGCAGGGACGGCGGAGCAGGGGGATGGAAGTGGGATCAGGGATGTGTGGAGGAGGACGGAAGCGATGGTGGATTCGTCGTCGCAGGCAGGTCAGCGGTGGTTCCTGCGGGCTGCCCGGGAGCGGGGGGTGAAGCAGTTGCTGGGGTTTTTGAATAGTCCCCCGGTGTGGTTGACGAAAAATGGGAAGGGGTTTGCAACGGGTGGCGTTTGTAATATCGATTCGGGGAAGTTTGGGGAGTATGCGGGATGGGTGGTGAAGGTGATGCGTTCTTTGGGTTTTGATTGGGTGAGTCCGGTGAATGAGCCGCAGTGGGATTGGAGTGATGGGGGGCAGGAGGGGTGTCCATATTCGAATGCTGAGGTGGCGGGGCTTGTGAGGGTATTGAATGGAGCGTTGGATTCGGCGGGTTTGAAGACCCGAATACTGTTGCCGGAGGCGGGTTCGATAAAATATTTGCTTGAGGATGGGGATAAGCCTGGGAGGGGAAGACAGGTAGAAGACTTTTTTGGTGTTGGGTCGCGCAATTATATTGGGGGGCTTTCGGGTGTTGGGGGCGTTGTGGCGGGGCATAGTTATTTTTCGACGGCGCCGTGGGAGCGGGGTATTGGATGGAGGAGGAGCGTAGATAGTCTCATTCGGGCGAAAGGGGTGAGGTATTGGCAGTCGGAGTTTTGTATCCTGGAGGATGATGCGGGGGAGATCAGGGGGAATCATCGGGATACCGGGATGACCGCGGCGTTGTATATGGCGCGGGTGATCCATAATGATCTTGTATATGCGCAGGCGGCGGCGTGGCAGTGGTGGCTGGCTATTTCGCCGTATGATTATAAGGATGGGTTGATCTATATCGACAAGTCGGAGAAGGATGGAAGGTTTTGGGATAGTAAGAAGTTGTGGGCGCTTGGGAATTTTAGCCGGTTTGTGAGGCCGGGGATGGAGAGGATAGAAGTGGGGGTTCACAGAGGGGAGGCGGGGGCCGGCGGCAGTGTGGGTGAAGGGGCTGGCCGAAATATTGGTGAGGGGGCTGGTCGAAGTATTGGTGAGGGGGCTGGCCGAAGTATTGGTGAGGGGGCTGGCCGCCGCGAAGGTGAGGGTTTGCTGGTTTCGGCGTTTAGGGATTCGCGGAGCAGGAAGTTAGTTGTGGTGTTGGTTAATCTTTCGGGTTTTGATCGGGGGGTGTCGCTGGAGAAGGTTGGGGGAAGGGGTTGGTGCAGTTATGTGACGAGTGAGAGGGAGAATCTTAGGAAGAGGGAAGTGAAGGCTGGGAAGGTAACGGTGGAGGGTAGGAGTATTTGTACGCTGACGGCTAATTATTAGATAATTTTTTTAAGCGGAACTATGAAATTAAGGGTATTAGGAACTGGGTTGTTTTTTGTTTGTTTTTTGTTGCGTGGGTTGGGGCAGGGGGGAGGCCCGCGTGTTGCGGCGGGGGTGAAGCCCGGTGGCACGGCGGGGGTGGAGTCTGGGGTTGCGGCGGGGGTGGAG
>Ga0068853_100003537_pt1 | contig 11953 bp, 9 predicted proteins | sample KBSCornC32_FD_65655 | JGI IMG/M metagenome (GOLD analysis project Ga0068853, IMG submission 65655) | Corn rhizosphere microbial communities from Kellogg Biological Station, Michigan, USA - KBS Corn C3-2 | ecosystem: Host-associated > Plants > Roots > Rhizosphere > Soil ... | reverse complement strand
TCCCCCTCGTTCATTCCCTTCGTAAACTCGGGAACCTCGTTCGTTCCCTTCGCGGGGCTCGGGAATCTGCGAACCGGACACTGTCCGGTTGGTCTTTCCCGCGCTTGCTCTATATTTGTCCCACTAAAAATTTCTACAGAGACCATGTTTAACACAAGAGTGAAGGTAAAAGAGCTGCTGGCTACAACACCGGAAAACCAGGAAGTCATCGTAATGGGGTGGGTGCGGACCTTTCGCAACAACCAGTTCATCGCCCTGAACGACGGTTCTACCAATAACAACATCCAGATCGTAATAGAGTTGGGTGCTTATGATGAAAATCTTCTTAAAAAGATCACGCCCGGCGCCAGCCTCAAAGTCACCGGACAACTGATCGCCAGCCCTGGCAAGGGTCAGTCGGTAGAGATAAAGGCTACCGCTCTGGACGTTCTGGGAGAATGCAACCCGGAGAAATACCCTTTACAGCTAAAGAACAGGCCGAGTCTGGAATATCTCCGCGAGATCGCACACCTCCGGTTCCGTACAAATACATTTGGCGCGGTGTTCCGCATCCGTCACTCGCTGGCCTTCGCTATTCATAAATTTTTTAACGAGAAGGGGTTTGTCTATCTGCATACACCGGTCATCACCGCTTCCGACGCGGAGGGCGCCGGCGAGATGTTCCGGGTGAGTACGCTGCCTTTCGACAACCCGCCCCGCAAAGAGGACGGGACCATCGACTTTGCCGAGGATTTCTTCGGTCGCGCTACTAACCTGACAGTAAGCGGTCAGCTCGAGGGCGAGCTCGGCGCAACTGCCTTTAGCGAGATCTATACCTTCGGCCCCACCTTCCGCGCAGAGAACTCCAATACCGCGCGACACCTGGCGGAATTTTGGATGATCGAACCGGAAATGGCCTTTTGCGACCTGGAAGACAACATGAACCTTGCGGAATCTTTTATCCGCTACCTCATCCGGTACGTCATGGATAACAACAGGGAAGACCTCGAGTTCCTCGCCACGCGTCTCGCAGACGAAGAAAAACAAAAGCCTCAGGCCGAACGCAGCGAGATGGGCCTCATCGAAAAGCTGGAGTTCGTAGTGAACAACGACTTCGAACGCATTACCTACACGGAAGCGATCGACATACTCCTGCAGTCCCCCGCATACAAGAAGAAGAAATTCCAGTACGAGGTAAAATGGGGCATCGACATGCAGAGCGAGCACGAGCGCTACCTGGTGGAAAAACATTTTAAAAAGCCCGTCATCGTCACCGGATATCCTGCCGCCATCAAGGCCTTCTATATGCGACAGAATGACGATGGAAAAACGGTCGCGGCCATGGACATCCTCGTCCCCGGCATCGGCGAGATCGTCGGCGGCTCCCAGAGAGAAGAACGGCTCGAAAGACTGGAAGCAAGGATGAAAGAGATGCATATCCCTACGGAAGAGATGTGGTGGTATCTCGACACCCGCCGGTTTGGCACGGTACCGCACGCCGGCTTTGGCCTCGGATTCGAGCGCATGATGCTGTTCGTGACCGGTATGACCAATATCCGCGACGTCATCGCCTTCCCGCGGGCCCCGAAGAGTGCTGAGTTCTAACTTTTGTGGAATTTCCACGCTCTGCCATCTAATTAGTAAATCAACTTTTTTTATGGCAGAGCTCAATACCCCTGCCGGCAAACCCAACAGGATCGGTTCGTCAGGCCTTCGGCCGGCGTTCCGGCCCGCCCCGGGAGGCCGGCGCTGCAAAAAATTGTCTACCCGTGTCGACATGACCCCGATGGTGGACCTCGGTTTCCTGTTGATCACCTTCTTCGTCTTCACTACCACGATGTCCAGGCCAACGGCGCTGGAAGTGCGGAAGCCGGCCGACGGCGATCCCACCAAAACGGGTGCTAACGCAACGCTTACCCTTATCCCCCTCGCGGGCAACAAGGTCCTTTATTACAACGGCGAATTCTCCGAAGCACTGCACAACGGCAGCTTTGGCACGGCAGGCTACGGACTCAACGGCGGCATCGGCGATATCATCCGGGCCAAGCAGGCCGCCATGGACCGCTATTACAAGGGCGGACGAAAAGAAATGATGCTGCTTATCAAACCCTCACCCGAATCCAGCTACGGCAATGTCGTCTCGCTGCTGGATGAGACGCTGATCAATGAAGTCAAAAGGTATGCGCTCGTAGATCTGACCGTGGAAGAGAAGGATTTCTCAAAAAATCTTTAACTTTAGCGTCCATCAAAAAGAATACCATGGCCATTCCGGTAGTCGACCTCGCCCAGTTCTCAGGAACTCCACAGCAAAAATCAGCCTTCGTGAATGCCCTCGGTAAAGCATACGAAGACGTAGGATTCGTCGCCGTAAAGAACCATGGTATTCCCGACGCCACGATCGAAGCGCTCTACTCGAACACAAAGGAGTTCTTCTCGATGCCGCAGGAGACCAAACGGAGATATGAGATCCCGGGGCTTGCAGGCCAGCGGGGCTATACTTCTTTCGGGAAAGAACACGCGAAGGGCAGCACGGCCCCCGACCTCAAGGAATTTTTCCAGTTCGGACAGACGGTGGAAGACAACGACCCCATAAAGGCCGAATACCCCGACAATGTCATCGTCCCGGAGATAAACGCCTTTAGCCCCACTTTTGCGGACGCCTACCGGTCGTTCGAAAACTCCGGCTCCGCACTGCTGCGGGCCATCGCCCTCTATCTGGGCCTGGACGAAAAATATTTCGACCAGTATGTACACAACGGCAACTCCATCCTGAGGGCTATCCACTATCCCCCAATAAAAGAAGAGCCGAAATCTGCCATTCGTGCCGAACAGCACGAGGACATCAACCTGATCACCCTGCTGATAGGCGCCAGCGCGGACGGCCTCGAGATCTTGTCCAAACAGGGTACCTGGGTGCCGGTGACCTCCCTCCCGGAACAGATCGTCGTCAACGTGGGTGATATGCTCCAGCGGCTGACCAATAACCGGCTCCGCTCGACTACCCACCGCGTCGTCAATCCTCCCAGAGAGCTGTGGGGCAGCCCCCGATTTTCCATCCCATTCTTCCTGCACCCAAAGAGCAGTATGAGCCTGGCCTGCCTGCCCAGCTGTATCGACGCGGAGCATCCAAAAGCCTATCCGGATGCGACGGCCGGCGAATACCTCGACGAGCGCCTGCGCGAGATCGGACTAAAGAAATAGACTCAGGCAACCCTCTGTGCGGGATCGGACCAAAGTAATATGCTCAGGCGAAGCTCTGCGCGGGGTCGGACCAAAGAATATGCTCAGGCGAACCTCGTCCAGGATCGGACCAAAGAAATAAGAAGGATGGTGTAATTCCTTGAGACCTATACGTGAAGAAGATAGAGTAGCAGCCAGGCGACAGCTGCGCCTGCCAGAAAACAAAGGATAAGTTTCATCGCTGAAATTGCCATTTACGGTGTTATTATAACTGTCGTTGTCAATTTTGCAGTTTGCGCAGGTCAGCTGTAAGGAAAGGCAAACTTACTACAATTTACCTCTCTCTTTAATGCATTTTTAATCTTTTATGCCCTTTCGGGACCAATTCGTCCCATCTATGGCCGACCTGGTACGGTCATTTAACCATTTATAATACGATCCCGCCACTCATCCCTACATTACCTGCCTATAAAAATTACCTTCCCAAAAACAGTACTTTGTGTTGCATAGTACTAGAAAAGGACATATCTTTGGTTTGTGATCACGATGAATTTTGTCCACTTAAAAAATCTCAGCGTATGAATATTGAGAACACCCAGAGCCAAATGCGCAAAGGCATCCTGGAGTTTTGTATTCTCTCCGTTATCAGGCGCGGCGAAGCTTACCCCTCCGACATCGTGGAAGAGATGAAAGCCGCCAATCTGAATATCCTGGAGGGAACCCTTTACCCCTTGCTGACACGGCTAAAGAACGCAGATATGCTTACCTACCGGTGGGTAGAAAGCAACTCCGGACCGCCTCGCAAATATTTCTCCCTGACACCAAAAGGAGAGGCCTTTTACGGTGAGCTTCAGGCCACCTGGAACGAACTGGCCAACGCCGTTCACACCCTAACCAACAACAAGTCCACCCTCTGAGACCCCATGACCGCCACAGGCGGTCAGTCCGAAGGACAGACATTAGCGCTTTACTGTGGATGCGCTAATTTTCTGGTAAGCACATCCACAGTAGATTTATCCAACTCAAACTCCAACCTCCAAATACAAGAACATGAAAAAGATTATTAATATCAACTTTCATAGCCGGGTGATCCCTATCGAAGAAAGTGCCTATGAGATACTCCAGCAATATATAAGTAGTCTGCGCCGGTATTTCGCCAACGAGGAGGGCCGCGACGAGATCATCGGCGACATCGAGAACCGGTTCGCCGAGCTTTTCTCGGAAACGCTGAAGAAGGGCGCGGCCTGCATCACCGACGACGACGTCAACACCATTATTACGAGCATGGGACGTCCGGAGGAATTTGAAGGCGAGGAAGCCCCTCAGCCTGAAGCAGCCGCCGCCGGTCAGCAGGCTGGTACCGGTCCCAACTGGCAGAACGCCGCCACGGGAGACGAACCCCGCCGTCTCTACCGCGCTGATAACGACAAGATACTGGGTGGCGTCTGCGGCGGCCTGGCCAGCTATCTCCGCCTCGATCCTGCAATCGTCCGTATCATCTTCGTGCTGATTACGTTTGGCTGGGGCGCCGGCTTCCTCCTTTATCTTATCCTGTGGATCGTGCTTCCTACCCGGTCGCTCCCGGTCAACGTACGCAAAAGGCTGTACCGCAATTCGGATGACCGCGTCATCGCCGGCGTAGCCAGTGGTCTGGCCGCCTATTTTCATATCGACGTCTGGATCCCCCGCCTGGTCTTCGCCCTGCCCCTGATCCTGGGTATCATTACATCCATACTCAGGAACCTCACCTGGTGGCACTGGTACGGACCAAGTTTTATCACCGGTGGTTTTGGCGGCACCCTGTTCATTACCTATATCGTCCTGTGGATCGTTCTGCCTGAGGCCGTTAGCGCCTCTGAGAAGCTGGAGATGCGCGGCGAGAAGGTCGACCTCGAGTCCATAAAGAATACCGTGAAAAGCGACCTCGAGACCTTTAAAGGCCGCGCTAAAGAAATAAGCAGCGATATGAGTGAAAAGTTTCAGCAGGCCGGCCAGCAGCTGAAGCAGGGCGCCCAGACCTTCGCCTCTGAGGCGGGTCCCGTCATCAGAAGGGGCGGTAGTGGTTTTGGTCACGCTATTGGCGTCCTGTTCAAAGCCTTCTTCCTCTTCATCGCGGGCATCATCACCTTTGCGCTGATCACCGCCCTTGCGGCCCTGGCCTTTCGCGGCGACAGCCTGCTCCACCTGAAGGGCTATATCCTTGAAGGTTTCTGGCAGAACTTCCTGGCCTGGACCGCTTTTGTCCTCTTCCTGGTCATTCCCGTTATCGCGTTGCTGACCTGGCTTATCCGCCGCATCACCGGAGTCCGCTCGCGGAACCACTACCTCGGCTACACTTTCGCTACCCTCTGGGTCATCGGCCTCTTTATGACGATCATTCTGGGCGGTATGATCATGAGTAATTTCCGTGCCCGTCAGCACGTAGAAGAAGGCGTAAACATGGCCCAGCCAACGCATAACAAGCTGATCGTCCGCACAACGGAGCATACCAGCCGCTATGACGACACCGACTTTTGGTCCGATATCGACTTCGGCAAGCACGGTCCGCTGTACAGCATCAGCGAAGACAGCTTCCTGCTGACGACGGTTCGCCTGCGGGTGCTCAAGAGCGAGGATACGGCCTACCATGTCCAGCTGGTCAAGATCAGCCGCGGCAGCTCCGCAACCAAAGCCCGGGAAACGGCCAGCCGCATCGAGTTCCCTGTCCGGCAGACCGACAGCGTCCTCACCCTGCCGCAGGGATTCGCCATCAGCAGCCACGAACGGTTCCGCAACCAGCAGGTCGTTGTGGAGGTCGCCGTACCGGTCGGCAAACGCATCCTGATCAACCGGAGTGTGGAGGATTACCGTTGGTTCACGATCAACCCCAATAACCGGCATATTCGCTGGAGGGACCGCAATTGGAACGCGGACTGGGACCAGGACGACGACGACGGGGAGAGCTATTCCTGGAGCAGCAATGTAGAATATATAATGACGCCGACGGGTCTGTCCCGGACAGGGTCGGACGGAGAAGGGCACAATTTCCGCCGCAAGGACAGGAAGGATAACGGCAATGGAGAGGAAGACCTGTATAAGGAAAAGTCCGAAAGACCTGAAAAAGCGGAGAAGCCCGAGAAGCCTGAGAAGCCCGGCAGCAATGACGGCTACCGCTACAAAGGGCCCGGGACTGCTCCCAGGGCTCCCGATACCACGACCCCAAAAAAGACTGCACAGGTGACGGAAAAGGAGGAGGCCATGATACAGCCCTACCCTTTGCTGGCCATATTTAACTCATAGTCCCGGGTGGCGCCGCCGGGGCCGGGCCTGAAAAGGACCTCGCTACCCGGGGATTTCCCGAAAAGCGCCACGCCGCAAGGGCTCGCCCCCGAAAGGCCCCGCCGCCTGGGGCTGGCCGCGAAAGGGCCGGCATATAAAGAGCATCGTTGGTTGAAGTTGGAACATAGTCCCCCGTATCCACGGGGGGCTTTTTCGTTGGGTCCAGTCCCGCTTTTGTCCCAGCCTTTCCAGTTCTTATAGATAAAACCTACATTTGCGGCTCAAAACCCATTACACTACATGAAGACCACTCCCTTTACAAAGAAGCACCTGGCGCTGGGCGCCAAAATGGTTGAGTTCGCGGGATATAACATGCCCATCAGTTATACCGGCATCAACGACGAACACCAGGCGGTCCGCACCAACGCCGGCGTCTTCGACGTAAGCCATATGGGTGAATTTATCGTAAAGGGAGAACACGCCCTTGACCTTATCCAGCGCGTCACCACCAACGACGCGGCGAAGCTCACCGCCGGCAAGGCTCAGTACAGCGCCCTCACCAACGACAAGGGCGGCATCGTGGACGACCTCATCGTCTATTGTATCGAGGAGAACAAGGTCTATATGCTGGTCGTCAACGCCGCCAACATCGAAAAGGACTGGAAATGGATCGTCGGTCACAATACCCGCAACGCAGAGCTGCACAATATCTCCGACAAGACCTGTCTGCTGGCTATCCAGGGACCCAACGCGACCCGCATGATGCAGGCGCTCACCGATATCGACGTTCTCAACCTGGCCTACTATACTTTTGCAAAAGGAACCTTTGCCGGGGTGGACAACGTCGTGATCAGCGCGACGGGTTATACCGGCGCCGGCGGCATAGAGATCTATTTTGAGGACAGGGACGGCGCCGCGGAAAAGATCTGGGACAAGATATTCGAGGTCGGCGGTCCGCAGGGCCTCAGGGCCATCGGTCTTGGAGCGCGCGACACCCTCCGGCTGGAAATGGGCTACTGCCTCTACGGCAATGATATCGACGACACGACCTCGCCCCTCGAGGCCGGACTGGGCTGGATCACCAAATTCACCAAGGACTTCACCGCCCGCGGGATCCTGGAGGCGCAGAAAGCCGAAGGTATCCAGCAGAAGCTGGTGGGTTTCGAAATGATCGACAGGGGTATCTGCCGCCATGACTACGAGATAAAGGACTTTTCAGGCGCAACCATTGGAAGGGTCACTTCCGGGACGCAGAGCCCGACGCTTGGAAAGGCGATCGGTATGGGTTATGTCCGGCCGGCTTTCTCCCGGATCGATTCCCAGATATTTATCAAGGTCCGGGAAAAGCTTCTGCTTGCAAAGGTGGTGAAGCTGCCGTTCAGCTAGGGGTTGCCTGGTTCGGCCGCCGCTGGCCGCGGGTGCCGCCCGCCGACATGGATGCCGCCCGCTGACATGGGCGCCGGCGCCACGGGCCGCGACTGCCGCCGTTTTTGAGGAGTACCCCCGGTTCGGCGGCTACCCGAAAGTTTTGGAGATATACCCTCCGCGCGGGCACCGCGAAGGTTTTGGAATGATTTTTTCTTGGAAAAGGACGTCTATATCCAACACCCAGCCAAAAAATGCCAACCATTCACCTAACGACCTTTGTCGCAGCCCCTCCCGAACGAGTCTTCGATCTTGCCAGAAGTATCGACCTCCACCGGAAATCGATGGCCCACACCGGCGAAGAAGCCATTGCCGGCACGACCTCCGGCCTCATCGGGCTGGACGAGACGGTCACCTGGAAGGCCAAACACCTCGGGAAGACCAGGGTGCTCAGGTCGAGGATCACGGAAATGAAGCCCCCTTTTTCCTTTACCGACGAAATGGTGGACGGGGATTTCAGGAGCATCCGGCACGAACATCATTTTAAACGCATAGACAACGGGACCCTGCTCATCGACCTCTTCCACTTCGAAACACCATTCGGGGTAATGGGCCGCCTGCTCAACCGGATCTATCTCACCAACTATATGAAAACCCTTCTGGAGCTTCGCAATAAGTCCATCAAGGAGTACGCAGAATCTGACAAATGGAAATTTATTTTGGATAAATAGGTGAATGCCCTGGGACGAAACCGCGGTGGAGTTTCGTTATAACCGCCCGAACACCTACATTTGCGCTATTGCAACAAAAGGTCCTGGATGGGCCTCCTCCGGATTATAACTATGACAAATTCCAAACCCAGTCTTTATACAGCTCTGTCCCCTGCCTTGCTGCATTTGTATGATCTGAACCATGCCGTCGTGGTGATCATCGACGTCCTCCGCGCAACATCTACCATCGCTACGGCGCTCCACAACGGAGCCAAATGCGTCATCCCGGTAGACAGCGTCGCCAAATGTATCGAGCTCGGCAGACAGATCGACGGGATCACCGCCGGCGAGCGGGACGGTATGATCGCGGAAGGACTCGAGCACGGCAATTCTCCCTTCGAATACCCGAGAGAGTTTATCAACAACAGGACCCTCGTGCTTACCACGACCAACGGCACCAAGCTGCTCCACATGGCTCTCGACCGGGGCGCCGGCCAGATCGTCACCGGATCGTTCCCCAACCTGCAGGCAGTCTGCGACTATTTGATTTCGCAGAACCAGCCGGTTGTCCTGGGCTGTGCCGCCTGGAAAGACCGCGTCAACATCGAAGACCTGCTCTTCGCCGGCGCCGTCATCGACAAGGTTAAGGATCATTTCTCGATCAACTGCGACTCTTCCCAGATAGCAGAGACGGTTTATGGTCAGGCAAAGGGCGACCTCTTCGCCTTTATGCAGTCAAAGGACGCGTCCCACTACCACCGGCTGATGGGTTTTGGGCTGGAGAAGGATATCAGGTACTGCCTGACGCCGGATGTGGCTAATATCTTACCGCTTTATGAGAATGGGAAATTGATCGTGCTGTAGGGGTTCGCGCTGCCTGCCCCGGTCGTGCGCCGGCCCTTTTCGCGGGTGAACGACATGGTTCACACCATCTAGCTCCGGTCGACTTGTTGCGGTTCGCATGCTCAATGGTTCAGACTCCCAGCGACCGGGCCCCGCCCCCGACCCAACCTGCTTTTCGAGCGTGAACTACATAGTTCACATCCTCTGGCCCGCTCCGTTTCCGCGGTTCACACACCCCATAGCTCACAGTCCTGGCCGACCCTGACCCCTTTCGCGCGTGAACCCAACGGTTCACAGCCCCCTTGACCTTCTTTCCTCATTTCGTAACCCCGAACGGTTGCAACATCGTACATTTGCCCCCTTGTACCATGGATCTCTCTTTTGAATAAGAACAACCTCCATATCGCGCTGGTGGGCAATCCCAATAGCGGGAAAAGCTCGCTCTTTAACGCGCTGACGGGCCTCAACCAGAAAGTGGGCAATTTCCCGGGCGTAACCGTAGACAAAAAGACCGGCATCAGCCAGCTGGCCCCCGGGCTTTCCGTCAATATCGTCGACCTCCCCGGTACCTACAGTCTCTATCCCAAACGGGCAGACGAATGGGTCACCTATAAGGTACTCCTCAACCAGGACCCGTCAGTCCGCGCCGATATGGTCGTCCTTCTGGTAGACGCCAGCAACCTCAAACGGAACCTCCTGTTCTGCTCCCAGATCATCGACCTCAAGATACCAGTGGTCGTGGCCCTCACCATGATGGACCTCGCCGCCCAAAAGGGCATCGAGATCGACGTGGACGGCCTGGAAAGAGAGCTCGGTATCCCGATAGTAGCCGTCAACCCCCGGAAGAACAAGGGGATCCCCCAGCTGAAGAAGATCGTCGAGCTGCGGGCCCGCCAGCTGCGGCAGGCGCCTCCAAGGGCCTTCATCGACAACCAGGGCCTGGCGGCAGGCGCCGTCCAGGAAGTTCGGCGACTATTTCCCGAAGCCAGCGACTATACGGCCATCCACTACCTGATCAACCACGAACACTTCGATTTCAACCCGGACATCCAGAATAAGATAGAAAGCATCGAGTCGGCCCACGCTTTTAACCATACGCGTATCCAGGCTGACGAGATCCTCCAGCGCTACGGCCGTATCAAGCAGATCATGAAGCACACGGTCGCCGAGCCCGACCCGCTGGAAAAAACCCTTTTCACCGAAAAGCTGGACAGGCTCTTCCTAAACAGGACCTGGGGGTATATCATCCTGCTGGGGGTCCTCTTCCTGCTGTTCCAGAGCGTGTTCTGGATCGCCCAGTACCCGATGGACGCCATCGACTGGACCTTCTCGAAGCTGGGTGGCTGGCTGGGTCAGCTGCTGCCCGACGCCTGGTGGAGCGACCTGCTCGTCAACGGGCTTCTGGCCGGACTTAGCGGCATCCTCGTCTTTGTACCCCAGATCATGATCCTTTTCGGCCTTATCACGGTTCTGGAAGACACCGGGTATATGGCGCGCATCAGCTTTTTGACCGATAAGCTCATGCGAAAGGTGGGGCTCAACGGGAAAAGCGTAATGCCCATGATCAGCGGCTTTGCCTGCGCGGTCCCGGCCATCATGAGCACCCGCAATATCGAGAACAAGAAGGAAAGGCTGCTGACCATCCTTATCACTCCGCTGATGAGTTGCAGCGCACGCCTCCCCGTCTATACCATGCTGCTGGCCCTTGCCATCCCGCGCAAGCACGTACTCGGCTTCCTGAGCCTGCAGGGCCTCGTGATGATGGGGCTATATATGCTGGGGCTGGTGATGGCCATGATCGTCAGCTATGTGGCGAAATGGTTCATCAAAATGAAAGAAAAAAGCTTCTTTATCCTGGAGCTTCCCATCTACCGCGCGCCCCGCTGGAACAACGTCATCGTCACCATGGTCAATAAGGCGAAGATCTTTGTCGTGGACGCCGGAAAAGTGATCATGGTCATCAGCCTCATCCTGTGGTTCCTCAGCTCGCTGGGACCCGGCAAGAGCATGGAAACGGCCAAAGCCAAATACGACCTCGAAATAAAACAACACCCCGACCAGGCCGCCGAGCTGGAAAGGTCCAGACAGGCCGCCATCCTCGAAAACTCCTATGCCGGCCATCTCGGCAAGATCGTCGAGCCGGTCATCCGCCCCCTGGGCTATGACTGGAAGATCGGGATCGCCCTCATCACCTCCTTCGCCGCCCGCGAAGTCTTCGTCGGCACCATGGCCACGCTCTACAGCGTCGGCGGCGGAAAAGACGCCGACCAGCAGACCCTGCGCGAGCGCATGCAGTCCGCGCGGCGGGAAGACGGCACGCCTGTCTATAATCTCGCTGCCGGTGTCTCTCTGATGGTTTTTTACGTGCTGGCGATGCAGTGTATGAGTACGCTGGCGGTGGTCCGCCGTGAGACCAGGAGTTGGAAATGGCCGGTTATACAGCTGGTGTATATGACCGGGCTCGCGTATGTTGTGAGTTTTATTTTTTATCAGGTTTTGAAGTAGGGTATGTCGCGCTGGCCCGGCCGCTGTGAACCGTATGGTTCACGCAATCTACGGTGTTTTCCGGTCCCATTTTTCACGGTTCGAATCCTCCATCCCCGACTTTTAATTAGTCA
>Ga0068853_100003535_pt1 | contig 11956 bp, 9 predicted proteins | sample KBSCornC32_FD_65655 | JGI IMG/M metagenome (GOLD analysis project Ga0068853, IMG submission 65655) | Corn rhizosphere microbial communities from Kellogg Biological Station, Michigan, USA - KBS Corn C3-2 | ecosystem: Host-associated > Plants > Roots > Rhizosphere > Soil ... | reverse complement strand
CATGCGGTCGAGCTCGTCCCGGTAACCGGCGACGTCGACTTCTTCGTTGTCGAGTAGCGCCACGAGCAGGGCGGCGTGAAACAGGTCGATTTCGGCGTCGGTCGGCTTATTGAACAGTTCCGCCAATTCTTTCTCGACGCGACGGTGGTGTACGGCCTGGGCCAGCTTTTTCAATTGCTGGGATTGCTTTTCCAGTTCCTGCGCCCGTTCGCGCAGGGCGGCCACGCCCGCCGGACCGTCGCTGGTGAATTTCGCCGCCGTGTCGGGACGGGCCGCCGCGCCGGCCGGCAGTTCGTCGATCAGTTGCTTGAGGCGCGTCGCGACGTCGCCGGTTGGTCTGGCCGAAGCGAGCTCTTTGCCCACCTGAAATGAGCGAAACTCGGCTTCGGTCGCGCGAAACTTGGCGAGCCCCACTTTGCCCGCAGCCAATCTGGCGTCGGACGATTCAATCGCCGGAGAGTCGTTGACGAAGCATTGGATCCTTCCCTTTTCGAAGCGGACTTTCAGGGCGTTCCAGTCGCCCGGTCGGTACTGGGCGTTCTTGACTTCAGTGAGCACATGCCAGGAATCGACATAGGGCCCATCGAACCGGCTTAGCCGCAAGTTCCCATTCGAGGGATAGAACCCATAATGCACGTCGCCGCCGTCGGCGCAGAACACCAGGCCCGCCGCTCCTTCTTCACGGTCGAGTTTGACCGTCACGGCGACCTCGAAGGGGGCCTCAGGAGTGGGCATTTGTGAGAGGCACACGGAGCGCCCGCCGAACCCGCTCCCCAGGCCGTCGACGAGGATCCTGCCGGCCCGCTGCCGCCAGCGGGCCCCGAACAGCGTCGTCCATTCCTGTGGGTCGAGCGTGCCGATCGTCAGCCAGCGCGCCATCAGCGTAGGATTGGGTTTGGCAATCAGCGTCTTGAGGGCATTCGACGGCATGGCAAAACCGAGGTTTTCGGTCACCGCCGATTTCATCGTCAACAGTCCGTGGACGTTGCCCTGCATGTCGAGCAACGGACCGCCGCTGTTTCCCGGCTCGATGGGGATCGCCAGTTGAATCATCTGCCGGCCTTCGATTTCGCGAGTCCCCGAGACAACGCCGGCGACCACGCTGTGCTTGAGGCCATGTGGATTGCCGATCGCCACGACCGGCTGCCCCTGCTTGAGACTGTCGGAATCTCCCAGCGGCAATGACGGCAGGTCGGTGGCGGCGACGCGAATCAACGCCAGATCGAGAGGTCGGTCGAAGGCGTGAACTTCGGTGACTTCGTATTTCTTGCCGTCCGCCGTCTGGACCGAGATCGGACGCGCCTCGCCGATGACGTGCAGGTTCGTCGCAATCAGTCCGTCGGGCGAAACAACGAAACCGCTGCCCAAACCCTGCTGGCGGCCGTCGCGGCCCGATATCGTGACGACAACGACCGACTTACGGGCCTGTCCGGCCAGTTGAACGACGCGGGCGGCCTGTTCATCGGCCGTCTGGGTCGCCGGTTTGGCAGTTGCATCACCGGCATCTGCTGGCGTCTCTTTTTTCGGCGGAGCCGGCTCGTCGGCAATGACGGGCTGCCGTGGCAAAAGCAGGCAGAGCCAAGACGCGCACATCCAGGCTGTCCGTAAGCGAATAACTCGTTCCATTCCACAGCTCCTCTCGTGAATGCCCTTCATACGAGCATATCTGATCGAGATGGGGCGCGGCAAATGACAACCTGGACGGGGTGGTGTTGCCTACCGATTTTCCGTCAGAATCGCCCAGTGATTATAACGCGAATCGTCAGGTAAGCCATGATGCAGGCGAAGACTACCAATGGAGCGATGACCATTCCCGTCATAAGCGGGTCGACCATGAACCAATCAACGAACACAGTGATCGGCCCGCGGCGTTTTTTTTGTCGTCCATCCATCCGCATCCCGGGCTTTCAACTCATAGCTGAGTCGCGGGCCGCAACAGCGGCTGCCTCCCGAATCTCCGCGAACGACAAGCCCTTGCCGCGATCGCTGACGAGAGCGCCTTCTAATGCCAGCAATCCCCGGCATACTTGGATCGTCACGTGGTCACCGGTTACCGTAAATTCGAGTCGGTCGCCCGCTTCAATATGTAATTCCTTGCGGATCTTATGCGGGATCGTTGTCTGCCCGTTCTTGCCAACTTTAGAATGCAGCATCAGCTAAATTCCTTCAAGTGTAAACTCCGTTCCCAATTGTATCACAAATAATATGGCCAAAAGGAAGCGCAATCAAAAGAAACAGGCTGCTTGGGACGAGGCGGCGCGACGGTGCCGACTGTCGGCCGAAGATGTGCTCATGGCCAAAGAACTTGGCATTGGCCCGGCCAGTCTGATCAAGAATATTCCCTCGCGGAGCCAGCAGTGGAAGCAGCAGGTTCGCGATTGGATCAGCGAACGATACGGGAAGAAATTCGGCAACCGCAAAGTCGCGCAGGTCGACGTATCGCCGGTAGGCCAAGCGGAGCCGCAAACAGACCATTTGCCAGCGCCCGAACAGCCGTCTAGTTCTGACGATGCGGCCGACTATGTGCCGTTCTAAGCGGGGCAGCTTGGAGAACTGACCCTACGCTGGTGTTCAGGCTTCAGCCTGGGCAGATTGACTTGGTGGTGCGAGTTGGTTCGCCGTGGTGCTGCAAGTGACGCATGCTGCAATGCGGTGGACGAATTACCACGACGGTCAAACGGCGCAGCCTAAAGGCTGAACTCCAACAGCTACACAAAATCAATCGTCGGGAACTGGCCGCCCAGCACCGTTTCGGCGGGCCAGTCGAGGACTTTGCTCAGCAGTGTGGCGTACACCGAGCGGAAATCGGTGTGGAATTTCAGGTCACCTTCGGTCAGATCGGTCAGGCTGGGGTGCTTGCCGTGGATGCCTCCCTTGACGGTCGGACCGGCGACGAACACCTGTGACGCGGCGCCGTGATCGGTTCCGAGGCTGCCGTTTTCTTTCACGCGCCGGCCGAATTCCGAGAATGTCGCCAGGACCACGCGCTCGTCCAGGCTGTGCCCTTTCAGGTCCTGGAAGAAGGCACGCACGGCGGACGACAATTCGCCCAACAGCGCCTGGTGCGCTCCGGCCTGCTGCGCGTGCGTATCGAAGCCGTCGAGCGACACGAAAATCACGCGCGTTCCCAGATCGCCGGCGATGATCTGCGCCACGATTTTGAGCTTCTCGCCCAGGCCATTCGTCGGATAAGTGGCGGCCGGCTTGTACGAGGCCGTCACCTCTTTGAGCTTGTCGGCGCTGGTGAACGCGGTGAGCGCCGTCTTGCGGAGAAAATCGAGGTTCGAGGCGGCCGCACCCAGCTTGCTGGAAGAGCTTGGTCTCTCGGCGATTTCTCCCATCAGCCGCCGTTGGAGCTGCCGATTCGCCTCCGGGCCGGCCCCCAGTTCGAGGTGATAACCGGCCAGGTTGCTGATGCTGGGGACATTCACCTTGGAACCCAGCAGCGCCAGGGGCAGGCGATTCGTCCCCAGCGCCATGGCCCGCATCTTGCCGGCGTGCTGTTCGACCGTGAGATCGAGCCCGCGGCCGAGCCAGCCATCCTGAGTATACTCTGCGTCGGGGCGCGCCGAGTGCCAGATGTCCATCGAGCGGAAATGCGAGCGATCCGGATTCGCGTAGCCGACTCCCTGCACGATGGCGAGCCGTCCTTCGTCGTACAGTTCCTTGAAGCCCGTCATTTGCGGATGCAGCCCCAGCGCGTCGTCGATCTTGAGCACGTTGGCCTTGGGAATGCCCAGCGCCGGGCGGTTCTTGTAATACTCCGGGTCGCTGTGCGGGACGACCGTGTTCAGCCCGTCGTTTCCGCCGGCCATCTGGACCAGGACGAGAATCCGTCCGTCGCTGGCCTTCGCAGCGTCATCCGCCCATGCGGCACGCGACAGAAACGCCGGCGGCGAAACCCCCAGCGAAACGATGCCCGCGGCGCCCAGTTGCTGCAAGAACAAACGACGGGTTGTGGACATTTGCTTTTCTCCGGATGGCTCCAGCATGAAATGGGACTTAGGGGACATATGGGACTTATAAGTCTTATCGGTCCCATATGTCCTATTTGATTTGTTGCTTCTTCCTGCGTTTGTGCGCCTAAACCAACTGAAACTCCGGCATCGCCATAATAAGCTGAATGACCCCGCGAAGTCGCTGGTCGCGGTTTCCCTGGGCCTGATTCATGAAACCTGCCAGCCGGGCGACGACGTCGGTTTCGAGTTCGCGATTCAGCAGCAGGTTTCCGTAGTAACGCACGCAGGCTTCGGAACTGTCGAACGCCCCCTGTGATGCGATTCGTTCCGGTTCGGCAATCGTCCCCAGGCGGCTGCCGGTCGCCAGTTCGGCGGCGAAATTTGCCCGTTGCAGCATCGACGTCGAGCTGATCCACAGCCGTCCGCCGTCCCAGCCTTTGACGGTGGGGGGCTCGAAAACATCCTGGCCCAGCGACGACAGCAACGGCACGGCAGCCGCCAGATTCGGGTGGCTTTCCAGCGAGCGATGTGCGCCCAGGACCAGCTCGACCGGGCTTTTGATGATCGCCTGCCGCGACTCCGGGCTGAAGAACACTTCCGACCCGAACAGCTCCCGCAGCACCGGCGTCATTTCGAAATCGTGGAAACGGATGCGCTGTGCCAGAGCATCGATCAAGCCGGCGTCGGGCGCGCCGACCACGAACGCGCGCAAAATCTTGTAGGCCAGAAATCGCGGACACGCCTCTTGCGCCAGGCACAGGTCGACAATCTGGTCGCCGTCGAAATCTCCCGTTTTTCCGAAAACCGTTTTGTTTCCCGAGTCGTGCTGCAAGGGATTGAACCAGAATTTTCCATCGCGGACCTGCCAGCCGCTGAAGGCGCGGGCCGCTTCTTTGATGTCGCGCTCAGTGTAATGCCCCACGTCCAGGCTGAACAATTCCATCACTTCGCGGGCAAAGTTCTCGTTGGGCTGCCGCTTGCGGTTGGCCGTGCCGTCGAGCCAGACCAGCATGGCCACGTCGCGGGCCATTCCGTGCAGCAGCTTGCGGAAACTTCCCGTCGCGTACGTGCGAATCAGGTCATTCTGGGCCGCCATCTGCGGAACCGAATTCACCTTCGAGTTCGACGTCGCGAAGTGACTGTGCCACATCAGTGCCATCTTCTCGACCAGCGGGTTGGCCGAGTTGAGCATGCGATACAGCCACCAGGCTTTGAGGTCGCCGATGCTGCCGGTGTCGAACGCGGTCCGCCGCAGGAGCTGTTCGGCTGCCTGGAATTTGGCCGATTCCGGCTGCACCGTCACGCGGCGGTCGAGCGTCTTCTGCAACCCGGCCGAACAGGCCTCTTCGATTTCGGCTTGGGTGGCGCCGTATTGCGTGCGCCAGAGCAAGTGCGTAGCGTCGGCCCGCGTCCAGCCGCCGTGGGCCTGGGGGTCGTACGGACGCAACGCTTCGGCGGCAGTTTTCGAATCGCTCACTTCCAGCTCCCCTCGAATTGAACCTGGACGCCTTCCGACAAGACCCGCGAGCTCAAGCGGAACGAATCAAAAAACCTCAAGAGCTGCAATGAAGTGGCGAACTCTCCTTCCGCCTGCCTGGCCTCCTGGCCCTGCTGGATGGCCCGTGCCGTGAATACCTCTTTGTTCGCCTGCAGGATATCTGCCAGAGCGCCGGGGTGGAATTCGAAATTGAGATTGCGATTCGGACGCTGTCCGCCCGTTTCGGGCTGTTTGAGCGATTCGATCAACTGACGGCACGTTCCCAGCGAAGAACAGATGATGAACTTGTTTCCCAACCGGGCCGACGCCGGCATGAAATTGTAAACCAGCGGCAACTGTTCGCCGGCCGGCCGCTTCAAATAGCGCCCATAGGCAATCTGTACGTCTTTGAAGGTCTCAGACGTCATGACCCACGGTTGATTTTTCTGCTGGGCAGCCCCCAGATTGACGATAGCCGAAAACGTCTGGAAGAACATCTGAAACAGATCGCCCCCTTCGTCCGGCTTGGCCAGGTCGATGATGACCGCAAAACCCGGCAGCTTGACTCCCGGCGTTCCATCAATATGGCTGTAGTCCTGCGGCGCGGCAACGAACGTCAGGCTCTTGCCGATGAGCGGCATGACATCTTCGCCCACGTCCTTACCCGGAAGCAGGTTGGCGATTCCCGTCTCGAACTGGTCGAAGGCGGGGAGCAGCCGGGCTTCGAGCAGTTTCTCGCGCTGCTTGTACCAGTTCGCGATGTCGAGATGAAACGTGAAGCCGGCAATGATCGACGGCAATTGGGGAATGGCGGCTGTGCCAGGACCGTCGGGGTCCGAAAAGAAGACGCGGTGGGCCTCGTCGAGTTTGCGCGAGTCGCCCGCGATGCCAGTCGTGAGCAAGAATCGGTCTTCCTCAACGTCGAGTGCGAGGCCGGCATACGGGCTGCCCGCGGCCAGCTCGATGACGCCTCCCAGGAACATCGACAACACGGGATTATCGAGCTTCTCGGGAGTCAGACGGCTCCCTTTGGCTTTGGTCAAAAACTCGGTGTTGATGAAGGCGCGAACGAGGTGCTCTTTGCCCATCTGTTCGGTCATCATGCGGAACGGCCCGTCATCGGCCAGCGTCCCCTGCCCCTTGCCGGCCAGCAGGCCAACCGCTTTTGTGAGCAGGTCGCGCGTGCTTGCGGCGATAATCCAGGATTCGCCCAGGCCGACGAGCACCTGCCCCTTGAAAGAAATGACCGTTGTATTGGCGGGGGCCCCTTCGATGGGATCCGCCGGCGAAAGCTGGTCTTGAGCCAGCGTCAAAAGCGGGTCGATCCGCTCGCGGAGCTGAGCCAGAGCCTTCGGATCGATCCCGCGGACGATGGCCACCACATCCGCCGCGGGGCCACCCGCCGGCGCTCCCGCTTTGGGATACAGGGCCACGGCGACCCTGTCATGAAGCAGTTCTTCGAACAGCTTCCACAGATTCATGCCAAGCTGGGTTTCGACGATCCGGCGGACCGCGTCTCCCTGCTTGTACTGCGGCTGCTTCTGGAGCGCCTGAAATTGCGGGCTGGAAAGCGCCGTTTGCAGATACGACGACTCCTGAATTCGCTTCAGCAGATCGCCCATGTGGCTGATTTCGGCGTATCCGACGGCCCCCGACGGTACGCTTGCCGCCAGCGAGGGCGATTTGCCGGCCGCCGGCTCGGCCGCGAAAGTCGCGGCGGGAGCCTGACAAAGCAAAAAGCCCAGAAAAAGACATCCGAGTGAGAAGCTAACCGTCACAGTGCGCCAATGTGGCCGAACTCGATCGTTCATTGGTGAAATTCCGCTAGTTGGGAAGTGATGTCGATCGCCGGAAGGGATATGTGATGGTACCCAACTCGGTCTGCCACAGTATACCGTGGCCGGCGTTGGAGCGTTTCAAGGAAATGGAATCGGTCGTCCGAATTGCGATTTCGGCAACTCCCGCAGGCCCAACTCCCGTAGGCCGATCTTCTAGATCGGCCGTTCGGGAGCAATTATGATGCTTAGACCAGTAAATAATACGCTGCCGATCTGGAAGATCGGCCTACCTGGAGAATCTGCCATGTGGAACTTACCGGCCCCTCCGGGATTCCAAGGCCTGCACCCGGACAAGCCCGTCACGATGCAGATGCGACTCCTGCCACATTGGCGTCAAGACGGGGCTACATATTTCGTCACGTTCCGTCTGGGAGATTCTCTTCCAGAGAGCAAATTACGGGAGCTTCGCGAGTACCGCGACGCCTGGATCCGCAAACATCCGCCGCCGCGATCTCATAAACTAAATGAAGATCTGTCGCGGGACGTATTCACCCGAGTCGAACGCTGGATCGACCAGGGAATGGGCAGTTGCGTGTTGAGAGATCCATCGGCCGCCAAGTTCATGACGAATGCGATGCATCACTTCGACGGCATACGATACGAGCTCGATGCCTACGTCGTCATGCCGAATCATGTCCACGTGATCGTCCGGCCGACCGAGCCAGAGGTCCATTCATTGGGCACCATCCTGGGAAGCTGGAAGCAGTTCGCATCGACTAACATGAACGTCTCATTGAAACCCGAAGGACCGTTCTGGCAGGACGAAGGTTACGACCGAATCATTCGCGATGTGGAGCACTTGTACCGTGTCTTGCAATACATCGGGCGGAATCCCAAGAAAGCTGGGCTCAGCCGCGGCGCGTGTCCGATGTGGGTTCGACCAGAGTGGGCGGCTTTGGGCTGGAACTTCGAAGAACAGTAGGCTCATCTTCTCGTAGGCCGATCTATTAGATCGGCAAGGTGATGATGATCGCCGTACAAACTTTAACGGCCAGTCATTCTCCGGAGCCACGCATGACCGAAGAATTTGAGCGATTGATCAAGCAGCTTGCGGACGCAGTTTTATTGAAAGTCGCGTCCGAATTGGGCACACGCACTTGGGTGAGCGCTGAATTCGATGCTCGGTTTGACCCGCGGGACAATTCGTGGCTCGGAAAAATCAGAGTTGCCGAAACAGGCTCCAGCATCTCATCAATCGGCCTAACCGCTGACATGTCACTTGCGCTTGTGCATCTCGAGCAGCATCGGCAACTTGGACCCGACGAATGGTACGGCGTTCGCGTGATCGTTTCGCCTGATCGTCGTTGCGAAGTCAACCTGAATTATGATCCGGAGTGCGCGCGTGACGCATCGTTTTTTGGAACGTAAAAGCAGATTTGGTGATAAGAAGCTTTTCGTCGAGGCCAATCTTTTTGGAGCAGCCGTGCGCGGACTAGAATTGGTGTGAACATGGAAGTTACCTCGCGGCCGATCTAGAAGATCGGCCTACGGGGTATGATCGAGCCTGCGCGGATCAAAACTCGGCCGGGCGGAGCAGGCCAACGGCGGCTTCGTGCGGTGGATTCCGCAGTTTCGTCAATTCGGCTGTGATCCGGCCGTCGATTTCCTCGCCCTCGAGTATGGCCTTCTTCAGTAGATCGAGTTCGCTGGTCCAGATCCCGACCATTTCTTGATCGGATAACGACTCGCCCGACGCCAGGAGCTTGCCGAGCCGCGAAATGGCTTCTCGTTTTTCACCCAATCTGTGCTGGATATCGCGCTGCGCCCGTTCGAGCTCTTCGATGCGCTCGACACGCAGACGGGACGTCAAATCGAGCATTTCGTCGATGTACGTCGCGGCGATTCCATTGACAAGAGTTGCTGCTTCGGGCGATGGCTTGCCGGTGTAGAGAATCCTCAGCGTTTTCGGGCCGCGGCACTCAACGCGCACGTGGCCGGCGAGCCAGCGAAGGCCGTCCGGCGCCGCGAATTGTACCATACCCAAATGGGCGATCTCAGGGCGCCGGAGACACGCACTGAGCAGCCCCTTTTTTGTAATGAACCCAGCATGAGTTTGCAGGTCATCCTCGAAATCGTCCGGGGAACCGGCCACCAGTTTGAGCAGGGGCGCGTCGACATGGACTTCCGCGAAGACCGCCGGCTGCTGCGACAATCGGGAATGGGCGACATCGATCGCGACCAATGTCAGTGCGAGAACCGACAACAGCCCGCCGACGAGCCATGCCAAACGGTACCGGCCCAGCCCGCAGGGCTCGGCGCCGTTTCTCCCCCCCTTAGGAAGGGGGGGCAGTGGGGGTCGGGTCAAGATGTGATGTCGCCTTCCCTGCAAAAAGGGATTCAAGCAGTTCAATTCTTCATCGGACCCTCAAAGTGACACTCGTGGGCGTAATTCGCCGTTCCGCGACATTCGGCACCAATTCCCCGCGTCGGTGCCGAATCTCCCGTCCATTCAGCCTCAAAGCTTGACTGGTTACGGCGGAATAGTCAAAATAACCGATAAGCAATTGCCTACCTGTTTTATTCCCTGCCCCGATGGCGGTTTGCGGCTCAACCAAACCCACCCCAAGAGCCGTCTTCGCTGTCGTCCCGCTAAATCGATTTTTAAGGAGAGGTGAACCCGCAATGGCGCCACGCTCCTTCACCTTGAGCCGGCTCGCTCTGGTGGCGATTGCCTTTTTGATCATCACAGCCAACCAGGCCACTGCGGCTGAACCGCTGCACGTCATGATTGACCGGCTCGTTGCCCTGCAAACGGCCGATTACGACAAGCTCGCCGCCCCAGTCTGCTCCGATGAAGAATTTGTCCGCCGCATCTGGCTTGATCTGACCGGTTCGACTCCCTCGATTGCCGACACGCGGCAGTTCCTGGCCGATGCCGATCCCGACAAACGCGCCAAGCTCATCGATCGCCTGCTCACCAGCCCTGAATATGCCCGACACATGCAGCGGCTGTTCGACCTCGCGCTGATGCGGCGGTTGCCGGCCAAGCACGTGCCGGTGGCCGAATGGGAGAAGTTCCTGCGGGATTCATTCGCTCAGAACAAACCGTGGGATCAGATCGTGCGTGAGATTCTCACGGCCGACGGATCCGACCCGGCCCAGCGCGGCCCGGCGCGGTTTTATCTCGACCGCGAAGGCGAAGTCAACGAGATCACCCGCGATATTGGCAAGCTGTTTCTGGGGGCCGACCTGCAATGTGCCCAGTGCCACAACCATCCCACGATCGACGATTACAAGCAGTCTCACTACTACGGCATCTCGGCATTTTACGTCCGCAGTTTCGTGATGACCGACAAAGAAAAACGGGTCGTGTTCGCCGAAAAAGCCGACGGCGAAGCGACATTCGAATCGGTCTTCGAGATTCGCGACAAAGTCTCGAAGGGCCCCCAGACAACCGCCCCCAAGTTGTTCGAGGGAATGTCGATCTCGGAGCCCAAGTTCGAAAAGATCGACGACGCTTATGTCGTCAAACCGAACGATAAAGACAAAACCGTGCGCCCTGTGCCGCGCTTCAGCCGGCGGGTCAAATTCGCTGAGTTCATCGCCTCGACCGAAAACCGCCGCTTCTGCCGGACGACCGCCAATCGATTGTGGGCCCTGATGTTCGGCCGCGGGATCGTGCATCCGGTCGAGCTGGATCACTCCGACAACCCGCCGTCGCATCCTCTGCTGCTGGCCATGCTCACCGAAGAACTGGCCAACGAGCATCTCGACATCAAGCAGTTCCTGCGTGAAATCGCACTGAGCAAGACGTACCAGCGTTCCAGCCGCCGCGAGTCGGCCGATCCGAATCAGCCGCTGCCGAGCGACGCGCTGTTTGCACAAGCCATTCTCAAGCCCCTTTCGCCCGACCAGTTCGCCTGGAGCGTGATGCAGGCCACCGGCGAGGTTGACGTGCAGCGCCAGGCCATCAATCCCGACGCGCTGGAGCTGGACGCCGAGTTAAAAGCTAAACTCAAGGCCGGTCCGGTCGAGCCCGACAAGCAGCCGCTGGTCAACAAGGCGATCGAAGCCGAATTGTACAAGCGGCTGGCCGGCTACGAGCAGCGCTTCGTGCAGTTGTTCGGCGGCCAGCCGGGGCATCCGCCGGAAGGTTTCGAATCCACGACCGATCAGGTGCTGTTTCTCGCCAACGACGGGGCCATGATGGGGTTCATCCGGCCGCGCGGGGGGAACCTGGCCGACCGGCTGCTGAAGCTGCCCGAAGACAACCCCCAGCAGATTGCGGAAGAACTGTTTTTGAGTACGCTCACCCGGCGACCCACGGCAGAAGATATTGCCGACGTCACAGGATATCTTGTGGGTCAAACCGGTCCGGCCCGCGCTCAGGCAGTGCAAGAACTGATCTGGGCCGCGATCTCGTCGAGCGAGTTTCGATTCAACCATTAAATCCCAAATCCGAAATCCCAAATCCGAAATCTGTTTGCCATGAACCACAATTACGCCTGCGGCTCTGCCGAACACGTTTCCCGCCGCACGTTTTTGCAAGGGACCGCCGGGGCCCTGGGCATGCTCAGCTTTGGCGGCATGGTCCACGCCCAGGGGGCGCAGCAATTGGCCGCCCAACAGAAGCGCTGCGTCGTGTTCTGGCTGGCAGGCGGTGTGAGCCAGTTGGAAACCTGGGACCCCAAGCCCGATACTGACACCGGCGGGCCGTTCCAGGCCATTCCCACCTCGGTGCC
>Ga0068853_100003534_pt1 | contig 11957 bp, 13 predicted proteins | sample KBSCornC32_FD_65655 | JGI IMG/M metagenome (GOLD analysis project Ga0068853, IMG submission 65655) | Corn rhizosphere microbial communities from Kellogg Biological Station, Michigan, USA - KBS Corn C3-2 | ecosystem: Host-associated > Plants > Roots > Rhizosphere > Soil ... | reverse complement strand
GAACGAAACCGATGGATTGGCGGGCAGCCCGCGATCATGGCCGCGCCCTGATGGCGCAGCAGGCCGACAAGCACGGCTTCACCGTTCAGCGTGAAGCCTGGATGTTCTACAACAGCGCCAACCAGCATTATGCCTATGCCGTCCGCTCCAGCCGCGACATCGGCGACGAGGATAGCGGCGCCACCGCCATCACCTTCTCGGCCACCAGCGGCAAGCTCGCCCAGCTGATGATGCCCACCGGCCAATATGCCGGCAACACCGTGACAACCTGGCTCTATGCGCTGCACATGGCGACTGTCGGCGGCCTGCCCTACCGCATCTTCGTGTCGATCCTCGGTCTGCTCGTCACCGGGCTTTCGGTCACCGGCATCATCATCTGGATGCGCAAGCGATCATCGCGCCTGTTGAGCCGGAAATACGGCGCGAACCGGCTCAGCCCGCGAACGCCGGCCAAAGCATCATGACGATCCCGACGACGCTCACCAGAAAAGCGATCGTCCGCACCCCCGGCACGCCAAGCGCGTAAAGCGGAAGATAGACCACCCGCCCGCCAAGCCACAGCCACGCCCCGAGCGCCGTCGTCGCATTGCCCCGTCCCGAGATAGCGAGGATCGCCACCGCGGCGATCACGATCGGGAAGGTCTCGAAGAAATTCGCCTGCGCCCGCATCATCCGCCCGACCAGCGGCTGCGGTTCGGGCAGCACCTCATCCCGCGCGCCCATGTTCCACTTCGCGCCATATTGCCGCGTCTTCACCTGCGCCGCCCCGAAGATATGGACGAGCGCCAGCAGGCAACCCCAGGCGAGAACGGTCAGTTCGGTGGTCATGTCGGCATCCTCCTGTTTCGGAGATTCTTACCATGCCATCGGCGCAACCGCACATGCGAAAGGCTCGCTTCCAAAAAACACTTCCAATGTAGGGTTTGATCTGATCCACCCTGTGGGATGGAACAGCCAATCTCATCCAACGCGTCGCCAACCGATCCGCCATCGATTTTCCCTCGGTTCGTCGGAATTTTCCCGATAGATCCCGTTACCTTCGTTACCTTTGGAGCGGGCCGTGCCTGATATTTCCTTCCTCACCCGCCCCGACGGCCTGCGCCTCGCCTGTCGCCACCGCCCCGGCACCGGCCCGACCATCGTCTTCCTGCCCGGCTACATGTCGGACATGGAGGGCACCAAGGCGGTCGCGCTCGACGCCTGGGCGGAACGCGAAGGCCGCGCCTTCCTGCGGCTCGATTATTCGGGCTGCGGCGCGAGCGAAGGGCGGTTCGAGGACGGCACCCTCGCTATCTGGCGCGACGATGTCCTCCACCTGATCGGCCAGCTGACCGAAGGCCCGCTTGTGCTTGTCGGCTCGTCTATGGGCGGCTGGCTGATGCTGATGGTGGCGCTGGCGATGCCGCATCGCGTCGCCGGCATCGTTGGCATCGCTCCCGCGCCCGATTTCACCGAATGGGGTTTCACCGATGCCGACAAGGCGATCCTGCGGACCGAAGGGCGCCTCGCCGAGCCTTCCGCCTATTCGGACGATCCCTACGTCACCACGCTCGGCTTCTGGGAGAGCGGGCAGGCCAATCGCCTGCTTGGAGGCCCGATCCCGCTCGATTGCCCCGTGCGCCTGCTCCACGGGCAGGCCGACGAGGATGTGCCGTGGCAGGTTTCGCTCCGGCTTGCGGAGGCGCTGGCGGGCGCTGACGTTCGCCTCACTTTGGTCAAGGATGGCGACCATCGCCTGTCGCGCGACGCGGACATCGCCCTGCTGATCGCGCAAGTGGCGGAGATTGCTTGAAGCCGGGGCCGCATGGTGATAGAGGCGCGCCTTTCCGACGCGTGGCATGGCTCACGCGGCGGCTTTGCATGTGGTTAACTTTTGTTGGGCAGGGAACGCGGAAGGCGTCGCTCGCTCGGCGGTAATGGATTGGAGACTGGTTCTTTTATGCAGATCATCGTTCGCGACAACAATGTCGATCAGGCCCTTCGCGCGCTCAAGAAGAAGCTGCAGCGTGAGGGCGTGTACCGCGAGATGAAGCTGCGCCGTCACTACGAGAAGCCGTCCGAAAAGCGCGCCCGCGAGCGCGCCGCCGCCATCCGCCGCGCCCGCAAGCTGGAGCGCAAGCGGGCGGAGCGTGACGGCAGCCGGTAAGTTTACCGGCCCGGCACCCTGCCGGGTAATGTCCGTGTCACGATCCGTAGCTAGCGAGTGCCCCCATGTCTGAAGTGACCGCCGTCCCGCTGCGCCCGATCAGGAAGGGCTCGCTCATCACCTTGTGGGTGGGCATCGCGCTGGTGGCGGCCGCTGGTGCCGCGCTTGCCTACAAGGGCACGGCGCGTCAGGTAGCGATGGCCGAGCCCGCCACCGAATTCCTCGTCCGCAACGGCAAGAAGTCCGGCGTCGTCACCACCCCTTCGGGCCTGCAATATCAGGTGCTCGAAAAGGGTCAGGGTGGGGTCAAGCCGCAGCCGACCGACATGGTCGTGCTGGATTATGAGGGCAAGCTTGCGAACGGCGAGACCTTCGATGCCAGCGCCAGCCATGGCGGCCCCGCGACGCTGCCCGTCGGCGGGCTGATCCCCGGATTTACCGAGGGGCTTCAGCTGATGAACCCCGGCGCCAAGTACCGCTTCTGGATTCCGCCGCAGCTTGGCTATGGCGATGCCGGCGCCGGCAACGGCGTGATTCCGCCCAATGCCTTGCTCGTCTTCGATGTGAAGCTGCTCGCGATCGCGCCGCAAGCCCCCGGCATGGGCGGCATCGGCGCGCCGCCGCACGACATGGGTGCGATGTAACCACCAGAATCGCTTGAGCCGCGCCCCCGTTTGCCACTAAGGCGTTGACGAACGGGGTCGAAACGACATGCGTGTTCTCCTGGTAGATGACGAACAGCTGGCGCTGGACCGGCTCTGCGCGCTGTTCGCGGATATCGACGGCATCGAGATCGTGGGCCAGGCCCGCGACGGCGACACCGCGCTCGCCGCGATCGACCAGCTTCTGCCCGATCTGGTGATCCTCGATATCCAGATGCCCGGCCGCAGCGGGCTGCGCACCGCCAGCGAGATGCCGGAGGACAAGCGCCCCGAAATCATCTTCGTCACCGCCCACGAACAATATGCCGCCGATGCCTTCGATGTGGATGCCGCCGATTATCTGCTGAAGCCGGTCCGCTTCGATCGCCTGCGCCAGGCCGTCAACCGCGCCCGCCGCCGCCGCGAGATCCAGGTGCAGGCCGAGCGCGCCGATGCGCTGGCGGGCGAGGTCGAGGCACTCAAGACACACGCCACCTCAGCAAGCGACGCCGGTTTCTGGGTGCCCGAACGCCATGGCCAGCGCCGCGTGCCGATCGACAGCATCAGCTGGATCGAGGCGGCCCGAGATTATGTGCTGCTGCACACCGATACGCGCAGCCACATGCTCAGGACGACGATGCAGGCGCTCGAAGAAAAGTTGGCGGGGACTGTGCTGGTGCGCGTCCATCGCTCGGCCTTCGTGCGGCCGGACAAGGTGGAGGAGGTTCGCCGTGCGAACCGGTCGGTCACGCTGGTACTGACCGATGGTGCCAATGTGCAGGTCGGCCCCAGCTACATCGACGGTCTGTCTCAGTTGCTGGGGCTTCCCTGACCGTCGCAGCTCATAGTTTAGAGCATGCTGGCGACCGAGGTCGCCGCGGTCACGAACATGCTGCTGACGAAAATCGCCGCCAGCCATGTCGCGGTGGTGCGAACGAAGCACGCGTCCATTGTTCCCTCCTCTTCTTGCCGCCCCCGTCTGGGCGATGAAGGGCCGATAGCGGCAATCGGTAGTACGGGAATCTACGGAGCGATGACGGCGTAACGACTGTCGATCAAAACCGCGCTTTGCGACGAACATGCATTTTGCGACGACATAATCTCCCTCTCCCCTTCAGGGGAGAGGGTCGGGGTGTGGGGGCGTGCTGGAGGTTGGGCACTGCCTTGTCCCCGACTCCCCCACCCCAACCCCTCCTCTGAAGGGGAGGGCTTTACCTCCGTAAAACTACCTAGGCGCGTGGGTTAGGAGTTTCCTAACTATCCCGCTCTAGAAAAACTCCTTGAAAATTGAAGGGTTAGGCCAAAACGATCGGTTTTCCGCCGATCCTATAAAAACTGGCGGGCGCGTGAATCAGCTTTCGAATTTCTCAGGCGAGTTCGTCGATCCAGAGCACGAGGCGGAGTTCCAGCGCTGCCGCTTCCCGGAGAGCGTGAATCAGGTCCGGCTGTTGCTGATCTGCTCGGCGATCCTCAATTCGCTGTTCCTGATCAGCGACTGGCGCTTCTACGGCCAGCCGCATTTCTACGTTGCAGTCCCGGCACGCTGCGCCGTCGTGTTCTTCTCGCTGGTCTGCCTCTGGCTCAACAGCCGGGTGTCGGACTTCCCTGCAGCGCAGCGCGTGATGCTGTTCTGGCAGGCGACGACCGCCATCGGGGTCGGCGCGCTGGTCAGCTCTCACAGCGAGATCGCGTTGTTCGTCGTGCTGATGCTGCCGATGATCTTCTTCCTGGTGGTGCCGACGCGCTTTCGCTGGACCCTGATCTCGTCGATGGGATGCAGCCTGCTGCTGCTGGCGGCCTATGCCTTTCCCAATCCACCCGAAAAAACGATCACCGGCCTGCTGATGGCCGTGCTGATGTTCAATTCCGCGCTCGCCATCGCCGTCAGCCGCGCCAACCGGCTCCGCCGGCTCGAATGGTCGGCGGTGCAGGACCAGCAATCCGCCCGTCAGGAACTGGCCCGCAACCGCGACATTCTGGAGACCATCTTCGAAGCGGTGCCTGTCCCGCTGGTCGTGACCACCGGCAAGGGCGAGATCCTTCGTATCAACAAGGTCGCGACGGACTTCTTCGGCACGCCGGAGGACGTCAAGGCGGTCGAGACCATCGAATCGCTCTATGTCCGCCCCGCCGACCGGATCGCCATTCTCGAGCGCATCCGCGAGGAAGGGCAAATCGACGGCCTCGAAACTCAGCTGCGCCGTGCCGATGGATCGATCCGCGACGTCATCGTCTCGTCCCGGGTCGCCGAGGTGCATGGCGTGTCGCACATCATCTCGAGCACGCTCGACATTACCGAGCGCAAGCTGGTCGAACTGCATCTGGCGCAGCTTGCCATGACTGATCCCCTCACCGGCCTCGCGAACCGTTCGCACTTCATGGCCGCCGCGGACCGTGCCGCGAAACAGGCGGCCGGCACCACGGGCCGCATCGCCGTCCTTCTCCTCGACGTGGACGATTTCAAGCAGGTCAACGATACCGCCGGCCATGATGCGGGCGATGCGCTGTTGCGCGCCGTCGCGTCCCGGCTGCTGGCGTCGGTGCGGCCCAACGACGTTGTCGCGCGGCTGGGCGGTGACGAGTTCGCCGTCATGCTGACCGGCCTCCACGGCGAGCAGGATCTCCCGTCGATCCTTGCGCGCATGATGGCCAAGCTCGGCGAGCCGTTCGCCCATTCCGGCCGCTCGATCGTCTGCCGGGCCAGCATCGGCGCGAGCCTGTTTCCAGACCATGCGGAGCAGATCCAGGAACTGATGAAGTGCGCCGACATCGCGCTCTACGAAGCCAAGGCGCGCGGGCGGGGGCGCGCCTGCACGTTCGAACCCTCGATGCTCGCGGCCTGGGAGGAAGAGGCCGGCATGATCTCCAGCGCCCGCGAGGCGATCGCGAGCGAGGAGCTGGTCCCCTTCTATCAACCAAAGGTCAATCTCGCGTCCGGGGAGATCGTCGGCTTCGAAGCGCTGCTGCGTTGGGTGCGGCCAGACGGCGAGATCATCATGCCCGCCGCGATCAGTGCCGCGTTCGAATCCCCCGATCTCGCCCAGGCCATCAGCGGCCTGATGATCGGCGGCGTACTCAAGGATATTCGCGGCTGGCTCGATAGGGGCCTCGACATAGGCCATGTCGCGATCAACGTGTCGAGCGCCGACCTGCGCAATGAAAGCTTCGTGGAACAGCTGCTATCCAGCCTTTGTGCGGCAGGCGTGGCCAGCAGCCATATCGAGCTTGAGGTCACTGAGTCCGTGTTCCTCGGCCGTGGCGCGGAAAGCGTGGAGCGGTCGCTGCGCGCGCTGAGCGCCGCCGGGATCAGCATCGCGCTCGACGATTTCGGCACCGGCTACGCCTCGCTGTCGCACCTCAAACAGTTCCCGATCGACATCATCAAGATCGACCAGCGCTTCGTCCGCGACCTGCAGGACGATCCCGACGATGCTGCGATTGTCCGCGCCGTGCTCAACCTGGGCTACAGCCTCGGCATCAAGACCGTCGCCGAGGGGATCGAGACCACCGCGCAGGCCGACTATCTCAAGATGGGCGGCTGCCATTTCGGCCAGGGCTTCCTGTTCAGCCCGGCGGTACCGGCCGCCGAAGTGCCCGGCCTGTTCGAACGCGCCCGCAGCTGGCGGCAGATGAAACGAGTCGCCTGACTCCTGACCGTCATCCCAACGAAAGCTGGGATCCCGCTTTTCTTATCCGTCGCAAGCAAGAGAGATTCCAGCTTTCGCTGGAATGACGGAAGCTTTGCAGCGTCGGCTTCTATTCGCCCGCGAAACACTCTAAACCACCCGCATGGATCAGCCAGTTCCCGAACGGCCGCTCGTCTATCGCCACCGGCTGATCACGCGCATCTGGCATTGGATCAACGCCGTCACCGTCTTCGTGATGCTGATGAGCGGGCTGATGATCTTCAACGCGCATCCCCGGCTCTACTGGGGCCATTATGGCGCCAATCTCGACCGCGCCTGGCTGTCTATCGGCGCAACACCGGATCAGGGCATCCTCAGCATCGGCGATCTCGACATTCCGACCACCGGCCTGCTCGGCCGCTGGACCGACAGCAACGGCACCATCCAGACCAGGGCATTCCCCGGCTGGGCGACCATCCCTTCCTATTACAGCCTCTCGGCGGGCCGACGCTGGCATCTGAGTTTCGCCTGGGTGCTGGTGATCGGTGGGCTGTTCTACTGGCTCGCCAGCTTCCTCAACCGCCATGTCCAGAAGGACCTGCTGCCGAAGCGCGCCGAATTGTCGCCGCGCCATATCTGGCACGACATCAAGGATCATGCCCGCCTGCGCTTCCCGACCGGCGAGGCGGCGCTGCGCTACAATATCCTCCAGAAGCTCGCTTATCTCGGCGTGCTGTTCGTCCTTCTCCCGCTGATCGTCCTGACCGGCCTGACAATGTCCCCGGCGATGGACGCGGCCTGGCCCTGGCTGGTCGATCTGTTCGGCGGCCGCCAGTCGGCCCGCTCGATCCACTTCATCGCCGCGATGCTGATCGCGCTCTTCATCGTTGTGCACCTCCTGATGGTAATGCTCGCCGGGCCTTTCAACGAGGTCCGTTCGATGATCACAGGCCGCTACCGCCTGCCGAAAGCACGCCGCCCATGATCACGCGCCGCAAGCTGGTCGGCGGTCTCGGTGCGACGGCAGGCGGTTTGCTCGTTACCGGCTGCGACAAGCTGAACGAGACCCCTGATTTCCGCGAAACCCTCCGCCTCGGCGAGGCCCTCACCTACCGCGCGCAGCGGCTCATCACTGATCGCGGCGCGCTGGCCCGCGAGTTCCGCCCCGACCAGCGCTCCCCCGTCTTCCGCGCCAACGGCACCCGCATGCCGATCGGCGATGCCTACGCAGCCCACGCCGCCGCCAACTTCGCTGACTGGCGCTTGCAGGTAGACGGCCTCGTCGCCCGCCCCCGCGCCTTCTCGATGGCGCAACTCCATTCCATGCCCCGGCGCCACCAGATCACCCGCCATGACTGCGTCGAGGGATGGAGCGCGATCGGCAAATGGACCGGTGTCCCGCTCAAGCTGCTGCTCGATCTGGCCGGCGTCCGCCAATCCGCGCGCTATGCGGTCTTCCACTGCGCCGACGATTATGGCCCGATGAACTATTATGAATCGATCGACCTGATCGACGCCCTCCATCCGCAGACGATCCTCGCCTGGGCGCTCAACGACCGTCCCCTCCCCATCCCGAACGGCGCCCCCCTGCGCCTGCGCGTCGAGCGCATGCTCGGCTACAAGCACGCCAAATATGTCGAGCGTATCGAGCTGGTCGACAGCCTCGCGCGCTTTGGCAAGGGCAAGGGCGGCTATTGGGAGGATAGCAACGATTATGAATGGTATGCCGGAATCTGAGAGTTGGACACCGATCACGGTCGCGGCAGCGTTCACCGGCCTGCGCTTCCTGCCCTGGTGGTGGGGTATTTCGAGCAACAACGCCAATCCGTCGCTGGAAATAGGCCCCCAAGGCATCTGCTATCGTGTAATCGCCCGGACCGAGCGGCCGTTCGACACTATCGAGCAGGTGGACGTGAAGACCGCCTGGCGTACGGTCAATCTCTACTTCCGGTTCAAGGGCGCGATGACGACCTTCTCAGCCAATGTCCGGAAACTGGAGGAAGCAAGGCGCGCCCTCAAGTTGCTGCCCGAACACGTCCCGCTAGGTGAACGCGCCCGCGAACTCCGGTCAGGAACTCAAACGACGGCCTAGCTTTTGTTGCCGGACTGCCGCGCCAACCATTCCGAAACCAGCGATGATCATGAGCCAAGTCGCAGGCTCAGGAACCACGCCGGCCTCGGTTACATGAAATGAAAATTTGCGGCTAGTGGCAATGCCGCCCGCCGTCGTCACCTGCTCAAAAAAACGCAGACTGGGATTGAGTGACGATACCTTGTCGATCACTCCACAGAATGAATTTGCCGGAAGCGCGCACCCGTTAACAAAAGGATCAGTAGCAATAATAAATTGATCAAATTCTTTATTATAGGCGTATTGAACGGAAGAAGGTAAATTAAATGAATTTACTATCAGAGCAGCATTTGTCGCACTTATATCAAGCGTATTGTGAAAAGCCACGGTGAAGTGCAAAAACACGTCTTCTTTCGGGGGAGGGCTCGTCGGCCCGTAATCAAATACAAAATCCGAAGCATTGATACTGAAATTACGGAATATTGAAGCCGCATCAGCTCTTGTAGATGAAATGCCGCCGATCAAAGCTCCAATACAAAGCATATGGAGATATTTCACAGCCGCTTCCTACTCCTACCCACATCACGACCCTAACTTAGTCGTAATTTCAAGCAGGGTCTAGAAAATTCAGCCCAGCGCGATCTCTCCATTTGCCAGTAACGCGAATGCGCCATCACGCCTATTGCCGGCGAAGTCGCGCCTTCAGCACATGCGCCGGTGGCGCGTAGAGGAAGCCGAAGCTGACCGTCCCCTCCTTCGCCTCGATCGCGTGGTGGAGCCGGTGCGCCTGCACGATCCGCTTCATGTAGTTTGAACGCGGTACATAGCGGTGCGCGATGCGGCGGTGGACGATCACGTCGTGGAAACCGAAATAGATGGCGCCATAGGCCGCGATGCCGCCGCCGACCCAGGCATAGCCCGCGCCATGCCCCAGCCCGATCCCCCACCAGAACAAGGCGATCGAGGGGACAGCGAAGATCGCCGCATACCAGTCGTTCGCCTCGAACATGCCGGTGCGCGGCCGATGGTGGCTCGCATGAAGGAACCAGCCCGGCCCGTGCATAACCCAGCGGTGCGCGGCATAGGCGAAACCCTCCATTGCGAGGATGGTGACGACAAACAGCAGGAGGCCGATCCAGACGGACATGTGTCCCATATAGCCCTCCGTTCAGCCTCCCGTCATGCTGAACTTGTTTCAGCATCCACAAGGCCACTTGCCGCAGCGTTTGTTGGTCAGTGGATGCTGAAACGAGTTCAGCATGACGGTTTTGCGAGGTCGGTCATGAAGAAGCCCCTTGGTCTTGCTCTCCTTCTGGCGCTTTCCGCCTGCACGACGATGTCGCCGGAAGCCAAGGTTCGCACCCGATTGATCGAAGCCGGCCTCCCCCGCCCGATGGCGAGTTGCATGGCCGAGCGCCTTGTCGATCGCCTCAGCGTGCAGGAATTGCGCCGTCTCGGCTCGCTGTCCAAGCTCGGCACCCGCAATGTCGGCGAGATGACGATTGATGAACTGCTTCACCGACTCAGCGCGCTGAACGACCCGCATATCATCAAGGTCGTCACCAAGGCTGGGATCGGTTGCGCGATCGCGACCTGATCCTTTTCCACAGGTGTCCCGGTCTTTTCTTGTGCGCCGCGATATGCTTTAGGCCGTCGCGATCAAAAGACTCAGTAGGGATTCTGCGCACATGAACATCCACGAATATCAGGCCAAGGAGCTGCTGGCGAAATTCGGCGTGGCCATTCCCGCCGGCTATGCGGCGCTCAGCGTGGACGAGGCTGTCGAGGCTGCCAAGAAACTGCCCGGGCCGCTCTATGTCGTGAAGGCGCAGATCCACGCGGGCGGCCGCGGCAAGGGCAAGTTCAAGGAACTTGGGCCTGACGCCAAGGGCGGCGTCCGCCTCTCCAAGACCCTCGACGAGGTCAAGGCGAACGCGACCGACATGCTCGGCAACACGCTCGTCACCATTCAGACCGGCGAAGCCGGCAAGCAGGTCAACCGCCTCTACATCACTGACGGCGCGGACATCGCGAAGGAATATTATTTCTCGATGCTGGTCGACCGGAAGACCGGCCGCATCGCGATGATCGTTTCCACCGAAGGCGGCATGGACATCGAGGAAGTCGCCCATTCGACCCCCGAAAAGATCCGCACCATCACCATCGATCCGGCCGAGGGCTTCCAGCCGCATCACGGCCGCGCGGTCGCCTTCGCGCTCAAGCTCAGCGGCGATCTCAACAAGCAGGCGGCCAAGACCGCCGAGCAGCTCTACAACGCGTTCATCGCCACCGACATGTCGATGCTCGAGATCAACCCGCTGATTGAGACCACGGATGGCAAGATCCAGGTGCTGGACGCGAAAGTGAGCTTCGATTCGAACGCGCTCTATCGCCATAAGGATATCTTCGCCTTGCGCGACGAGACCGAGGAGGATCCGGCCGAGATCGAGGCGTCGAAGTACGATCTAGCCTACATCAAGCTCGACGGCACGATCGGCTGCATGGTCAACGGCGCCGGCCTAGCCATGGCGACGATGGACATCATCAAGCTCAACGGCGAATTCCCGGCCAACTTCCTCGACGTGGGTGGCGGCGCCTCCAAGGAGAAGGTGACGGCGGCGTTCAAGCTGATCCTCAGCGATCCGGCGGTGAAGGGCATCCTCGTCAATATCTTCGGCGGTATCATGAAGTGCGACATCATCGCCGACGGCATCGTCGCGGCCGCGAAGGAAGTGAATCTCTCTGTTCCACTGGTCGTCCGGCTCGAAGGCACCAACGTCCAACAGGGCAAGGACATCCTCGCGGGCTCGGGCCTGCCGATCGTGGCGGCTGACGATCTAGGTGACGCAGCCAAGAAGATCGTGGCGCAGGTCCGGCAGGCGGCGTGACACTATGGCAAGCGTGAATTTGCAAAGTCGGGTTCGAAACTTCGCAAATTCACACTTGCTTTTTGACTGTCGGGCATGAACTGCGCCCGGTAATCTTGGGTTTTTGGCCCCGCCACCATGCGGGGCAAGGCCGGCAGCGAATTTGCAAAGCCGGCTATGCGGTAGACGAGAGGAGCGTTCCATGAAGGTCCTAGTCCCGGTGAAGCGGGTGATTGACTATAATGTGAAGCCGCGTGTGAAGATGGACGGCACGGGCGTCGATCTTGCGAACGTGAAGATGTCGATGAACCCGTTCGACGAGATTGCGGTGGAAGAAGCGATTCGCCTGAAGGAAAAGGGTGTCGCGACCGAGATCGTGGCGGTCTCGATTGGCGAGCAGAAGGCGCAGGAGACGCTGCGCACCGCGCTTGCGATGGGCGCCGACCGCGCGATCCTCGTCGTGAGCGAGGCTGAGGTCGAGCCGCTCGGCGTCGCCAAGCTTCTGAAGGCGATCGTCGATGAGGAGCAGCCGGGTCTCGTGATCCTGGGCAAGCAGGCGATCGACGACGACAGCAACCAGACCGGCCAGATGCTGGCGGCGCTGCT
>Ga0068853_100003533_pt1 | contig 11957 bp, 14 predicted proteins | sample KBSCornC32_FD_65655 | JGI IMG/M metagenome (GOLD analysis project Ga0068853, IMG submission 65655) | Corn rhizosphere microbial communities from Kellogg Biological Station, Michigan, USA - KBS Corn C3-2 | ecosystem: Host-associated > Plants > Roots > Rhizosphere > Soil ... | reverse complement strand
CATCGTGGACTCCGCGCAGCTTCTCATGTTGGCGGGAGACGCCAAGGGGGAGGGGTTATGGGTCGATCTCGGCAGCGGTGGTGGCTTTCCCGGCCTTGTCATTGCGGCGTTGCGCGCCGCGCCGATCCTGATGGTCGAGACACGTGGTTTGCGCGCCCGCTTCCTCGAACGCTGTCTCGCCGATTTGGGGTTGGATCATGCTTCGGTCTTACAGTCGCGGGTAGAGCGGGTGATACTGGACGGGCCGGCAGCCATCGTCTCCGCGCGCGCTTTCGCTTCGCTAGACACGACCTTCGCTGTAGCGAGTCATTTATGCGATCAAAATAGCTTATGGTTGCTCCCAAAAGGTCGAAGCGCGCAAATGGAACTGGAAACCGCCAGCCAGCAGTGGCAAGCTGCGTTTCACGTGGAACAGAGCGTCACGGACCCCGACAGTGCGATCATCACCGCCTCGGGCGTCAAGCGCCGCTACGCAGCAAGACCGGGACCAAAACCCACACGGAGTCGTAAGGCATGATGAATATCGCCATTGCCAACCAGAAGGGCGGAGTGGGCAAGACCACGACGGCGATCAATCTGGGGACTGCGCTGGCGGCCACGGGCCATCGCACTCTGCTCATCGACCTTGATCCGCAGGGCAATGCCTCGACGGGTCTGGGCATCGACCAGAAGGCGCGCATCTATTCCGCCTATGACCTTCTCGTCGGCAATTGCGCGCTGAACGAAGCCGTGCTGCACACGCGGGTGCCGCGTCTGGACATCATTGCCGCCACGCAGGATTTGTCCGGCGCGGAAATCGAACTGGTAACTCTGGAAGAACGCACGCATCGGCTGGCTCATGCGCTGCATGCCGCGCCTGCGGGCCGCTGGGACGTATGCCTGATCGATTGTCCCCCGTCGCTGGGCCTGTTGACGATTAACGCGATGGTCGCGGTGTCGGCTGTCCTCGTTCCCCTGCAATGCGAATTCTTCGCTCTGGAGGGGCTGAGCCAGCTCTTGCAGACGGTCGAGCGCATTCGTGCCCGTTTCAACCCCGACCTGTCGATCCTCGGCGTGGCGCTGACCATGTATGATCGGCGCAACCGGCTGACCGAACAGGTGGCGGAGGATGTGCGCAGTTGCCTGGGCGATCTGGTTTTCGACACGGTGATTCCGCGCAATGTCCGCCTGTCCGAAGCGCCGAGCCACGGCGTACCGGCGCTTATTTACGACATGCGCTGCGCGGGGTCGGAGGCCTATATCAAGCTCGCACGTGAATTGATCGACCGACTGCCCATGATCGCCGAGGTGGCGGCATGAGCGAGGGGGAGGGCAGCAAGGTCACGGAAATTCGCGCGCCGCGACGTGCGCAGGGGCTGGGACGCGGACTGTCGGCCCTGTTCGCTGACACAGGGCGCGACGTGGCGGTCAATTCGGGTGGCGATGTGGCTCCGGCGAGTCCACAAGGCGCCGGGCGTTCGATCCAGCTTCTTGATATTGCTACTATTCGCCCGCATCCCGAACAGCCTCGGCGGCAGTTCGACGAAGGCGCGTTGCAGGAACTGGCCGATAGCATCGCGCAGCGTGGCGTGATCCAGCCGATCATCGTGCGGCCCGCCGGTCCGGATCGCTACGAGATCGTCGCGGGCGAGCGGCGCTGGCGCGCGGCGCAAAAGGCGCAGCTCCACCGTATCCCCGCGATCGTGCGCGATTTCGATGAAGCCGAAACGCTCGAAATCGCCCTGATCGAAAATATCCAGCGCGAGGATCTCAACCCGATCGAGGAAGCGCGCGCCTATCGCAGGCTGATCGGCCAGTTCGGCCATAGTCAGGACGCGCTCGGTCGGCTCGTCGGGAAATCGCGCAGCCATGTCGCCAACCTCATGCGCCTGCTCGATCTGCCGACCGGGGTGCAGGACCGGGTGATGGCGAACGAGATGAGCATGGGCCATGCGCGCGCGCTCATCGGCGCACCCGATTGCGACCGGCTGGCGGAGCAAGTGGTGCGCAAGGGGCTGTCGGTGCGCGATACCGAGAAGCTGGCGCGCGAGGCGCGGCCCGACGCGGCCCGGCCGCGATCAAACAAGGTTGCGCCGGCCGCCGTGGAAGCAACATCGAATGCGGACATTGCCGCGCTGGAACGGGACATTGGTGACTTGCTTGGCATGCGCGTCGCGATCAGCTACGGGGGCGACGGCAAAGGATCGATGACCGTCCATTATTCCACGTTGGATCAGCTTGACATGCTGTGCCAGCGCCTGTCGGGCGAAGGAATCTAGGGGGCGTTCCAACCTTGGGACGTCGCGCGGTGCAGAAGTTTTCCTGAGCAGGGAACCGGAACGCTCCAGACGACTTTAACCTGCGTTATGCTCAACACCTCTTCTCATCCCACATCCATCCTCATCGTAGAAGACGAGATTTTCGTCGCGCTCGATATTGAGCGGGTGCTTTCCGATTGTGGGTATGAGGTGGGGGGCATCGCCATGGACCGGGACGAGGCGTTGCGGCTGGCGGAGGGCTGCACGCTGGCGTTGGTCGATATCAATCTGCGCGATGGGCGCACGGGCCCCCAGATCGCCGCCGAGTTGTATGACAGCCATGCGATCCGGTCAGTGTTCGTGACGGCGAACCCCGCGCAGATCGGCACGCCGCCGATGGGCGCGCTGGGCTATGTCTGCAAGCCATTCGATGGCAATATGCTGCGTTCGGCTATCGAATGGGCGCTGGCCGATGGTCATAGCGCGCCGGACAATGATGCTGTCGTGCCGCTCCAACGGACCCTTTGACGCTTTGCATGGTTAGCCGGCGGGCGCTGGCTATCCTTGCCGGCTGAAGGCGGTGGCGGGAACTCGCACCGTCATCGCCAGTCCCCCCGCCAGCCATTGTTGTTCAAAGTCGCCGCCCAACTGGCGCCGCACGCTGAGATCGAGAAGCTGCGATCCAAAGCCGGGCATCGTGGGAGCGACCAGCGGCGGTCCACCCTTTTCGCGCCAGTGCATGAGGATTTGGCCCGTGGGTCCGGCGTCGCCGTCCTCTTCGATGACCAGCGTCACCCGGCCTTCGGGGGTCGAAAGAGCGCCATATTTGGCGGCATTGGTTCCCATTTCATGGAATAGCAGCGCCAATGGCGTTGCCGAGCGATCGTCGATCCGGACGTCCTTGCCGCTGATCGTCACCCGTTCGCCGGGCGACGCCTCATAGGGTGCGAAGATTTCTCCCAACAGGCCGTGCAGGCTGTCCTGACGCGCACGGTCGGGCATCGAATCGCGGCTGTGCGGCCGGACGAAATCATGGGCGCGTCCCAACGCCATGATGCGCGCGCGCAGCCCATCGGCTATCGGTTTGAAGAGCGGCTTGTCGCGGGCCGAGAGGCCGATCAGACCCGAAACGACCGCGAAGATATTCTTGATCCGGTGGCTGAGTTCCTGGCTGACGACCTCCCGTTCCTCCATCGCCACCTTGTGGTCATGGATATCCGTGCAGGTGCCGAACCAGCGGAGGACATGGCCGTTAGCATCGCGCATCGCGATGCCGCGCGTCAACGTCCAGCGATAGACGCCGTCCGCGCGGCGCAAGCGATATTCGAGATCATAAGGCTCCCCCGTCGCAACGCTGTGGCGCCACACGGCCAGGGTGCGGTCGAGATCGTCCGGATGGAGGCATTGCGCCCATTCGTCGCCGTTGCAGGCCCCTTCCGGCAAGCCGGTGAACTCATACCAGCGCGCATTGAAATAGTCGGTGAACCCGTCCGCCCGGGAGGACCACGCCATTTGCGGCATCGCGTCGGCGAGCATCCGGAAGCGCAGTTCGCTCTCGCTGAGCGCGTCCCGGGCATCGCGCGCCGCAAGGCGGCCCTTGCGCCGGGCCCGGCGTAGCGAAAGCCTGTCCATGACCGAAACCGCCATCAGCGTCAGCATGTCGCGCTGCGCCGCGCTCAATTCCTCCGGATGCGGCTGCGTATCGAGCACGCACAGCGCGCCGAGCGGGATGCCCTCCGTCGTGACCAGCGGCGCGCCGGCGTAGAAGCGGATGAACGGGTCCCCGGTCACGATGGCATAGTCGGCGAAGCGCGGGTCGAGGCGCGCGTCGGGCACGACCATAGGCTCCCCGTTGAGCATGGCGGTCGCGCAGAAGGACGTCGATCGCGGCGTCGCCGTCCAGTCGGTGCCCGCGCGACCGAGGAACCGCTGTTCATCCACATCGACCAGGCTGACCAGCGCGATAGGCATGGCGCACTGACGCGCCACGAAATCGCAGATCGCATCGAGATGGGCATCCTGCACCCCCTGACCCAGATCGAATTCCTGTATCGCTGCGGCCCATGACGCTGGATCGAGGAACGATGGGGAATCGGTCAGCTGTCCGTCATCCGTTCCTTCGCTATCTCTTGCGCGCAATGCACCCTCACTTGCTGTCTGGCCCGCTTTACCCCCGACCCGCTACGTAACGAAACGATTCGGCCTGTGAAAGGATGCGCCGCGAGGGCAGGGCGTCAGTGCGTACCGTGGGGATGGCGATTATAGCCGTGGGCCAGCGCGAGGATCGCGACGCCGAGCAGCGTATAGACCGTCTCCATCACGCTATGATGATGGCTGAGTGCACCCGCCATGACGCCCAGACCGAGCGAGCCGATCGCAACCGGCAGCAACCGGCCATGCCGCATCGCGCCCACGCCGAGGCCAAGCGCGCCGAACAGGATCGCAAGCGCAAGTCCGCCCTCATGGATGATCGGCGACTCGAGTACGCCGCCCAACGACGCCATCACGCCGATCAGCAGCGAGGTGGCGAGACAATGCACCCCGCATAGCGCGGAGAGGCCGACGGCAAGCCGGTCGATGCCATTCATCTCGGATACGAATGTCTTCACAAAAGGGCCTAAGCATAATCAAGTTGAAGGTACAACATATCATTGGCCGTGCGGAGCCTGATTACAAGGCCGATCGTTTGGAAGGCAGCATTGTTTCCTTGCATCAGGGCTCTACGCGGCGCATTTCGCGGTCATGGACATGTCCGCGCATCCCACTGCCGCCCGGCGGCAGGCGCGGCCGGCGGCCCTGGCGCGCTGGCTGATGCTGGTCGCCGGACTGATATTGGTGATGGTCATGGTCGGCGGGATTACCCGGCTGACCGAATCGGGCCTGTCGATCACGGAATGGAAGCCGGTCACGGGCGCGATCCCGCCGCTCAATGAAGCAGCCTGGGCGGCCGAGTTCGATCATTACCGCCACAGTTCGCAATATGTGCTGATGAACCGCGGCATGACGCTGGCGGCGTTCAAGCACATCTATTTCTGGGAATATTTCCACCGGCTGCTCGGGCGGCTGATCGGCCTCGTCTATGCGCTGCCGATGCTGTGGTTCTTCGCGCGGCGCGCCGTGCCGAAGGGCTATGCGGGCCGGCTGGTGCTGCTCCTGATTCTAGGGGGCGCGCAGGGAGCGGTGGGCTGGCTGATGGTGCGAAGCGGCCTGACCGATCGCGTCAATGTGGAGCCGGCGATGCTGGCCGCGCATCTGGGCATGGCGCTGTTGCTCATGGGATTCGTGCTGTGGACGGCGCGCGACATGGCGCTGCTGGCGCGCAACCCGGCGGCGGGGAAGGTCCGGCCCACGATTTGGGGCTGGGCCGCGATCCTGCTGCTGTCGGTGCAACTGCTGCTGGGCGCGATCACGGCGGGTCTGCGCGCCGGCTATGTCGCCAACACATGGCCGTTGATGAACGACCGTTTCGTGCCGGACGGCATCCTCTGGTGGGGCAGCGTCTGGCGGACGATCACGAGCGATCCCTATCTCGTCCATTTCCTGCATCGCTGGTGGGCGTGGGCGGCGGCCGCCGCCATCCTGCTGTTGGCGCGGCGGCTGCGCGGGGTGGAGGCGCGGGGGCTTTCGGCGGCGCTTTCCGCATTGGTGGGCACGCAGATCCTGCTCGGCATCGCCACGGTGGTGACGGGCGTGGCGCTGCCCATCGCGGTCGCGCATCAGGTGGCGGGGGCGATGCTCCTCGGCCTCGTGGTGGTCGGCGCGCACCGGCTGGGCGCGGAGCGGTGAGCGAGCTTGCGCTCGTCTACACCCTCTATGGCGATCATCATCATGCGGAAACGGCGGCGCGGGTCATGGTGGAAGGGGGACTGGCGGCCTGCGCCAATCTCCTCTCCCCGTCCGAATCCTGTTATCTGTGGAACGGCGTGCTGGAAAAGCAGCGGGAATATCCGGTGCTGTTCAAGACCAGCGCGGCAAAGCGTGACGCGCTGATCGCCGCCATCCGCGACGGTCACCCTTATGACCTGCCCGCCATCCTCGACTGGCCGGCGCGCGCCACGGTCGAATATGCCCGCTGGGTTGGCGAAATGACCGGAGGGGTATGAAAGGAGCGTCGGCGCGTCTGCCCGTCGCGCTGGCCCTGCTGGCCGCCATATCCGTGGACGGGGTTGCCGCCCGAGCCATCCCCTGCGCTCCGCCGCTCGACCAGCCGCTCACGCTCAACCTCACCCAGCATCTGTGGCGCGCCGATGGCAAACCGATACGCGCGACGGTCACGCGAACCTTGCGCTTCGGCCACGATCGGGATGGGTTCAGCGTGACGGCCTACATCGCCGCGATCGAAACCGACCAGGCCGACCCACGGGCGCGCCAGCGGCTGCTGCTGGGCTATGGCGCACCCGGCGACGTGCCCATCGTCGTTCGGCTGGATCCGGCGATGACCATCGTCGGAATCGAATCGCTCGACGCGCGCTGGACGGATTTTCGCCGGCGTCAGGCCGCGCTGGCCGTCGCTATGGCCGCAGAGGGGGCGGGGGAACGCGCCAGCGCGCTTGGCCCCATGCTCGACGCGATGGGGCCATCCGAGCGGGTCGGGCTGCTGTCCGCGTTCCTCGCGCCGGTGCTGCGCCATTGCGGAACAGCAGCGCCGGAGGGGGCGACGACCGTGCCCGACGGCATGATCCGCATCGAAATTCTGGCGGATTCCGGTCCGATGCGCGACGTCAGTCGCTATGGGGTGGACCCCGCGACCGGCCTGTTGCGCGTTCTGGATCGCAGCCTGATCAGCGCCGCCGCCCCGCTGCGCCCGCTGAGCGAACACTGGACTCTCGACCCCCAAAACTGACAGGTATTATAATACCCTTCAGCAAAGGCGCGGCTTTCTTGACTTTTCGCCGCTCTTCAGCGAAAGGCTCTGCAACGGCGGCGCCCTGGCGGGTGCCGCCTTGCTGTTTGCACGGGTTGGCCGCTGGCCCGCCCGGACATCATTGGAGTAGAAGCCATGAAGGCTCTCATGAAGACGACCAAGTCGGCGACCCCGGCGACGGTCGAGAAGAAGTGGCTGATCGTCGATGCGGAGGGCCTCGTCGTCGGCCGCATGGCGTCGATCATCGCCAACATCCTGCGCGGCAAGCACAAGCCGAGCTTCACCCCCCATGTCGATTGCGGTGACAATGTCATCATCATCAACGCGGACAAGGTGAAGTTCACCGGCAACAAGCTGACCGACAAGGTCTATTACAAGCACACCGGCTATGCCGGTGGCATCAAGGAAACCACGCCCCAGAAGATCCTGGCCGGCCGTTTCCCCGAGCGTATCCTCGAAAAGGCGATCGAGCGCATGATCCCCCGTGGTCCGCTGGGCCGCCAGCAGATGCGCAACCTGCGCATCTTCGCCGGCACCGAGCATCCGCATGAGGCGCAGAACCCCGAAGTGCTCGACCTCGCGTCGCGCAACCGCAAGAACAAGGTGGGTGCATAATGTCCGAGACAGATAACCGTCAGTCCCTTGCCGATCTGGGTGCCCTGACCGGCGCCGTGACGGCTGCCGCGCCCGCCCCCGCCGCCGTAGAGGCGAGCGAGTCCGCCGAGGCGCCCGCTTTCACCGTCATGCCCCTGTCGCCGACGATGCCGCTGCGCGAGCAGGAGATCGACGGTCTGGGCCGCGCCTATGCGACCGGTCGCCGCAAGGACGCCGTCGCCCGCGTGTGGGTGAAGCCCGGCACCGGCAAGATCGTCGTCAACGGCCGCGATCAGGAAATCTATTTCGCGCGTCCGACGCTGCGCCTCGTCATCAACCAGCCGTTCGGCGTTACCGATCGTGTTGGCCAGTATGACGTGATCGCGACCGTCAAGGGCGGTGGCCTTTCCGGTCAGGCCGGCGCGGTCAAGCATGGCATTGCCCAGGCGCTGACCAAATATGAGCCGCAGCTGCGCAGCGCGGTCAAGGCGGAGGGCTTCCTGACCCGCGACAGCCGCACCGTCGAGCGCAAGAAGTACGGCCGCGCCAAGGCACGCCGCAGCTTCCAGTTCTCGAAGCGCTAAGCTGGAAGCTGGGTTTAAACGATTGGAAAATAAGGAAAAAGGGGTCGGAAACGGCCCCTTTTTTTGTTCACACGTTCTTACACGTGGCCCGCAGGACAGTTTGCCACGGGTTAGGGTCAGGACCCATTGATGTGAGAGGCGCGATCTGATTCAGGCTCCGTGAGGAGACCGAAGATGGGCGACCTGTACTGGCCAACGGACGAGCAGATGGCGCGTCTGCGGCCGTATTTTCCCAAGAGCCACGGCGAGCCGCGTGTTGACGACAGGCGGGTGTTGAGCGGCATCGTTTTCGTGAATCGCAATGGACTGCGCTGGCGCGATGCGCCGAAGGACTATGGTCCGCACAAGACGCTATACAACCGTTGGAAGCGCTGGGGTGAGATGGGCGTGTTCGTCCGCATGATGGAGGGGCTGGCGGCCGCTGGCGCCGATCCGAAGACGGTCATGATCGACGCGACCTATTTGAAGGCGCACCGCACGGCATCAAGCCTGCGGGTTAAAAAGGGGATCTCGGGCGCCTGATCGGCCGCACCAAGGGCGGCATGAACACCAAGGCTCGCCTGAGCTTGTCGAAGGGCTTCACGCCGTCACCGATGCGAACGGCCGGCCGCTCAGCTTTTTCATGACCGCTGGCCAGGTCAGCGATTACACCGGTGCGGCCGCGCTGCTGGACGATCTGCCAAAGGCGCGATGGCTGTTGGGCGACCGGGGCTATGACGCCGATTGGTTCAGGGATGCTTTGCAGGCGAAAGGTATCGAACCCTGCATCCCCGGCAGAAAATCACGGCTCCAGCCCGTCAAATACGACAAAGGCCGGTACAGACGCCGTAGCCGGATCGAGATCATGTCCGGGCGTTTAAAGGACTGGCGCCGCGTCGCTACCCGCTAAGACCAGTGTCCAACGGTCTTCTTCTCCGCCATCGCGCTCGCCGCAACCGTCATCTTCTGGCTCTGATCAGTGAGTCCTGACCCTAGGGGCCTGCGCGCCAACTGCCTCGCGGAGACCGGCCTGCCCGCGCCCAAGGCGCCCCAATGGCACCACCAACTGGCCGAGGCAGCCGAATAAGCTGGCTCCCCCTTTGTCCACGGCTGGCTTCCCCTCGCTCCCGGCCGGCCGCAAACATCGCGATTTGATCGCGGGTCGGGGAAAGCCGCGGCGGCGGCGTCATGGCGGTGGATGAGCCATGGGCCAGGCGCGACTCACCGATGTTTTTTGCAACAGCCCGCGTTGCGCAGGATGATCAGAAAGCGGGCAGAGGCGTCGGGCAAAAGGCCTTGCGCAACCCATCTGCCCCCTCGATGACGCCGGCTTCCGTGAGATAGGCCGTCACGAGATGCGCCGGCGTGATGTCGAACGCCGGGTTGCGGGCCGGGGAACTGGTGATGCCGATGCGGACCGACCGTCCCTCCGCGTCCGGCCCCGTCACGAACCGCACCTCTTCGGGCGACCGCTCCTCGATCGGGACGCTCGCGCCGTCGGGCGTCGCGCTGTCGAAGGTGCTGGACGGCAGGGCGACATAGAAGGGGATATCGTGCGCGCGCGCGGCTAGCGCCTTCAGATAGGTGCCGATCTTGTTGCAGACATCGCCATTGGCGGTAACCCGGTCGGTGCCGACGATGACCATGTCGACCTGTCCCTGCTGCATCAGCAGGCCGCCGGCATTGTCCACGATCAGGCTGTGCGGGACGCCATGGGCCGCGAGTTCGAAGGCGGTCAGCGCGCCCTGGTTGCGCGGCCGCGTCTCATCCACCCAGACGTGCAGGGCGATGCCCTCGTCATGCGCCAGATAGAGCGGGGCGGTCGCCGTGCCCCAGTCCACCGTGGCGAGCCAGCCGGCGTTGCAATGGGTCAGGATATTGACCGGCGTTCCGCCCTTGCGCGCGGCGATGGCGCGAAGGAGGGGAAGCCCCGCTTCGCCGATCGCCCGGTTGACCGCGACATCCTCGTCGCACAGTCGGCCCGCCTCGGCATAGGCGGCGGCGGCGCGCGCACCGGACGGCAGCGGCGCGACGGCGTCGCGCAGCCGCTGCAATGCCCAGCGCAGATTGACGGCGGTCGGCCGGGCCGAGGCCAGACGCGCCACCGCCCGGTCCAGCGCATGGTCGCTCGCATCCTCCCGCAGCGCGAGCGCGAGACCATAGGCCGCGACCGCGCCGATCAGCGGCGCACCGCGCGTCGCCATGTCGGCGATGGCATCGAACGCCTGCTCGGCTGTCCGCAAAATAAGGCGTTCGAGGGCCCACGGCAGGCGCCGCTGATCGAAGATGCCCACGCTCCAGCCATCCGGCTCCAGCCAGATGGAACGGGTCATATCGCCGTCTACCTTCATGCCGCCACCGCCTCCAGTCGCACGACGGCGGACACCGCCTCCACATCGGGAAAGTCCGCCCTATTGACGAGCAGGGCGCGGCCGATCCGCAGCGCCCGCCGTTCGCAGTCCGCGCGCGCGCCTTCGTCGGCAATGCTCTCGAAATCCGCGACATGGGCAAGGCCAAGGATGCGACGGATGATCTCGCAGCCGGCAAAGCCGACCGCATCCCGCCAGATCGCGCCGAGCCGCTCCGCGATGGCGGCGGTCCTGAGTCCGGGGTCCAATTTTGCGAGCGCGTGGAGCGCACCATGTTCCGCGTCGGGCGCAAGCGCACGCCAATGGCCCGCGAAACGTCCGGCAAAGCCGGTCCACACCCCCTCGGCCTGATCGAGCAGCCAAGGGTCGGCGGCGTCGGCGGGGCGCTGGCCGGGCTGGGCGAGATAGGCCATCCACAGATTGGCGAGCAACATGCCGACATCGAAGCCGATCGGGCCGTAGAAGGCGAATTCGGGATCGATCACCTTCGTGTCGTCCGCCGTCACCATGACGGAGCCGGTGTGCAGGTCGCCATGGAGCAGCGCTTCCGGCCCCGCGAGGAAGCGCGCCTTCATCCCCTGCGCGGCGAGGCGCAGGGGAATGTCGGTGCGGAAGGCTTTGACGATGTCGGTCAGCGCCGGGCTATGATGGTTCATCGGCGCATCGAAGAAAGGCTCGTCGAAAACCAGATCCTCGGTGATGCGACACATGGCGGTGTTGCCGAGATAGGCCGCGATCCGCGCCTTCTTCTCCACAACCGGCACGGCGAGGTCGGAGGTGAAGAACAGAGTGTCGGCGAGGAACTGCGCCAGATGGGTCGCGAGCAGCGGGTAACGCTCTCCCTCGACCAGCGCGCCGCGCAGCGTGCGGTGGGGCGTGAGCAGGTCCATCACGGTCAGCGCCATCACATCGTCATGATGAAGGAGCGCGGGCACGCGGTCGGGCGCATGGACCGCCTCGTCCGCCAGCGCGAGCCGCTCATAATAAGCGCGCGACAGCGGCAGCGGCCAGCTTTCGCCGATCAGCCGGACATACGGGAGCGCCTGTTTCGCCGCGACCCCGCCCGCCGGGCCGGTGACGAGGAAGACGAGGTTCAGATTGCCGTCGCCGACTTCGCGCACGTCCCACGCCTCGGGCGATCCGCCGAGCCGCGCGGCGATGACGGGCACGGTCGCGAGGAAGGCGGCGACGCTGCGCTCGTTCAGCGGAGTGTAGCTCATGCCATGCTGTCCATTTGCACCAGCGCGTCGAAACTCGACACGGCGGGATGGGCGGTGGTCGCGGGATCACCGTCGCGGGCCAGCAGGGTCACGGCCAGCCCGGCCTCGCG
>Ga0068853_100003531_pt1 | contig 11960 bp, 10 predicted proteins | sample KBSCornC32_FD_65655 | JGI IMG/M metagenome (GOLD analysis project Ga0068853, IMG submission 65655) | Corn rhizosphere microbial communities from Kellogg Biological Station, Michigan, USA - KBS Corn C3-2 | ecosystem: Host-associated > Plants > Roots > Rhizosphere > Soil ... | reverse complement strand
ATAAATATTGTTTATGGCAAAGGATGGCCCTACTATCGGTAATGGTAAGATATGTTACATTGAAATGCCTGCCGTTGATATTAGCCAATCGGCATCATTCTATCAAACAGTTTTTGGTTGGAATATCAGGACACGTGGTGATGGAGCCACGGCTTTTGACGACACCGTTGGTGAAGTAAGTGGTGCATGGGTACTTAACCGTAAACCAATGACAGAAGTTGGTTTGCTATTCTACATCATGGTTGATAGCGTTGAGCAAACGATCGAAAAGATAAAGGCCAATGGCTGCACGATCGTTCAGCCAATAGGAGGCGATGCTCCTGAGATCACCGCAAGATTTAGTGATCCTGCTGGTAATATCATTGGTCTTTACCAGGAACCTAAGAGCAATTGAATGATGCATTTTGATGTTGCTGATTTCAGATGTCTGATGTAAGATGTCAGATGTCGGATATACGATGTAGGATTCGGCTTAGCATCTTACCATTCTTCCCAAAGAGCAGGAAATAGCTATCCGCCAGAAATCAGACATCTTACATCCGACATCATACACCCTACTCGATCCACCCAAATTCACCCCAAAAAATGTGATAAGTTTTATACTAAAATCTTTGAATTTCAGTTATTAAGGGTTTAGATTGCGCCGGATGCAACAGACCAGATATATCGGTATTTTTTTATTGATTCTTAGTTTTAGCCTCATCTCCAGCTTTTCGCATGCACAGCTCGGGCTTTCCTTTGATATCCCAAAGCCAAAACAATACGAAGAGCGGCAGCTTCGTTCGGAAAAATCGGAACAGAAAAAATTCACTCTTCCCCGCCGGTTTATTCAAAATACCACGACACATTATAACTATTTCTTTAATGCTAATAACAAGATGAATGAGATTATCGATCGTGCAAAGGCCGTGCATAGAGATGATTTCACGCAACTTCTTTCTTTCTACAATTACGATCTTAACGAAACGGCCAGGGATTCGGTGCAGCTGGATTCTTTGATTTATAAGGCTACCAGCGGGATCGTGCTTCATGATCTGCGAAGTGACTGGGCCGACAATATGTACCTTCTTTGGGGTGCTGCACATTATCTTCAAAAACAATTTGACTCGGCCTACCTTACTTTTCAGTTTATCAATTATGCTTTTGCTCCAAAGGAAAAGGATGGATACTACCAATACATCGGGAGTCGTATGGATGGCAATAGTGCTGTTTCTGTCTCAACAAAAGAAAAGAATACCGTTACTAAAAAAATATTTACCCGTCCGCCCAGCCGTAACGATGCATTTATCTGGCAGGTCAGAACATTTCTTGCTTGGGAACAATATCCGGAAGCAGCCAGCCTGATCGTAACATTAAAAAACGATCCCGTGTTTCCCGGACGGTTGCAGAATGATTTGGAGGAGGTGCAAGCGCTTTATTTCTATAAACAAAATCAGTGGGACAGTGCGGCCACGCATTTGACCAGGGCGCTGAGTAATGCTACAAGCAACCAGGAAAAAGCAAGATGGGAATTTTTATCTGCGCAGATGTATGAAATGAGCGGAAATAATGATTTGGCTGAAAACTATTATGAAAAAGCAATTGGCCATACTGTTGATCCTATCATGGCGGTGTATGCACGCCTGTATTCCATAAAAGTTCATAAATCCGATGGCGGTGATTATATCGAGAAGAACGTGCAGGAACTGGAAAAGATGGCCAAGCACGATAGGTTCTGGGAATACCGGGATATCATCTATTATATGGCGGCACAAATGGAACTGGAGAGACATGATATTGAAAGGGCAAAACAACTCTTGGAAAAAGCCGCAAAGTATGATCGCGGGAATAGTAGTCAACGTAATAGAGCTTATTTAAAACTGGCAGACCTTGCTTTCGCAAATAAAGACTACAGGCAGGCATATAATTTTTATGACAGCGTAAGATTAGATGACCCTGAATTAAGAGATGTCGATGCCATTAATGTTAAGAAAGAGATGCTCGGGAAGATGGCAACCCAGGTAGAAATAATGAAGCGACAGGATAGCCTTCAACGTATTGCTGCTTTACCGGAAGAAGAAAGAAAGCAATATGTGACAAAACTGTTGAAAGACCTGCGCAAGCAAGCTGGTTTGAAAGGGTCGGATAATGAACCTTTAACCTCCGGCTTTGGCCCAACTCAACTTGATATTTTCAGTATGACCCAATCATCAAAGGGTGAGTGGTATTTTTACAACACTGCACTGAGGGCGAAAGGTGTCCAGGATTTTAAAGCACGATGGGGCAACCGGCCTAACGTCGACAACTGGCGACGAATGCAAGGAGTGATGAGCCAGAAGAGTGTCGACCGGAGAGGTCTTGATAACAACGTTAATGCGAATAATCCATCAACAGCAGGTGCGCCACAGCCACAGGCATTGACATTTGAAAATTTGTACAATAATCTACCGTTAACACCGGAGCAACTAAAGCTCTCAAATGATTCTGTTCAAAATGCGATGTTTGTGCTCGGAAAAATTTTAGCCGAGGGAGTAGAGGACTGCGATGGTGTGATTACTATTTATGAAGAGTTGAGAAATAAGTTTCCTGAATTCAGTAAGATGGATGAGGTACTATTTCATCTCTATTATTGCTATGATAAAAATGGGGATCATTCAAAGGCGGCTCAGCTTAAGTCTGAGTTAAGTATCAAGTACCCCGGAAGTGCTCTTACAACCATTGTCACGACCGGTAAGGATCCAGTTCAAGAACAACAAACCGAAGCGACAAAAACCTACGAACAAATCTATGATCTGTTTATTGAAGGGAAATTTGACGATGCCGTTGCACAGAAGAAAATAGCTGACAGCATATACGGAGAAAATTACTGGTCGCCTCAGTTGCTATATATTGAATCAGTCTACTACATCAAACAGCAAAATGACTCAACGGCTATTTCAGAGCTGAAAAAGCTGGAGAGCAAATACCAGGGGACGCCGTTGGCAGAAAGAGCAACCACCATGATAGATGTGTTGGGAAGGAGAAAACAAATTGAAGAAGAGCTGACCAATCTAAAGATCGAGGAACCACAGCCTGAAGTAAAGAAACAGGTCATTATCGTTGATACGGTTGCTACAAGACCACAGGTGTTAAAAGCAGACACGGCTGCTGTTAAGAAGCCTGTCACCACTCTTCCAACAAAAACTGATTCGGTCGTAACAAAGAAAACGGCAAAACCTATCCTTGCCTTTTCATTTAATGCTGCCGCACCACATTATGTCATGATCATCCTAAACAAAGTGGATGTGGTATTTGGTAATGAGACCAAGAATGCATTTGCCCGTTATAACAGTGAAAAGTATTACAACAAGACTTTTGAACTGAGTACGGTTCCTCTTGATGCGGATAACAAAGTTGTATTGATCAAGCCCTTTGATAATGCCCAGGCCGCAATTGATTACATCAACCAGGCGAGGCCAAAGGCTGCCAGCGAAATTATCCCATGGCTTAAAGCAGGGAAGTACTCTTTCTCCATCATTACTGATCAGAACCTTGAAGTCCTTAAATCTAATCCTAATCTGACGGCTTATAAGTTGTTCCTGGACCAAAATTTGCCAGGGAAATTCTGATTTCAAGGGGGCTATAGCTTTGAGAAAAAATTAATAATTAAGATCTGCTCATTGCTGGTCGTTTTTTTAATTTCGATAATTGCCAATTGATGGCTTAATTGTTAAATGGTTAAATTGGTAACTGCTATGGGCAAAAGCCTAATGATACTCTGTATCATCAAAACAATCCGGCAATTTGACAATTGAGCAATAAAACAATTAAACAATCTTAACTCCAATATATGAAACGCTCCGTTCGAATTTTCTGGCGACTTGCTGTTGCACTTATGATTTGTGCAGTTCTTGTTGTGGTGCTCGCTGCTGTCGGTGTATTTGGACCGATGCCTTCTATGAGGGATCTTGAAAACCCCACGTTGCTTCAAACTTCTGAAGTGTATGCTGCGGATGGCACATTGATGGGAAAATACTATCGCGAGCACGGCAACCGCAGCAATGTGAACTACAGTGACATTTCAAAACATGTTATCAATGCGCTGATCGCGACTGAAGATGTGCGGTTCTATCATCATTCGGGCATCGATATGAAGGGCAGTATGAGGGCTTTGTTAACTCTTGGAAGGGGAGGAGGAGGCAGTACGATCACACAACAACTTGCCAAAGCCTTGCTTGAGCAAGGTAGCAAGAACAAGGCATGGCGTATGATCGAAAAGATCAAAGAATATATCATTGCTGTAAAACTTGAAAGGAATTTTACAAAAGAAGAAATACTTGCTCTTTATCTCAATGCAGTTCCTTTTCCCGACAATGTTTATGGAATAAGAAATGCGTCACGGACCTTTTTTGCGAAAGAGCCTGATCGTTTAAGCGTTCCTGAAGCTGCTTTGCTTGTTGGTATGTTGAAGGGGAATACAGTTTATAATCCAAGAAGAAACTATCTCTCTGCATTTAACAGGAGAAACGTGGTGATCGATCAAATGGTAAAAAATGATTTCCTTACCGCGCCAGAGGGTCAGAAATACAAGATGCTGCCCATTGATATGAGCCATTATAAAAAGATGGATGAGAATAATGGCTATGCTCCTTATTTCCGGGAGGTATTAAAAGGTGAGATCAGTGATGTTCTGAAAGATGTAAAGAAACCCGATGGCACAGCCTACAATATTTATGACGATGGATTGAAGATCTATACGACGATCAATGTAAAAATGCAGACCTATGCTGAAGAAGCCGTGGCACAATGGATGCCTAGTTTGCAAAAGGCATTGAATGCACAAGGCTTTATGAAAACGGTATGGAAAGGACATGAGAACTACCTGGAGAAATATATGAAAGAAAGTGACCGTTGGCAGAATATGACCGATGATGGATTCAGTGAAAAAGATATCCGTGAGAGCTTTAAGAAAAAAACACAGATGAAGATCTTTGCCTGGAACAGCACTCGTGAGAAAGACACTGTGATGACGCCGCTCGATTCCATTAAATATTGCAGGCAAATGATGCAATGCGCATTCATGATCACTGATCCTTCGACGGGTGAAGTAAGAGCATGGGTGGGCGGAATTGGTTTTAAATCATACAAACTTGACCACGCGGGCTTAAAAACAAAAAGACAGGTTGGTTCGTCAATTAAACCGTTGTTATATACCCAGGCAATCGAAGAACGCGGGTTCACACCAGAAACAGTGGTTGACAATGAAGCGCAGTTTTTCCCTGGTAGCGGTTGGGTCCCTGCTGGAAAAAAATGTAAAGGAATGCCACAGGTCACGATGGCCGGTGCACTCGCTTTTTCATTGAACTGTGCAAGCGCTTCTATTATGAAACAGGTCGGCCCGGAACAGTTTGCCGGGTTTTTACATCGATTAAACATTCCGACGAAAGTTGATGTGGTTCCATCATTAGCTCTTGGCTCGTGTAACCTCTCATTATACGAGATGATGTGGGGCTACTCCATTTTTGCTGGTCATGGATTTTCAACAAGGCCCTATTTTATTTCACGAATTGAAGACAGGAATGGGAATGTGATCAAACGTTTTGACAATGCTAATAATCGTAAAGAAGCGATCAGCGAAGCAACGGCATATAGAATGTGCCGCATGATGCAGGGCACAGTCGACATCGGGACAGCTAAGGGTTTGCGAAGCAGAATAGGCGTTGCTGAAATGGGCGGTAAGACAGGAACAACCAATGACAACACAGACGGATGGTTCATGGGGTATACACCACAACTGTTGGGTGGTGTTTGGATCGGTTGTGACGACCAGTTCATTCGTTTGGAAAATAATTTAGGTTACGGAGGTGAAGCAGCGAGACCGATCTGGGAATATTTCTTTAAAAAAGTTTTAGCGGATAAAAGCCTTGGCATTGACAAGGATGCAAAGTTTTCTATTCCTGCTGAAATGCAAAACGAGATCAACAGTGCCGATATTATGGAAATGATCGACACGTTGCCACCGGGTGCGCAAGGTGAAGATGAAGGCGTGGGACACCCTAATGATTTTATTGATATGCCGAATAAAGAATATATCCCTGCAGAATCCCAACCGGTAATAGATGAAAATAAAAAGGTAAAGAAGGATACAGCGACAGAAACTCCAAAGATCGGCGAGATGGATAAGAATGATAAACAGAAAAAGAAAAAAGGATTTTTCCAAAAGATTTTTGGGAAAAAAGACAAATAAATTTAGAAGCTCAGGAGATAAAGTCATTGAGTCATTAAAGTCATTGAGTCATTGAAGTCATTGAGTCATTGAAGTCATTGAGGTCGTCGAGTCATTGAGGTCATTGGGTGATTGAAGTCATTGAGTCATTAATGACCTTAAAATAATCGCTGTGATCTGCTAACTCAAGCAGTATTGGCCATTCACCATTCACCATTGACCATTCACCATTGACTAACTTCGTTTGATGCAAACAATAAAAATAAGGGTCGAAGGACAAGTGCAGGGAGTTTTTTTTCGTCAAAGCACACAGGAAAAGGCGATTCAGCTCGGCATAAAAGGAACTGTAAAGAATTGCGAGGATGATAGCGTCGAGATCGTTGCCACAGGAACAAAAGAACAATTGGACAAATTGGTCGCCTGGTGCCGGAAAGGTCCGCCAAAGGCAACTGTGACCAATGTAACCACACAACAATTATCTTTACAAACATTCTATAACTTTTCTATTATTCGATATTAAATACTACCACATGAAAAGAACATTTTGTTTACTGTCATTAACTCTTATTTTATCGGTTACCATGAATGCCCAGGCCGGAGATCCCAAATTAACAGAAGTATGGACACCCGTTCCAAAAATAGTCACACCGGGGGCAACCAATAGTGACGCGCCTTCAGATGCGATCATTCTATTTGACGGTAAAAGCCTGGATGAGTGGGTCTCTGTAAAAGATCCAAAGAGTCCTGCCGGTTGGAAAGTTGCAGATGGAGTCATGACCGTCGACAAATCAAAAGGAAATATTCAGACTAAGAGATCATTTACCGATTACCAGTTGCATATTGAATGGAAAATTCCGTCGAACATTACCGGATCCGACCAGGCAAGAGGTAATAGCGGTATATTCCTGGCCTCTACAGGTGCCGGCGATGAAGGATACGAGATCCAGGTACTCGATTGCTATAACAATACAACTTATGTTAACGGACAAACTGCGAGCATTTATAAACAATCGATCCCTTTAGCGAATGCATGCAAAAAACCCGGGGAATGGCAAACCTATGACATCATCTGGACGGCACCGCGTTTTAATGATGACGGCACATTGAAATCACCTGCAAGAGTTACGGCCTTGCATAATGGAGTGCTAGTCCAAAATAATTTTGAATTAAAAGGGGTAACCAAGTATATCGGAACACCGGAGTATAAAAAGCATGGAGCTTCCCCAATCAAACTGCAGGCACACGGCGATCCGAGCGAGCCTATCAGTTATCGCAATATTTGGATAAGAGAGCTGTAGAGTCAGCGAAGTCAGTAGGGTCATTTAAGTCATTAGGTCAATTTAATTCTCAAAGCTTGTTTACGATCCGCAAGGCAACTGCTGATGACATTCCGCTCATCCGTGAGTTGTGTTACAAGGTTTGGCCCCAAACTTACACGTCCATTTTATCGCAGGATAAAATTGATTACATGCTGGAATACATGTACAGCGCGGCTTCATTGAAGAAACAAATGGACGACGGCAGTCAGTTCATTCTAGTATATGAGGATGATGAGCCTGTTGGTTACGCAGCGTATCTTCACAAGGGCCACAATATTTACAAGCTCGATAAGATTTATGTGCTGCAATCACAGCAAGGAAAAGGCACGGGGAGATTCATCGTTAACTACGTCGTTGATGAGATAAAGAAAAAAGGAGCCATTGCCTTACAGCTCCAGGTACATCGTCAAAACAAAGCAAGAAAGTTTTACGAGAAACTGGGATTTGCAATTGTTGAAGAGAAAGATTTTGATATCGGTAACGGATTTTTCATGAATGACTATGTGATGGAGAAACAGTTGGCAGTTGGCAGTTAGCAATTGCTTATTGCTTGTTTGATTTAATCCACTCACCGGGACCGTTACTGTGTCATATGCATACATAATATAAAGATAGATCTAACTCTTTCCAGACGCTGGGAGGCAAGCCCGGCATTGTCTTGCTGCAAAAGTGGAAGAACAAAAAGCCTGGCTTCGCAATACATCGCCGCTCCTTCCCCGTCGTGGAAGGAGTCGGAGGATGGGACTTGGGCTTCTCTACACCATTACATGAGTTTGCTTTACCACGCCCATCACAAACGTGCTCTGTACATTGCCGATGTTTTCAATCTCACTCAAGCGGTTCACATGAAAATCATAGTAACTATCCATGTTTTCTTCAACAACCTTCAACATAAAATCAAACTCGCCAGAAATATTATAACATTCTACCACTTCATTCATTTCATTGATGGCCTTAATAAATTTCGCGCCGGCTGTTTTGTTATGCTGTTTCAATGAAACATAACAGATCACCATCAAACCTTTCCTGACTCTTGAATGATCTACCAATGTCGCATATTGTTTAATGACACCCGTTTCTTCCATCCATTTGATACGTTCATAAACCGGGGTTGTGCTCAAATGAACCTTATCAGAAATTTCTTTTACAGTTATCCTTGCATTCTGCTGGAGCAACCTTAATATAGCAAGGTCCTTCTGGTCCAGGTTTACTGGTGTAGGAGAATCCTCTTTTTTAATTGCTTTTGCCATAGCTTAATAGATAATTGTTCTATAAAAAACGTAATATTAGCAATTTTATTCTTAATTATTCAAGTTTGATAGCCGTTTTACCTATTATCTCTATCTTTGTGTCCGTTGTGATTCTTCGTGTACTTCGTGACCCAATTGCACCAATTTTAAAGTTTGTCAGGCCACAAAGAACACAAAGGGTTCACAAAGGACACAAAGAATTTTAAAATCTAAAACCATTAGAAATGTCAACAACAACATCACCAGCCATTGACTTCAAGCTACCTTATAAAGTAAAAGACCTTTCGCTTGCAGAGTGGGGGCGTAAAGAAATTCGCCTGGCTGAAGCAGAAATGCCAGGCCTGATGGCCATCCGTAAAGAATACGGCGCCAGCAAACCCTTGAAAAATGCACGCATTGCCGGTTGCTTACACATGACCATTCAAACCGCCGTGCTTATTGAAACTTTAATTGAACTCGGCGCAGAAGTTAAATGGAGCTCCTGCAACATCTTCTCAACTCAGGATCATGCCGCCGCCGCTATTGCTGCTGCCGGTATAGGTGTATTTGCCTGGAAAGGTGAAACACTCGAAGAAGCCGATTGGTGCATTGAACAAACTCTTTTCTTTGGTGGTGCTGATCGCCCTTTGAATATGATCCTCGATGATGGCGGTGATCTTACCAACATGGTGCTTGATAAATATCCTGAGCTCGTTCAGCATATCAGGGGCATTTCTGAAGAAACAACAACAGGTGTCCATCGTCTGTATGAAAGAATGACAAAAGGAACTTTGCCTTTGCCATGTATCAACGTGAATGATTCTGTTACAAAGAGCAAGTTTGATAATAAGTATGGTTGTAAGGAAAGTTTAGTAGATGCGATCCGTCGTGCAACTGATGTGATGATGGCAGGTAAAGTGGCTGTTGTCGGTGGTTATGGTGATGTGGGTAAGGGTTCTGCTGCTTCTTTGCGGGGTGCAGGTTGCCGTGTGATCGTTACTGAGATCGATCCTATCTGTGCCTTGCAAGCTGCTATGGACGGTTTCAAAGTAATGAAGATGGCTGATGCGGTGAAAGAGGCTGATATCGTTGTTACAGCGTCTGGTTGCCGCGACCTGATCACGGAAAAACATTTCCGCAGCATGAAGGACAAAGCTATCGTCTGCAACATTGGTCACTTTGATATTGAAATTGATGTGGCCTGGTTGAATAATAATTATGGCCATACAAAAGACACTATCAAACCGCAGGTTGATCTTTATAACATCGAAGGCAAAGAAGTTATTTTACTCGCTGAAGGTCGGTTGGTAAATCTGGGTTGTGCAACAGGACATCCTTCGTTTGTAATGAGCAATTCATTCACCAACCAGGTACTCGCACAGCTTGAACTCTGGAGCAATCATAAGAACTACGAGAACAAAGTATATGTGCTGCCCAAACATCTCGATGAGAAAGTAGCAAGACTACACCTCGCGAAGATTGGTGTTGAGTTGGAAGAGTTATCGCAGGATCAGGCCGAATATCTTGGCATTCCCCAGAAGGGTCCATTCAAACCGGAGCACTACCGCTATTAAATAGTCACTGTCACCCTGAGCTTGTCGAAGGGAGTGAAACGTGAAACGTCAAACGTGAAATATCAAAGCCTCCGATTTTATTGGAGGCTTTTTCTTGTCCAGTTGCGTCGCAAACTTGCCGTTCCCAAATTCTGATCAAACGCTTTTTAGTTATTTTGTTATATGGACTTAACAACGGAATTCAACATATTGGGGAAATGGTTCCTCCCTTACAAAGAACATCAATCTTGTTTTGGAGAACTTGGATATTCTTTTAGTGGTGGGCTTCAATTAAAAATTTTTGGAAGTTTGACCGGAACAGAGCACATTTTAAAATCGAAACACAACTTCGTCATTGATTGCATTTGGGGTAAAACAGAAGATGGAAAGTGTGTTACAGCTTTAAGCGCATTCGGGCAAGAGTTTGGATCAGATGGTTTGATTCAATCAAGGTACATCTTAGAATATGTTTGTTTAAGCTCAACTCATTTCCTAACAATCGAGACCGATCAGTTTGATTTAGTATCGCTTAATTTTAACTGTAGTGAATCTTTCTTCTCGAGCCTTTATAACCGTATTAAAAGGAAAGAAAGGGATGGAAATGGAAATATTCAAACGTTGCAGCACGAAGGCACACATCCCAAAGAAATTTATAGAGATGGTATATTCGATGCTTCATTATTTTTTGATTATACGTCAAGCTTTTCTCATACTAAATCAGCAGAATTTTCATTTTCGCAGACGGTTTATCTAAATTCTACTTTTAATTCTCCGCTACCCTTCGAGGAAGCTGTAACTTACTCCAAAAATATTCGAGCGCTATTTTCATTTTTTTCAGTTTCCAAAGTATTTATAAAAAAATTTTCTATAAGGGAACGAGAAAGCAAAGAAATTTTCGCAGTGCTATTTTTTCAAGAAAATAAAGCAAATATTGAAAAATTGGGCTTGGGCGATTTACTTCTTCAGTACAGAGAAATGGAAGGTGAGTTTGAACAATCTTTTAAATGGTGGGTCAGCAATAAAGAATACGTCACTTATGGCCTGAGTCTATATCAACAATTTGTTTACTCAATAGGGTTAACCTCAGTTCAGAAATTTTTAAATATTGTTTTCGCCTTAGAAACTCTCCATGCCACTTTTTTTGACGGCAAAAATTTTACTGACGATGAATATAGGACCTTTAAAAACCAAAAGAAATTGTTTCAGATGGATGAACTTTTTAGAGCTAGGTTTAATGAGTGCATCAGTAATTTTAATACAATGTCGTTTAAAAAAAGAATCCAGGAACTGTTCGAACTGAATAGACAACTGATGGGCGAATATATTGATAACATAGATGATTTCGCTAGTAAAGTAAGAGATCAGCGAAATTATTATGCACACAAACATTCTATTGAAGGGATGAATTTAATCCCGCTAGAGCACTTAGATTATTATGTCTTTATGTGCAAGTTGATATTTGACGTTACTTTATTGAAGCTTATTGGAATCAGTGAAAACAATGTAAAGACTGTCTTAAATCGAGATTTTATTTTTGGATATTACAAAGAGAAGAAGCCAACCTCAAATGTATCCTGAGTTTGCCAACATACTTCTATGTGTCGACCGCCTGCCTAAGACGAAGAACTTCTAATATGACAACTAACCACATCATCCAACACTTGGAATTAAAACC
>Ga0068853_100003530_pt1 | contig 11969 bp, 11 predicted proteins | sample KBSCornC32_FD_65655 | JGI IMG/M metagenome (GOLD analysis project Ga0068853, IMG submission 65655) | Corn rhizosphere microbial communities from Kellogg Biological Station, Michigan, USA - KBS Corn C3-2 | ecosystem: Host-associated > Plants > Roots > Rhizosphere > Soil ... | reverse complement strand
TGCCCGCATTCCGTATGGTTCGACAGCAGCGGCCATGATCCGGCCGCGCCGCTCTCGACGACCATTGTATGTCCTACGTTTTCGATCTCGATAGCCTCGATCGCCTCGCGGCCGGATTCCAGCCGCTTTCGCCGCGGCGGAACCGTATCCGCTCATGGCCAACGGCAGCCTCCCGCGTCCGGAAGCCGGTTCGTCGAGGGTTCCGCGGCCCGGTCGCGCTTGCGTGAGACCCTTCCGCGACCGCGTCGTCGAACCGGCAGCTCCGGAGCCGCATCGGTCGACCGGCCCCGGGGCAAGGCAGTGCAGGACGCGCGGCGTATCGCTCAGCGCGGGGCGAAGATCGCCGACGATTCGTGCCACATCATCCAGTACTCGGGGTTTTCGCGCAGGCGCGCGTCCAGATGGGCCGCATAGCGTTGCAGCATGGTCTCGACGCCCTCCGATTCGCCGAGCGGCTCGATGCGCAGGCAGCGCCGCCCCGTGCGCAGGTCGATCGCGCAACTGAAGATCGCCGTAGCGCACGCTACGTCGATGCGATCGAGCAAGCCCGACGGCAACCGCACTGCCCGCCCCAGCAGGCTCACCTCGCGCGTTGGCTGGTGCGCGGCCACCGGCAAGTCGAGCATGCCGACGATGCTGTCGCCGGCGCGCAGCGCGTCGCGGATGCGGTGGCGGCTGCCACCGGTGTAGAGCACGCCGAGGCCGCCGGTGCGTGCGAAGCTCCAGCCGCGGAAGCGCGCGTACCAGGCCGCGACGCGGCTCACGCCCATGTCGGCGATCTCCGGCTTGCGCGCGACGAAGTAGGCATGGAAGCCGGCATCGCGCAGACACCTCCAGACCCAATTCCCGGCGCCCCAGTGGTAGGTGAGGAACAGGCACGGCTGCTCGCGCTGCGGCCAGGTGCCTTCGATGTCGATGCGCGCGCGCCACCAGCGCCGGCCGCGCAGCAGGGTGAGGTAGCTGTCGCAGCGCTCGATCCAGCGGACGAGACGGTAATTGCGCTTCCAGACCTCGGCATCCGGGATCGGAACGATCGTGCGTGCGCCTGCATAGGCGGCATCGGCCTCCGGGCGGAACCACGGCAGCCGGTTCGCGAAGCAGCGAAGCAGTCGGAACGAAAACGACCAGGGCAGCAGCGCCAGCACGCCAGGCAGCACGAACAATCCGAGCACGTCGGCGCTGGCGCGGCGGAATCGTCCGTGCTGTTGCCGCACCGTTGCCATCGGGATCCTCAGGGCGTTCGCTCGCGCTCGAACATCTCGTAGCGTGCCGCATCCATGCCGAGGGATCGATAGGCCGCCTTTGCGCGCTCGTTGTCCAGATCCACGTACAGGCGGATGCCGGCCGATCCCGCTACCGCGGCCCGGCGCTCGACCTCGTCGTGCAGAGCGCGGAACGCGCCCGCGCGACGCGCCATCGCTGTCACGTATACGCTCTGCAACCACCACCACTCGCGATTGCGCCAGTCGCTCCACTCGTACGTGACGAGCAGGCAGCCAACCGCCGCGCCGGCGTGTTCGGCGATCAGGTAGAAGCCACGCGCGGGCTGCGCGAATACCGCCGCGACTCCGCGCGCGAGCACGTCGCGATCGAGCACTTTCCGCTCGGTTTCCCACGCCATCGCGGCATTCGCGTCGACGATGAACGCGATGTCCGCCGCGCTGGCGTCGCGCACGTGCACGAGCGTCATTGGGTATCGAGCCGGCTGGCGCGGGACTTCACGACACGCGACTTTGCCGCACGCCACCATGTGACGAAGGGCGCGAAATTGGCACGCGCGAGCCCGTTCAGATCCTCGCCATCCGACAACCCGGTCGTCGGGAATTCGCCGCTCTTCGGCGGGCAATAGGTGCCGAACAGGATGTCGAAGACCGGATAAGCCGCGGCGAAGTTCTTGTCCCTGTGCTGCGGCTCGAGCGAATGATGGATGCGATGCAGCTGCGGGCCGGCGAACACCGGCGTAAGCGGGCCCATGGGCAGGCGCACGTTCATGTGGATGAAGTAGCCCCATAGCAGGAACAGGGTCCACAACCAGCCGATCGTGACGGCCTTCTGCTGGAAGAGGATTCCGAGCGGCAGCCAGATCACGAGGCCGTGCAAGGGCACCTCGAGCCAATGATGGCGATTGGCGGTAGTCGCGTTGAGCGATTCATCCGAATGGTGCAGCTTGTGCTGCGCCCACAGCCACGGGATCGCATGCTGCGAACGATGCAGCCAGTAGTAGAAGAAATCGAACACGAAATAGAACGCGAGCACCTGCAACAGCTGGCCGAACAGGCCATCAGGGAACGCAATCGGGATGCCGAGCCGCAACGCCTGGATGATCGGCTTGGTGATCGGATCCAGCAGCGGCGACAGCAGATTGGCGAAAAAGAAGAAGAACCACGCGTAGGCGATGTTGAACGCCACGTGCCGCAGCGGTTGCGACCGTTGCGCAGGCAGCAACGACTCCAGCATGAGTGCGATGCAGACCACAACGCAGGCGTACTGGAATTGCTGCCACGCAGCTGCGGTCGTGTCGTAGAGGAACTGCATGCGGGCGAACATCTGGTCGAATCAGCGGCATTGTAGCAGCCGACCCGGCCGGGGCACGGCTCAGTCGCGGCGGCGGCGCGAACTGCCGAGCTTGCGCGTCATCGTATTGCGGCCGAGACCGAGCGCGCGTGCCGCATTCTGCCGGTGTCCGCCGTGCGCGGCGAGCGCGGCATCGAGCAGGACGCGCTCGAATATCGCGAGCGCCTCGCGGTGGAGATCGCCCGTGCCGGCCGTGAGCTGCTGCGCGGCCCATGCGCGAAGCGCCTCGTCCCAACCCGCGCTTGCACCCGGCGGCGGATCGGCGAGGATCGCCGGCGGCAGGTCGGCCACGCCGACCTCGCGTCCGGGGGCGAGCACGGCGAGACGCCGGCACAGGTTCTCGAGCTGGCGCACGTTGCCGGGCCAGGCATAGCCGCGCAACGCGCCGAGCGCGGCAGGCGTGAAATGCTTCGACTCGCCACCGGCCAGCGCGACCGCGCGCGCGAGCAGGTGCGCGGCCAGCAGGGGCACGTCGTCGGCACGCTGGCGCAGTGGCGGGACTTCCAGCCGCACGACATCAAGCCGGTGCAGCAGGTCGGCGCGAAATTCGCCACGCGCGACCTTCGCATCGAGATCCTGGTGGGTCGCGGCGATCACGCGCACGTCGGCGCGGATCAGCTCGCGCCCGCCGACGCGGTAGAACTCCCCCGCCGCGAGCACCCGCAGCAGGCGCGTCTGCAGGGCCAGCGGCATGTCGCCGATCTCGTCGAGGAACAGGGTTCCGCGCTCGGCCTGCTCGAAACGGCCGGCGTGACGGCGCGCCGCGCCGGTGAACGCCCCGGCCTCGTGGCCGAACAGTTCCGATTCGAGCAACTCGGTCGGGATCGCGGCCGTGTTCAGAGCGATGAACGCCTGCTGCGCGCGTGCGCTTTCGCGGTGCAACGCACGCGCGACGAGTTCCTTGCCGGTACCGGTCTCGCCGGTGATGAGCGCGCCGAGACCACTGGCGGCGACGCGGCCGATCGCGCGGAACAGCTCGCGCATGACCGGGCTGCGGCCGATCAGGTCGTGCTCGGCGTAGTCGGCGAGCGGCGCCGCCGGCACCGTCGGATGTTGTGCGAGCGCTCGCCGCGCCGACGCGACGGCCTGGTCGAGGTCGAACGGCTTGGGCAGGTAGTCGAACGCGCCGAGGCGGTAGGCCGAGGCGGTCGTCGCGACGTCGGTGAACGCGCTCATCACGACGACCGGCAGTCGCGGCACCTGCGCGAGCATGCGCTCCAGCAGGCGCAAGCCGCTCGCGCCGGGCATGCGGACGTCGGTGAACAGCAGTGCCGGCGCGGAATCGGCCAGCGCGGCCAGCGCTGCTTCGGCGTCGGCGAATTCGCGCGCGCCGAAACCGGCCTCGCGCAGCGCCGCGGCGAGCACGAGGCGGACTGCGCGATCGTCGTCGACGATCCAGGCGGTCGGCGCCGCGCTCATGCGCGCACCTCGTCGTCCACGACCGGCAGCAGCAGGCTGAACACGGTCGCACCGGGGCGGCTGACGTGGCCGAGCTCGCCGCCGTGCTCGCGCGCGATCTCGCGCGCGATCGCGAGGCCAAGACCGCTGCCGTCGGCGCGTCCGGACACCAGCGGCTCGAACAGCGTGTCGGCCAGTTCGGCCGGCACGCCGCGACCGTCGTCGGCGACGTCGATGCGCGCGGCGAGGCGCACGACCTGGTCGCCGATGCGCGCGGCATGCTCGGCGCGCGTACGCAGAACGAGTTCGCGGGCGCCGGCTTCGAGCGCGTTGCGCGCGAGGTTCAACAGCGCCTGCAGTACCCGGTCGGCGTCGATGCGCACCGCCGGCAGGCTCGGATCGTAGTCGCGCCGCACCTGCAGCGCCTGCGTGCCGGCCGACGCCAGTGCGGCCACGCGCTCGACGATCTCGTGCACGTTCACGCGCGCGAGGCGCGGCTTGGCGCCTGCGTGCAGCAGGCGCTCGGACAAGGCGCTGAGGCGGTCGACCTCGCCGATGACGAGGCCGGCGAGTTCGTGCAGTTCGGGCGCATCGAGGCGACGCTGCAGCAATTGCGCCGCGCCGCGCATGCCCGCGAGCGGGCCGCGCACTTCGTGTGCGAAGCCGCGCAGGGACTCGGACAGGCGCGCACCGGCGACGGGCTCGGTCGCCGGCGCCACTTCGAGCAGCAGGCTGTCCGCATCGAGCGGGGTCAAGGCGAGGTCGGCCACGCGATCGCCGATCGCGGTGCGCAGGCGCGTCTCGCGCAGCCAGACACGACGCTCGTCGGCGAGCGCGCGCGACGCGGCTTCGCACAACGACGGCGGCCGTGCGTCGAGCAGCGCGAGCGGCTCGCCACGCCAGGCACGCGCGCCGCTGCCGAGCCATTCGTGCAGGGCCGGATTCAATGCGCGCAGATCGAGGCCACGGTCGACCAGCGCCATCGGCGTCGCGCACTGTTCCGACAAGGCCCAAACCGCCGGCACGGCGCCTTCCATTGTCGGCGCGGGAATCGGTCGCATCGTCATTGCACCAGTTTAGTGCAGGAGAGTCCCGCACGTCCGCGGAGGCGCGCGCGAGCGCACCTGAACCGCAAGCACAATGAAATTTTCGTTATTCATCCGAGGGTTGGGTGATGCAGCCCAAGGTTGTCGCACGACCACACGGGTCGTCGCGCCACCCTGCGGTGTGCACGTCAAGTAAGGAGGTTCCCATGAACATGCGAAATTTCCGCATTCCGACCCTCGCGCTGGCTTCGCTGCTCAGCGTCGGTGCGTCCTCGCTGGTTCTGGCTGCAGCGCCGGCGCCGGCCCCGGTCAATGACACCGAGATGAAGTCCGACCAGCCGGTCACCGATACCTGGATCACGACCAAGGTGAAGTCGACGCTCGCGACCACCGACGGCGTCAAGAGCATGGACGTCGAGGTCAAGACCGTCGATGGCGTGGTCACCCTGACCGGCGTGCTCGACAACGGCATCGCCGTGAAGAAGGCGGTAGCCGTGGCGCAGAGCATCAAGGGCGTCAAGAACGTCGACTCGAGCGGCCTGAAGTCGCGCGGCTGACCGGCCACCGAACGCACGCACACAAGGAGAATCCGATGAACGAAGACAAGATCAAGGGACAGTGGAAGCAGCTCGCCGGCAAGCTCAAGGCGAAGTGGGGCAAGCTGACCGATGACGACCTGCAGGTCGCCGAAGGCAACAGTGAATACCTCGCCGGCAAGATCCAGGAACGCTACGGCGTCGCCAAGGATGAGGCGAAGCGGCAGATCGGCGAATTCGATCGCACGCTGTAACTCGCAGGCTGGATGGGGCGGCGCTTCGGCGCCGCCCCTTTTTTTCAGCTCGATGTCGCAAGCGCGCGGCGCAACGGCGCGAGCAGTTCGCCATAGCCGGGCGTGCGCGCGGTATCGCCGCGCAGCGGTTGGCGCACCTGCGCCGCGCTCGGCGTGCGCACGCCGCGTTCCGCGGCATGGAACGCGAGACTCGCCGGATTCCATTCGAGCGCACAGAAGTCGAGCAATGCACGCGTCTCGCGCTCGGGTTCGCGCAGCAGTTGCTCGTACGACTGCATGCGCAGATGACGCGGATGCAGTGCGCCCCAGAAGCGCATGAGGCGGTCATAACCATGCCAGTACGCGGCGAGATCGCCGAGATCGTAGCTGTAGTCGGCGAGTCCGGGCGCGAACAGCTGCTTGTAGCAGGACCAGCAGGTCTCGAGCGGATCGCGCCGGCAATCGATGATCTTCGCCGCCGGCAACATCGCGCGGATCGCGCCGACGAGCATCCAGTTGGACGGCAGCTTGTCGGTCGAGCGCGGACGGTGCGCGCGCCAGCGGCTCGTGCGATCGAGGTATTCGCGACCGAGGCGCTGCCAGTCCGCCGGCGTCGCATCCACGGCCCACCGCGGAAACCCGCTGCCACGCCGCTTCGCTTCCTCGCCGAGCACGGCCGGCAGATCGTGCAGTTCGCTCGCGCCCTCGACGTCCGGATGCGCGGCGAGGATCTGCTCGACCAGGGTCGTGCTCGAACGCGGCAGGCCGACGATGAACACGATCTCGTCGCCGAGCGCGTCCGGCGCACCCGCCGGCGGCACCCCGAACACGACCTGCTGCGCTTCGACCTGATGGCCGAACGTGGTCGCGTTCCAGTTCGAACCACGCTTGCGCTGCGCGTTCGCACGCGCGAACGCGGCGAATGCATCGGCATGCCGGCCCGCGTCCTCGAGCACCTTGCCGAGCGCGAAATCGAGCACGGCACGCGCATCGTCGGAGAGCCGCGGATCGCGCGCGGCCCGTTCGAGTGCTGCGCTCTCGTCCGCATCGAGGCGCACGGTCTTGAGATCGACCAGGCTGAACCAGGCTTGCCATGCACGCGGCCCACCGGCACGCGCGAGCCGGCGGTACTGCGCAGCGGCCTCGTCGATGCGGCCGAGCGCCTGCAGGTTGCGCCCGAGCAACAAGCGCGCGATGTCGCCCTGGCCTGGAGCGAGCGCGAGCACGCGCTCGCCCGCGGCAATGGCATCGCGATGCAGGCCGTGACGATCGGCTTCGATACCGAGCTGGAGCCATGCCTGCGCGTCGCGCGGCGCGCGCGCACACGCGTTGCGCAAGTTCACGAGTGCGTCGGCGGATGGAACGGTCGGTGGCATCGCGCGTGACGCGTCGGCACCCGTCGGGCGGGCAAGGTCGCCTAGAGTAGCCGCGGAGCAGGCGCGTCGCACGGGCCGACGGCCTTGCGCGCGGTGCCGGGCAACGCCGGACAAGTCGTCATCCCGGCTTTCGCCGGGATGACGAACATCGACTTGACCGGTGTTGCCTCAGATCGCGTAGTACATCTGGTACTCGAGCGGATGCGTCGCGGCACGGAAGCGCGTGACTTCCTGCATCTTCAGCTCGATGTACGCATCGATGAGATCGTCGCTGAACACGCCGCCGGCCTTTAGGAAGCCGCGATCCTTGTCGAGCGCGTCGAGCGCCATGTCGAGCGAATGGCACACCGTCGGGATGTTCTTCTCCTCTTCCGGCGGCAGGTCGTACAGGTCCTTGTCGGCCGGAGCACCCGGATCGATCTTGTTGAGGATGCCGTCGAGGCCGGCCATCATGAGCGCGGTGAACGTGAGGTAGCCGGACTGCATCGGGTCCGGGAAGCGCACCTCGATGCGGCGCGCCTTCGGGCTGTGCACGAACGGAATGCGGCAGCTCGCCGAACGGTTGCGCGCGGAGTACGCGAGCATCACGGGCGCCTCGAAATGCGGCACCAGGCGCTTGTAGCTGTTGGTGGTCGCGTTCGCGAACGCGTTGATTGCGCGCGCATGCTTGAAGATGCCGCCGATGTAGTACAGCGCGGTCTGCGACAGGCCGCCGTAGAGGTCACCGGCGAACAGGTTCTGGCCGCCCTTCGACAGCGACTGGTGCACGTGCATGCCGGAACCGTTGTCGCCGACGATGGGTTTCGGCATGAAGGTCACGGTCTTGCCGTTCTGGTGCGCGACGTTCTTGATGACGTACTTCATCGCCATCAGTTCGTCGGCCTTGCGCACGAGCGTGTTGAAGCGCGTGCCGATCTCGCACTGGCCGGCGGTCGCGACTTCGTGGTGGTGTACTTCCACGGTCATGCCGACCTGCTCGAGCACCTTGCACATTTCGCTGCGCAGGTCCTGGAACGAATCGCCCGGCGGCACCGGGAAGTAGCCGCCCTTCACGCCCGGGCGATATCCCGAGTTGCCGCCTTCGACCTTCGCACTCGACGACCACGCGCCCTCGTCGGACTCGATCTCGAAGAACGTCTTCTGCATGTCGTTCTGCCAGCGCACGCCGTCGAAGATGAAGAACTCCGGCTCGGGACCGAAGAACGCGGTGTCGGCGAGGCCGGTCGACTTCAGGAACGCCTCGGCGCGCTTGGCGACCGAACGCGGATCGCGCGAATAGGCCTGCATCGTGCTCGGCTCGAGCACGTCGCATTGCAGGACCAGGGTCTTGTGCGCCATGAACGGGTCGATGAAGACCGCGTCGGCGTCCGGCAGCAGGACCATGTCCGACTCGTTGATGCCCTTCCAGCCGGCGATCGACGAGCCATCGAACATCTTGCCGTCCTCGAACAGCGATTCATCGACCGCATGCGCCGGGAACGTCACGTGGTGCTGCTTGCCGAGCATGTCGGCGAAGCGCAGGTCGACGAACTCGACCTCGTGGTCCTTGATCATCTTGAGCACGTTCTGGGCGGGCATGGCAGGAGCCTCGAAAAGTGGGGAGTCGGCCTTGTAGAGCAATGCTCGTGCCAGCCCTCATTTCCGCGTTCTTGTGGGGAAGTGCCCGATAGCGGGAAGGAATTTGCACCATATTAGTGCTTAATCGACGCCCGATTCCCCGCTATGGAGCAATGCAGGCAGAGACGTACAATCGACGCCGTCAGCCCCAGTCGCCGCCACCCATGACCGACCTCGTCAGCACGATCCTGCTCGGCCTCATCGAAGGCATCACCGAGTTCCTGCCGGTTTCCAGCACCGGCCACCTGCTCATTGCCGAACACTGGCTCGGCGCACGCAGCGACGTGTTCAACGTGGTGATCCAGGCCGGCGCGATCCTCGCGGTCGCGCTGATCTACCGCGAGCGCCTGTGGCAGCTCGCGAGCGGACTCGGCCGCGCGGACAACCGGACCTACGCTGCGAAGCTCGCCGTCGCGTTCCTGATCACCGCCACGCTCGGCTTCGCCGCGACCAAACTCGGTTTCAAGCTGCCGGAAACGATCACCCCGGTCGCATGGGCGCTGGTCCTCGGCGGCTTCTGGATGCTCGGCGCCGAATGGTTCGCCGCGCGCCGGCCCGAGCACAGCGAGATCACCTGGACGGTCGCGATCCTGGTCGGCCTCGCCCAGGTCGTCGCCGGCGTGTTTCCGGGCACCTCGCGCTCGGCCGCGACGATCTTCGTCGCCCTGCTCGCCGGCACCGGCAATCGCGCCGCCGCGACCGAATTCGCGTTCCTCGTCGGCATCCCGACCATGTTCGCCGCGAGCGGCTACGAGTTGCTGAAAGCGCTCAAGGGCGGCGGACTGCACGAGGACTGGAGTGCACTCGCACTCGCGTTCGCGGTGTCCGCGCTGACCGCATTCGTCGTGGTGCGCTGGCTGCTCGGCTACATCCGCACGCACCGCTTCACGCCGTTCGCGATCTACCGCATCGTGCTCGGCGTCCTGTTGCTCGCATTCGCGAGCTGAGGCGGCGCTTCAACGCGTCGTGGCGGGCCTGGATCGATTCCGACATCGCGCCACGATGCGGCAACGTCACGTGATGGCGCTGCCGGTTTCTGGCGAAGCCGGCAGCGCTTGCGTTCTCGCTACCGGCCGATCGAGTCGTCGAGCGTGGCGCTCGCGCGTTCGAAGCAGTCCGGCGCCTCCAGGCACCGCTGTTCGAGATCGCGCTGGATCTGCCCGGTGCCGGGACCGAAACGCATCGCACCGAACTCGCGCGCGTCCTCGCCTGTGGACGCGAGCGCGGCGGTCGCAGTGATCATCTTCATCTGGTGCACGTCGACCCAGATTCCCCCGTCTTTGCCGGTCGCCTCGTTCGCCCAGAACACGCCGGTGATCGGAATGTTCGCCGTGGTCGGGAACGGATCGTCGAAGCTATTGCTCACGCAGCGGAACAGGCGCGTCGCGTCGATGCGGTAGTTGATCTCCTGGCCCACGTTGGACAGGCGCGGGATGCTGTAGCCGCAATGGGAGACGACATCCTCGACGTCGATGTAGACGATGTCGGCGCCGGGATTGTAGACGCTCTCTTGCACATTCCAGTTCCAGTGCCCGTGTCCGAGCGTGGTCGCGTCGCTGTTCTTGAAATGATCGTGCGCAAGCATGAGCGCGATCATGCGCGGCTTGGTGCCCCATTTCGTGACGATCCACAGATAGGAGGCGATGCTCGAATCCTGGGTGGGATAGCGGCGTACGGGAGGCGTGAAACCCCACAAGCGCTCGCCGAACGAAATCACCGAGAGCGCCGAGCTGGCGTTCGGATTGAGCACACCGATGGTCGGGTTGGTGCCCCGCCCGGCGAACGCGCCGAGCGAGAGGAACGGCGTCGCGCCCGGCGCGGGGTTGTTGAATCCGGAAGAAATGTTGAGCACGAGATGTGCACGCCACAACGTGTCGCCCGGAAAGTTGTCGCTGCCGTACAGCGTGCTGAAACCCATGATGCCGGCGCCTGGATTGGCCCGCGGCAGCGATGCGTCGGGCGGCCCCGGATTGAGCGTGCTCTGGGCGTCTTCGTTGTTGAGGCCCAGCACCCAGTACAGGCAGTTCGCACCGGCGACGTCGCACGAAGCCGGCCAGTTCTGGCGCCAATAGTTCGACTGGCTGTAGACGTTCGGGCCGGTCGCGCACGGCGACACGAACGGCGGACTGCCACTGGGCGGGTACAGGCATGCGGTGCGCGTGAGCGGATTCGCGGCCGTGCCCTCGTTGGACTGGTTGTAGTCCGTTCGCACGCGCGGGAGCCCGGAACTGAAACCCTGATCCGGAAAACCGGTGGCGGACGCGACCGACGCTGCGGTCGCGAGCACGAGTGATGCAAGGGAGGCGAGACCCTTCATGTCGAAATTCCTTTCGTGGGCGGGTTTTCTGCGATCAGGGATGCTTGTAGGCCGGCACGCTGGCCAGCGTGCCGGAGTCGAGCAGCGCGCCGGTGGCCGCGTCGAAGTTCCAGTAGCGGCCGTAGGCGGTGATGCTTTCGAGGTACTGCGACACACCCGGCAACTGCACGTAGGTACGCGTGTCGAACGTACACACCGGATGGGTATTGCAGATCGGCTGGTAACGCGTGACGCCGCTCAGCAATCCGGAGCCGATATATGCGCCATTCGACTGGTTGAAGTCGAAGTAGCGCCCGTATGCGGTGATCGTCTCGACCGAGCCGGAACGGATCGCGCGGGTGTCGAACACGCAGGTATTGGGCGCCGCGTACGGGCTGCAGATATAGGTGTTGTAACGCGTCACGCTGCGCAGGGCGCTGCTGCTCTGCAATGCGCCCGCGGACGTGTAGTTGTAGATCTTGTTGAACGCCGTGATGCTTTCCTGGGGTCCGCTGGGGCCATCGATGAACAGGCGCGTATCGAAGGTGCAGACCGGATGCGTATCGCAGATCGACTGGTAGCGCGGATTGGCCGGAGAATTGAGCGTTGCACTCTCCTTGAACGGACCGCTCACCGCCTTGAGCCAGTAGCGCCCGTACGCGGTGATGCTCTCCATGAAAACGCCGCCGATCGTCACGAAGGTGCGCGTATCAAACTGGCACTCGGGAGTCAGTAGCGACGACTTCCAGATCTCCGCCATGCGCTCGTAGCCCGCGTTGTTCGGATGTAGGCCCCCACCGCTGCCGGTGTTCATCTCGGAAGCTTTCAGCACGCCCATGTCGGGCAGGTTGCGCCCTGTGCACGGGAAGTCGAAGTTGGATTGCGTGGCGACG
>Ga0068853_100003527_pt1 | contig 11970 bp, 12 predicted proteins | sample KBSCornC32_FD_65655 | JGI IMG/M metagenome (GOLD analysis project Ga0068853, IMG submission 65655) | Corn rhizosphere microbial communities from Kellogg Biological Station, Michigan, USA - KBS Corn C3-2 | ecosystem: Host-associated > Plants > Roots > Rhizosphere > Soil ... | reverse complement strand
AACCTTCCCAAAAACAGCAGGCTCAGCAAAAAAGCCATCGCATATATTATTACTTTGATTAGACTCATAAATTTCTTTATTCTAAAAACGAGAGCCTTTGGTGAACACGAGCAAACATTTATTTTAGTTCATTTTAGCGTAATGTCAAAAGTTTTTCAGTCATTTCTCACCGCAACGCTTGCTGTTTTGTTGATTTTACAAATTTTTAACAAAGCGTCCGCTCAGGATATAGCGGTCGAAGTAAAGATCGATGCCGAAGCTCCCGTGACGGCAACAGTTAAAGGGCGTTTTTTACCGTCCGGCTTGCACTACAAAAATCTGTCGTTTTTGCGCGAATATGCAGGGATCGAGGGCCTTGGCGAGCGAATTTCGGGATTGGAGCTGGGTAATGCTTCGGATAACAAGGTCCCTTTTAAAATGCTGATTCCCGGCGAATATCTGGCTGAGGATGATTTTGATAACTGGCAGTATAAGTTTGACCTAACCGAGCGAAAACGGCCTGCGAGTGCCGCACACGTGTCATGGGTGGATGGAAATCTGGGAATATTGATGCTCGATGACTTGCTGCCCCAAAACACGGCGCCGGAAAAATCGCGAACCGCGAACCTGACTCTGAATTTACCAACGGGCTGGAAAATATGGACGATTGAAAAAAATCTCGGGCAAAATGTCTTCCAGATCGCTAATATCGAAAAATCGGTTTTTGTTATCGGCAAGGATCTCCGGGAAGTTCAGGCGGGGCCAAATCTTGAGCTGGTTCTTGCGGGACAATGGCAATTTTCGGACACGGAAGCAGCGAATGTTGCGAACGAGATATTTTCTAATTATGTAAAGCTTTTCGGCTCGGCGCCCGTGCGGCAAGCACAGATCGCCATAATGAAATTTCCGCAAAAGGCGGTTCAGCCGGAAATGTGGGAAGCAGATACACGGGGACAAAGCGTCACTTTGATCTCCTCCGATATGCCCTTCAAGACGCAATCTTTGCAGCGGCTGCACGAGCAGCTTCGGCATGAGATCTTCCATCTTTGGCTGCCGAACGGTGTGAATCTGAGCGGAAATTACGATTGGTTTTACGAGGGATTTGCTCTGTATGCGGCACTTAAGGGCGGCGTCGCGGTCAACCGCATCAGGTTTGAAGATTTTCTGGACACACTTTCGCGTGCGTATAACATCGATAATATTTCCGGTTCCAAAACTTCTTTGATCGACGCGTCGAAATCGCGCTGGAACGGAGCAAATACGCAAATTTACGCTCGCGGAATGTTGGTCGCTTTCTTGTGCGACCTTTCGTTGCTTGAACGCTCAAAAGGCAAAACGGATGTTAGCGATGTGCTCCGGCGTATTTACGCTGAGCATGGATTCGAAAAACCGCGCGAGGATGGAAATACCGCCATCTTAAAAATTTTACTGAGCTATCCGGAACTCGTAGACATCGTTCAAAAGAATATTCAAGGCTCGAAAAAGATCGATTGGCAGGAGCATCTGTCAGCGGCCGGCATCGAGTCAAAAGAAGAAAATTACACGACATTCCTAAGCGTGACGGCCAAGCCAAACGGCCGCCAAAAGGAAATATTAAATAAACTGGGTTATAATAACTGGCGGAAATTGACCCAAAATTAACGATGAGATCAAAAGTTTTTTTACTTGTAGCCATATTTGGACTGGGGAGTTTTGCCGGCGGATGCGGCTGGTTGGACAGCGTTTCGACGATCGTTGGTATGTCAGACACGGCGACCGTGATCGCCAAAACCGCGCAGATCAGGACTTCGTACGCCGTTGTCGCCGCCGACCTGTTGGAGGTAAAACGGGGCGACCGTCTCGACATTTTGGATCAGACCGAATTTGAAAAAGTGGCATGGTATCGCGTCCGCGCGCACGACGACGCGAAAACCGAAGGCTGGATCGAAGCGCAAAACGTCATTACAAACGACGTTCTTGAGAAATCGAAAAAGCTTGCCGACCAGTACAAGGACCAGCCGCCGCAAGCCTCGGGTCAGCTTCGCGCGGCCTCGAATCTCAGGCTTGCACCGGATATGAGCCCGGAAAACATTTTGTTTAAACTCGCAAACGGGTCGACGTTCGAGATCATGGACTGGAAATTCGTGCCAAAACAGGATGTTTCGGACGTTGACGATGCGTCCAACGGCGAGCAAAAGCAGTCCAAAAAGTCGAAGAACGAGGACATCGAGGCCGCGAAAGAAGGCGATGATGGCGACAAACTCGACGATAAATACGATATGTGGTACGAGGTGAGGCTCGATCCTTCGGTTTCGCCCGCGCCGGCCGGTTGGGTTTTTGGCCGCCAGGTCGATCTCAAAGTGCCCGGCGAGATCTCATTTTTCCAGCAGAATAACAGAAAATTTGTGACATGGCAGCGGCTGGACACCGACTCGAGCGACAAGGTTGACACAAACGCCAAGAAGACGCCGGGAAGCTGGGTGATACTTTCGAGGACAAACGCCGTCAAGGCGATCGACGGCATAGAGCCGGATTTCGACGGCATTCTCGTACTCGCATTCGATCAGTACGATCAAAGCTATTATACTGCATGGCGGACGACCGGAGACGTTTGGGGGCTTCTGCCGTTAAAGGTCGAGGGACAGGGCGACAACAAAGCATTTACGGTGCAGCTTCGCGGGCCGGACGGCAAAATGGTTGATAAACGGTTTGTCGTTTTCCGCGACAAGAATCGCCTGAAGATCACGCCGCCTGAAGACATCGCTCAGTTTCAGACAAAGGACAAATAATGGAAACGGACAATGCCGAAAATCCATTTCCCCAGACGATCGATCTTGAGATAACGGACGTTCTCGACCTGCATTCGTTTAGCCCGAAGGAAACAAAGGCGGTCGTCCGCGCGTATCTCGACGAAGCGAACAAAAAAGGTTTTCGAATTGTAAGGATCATTCACGGCAAGGGAATCGGCGTTCAGCGCGAGATAGTTCGCAGCGTGCTGGCGGACAGCAAGGTTGTTAAATCCTTCAAAAACGCTCCTGAATTTTCTGGAAGTTGGGGATCAACGATAGTCGAATTGGTAAGCTAAAGTTATTGTTCCTCGATCAGGTCTGCCCAGGCTTCGTCGTCCTTTTCCTGTTGATCATAAAAACTTTGTATGATCTCTTCTTGTGCGGCGAGTCGGCGTTCCGCGTCTTCGAGCCGCTGCGTCAAATGTGACGAGTGCTGTTCGAGTTCGTGCAAGCGTTTCTTTCTCTCGTCATCGATCCGCTCAAGGTAAAAAAGGTAGAAAAACTGCAGACCGGCAACGCCAAGCAAAGCCAAACACAGACAAATCAGGACATATAACATCATGTCGATTGCGGAATGCGGATTTGCGGAATGCGGATTGGCTCCTGGCAGGCAGCCTTAGAAACCTTTAAGGCGATTAAAACGCGCTTAGAGCCAATTCTCAACCGCAGATCCGAAATTACGACTAAAATCGATTATACTCTTGACCTCGGCGAATGGAAAAGTAAAAATCAGAGCATCAAATAAATTGAGGGAGGAACAATGCTTGAAGACATCGTAAATTCGATTCCTGAAGCGCCGGTTTTAGGCCGTCGTGAATTTTTTGTAACTTCGATCTTCGCCGCGGGCACATTTGCGGCTGCCGTCCAGCCAATACAGGCGCAGACGAAAATCACAACCGATAGCAAAGGCCTGATCGCGGGCGAGGTGAAAATACCTGTTTCGGACGGCGAGATACCGGCGTATCGCGCAATGCCGGACAAGAAAGGAAAGAAATTCCCCGTCGTCCTGGTCGTGCATGAGATATTCGGCGTTCATGAATGGATACAGGATGTTTCGCGACGGTTTGCAAAACTCGGTTACATGGCGATCGCTCCCGCATTGTACGCACGTCAAGGCGACGTCAAGGACCTTAAAGACCCGCGCGACATTAACCGCGACATTTTTTCCAAGATTCCCGACACGCAATCGATGTCGGATCTGGACGCCACGGTCGCTTGGGCGGCAAAGAACGGCGGCAATACAAAAAAACTTTCGATCACCGGTTTCTGCTGGGGCGGACGCATCGTTTGGCTCTACGCCGCTCACAATCCGAATGTCGACGCAGGCGCAGCGTGGTACGGACGGCTCGCCCCGACTAAAAATTCGCCGGTCAACGAGGCCCAGCCGACGACCCCGGTCGATTATGCTAAGGACCTTAAGGTTCCGGTGATAGGATTTTATGGCGGCCTTGATACCGGGATCACGCAGGATACAGTAGATCGAATGCGCGAAGAGTTGAAAAGGGGAAAGTCGGGATCGGAAATCATCGTTTATCCGAAGGCGGGACACGGATTTCTTGCCGACTACCGGCCTTCATATAACAAAGAGGCGTCCGAGGACGCGTGGAAGCGGCTGCAGGATTGGTTCAAAAAACACGGTGCCGCTTAGGAATTTGAAAATCACGGCAAATTAGATGTTTTAAGGATTGTTACGATCAGCTGAATATTTTGGGGATCCTTTTCGGATAGGCTCGGCAGCAATCCGGAACAAGGGGGAGAGTAAAATGATGACTGAAGGTCTGAAACTTGTTTACACGCTGCTCTGCGATGACGTACGCATCGAGATGGGCAACAAGATCTCGCTGATGGGCATTTTCCAAAACATAATGGTCGAAAAATTGCCGGTCTCGCTGATAAAATTTGCCGTGATAAACCACTGGCGGGGTGAGGGGAATTACGAGACCGAGGTCCGTATTTTGTCGCCCGATAAGCACAATTTGCTTGTCACCTCGCAGCCGACTGCGATCGAACTTGCACCGGGCGGATTTACAGACAACGTCAGTTTTTTTGTAAATGTTGTTTTCCCGACCGCGGGCACCTACTGGGTACAGACACTTGCCGACACAAGCGTTCTCGAGGAGTTTCCGCTAATCGTTACCGATAATGATCACGCATCAAGCGTGCATAACGCCGAGGAAGTTTCGGAACGGATCAATTAAGTGAGAAGTGAATAGTGAAAAGTAAACTCCCTTCGTAAGTGTAGCTTCCAAAAAAGCACTGGTTTCAAGATTGAAGCCGGTGCTTTTCACTATTCACTATTCACTTGCCATTTCCCTTCCCTACTGCCATTTTTCCGTTCTGGAAACGTCCAGCGTTATTGCAAGCCTGTATATCATCGCGCTGTTAACATCTATATCCTTTGAGCTGGTAACTCCCTTGAACGACGCTTTAACACGCAGCTTGGCCGCGCCTTCAGGTCGTTTGTAAACGAACTCGCCGCTGATATTTGTAAGATCCGAGCCGAGTTTTTTTGTGCTTCCGTCGGCATTGACCTCTTCGATCTCGACTTTCGCTCCGGGCAGGCTGACGCCTTCTTTATAAAAAACGCTGCCGCGGACGATGACGAAAAGTCCCTGGTCCGGCGTAAGGATCAGATTCTTATCTCCCAGACTATGGATCTTGTTCTTTTTAACTTCAACGTCGTACAAAACGCCGGCGGCGTATTTCGGCGCGTCGAAAACGATGTTATAGGTACCGGCTTCCAACCCTTCGAGTACAAAATTGCCCTTGTTGTCGGCGGTAACGCTTTTTACGTCTTTGCCGCTCTTGCGGGCGGTTATCGAGGCGTTCGCGATACCGTTGCCGGCCGCGGTGCGGACCTTTCCCTTTACGCCGCCCGTGCTTTGGGCGTGAATGGCAGGCATCAGGCAAAAGGCCGCCAATAAAAACACGAACGCGGCCGCCGAATTTCGCAATAAATATTTAGCTTTTAACATTAAACCGAGTTTCCGGCATTTCGTTTCCCAAATCCCGGGCTACATCATTGATGATGTCCGTAAGCGTCCGGGTTGGCTGGTAACCGATCATTTGCCTCGCTTTTTCAAGGCTCGGGACGCGGCGGCGCATGTCCTCAAAGCCTTCGCCGTACGCCTCGGCATAAGGCACATATTTGATCTCACTCGTGCTGCCCGTCAGTTCGATCGCCCTATCGGCGAGGTTTTTAATGGTGCATTCTTCGCTATTGCCGAGATTTATCACCTGGCCGAAACATTCGGGCGTTTCGAGCAACTTGACCAAGCCTTCGACCACGTCGGCCACGTGCCCAAAACAGCGCGATTGCGTTCCGTCGCCAAAAACCTCGAGCGGTTCGTTTTTGATCGCGGCGCGGACAAAACGCGGCACTACCATGCCGTATTGTCCTGTTTGACGCGGACCGACCGTGTTGAACAGTCGCACGACGACGACGGGCAGGCGCGTTTCTTTCCAGTGAGCAAGCGCCAGAAACTCGTCCAATGTTTTCGCACAGGCATACGCCCAGCGGTGTTTGTCGGTTGCGCCGGTCAGCAGATCGTCGTCTTCCTTAAATGGAACCGACGCTCCTTTGCCGTAAACTTCGGATGTGCTCGGGATCAAAACCCGTTTGCGGTAACGCGAGCACAGGCCTAGCACGACGTCGGTACCGCGAAAAATAGTTTCAATTGTCTTGACAGGATGATCCATGATGAGCTTTACGCCGACGGCGCTTGCCATGTGAAAGACCCGGTCGGTCTCACGGATCAGCTCTTCCATCAAGGTGGAGTTCAGAACCGTGTCGATAATAAGGCGAAACCGCTTATGCCCTTCAAGATGAGCAACGTTCGAATATCGCCCGGTCGAAAGATCGTCAATGACCGTGATATCGTGACCGTCGTTTATTAGCCTGTCTGCAAGGTGGCTGCCCACAAATCCGGCTCCGCCGGTGATAAGTATTTTCATAATAAGGTTTGTCAGTACCACCTGCAGTAGCGGGTGGGGTTCTTTAAATTTTACGCGGCTGACTCTTTTGGTTTTATGATCCTTTCGGCAAAATAAGCAACGGTTTTTTTCAACCCTTCGGCTAAGGGAACCGTCGGCTGCCAGCCCAATAGTTTCTTCGCGCGCTCGATGTTCGGCTGGCGCTGTTTCGGATCGTCCTGCGGCAGCGGCAGGTAACTGATCTTAATTTCGCGGCCGGTCGCTTTGCCGACCTCGTCGGTCAGTTCCTTCATCGTAAACTCGCCCGGATTTCCGACATTTACCGGCAGATGAATATCGTCACTTTCAGTATTCATCAACCGGATAAGTCCGTCCACCAGGTCGCTGACATAACAGAACGAACGTGTCTGCGAACCGTCACCGTAGATCGTGAGTTCGTGCCCCCGCAGCGCCTGAACGATAAAATTTGATACGACGCGGCCGTCGTTTTCGAGCATTCGCTCGCCGTAAGTATTAAAAATGCGAACGATCCGAGTATCGACATGGCCCTGACGGTGATAATCCATCATCAGCGTTTCGGCGACACGTTTTCCTTCGTCGTAACAGCTTCTGAGGCCGATGCAGTTGACGTTTCCCCAATAATCTTCGGTTTGCGGATGCACGATCGGGTCGCCGTAAACTTCGGAAGTTGATGCCTGCAGGATCCGCGCCTTTACTCGCTTTGCGAGCCCGAGCATATTGATCGTGCCCATCACGTTCGTCTTGACCGTTTTGATCGGGTTGTATTGGTAGTGAACCGGCGAGGCGGGACAAGCAAGATTGTAGATCTGATCCACCTCGAGCAGTATCGGTTCCGTCACATCATGCCGCACAAGCTCGAATTTGTGGTTGTCGAGAAGCCCGAAAATATTTTCCTTTCGCCCCGTAAAAAAATTATCAAGGCAGATAACTTCGTTGCCTTCGCTCAACAGTCGTTCGCACAGATGCGATCCGATAAATCCGGCACCCCCGGTAACGAGTATTCTCATAATTTTTTGCCATGGAGAACACAAAGATATTTTTCAAACAGGATGAGCAGGATAGTCAGGATTTTGGCCGATTACCTATCGCGACATTAGAAGATTGTTCTTGATATCTTGTATATCCTGTCCATCCTGTTAAATTCTCCCTCTGTGGTTAAATCTTTTTTATTTTAAATGTTTTTCAAAGAAACCCAAAATCCTTTCGTATTCGTCCGTCCAGCTTGTCGGCCGTTCGAAGCCGTGATTTTCCGATGGATAGAACATCACTTCGAAATACTGGGTCTTTCCGAGCCGTATCAGTTTCTCGACAAGCTGCATCGAATCCTGCACGGGAACGTTGCTGTCAACCTCGCCATGAAGTATCAGCAGCGGACGCTGAAGTTTATCAGCATAAGTGATCGGCGAGCTGCGTTCATAAGCCTTCGGGTTTTTGTCGGGGAACCCAAGCCGCTGTGCCGTGTATCCGGGCGATGAGGCGTAATAGTTTTTCCAATCGGCAACCGGTCTCAGCGCTGCGGCTGCCGCTATTTTGTCCGGGGCCCGCATCGCAAGCATTTCGGCCATAAATCCGCCGTAGCTGCCGCCGTAAACGCCGACTTTTGCGGGATTCACACTATAATTTGCGACCATATAATCGATAGCGTCGATATGATCGTCCATGTCCTTGCCGCCGAGAAAATCGTAAACATCCGTCCGCCATTCGCGTCCGTAGCCTGCGGAACCGCGATAGTCGATGTCCAGCACAACATAGCCTTTCTGCGTCAAAAGTTCGTTGAACATAAACTCGCGGTAATAGTTGTTCCAACCGTTGATGACGTTTTGCAGATAACCCGCACCGTGAACGAAAACGACCATCGGGTATTTTTGTTTTTTGCTAAAGTTTGCGGGCAGGTAGATCTTTGCAGGGATGTTTTTGCCGTCGCGGGATTTTATGCTGATGAATTTCGGCTCGATCCAATTGAACCCTCGATACTTCGGCATGGCTGTCGATTTAAAGCCTATGACGTATGCGTCGGGAATTCCGGCAAGTACCGCGAAAGTGTCGGATATAGTTTTTGTCAACCGTGTTGAATACCAAATAGATTCTACCGTCTGCATCCCAATATCGCTCAGGAAACCGTATAGTTCAGTGGGCTGGTTCCACTTAGAAAACGAATACAATAGATAGTCATTCCCTTTAGCTAACTGAGGCGACTCTTTCATGCCAACCTCGTCATGGTAATGCCTGGCGTAAGGGTAGACTGTGCCATCAGTACGGAGAATATAGAATTCGCGAGTAGCAGTGTTTTGCGCAGTCGAAAGGAAAATGATTGAGCCGTCCGAACGCCACCTTGCCCACTCGACTTGCCAGTTTCCTTTTGTAAGCTGCGTTATTTTTACATTTGGCGAATATCCCGCGTCCGTTGGATTTCCGCCGCTGATCTCACCTGTCGCGTTCGGCTGCACCGCATTTGTTTCGAGCTTTGCAAGATAAATGTGGTTAAACCCGTCCTTTTCCGAGCAAAAGAAAAGCTCGCTTGGGTCTCTCGGGTTTGGCTCAACGATCGCCGAAAGCGGCGCCTGCCATTTGTCGTCGGTTTCTTCGGTTACCAGGATAATTTGTTCGTCCTTACTGCCGACGTTGTGAACATAAAAAAGCTGACGGCGCTTGGTGTCTTTGTCGTTTCGGTCGATCACCAGGCTGCGGTTGTCGGCGGCCCATTCGATGCGCCGAAAATTGCTGACGCCTTCCGGTTTTGGCAATTTGATCTCAAACGGTGTATCGCGGCTGCCGTCCGTTGGCACAACCAAAATTTTTTGCTCTGACCATCCGCGTCGCACCGTCGGTGCCTGAACAAATTCGTCAAGATAATTCGGCACGACCAAAGCTTTTTGCTTCGAACTGTCCGAAACGACGTATGCCACAAGGGAGCCATCTTTGGTCGCCGTCGCGCCGTTGATAGCAATAAATTTTTGCGCGTCCGCCTCTTTGGAAAGCTGCGTTAATGTGGCAGCGGCTGTGTTGAGCACAAAAATATTGCCGCTTTGCTGAAACATTATGCGGTCGTTGTCGATAAAACGCGCCGCGATCTCGGGTGATTGGGTTTTTGTGTAACGTTTTGGTTTTATAGGTACTGCTGCGTCGTTGTAATCGATTCTCGCAACATTAATTCGATTTTCGACCCCCAGAAGTTCATAGAGTATATGTTGAAATGTATCATTCGATCGTAGTTGCGGATAATTTTCAGTCAGGCTGGCCAGTCTATCGATCAAAGAACCAAACTCCTTGTTGTTTGAGATAATGACCTGTTGTTGCCTTACGGTCTTAGTATTATTGGGGCCTTGACCAGGCTCATTTATTGAGTTTAACAAGCGGGATCGACTGTCAGCAGCCTGTCCATATAATTCATTCTCCAGAATTCCGGCCTTTCGAAGAACCTCCACGAGATTGGGCACGAGATCGGCCCGACGGACGATGCTTGCTTCGTATGGTACCCATTTCCGTTGGCTTGCCGATTCATCCTCAGGACTGGATTTGGGTTCTAAATTCAGAACATAAATATCGCCGTTTTGAGTGAACAAGACCTTTTTAGAATCGGGTGACCATTCGAGGCCCCCGATCTGATTTTCACGGTCCTTTACAAAATCATCTTTTACCGTCAGGCCATAGGTCAATTTGTTTTCCGGCGTCGGGCTTGCGCTCGGCTTCGGCAGGTCGTTCGGACCGAGCAGCCGTACCGGTTTGCTTGCGCCGCTCGTGTCCGCCAGATAGATATCAAGGGGCATTTTGCCCTCGGCATTCCAGAGATAGACGGCCTTCGACCCGTCCGGCGAAAGCTTTTCACCCTCGACGCGCATTCCAGCGATGGACGGCTCGGCCATGATGTCGTGAACCGTTAAGGTTTGGGCAGAGGTGAAATGGAAAAGTAAAAATAACTCGATCAGTACAAAAAATGTCTTCATTTTCATTTAGGCCTACGAGATAAATCCCAGGCAGGGTAATGGTCGTAATTAATTCCTTGTGCTCTGGCTTCATTTAACAACCGTTCAAGTTTCTTAAGTCGTTCGGCAGGAGTTAATTTTAGATTCGCAATCAACTCCTCCATGTCAACTCCGAACTCTTTAGCCTCAAAAGCTTTACTTCCGGGCGGTGGGTTTCGTAAATGTTCTTCCCAGTTTTTTCTCATAAGTCACCTCTTCTTCAAAGCAAGTGCAACCGACACGGTTGCACCCCAGTCACGGCAATTCCAGCAATTTCTCACGTCTCTGCACCTTTTGTGCATCGGTCATGCCCTTGTCGTAGAGCACATTTTCCCATGTGCCGTACATCGCATTCGGCAGCAAGATGTATTTTTTGCCGAACAGGTCTTTTGCCTTATCGACATCGGCAAAACGGTCGGCAACCGATCTGTTTTCGAAGGCGACTGAATGATCGTCCAGATTGTCGCCCATTGAAAACACGATGCGGTATTTCGCTAATATCTGCTGCCGGCGCGGTTCCTTGCTCGAATCTCCGTTTCGAAGCAATACATTTTCGGCCGAGACGTTGGCAAATCCGGCACTTTTCAGATTGTCGATCGTTGCCTGTTTTTGGACCTCGTCTCGGTTCGAAACAAAGAAAATTCGGACATTACGCGAGTTTGCGTAATTCAGAAAGTCGACCGCACCTGGTATCGGTTTTGCCTTTCGCATTTCGCCCCACGCGTACCAGTCCGTCGTGTTGAACGGGCGGCGGTTTTTGACCAGAAACGCATTCGCAGGCGAATTGTCGAGAACGGTCTCGTCGATATCGACCATCACTGCACGCGGTTTTTTGCGTTCGGGTTTTGGCAGCTTTTTAAGATTTTTCTTTTCGAAATCGGCATCGAGCTGCCACCGTGCGATATTGTATGCCTGATACGCCAAAGCGCGATACTCGGCCGCTTTTTGCATATACAGGATCGCTCCGACCTGGTATTCGTTATCGGCCGTTGCAACTGCAGGCTGCGTCGCCTGCTGAGCCGTCGTCGAAACGGTGACAAAATAGGTCGAAACCACGGAACTTACAATTAGCCCAAAGCTTAGGAGATATTTTTTAGATTTCATATATAAAAGGCTTGGAAAGAGAATTCGAAATTGATTATAAATGATTTATGCAGAAAACGCCGAAGGAAAACGAGGGTTCCGACAAGGAAAAAGAGGAAACGCAGGATTCGTGGGAAGATGACCAAAAGCGCCGCGGCTATTACTACGACGACGCCCACGGTTACGAACGTTACGAAGACGATGATGAAGACAGGGAAGACGAT
>Ga0068853_100003524_pt1 | contig 11973 bp, 16 predicted proteins | sample KBSCornC32_FD_65655 | JGI IMG/M metagenome (GOLD analysis project Ga0068853, IMG submission 65655) | Corn rhizosphere microbial communities from Kellogg Biological Station, Michigan, USA - KBS Corn C3-2 | ecosystem: Host-associated > Plants > Roots > Rhizosphere > Soil ... | reverse complement strand
TGCCATAACTACCATATTTGGCAGTGCGCGCATCAGTGCCAGGTCTTCGAGCATCTGGTGCGTGGCACCATCAGGTCCAACTGATACACCGGCGTGCGATCCAACCAACTTAACAGGTTGGTCATTCAAACAAATAGTAGTCCGGATCTGCTCCCAACAACGCCCTGGCATAAAGGCCGCATAACTGCTCACAAAGGGAATCTTTCCCATCGCAGCCAGCCCAGCACCAACCGTCACAAGGTTCTGCTCACCAATCCCAATTTCAATAAATCGATCCGGAAACTCCGCCGCAAAGGCATCCATCTTCACCGAACCAGTCAAATCAGCACATGCCGCCACCACATTTACATCATCTTTCCCAGCCTGCACTAACCCACGACCAAATCCAGCTCGAATCGGCTCCCCCTTGAGCTCTCCGCTCACATCCAACAAATACATTTCACTCATTGCCTTGCCCCCAGTATGACGACTACGATAATAGCGATGATGCTAAAAATAATTTGAGCAACCATAAGCCCTTTACCCAGTCGAATATTCCTCTTGGAGCATGCACGCGCAGCCAGGAGCCATAAACCGCTCAAAGCCGCCGCTGGTGGTGAATAAACGATAGGGCCCAGCAATGCCCATGTTTGATCATCGGGTGCTATAACATTGGTTGATTGTAAGTAAATTGTGATGATAAAAGGCAAAATAAGTACGCCGACCATGAGCAGCAAGCCCCAACCGTATAACTTATTCATGTTCGCTCCGGATTTTGCCGCCGAGAGTGCGGAGTTCGTGAAGGGCTTTCATGGCTTGTTCGTGGTTGGGCGGCATGCCATGCCAGTGGAAGTCGTTTTCCATGAAGTCTACGCCTTTGCCGGGGATGGTGTGGGCGACTATCATGACCGGTTTTTCGTGAATAGCGCGGCCCATGGCACAAGCATCGATGACGGCTTCGATGTCGTTGCCGTCGATTTCCAGCACGTGCCAGCCAAAGGCTTCCCATTTGTCTTTGAAGTTCTCGAGCGGCATAACGTTTTCGGTGAAGCCATCAATCTGGATATTGTTGCGGTCAGTGATGGCTATGACATTGTCCAGCTTGTATTTGCTGGCGAGCATGGCGGCTTCCCAGACATTGCCTTCGTCTTGTTCGCCATCACCCATCATGACGTACACGGTGCGATGTAGCTGTTGATTCATGCGCAGCGCCAAGGCGACACCACAGGCTTGGCTGAGCCCAGAACCTAGTGGACCGCTGGTGCTCTCAAGACCAGGTAGGCGAGTTCGCTCAGGGTGACCTTGCAAACGACTACCAAGCTTGCGCAGCGTAAGCAACTCTTTCTTATCAAAATAGCCAGCTTCGGCCATAGCGGCATAGCGGACTGGTACGCAGTGCCCGTTGCTGAGAAGCAGGATGTCGCGTTCTTCCCAATTGGGCTTCTTAGGATCGTGCTTTAGGACATCAAAATAAAGTGCTGTAAAGATATCAGCCATTCCCAACGGACCAGCACTGTGGCCGCTGCCAGCATGCTCCAACATTCGGATAATATCCTCCCGGATATCATTAGCTTTCATCTCCAATTGCTGGAGGGTCAGTGTCTGTGCCATTCTGCTTGTGATTATAGCAGAGTGTTTCATACAACAGTAACACCTTAGGCTTAAATCACCGTTTCGTTTAACAGATAGGAGTGTTGACATATTTACATTTGTATTTTGTTCGTTGTGTTCTATAGTGCCCCGGCTACCTAACGAAAGGAGTCACTATGATCAACCGTGTAGCACTAGAAGGCATCGACGGCTCAGGTAAAACTACCGTCGCCCAAGAATTAGCAGAAAGATTGGAAGCAGAAGGCCTGCGGGTAGCGATAGTCTCGCCCTATCGACTCGCTAATAAGGCGCTAGGCAAAGATATTTACGAACTTTGGGGCACGCCAGAAGGCGACTCTCAAGCGATCACGACGCTCCGATCGGTCATTGAAACAGCTGAGCAGCAAGCAAAAAGTAATGATACGGACGTGATAATTTACGACCGTCACTGGCTTACTGCCTTCACGGAGATTGGTAATTCGCCAGACCTCGTGGAAACTTGGGGTGATCTATATGTACCAGCAGCTTTGTTACGAGTCGCACCTGCAGTGGCACAGCGTCGCATCGGTAATGACGAACGCTCTGCATGGTCCAATCTCGACGCCCAACATCGTTATGCCACCATGTTCGGAATCATGGCACGGCGTTTCACGCAGCATATGATCGGCATATACCGTAGCGATGATGACGTAAGCGTGGAAGCGCTCGCCCGTAACATCCACTGGGATATGAACATAAGGAGATGAGTATGGAAATCGACGAACTTACGCCGGAAATGTTTAACGGTTTGCCTTTGGTTACGGAAGGTGAAAGCAAGGAGGTACGATATATAGGTGAAGGCCTGGTGGCTATTCGCTTCAAACCCACCATTTATAGCTACACCCATAACCGTAGCGGTATAATCGCAAGAAGTGAAACCCTCCGGCTCCGTGCAGTAAAAGCACTACTTCCTGTGCTTCGGGAGGCTGGCATAGAGCACACATACCAGGCTGTAAGTAACGATTGGGTAATTTCGCAGCTCGTGTTGCAGCCAGAGCTTGCTGACGAAGTCGCTCCGTTCAGACCTACCGATCTTACCCCGGCCCAACTGGAAGCACTGCCGAGAGCTACACCAATTGAAGTCGTCGCCAAAGCAGTGCACAGCGGAACACCTAAACATCGCTATTATCGGTTCGGTGACTATCCTCTCCGCAAAACGGCTACGCATATCAATCCCGAGGCACCATACCCCGAGGACGTAATCCGCTTTGATTGGCGTAATCCGCTTCAAGATGCTAGCGGAAATCGGTTAGCTGACGAAGTTATGCCGGAAAGTATGGCTGATTGGTTCATCGATGTCACCGAAGCGAAGCGAACTGCATTAGTTGCCTTTGGTGCATTGCGGCGACATTTATCGGGCAAAGGCCTTGACCTATGGGATATCTGTTTCTTTATTGCCGAGGACGGCAAAACAATGTTCGGGGAGGTCAGCCCTGACTGCCTGCGCGTGCGAGCTACCGACGGCACTTCTCTAGACAAAGACGTCTGGCGTGCTGGAGGCTCATCCGAGACAGTACTTGCCAAATGGGGAGCTTTTGTAAAACGATTGGAAACCGATTAGTATGAAGAGTATGCACCTCATCTATTTTGTCACCGGGAACGAAGATAAGTTCCGCGAGGCCAAGGCTTTGCTACCAGGCCTGGAACGGATAGATTATGATCTACCCGAAGAACAAACTCTCGACCCGCACGTGGTAATTACCAAGAAATTAGAAGTTGCCAGGTTAAAACATCCAGAAGGTGCGCTCATCGTAGAAGATACATCCCTATACTTAAGTGGTCTCAATGGTTTCCCAGGACCTCTCGTCAAGTGGATGCTTCATGCTGTCGGTAATCAAGGCATTTTCGACCTGGCAAGCGCCATCAAGAATCGTGAAGCAACAGCGAAGACTGTCGTTGGCTACGATGCCGGCGATGGCTCACCCGTTCAGTTCTTTGAAGGTAGCATTGATGGTCAGATTGTGGCACCTAGCGGCAACGAGGGATTTGGATGGGACGAAATCTTCCAGCCGAACGGCCTCAGCGAATCATTCGCTGCAATGGGTGACGACTTCAAACCTGAATTCAGCATGCGAACCGCCGCATTCCGTAAGCTTCAGGAGCACTTGGCTACGACTTAAGGGCGATTTCGAGTTTGCGGTATTGGCGGAGAGGGTTTTCGGAGTTCATTATAAAGCCCCCTACGTTCAGGACATCTACGCCGCCTTCAGCGAGTCTTGCGGCATTCTGATCATTGACGCCACCGTCCCAACCGATTTCGATGGTTGGTTTAGCGGCTTTGATTTTCTGTACCTTACTGAGCAGATCGAAGTCCGCCTCGCTGCCGCCCTGATATCCCAAATTGCCCGAGAATACCAGTACGTGGTCGATGTTATCGAGCGCGTTCAAAATGGATTCGGCCGGAGTACGTTGCAAAAGCGCCACCCCCACCTCAATACCTTCGCGATGCAGCACATGCGAGAACCAATCGAAGTTACCCTCTGATTCAGCATGAATAATTACTAGCCGTGGCCGGAGCGCTAGAATAATATCGGCATGCTCCGACGGAAACTTGTACATCATGTGCAAATCAATCGTCCGGTTGCCGCGCCACCAGATACGGTCAAGCGAAATCAATCGGTTAATGGTAAAATCGCCATCGGCCACATCAACATGGATCCGTTGCGCAAAAGGCTCAATCCGCCCCATCTGACGATTATATTCCTCGGGCGTATCAGCAGTAATGGTCGGACAGATAGTCGGTTGCACGATAATTATCCTAATCGATCAAGTTCTTGTAGGCGACGCTTAAAGCGTGGAGCACCAGCAAATGGCGTGTTAAGCCAAGCCGAAATGATCGGCTCGGCTTGCTTGGCGGTCAGCATGCGTCCGGAAAGGCAAAGTACGTTGCTGTCATCATCATTCCGCGCCAGACGAGCTTCGTGCATGTCGTGACAAAGTACAGCGCGAATACCCTTGAAGCGGTTGGCGGCAATGCACATGCCCTGCCCGCTGCCACAAATGAGAACACCTTTTGGATCATGCTCATCACCGGACAACATAGCATTTACTACCCGGCCTGCAAATTGCGGAAAGTCATCTTCCGGCTGTAATTTTGAGTCGCCTTCGTCTACCACCTCATGACCAGAGCGTCGCAAAAAATCTGCAAGCTTGTTTTTAAGCTCAAATCCAGCGTGATCAGCTCCGATATATATCTTCATGGTTTCTTTAAGCCTTGTGCAATAATCGGCCGGTGTCAGCGACAACTTCAACGAGACGGTTGCTGTAACCCCATTCGTTGTCATACCAGACCATGACTTTTACGAGGTTACCGGCGACAACTTTGGTGAGCAGAAGGTCAACGATGCCGGAGTGGCTGTTGCCGATGTAGTCAGAGCTGACCAGCGGCTCTTCAGATACGGCTAGAATGCCTTGGTAAAACGGCTCTTTGGCAGCCTTTTTGAAGGTGTCATTCAGTTCTTCGACGGTCACACTTCGTTTTAGTACAGCAGTTACGTCACTGAGTGAAACAACGGGGGTTGGAACGCGGATGCTGAGGCCATCAAACTTGTCTTTGAGTTGTGGCAGTGTCAGGGTAACAGCGATAGCTGCACCAGTGGTAGTGGGCACAATATTCTCGGCAGCATTGCGGCCTTCGCGAAGGTCTTTGGCAGGCGCATCTTGTAACACCTGGCTTTGGGTGTAACTATGAACGGTCGTGAGCATGGATTTTTCAACCCCGAACTCAGAATCAAGAATCGCCATCACGGCACCGAGGCTGTTGGTAGTACAACTGGCGTTACTGATGACTTCGGTGGCATTCTCCAGCTTGTCTTCGTTGGCACCGAGTACGATCGTATCAACGCCGTCGCTCTTGGTTGGACCGGAAATTACGACGCGCTTGGCACCGGCTTTGATGTGTAAGCTAGCCCCGTCCTTATCGGTAAAACGTCCAGTCGATTCAATAACCACTTCTACGCCTAGGTCACCCCAGGGTAATGCGGCGGGATCTTTCTCGGCATATACCCGGATCGGCTTGCCATTGACGATAATGTTCTGGTCGTCATGCGTGACCGTCTGGTCGTAAGTCCCATAGTTGCTGTCATGCTGCAGCAAATATGCCAATGTTTTGGTATCGGTAAGGTCGTTGACGGCGACAACTTCAATGTCATCCCGTGCAAATGCAATTTTAAAAGCGTTTCGGCCAATTCGCCCAAACCCGTTAATGCCCACTTTCGTCTTCATAGAGGTGTTAGTCCTTTTTACGCTTATGCTTGTATGCCACGTATTGTAGCGAAACCGGCTAACAGATGCAAAGTTTAGAGCACGAAGAGATGATGCGCTTGAGCGTAGCGGATACCCCGAACGTAGACTTCGTGAGTGAATTCGTTAACAGCCGTCTCAACATCAACCCATTTGAATTCGTCATGCTCTTTGCTTAGCCTGACGATTACGTCGTTGGCTAACTGGGTAACGAATAAGAAGCGATTTGCGCTCACACTCGTATCTTCGTACCAGTCTGTGGCAGCATATGCTAAATGCATGTGACGAGCCGGCACTTCAATGCCAGCCTCTTCCATTAGCTCACGGCAGGCTGCTAATGCAAAGTCTTCAACGTCGTCAACGCCACCACCTGGCAAATCCCACTCTCCGGGACGTCGCATGTCTGTTAAACTACGCCGCAGTAGCAAAACTTGTCCCTGGGGGTTTAGTACGATTGTTTTAACGCCATTAATAACCCTCATCGTGGCTATTTGCCCTGGAAACGCTCAATTGACTTGGCGATGATAGCTTTGGCTTCTGTCACGTCGCCCCAACCCATCACCTTGGTGCTACCAGGCTTTTTGAGGTCTTTGTAGTGGGTGAAATGGTGCTCCAGTTGGCGGACGAGTTGAGCGATGTCATCGAGAGATTTGATGGCATTACCGTCGTCGCGGTTGTCAGCCGGCACGCAGACGATCTTATCGTCAATTTCGCCATCGTCTTCGAACTTCATGACACCTATGACAGTGGCTTCCAGCCAGATACCAGTTGGCAGGGGCTCAGGGCAGATTATCAGAGTGTCAAGCTCATCACCATCCTCATCCAAAGTCTGTGGAATAAAGCCGTAGTTGCAAGGCTTGGCAAAGGCGCGTGGCTCAACTCGGTCGAGCATAAATGCAGCGTGTTCACGATCCCACTCAATCTTGAGGCGTGAGCCTTCCGAAATTTCGACGACGGTGTTAATGGTGCCGTTCTGGTAATCGCCCGGTGTCAGGACTTGGTTGAAATCAGCCATAGAATCTCCTTGAGGTTATAAGTTCTAGTTGATAGGTTCTAGATCAAGTCGCTAAAACCTAGCACTTATAACCTAAAACCTATTTCTAAAGATATTGTACACTAGTAGCAGATGAAAATAATCGGTCACCGCGGTGCCAAGGGCTTGGCTCCCGAAAATACCCTGCTGGCCTTCGCCAAAGCCTTAGAGCACCACGTCGACGAGATTGAGTTCGATGTCCGCGTCACCAAAGATAACGTACCGGTAATCCTGCATGATTCTTCTGCGAGTGATGTAGCCGGTAACACACTGGCCGTTTCCGACTCGACCTATGCCGAACTCAAAGCTCACAAGTCGGACTTGGCCACACTGGAAGAAGCTCTGCAGTTCATCGACGCCAAAGTTCATGTACTGGTCGAGGTCAAACAAGGTGAGCGCGTTCCCCCTATTGCCAAAGTTCTTGGTGAATGTCTGGACAGCTCCGTTTATCAGAACTCCGATCTTTCCCTCGGCTCGTTCAGTCAGAAGACACTTCGGGAGCTTCATAAAGCACTTCCAGATATCGAGAAAGTGGTCATAGAGCGTTGGTCAGGCGTAAAGGCCAGCTTCCGCTGCCGACAGGTGAATACCAAGCGAGTGAATATGAAGTACCTATGGCTCTGGAAAGGCTTCCTGCACAGCATGCAGCGCGGCGGCTATCAAATCGCACCATACACTATGAATAACCCAGCTAAAGTCAAAAAATGGCAACCTTACCTTTACGGTGTCATCACGGATTATCCCGACCTGTTTGAAAAATAGGTATACTGTCTACAGATGAAAACAGCGAGTTTTGTTAGACATGAAGAACTGGTACCTGGCGTGTGGCAGGCATTTTTCAGGCCCGACAGCCCCCTAGACTACCTACCCGGTCAATATGTCGAACTGATACTTCCCGCGGCACCGGACGATCCTAGAGGGCCACAGCGCACATTCACCCTGACGACACTGCCCTCGGAAGAGGTGGTCGGCTTCATTTATCGAGCCGATGAGCCGATGAGCCCTTATAAGCAAGTGCTGCAATCATTAGAGGTGGGGACAGAGGTGCGGTTGGGTGAAGTACTGGGCGATTTGGTACTACCCAAATTGTCTACCGTTCCCCTGATCTTCATAGCTGGCGGCATCGGCATGGCCTCATTCACCGCGATGCTCAAGCAGCTCTCGCAACATAGTGAGCAGCGCACTGTACATCTGTTCTACAGCCTGCGCAGCCAGTATGATGACGCCTTCAAAGCCCAGGTTGACTCATTCCCCTTCGCGAGCAAGAACCGCTACATTCAACCCAACCGGCTAGACGTAAACGACATCCTACAAGTAGCCAACAGCGACTCACTCATCTATTTATCCGGCAGCGAACCCTACGTTCAAAGTCTCCGCGACCAACTCCATGCCCTAGGCTTCAGCCACAGTCAAATAGTCTTCGACTACTACGACGGCTACGCTGACCTCTAGCTACTTGTCACGACGCACTCGATTCGGCCTGCCGCTTACATGAAAAATAATCTCGCCAGCAGCACGTGCTAGCTCAGTATACTCCGCACGTTCCAGTACTTTGGCGCTTGGCGTATTGTTGACGTCGACTCGAGCATGTACGTCAGAATACCGTTGAACGGCATACCCGGTTATCGCCTGGAGTGCAAGCGTTGCATACCCCTGGCCGGTATGGCGAGCATCGAGCCAGTATCCTACTTCTGCCCCTCCATACTTGTCAGGTGTAAGATTTATACTGCCGACGAATGTCTCCCCGTCCCATATACCAAGCCGGATTTTGTGTGGATTACGCGGATGGGTCCGTGCATTAGTCACTGCTTCCAGTGTCGGGTAGTTTGCGGCCGTCTCGTCATCGTACTGACTAAGATGATCGCGGCATGCATCCACGGCAGCAAAATATGCTGCATCATCTGCCTCGGTAGTCAGCTGCCTAAGATATAGGCCTTCTCGATCTGTCGAGATACTTAACGGGGTTTCCATAATGACATACTATAGAACTTATGCTTTATAAAGTCAATATTCTGCAGTGTGATCAGTTTTGGATGGGGTGTTCGCGGCCTTCGAGGTATTCGCGGATTTTTAGGGCAGCGGTGGCGCCTTCGCCGGCGGCGGAAGCGATTTGCATCGTGGCACCGTGACGAATGTCGCCGGCTATGAAGACACCGGGAATACTTGTCATGAGGTTTTCGTCGGCTTTTATGAGCCCGACTTCGTCCAGCTCTACCTGGTCTCGGACGAATTCACTGTTGGGATCGAGGCCGACGAACACAAACACGCCGTCGGTTTCGAATTCGACTTTTTCGCCCTTGGTCTTGTCAGTACCGACCACTTTAATAACTTTATTCTCCTCGCCGACAATTTCATCAGTTGTAGTGTTGAGGTGCACGGTTATTTTGCCATCATCGACGTACTTCTGCAGATCATGTTGTAGGACATCGCTGGCTTTGATGGAGCTGCGGACCAGCAAATCAATGTGAGTGGCGAAGCGGGTCAGGAAGATCGCCTCTTGGACAGCGGAGTTGCCGCCGCCGACCACTACTAGTTTTTTGTCACGATAGAAGGCACCGTCACAGGTGGCGCAGTAATGCACGCCGTGGGCGTAGTACTCTTGCTCGCCAGGGATGCCCAGCTTCTTGTAATCACTGCCGGTGGCGATAAGTATCGCCCGAGCCTTGAAGTCGCCACTGGTAGTCTCCAGCCGCTTCCACTCACCTTCATCATGAATCTTGGTGACTTCTCCAAACTCGATGACTGCACCGAATCGCTCGGCCTGCTTTTGAAGCGCATCAGATAGGTTTAAGCCAGTCACGCCCTCTGGAAAGCCGGGATAGTTATCAATCTGATCTGTCACTGCCGCTAAACCGCCAGGGACCCCACGCTCAAATAACAGCGTGTCAATGTCTTCGCGAGTAGTATAAATCGCCGCGGTTAAAGCCGCTGGGCCAGCACCTACCATGATCACATCATGCGTCGGAATATCAGTCTTTTGATCTGCCATAAGTCTCTCTATTCTATCAGGTTATCTTGATTGTAGGTGAGGTTTTCAAAGGGTTGTTTTCTAGGAATGAGGTGCAAGGAAGAGGCGAGCACCGGAACGAGCTATACAAGAGGTACGGCGCCGTGAAGCTTACAGGATCTGACGTCACAGATCGCTCTAGAAATAAGCTTTAGGCAACCGCGGGGGCTAGTTTGGCCAGGTTGTAGCCGACAATAACTTCTTTAGAGTCGTCGTGCTTAGTAACCACTGTGACCGGGACGGTGAGAGCACCACTGAGGGCCAATGCTTCGGCTTGGCGGTGCGGCTGCTCATCGAGGTTAACGACTTCGTACTTGTGGTTTTTGACGTCTAAGTACTTCTTGACCATGGCGCAGTAGGCGCAGGTGTTCGTCGTAAAAATAGTAATATTCTTGACCATTTTGTCCCTCCAGTTGAGCAGTTTTTAATTTTATCGTTGGTCTAGCACTTAGTATACTCTAGCGTTATAGGTACTCGTCAATACGCTACATATTGTGCTTTTTAATACATTTATGCGCAGTTAAGATTTTTACTGGCCGATTTTGTGAAGTGTTACATCGAATACTAAATCAGCATTTGCGGGAATTCCTGAGCCAGCAGGTGGGTTAGTGCCATATGCTTGAGCGGCTGGGATAAGTAAGCGACGGGTACCCCCGACTTTCATGCCAGGGATGCCATCGGTCCAGCCCTTGATTACCTGATTCAGGCCAAAACTAACTGGCTGGCCGGTGTCGAGACTGCTTTGGAAAATGGTGCCAGTCGCTGCCACCGCACCGGTGTAGTCGACAGTAACGGTATCCCCAGCCTTTACGACGTCTCCGGTACCCTCTTTGAGATCTTCGGTTTTAAGAGTTGGTATGCTGCTAACAGGTGTAAAGTTTTCCAATGTCGTTCCCTCCAATTTAGTTTTTGATGTCTTCGAATTGCTGGCTTGGCTACTGTTATTAGTATTGTTGCTGTGCCGGTTAGCAATGCTGCTCCAGACAAGCGCGATAGTAAAGGCCGATGCCGTCACAAAGAACAGTATCGCGCCAAACAGTGCAAAAAATCGATCCCTCTTCCGTGTCATATCTTGGTAGAGTATAGCAACTTAGGCTAACGCTTGTCGAGCGGAATCCGGCTTACCAGCCGCCACCACCGCCACCACCACCGCCACCACCGGAGAAACCACCGCCACCGAAGCCACTGCTACCCGAGCTGGAAGGCGCTGCAAAGCTGCTGTTGACCGCAGGCGCAAAGCCGCTGTTAAGCGAACCGGCCAGATACCCAGCATTAAAGGCCGTCCAGTTACCGCTATACCAATCCGGCGGCGTTTTGTAGATGTCGTTGAACTTAGACGCCCATTGGTTCTCAACACCGAGCACGATGGCATACGGTAATAACTTTTCAAATAGCTCGACGGTGCGAGCTGGGGCACCGACATTGGCAGCGTAGGCGGCCTCGGGTGCTTCCAATTTATCAATCCGATCTTTCTCGGCAGTTTCCATGTATAGCTTAAGGCCTAGGAGCTGCTCGCGTGCTGCAACGCCTTTGGCTGTACGGGCTGGCATCAAACGAACGAAAATGAGCAGAAGCACAATGGCCACGATCAGACCGCCAATAAATGGCAGGTTGCCAACTTCATTCAACGCGCCCCCAAAGAGCTGGAAGGTGACAACGGCGGCAATAAACACACCACTCCCTTTGATGGCGTACATTCTAGGATCACTTTTAAAATATCCATTCGTGGTGAGTCGTATGGAAACGGTTTTCCGCAATGTCGTAGCGGTTTTGTACAACTTCATCTTGAGCTCGTTAAGTGAGATCACTTGTCCAACTTCCAGAGTCGTGAACAGTGCGGTCAACAGCGAGGTCTCATCGGTATTCAAGCCTGCTAAGTCATCTTTGCGGAGCTCCAGGGTATACGTCACTTTATCTTTGCCTATTTTCCGGTCCTGGCGATTCTCGATAATCCGCAAATAACCTCGCCGAGCCAGATCGATATAAGTAGCGGTAATATCGCGGTTATCAACTTTGAAATCGGCAATGGTACCGGCCTCGAGTGGGGTCATATCTTCGGGTGGCGTATATTCCGGAATAATCG
>Ga0068853_100003521_pt1 | contig 11976 bp, 10 predicted proteins | sample KBSCornC32_FD_65655 | JGI IMG/M metagenome (GOLD analysis project Ga0068853, IMG submission 65655) | Corn rhizosphere microbial communities from Kellogg Biological Station, Michigan, USA - KBS Corn C3-2 | ecosystem: Host-associated > Plants > Roots > Rhizosphere > Soil ... | reverse complement strand
GCTCGACGCACCCTACGTAACTGAATTCTGGCGGATTCAGCTACCGCCCAAAGTCATTGCCCCCTCCGCTGCAAGTGGTCCCCGCGGTTGTCTCGCCCGCAGGCCGTTGTTAGAATTCGGGTCGGCAATGACCGTTTCCGTGTGGTTCCATCACGCCAGGCGAGGTGGTGAATGACAGCGGGGCCGAGTGCGGCGATGCAGTCGAGTGTGCTGGTCTTGAACCGGCTGTACATGGCAGTTCAGGTCATGTCGGTGCGACGGGCCTTTTGCCTGCTCTTCAAAGACCTGGCCGAGGTCATCAACATCGAGAACGGGACGTACGTCTCGTACGACTTCCAGAGCTGGCGCGAGGTCAGTCAGTGGAAGGCCGCCTTCGAAGAGCCCAAAGAACATGAAGACTGGATCAAGGCGGTCAATTTTTCGATCCAGGTTCCGCGGGTGATCCGCCTGCTGCGGTACGATCTGTTTCCCAAGAACGTCGTCAAATTCAATCGCCGCAATATTTTTCTGCGCGATGAGAACCGCTGCCAGTATTGCGGGCATCGGTTTCCGACCCAGCAGCTCAGTCTCGATCACGTGCTTCCCCGCAGCCGCGGCGGTCTGACCAACTGGGAAAACATCGTGTGCGCCTGTCTCAGGTGCAACGTCCGCAAGGGGGGGCGCACGCCTCACGAGGCGGGGGTGCGCCTGATCCGCCGGCCGGTCAAACCCAAGCGCAGCCCCATGCTGGCGCACCAGTTGACAAGTGTTAAGTACGAGTCCTGGAAGCAGTTTCTGGACGAGGCGTACTGGACCGTCGAACTGCACGACTGATTGCAGCCGCCCGATCGAAATGTTACGCTAAATGCAGGCCGAACAGTTCAATCACCGGAGATTCGTCATGAAGGCAAGTGCTCACCCGAAGTCTAACCGCCGCCTGGCCTCGCCAGACCCTCGTGCCGGTTTTACGCTGATCGAACTCCTGGTCGTGATGGCGATCATCGCCGTACTGGCGGCGCTGCTGTTGCCGGCCGTGCAATCGGCGCGCGAAGCGGCCCGCCGTTCGCAATGCTTGAACAATATGCGCCAGATCAACCTGGCGGCCCAGAATTATCTCTCGTCGAACCGCAGTTTTCCGTCAGGCTGGATCTGCCTGAATCTGCAGGCAGCACCCTGCAACGGCGTGGCTCCGGTGATGACGAATCTCTCGACAAACAGCGGCCAGGGCCAGTTCAAGTATCCCGATCACACGCTGTTGACGTTGACCCCGACTGGCTACGGGATTTCGCCCGAGTGGGGCTGGCAGGCCCTGATGCTTCCACAGATGGATGCCCAAACCACGGGAATCAACTATTCGCAACCCAAGGCGGGGGGCAATAACGGGCAGTCGTTGCAGATGAAGATTTCGTCGTATGTGTGTCCTTCCGCCAATATCCAGGGAGCGGGAATGGGCTATTGCACGTATCGCGGATGTATTGGATCGAGGCCGAATCCCACCACGGGCGTCACGACCGATGGCGCATTCTACATGAACAGTTCCGTTTCCGATCGCTTCATCAAGGATGGCACGACGTCGACGATCCTGTTCGGCGAGTCGCAATTCGGGTTCTGGGGAGACGCCCTCAGTTGTTGCGCGCGGGCGCCCTACCCGTTCACAAACGGCAGTCTTCCCGCAGAAACGCGGCCGCCCATTGACTGGATCGGCCCCAATCCGCCACCGACGCCCAACGGCAGCTCGCAGGGCGGCGTGGACGCCGTGACCGGCGGGACCGCGTCATTGCCGGGGGGGATCTTTCTGATTTTCGGATTCGGCAGCCCTCATGCGGATACCTGCAATATCGGGCTGGCCGATGGTTCGGCTCGTCCCATCACTAAGTCGATCAGTCCGCAGATTCTCAGTGCCCTGGCCACGATTGCCGGCGCTGAGAAAGTCAGCGACGACTTCTAATCCTTTCTGCGTCGGTCAGCCGGAACAGCATGAACCGGACCTGCGGGTTTCAATCCTTCAGGTCCGGTTTCGTTTGAATGAGCCTGGTTTTCGTCGCTCCCAGTTCGCTATCCGTGGCGAGCGCGCCGTGGTTGCACTGGTGAAACCATGTTATAAATGAGCCATCGGCGACGCCCCTGCGGCACGTCTAAATCCGACATCCGATATCCCAAATCCGAAATCAGCTTCGTATGACTCCCCACCTGCCGCTCACGTCACAGACGACCGAAGAAAAATTCCTGCGGCAGATTTTCGTCCGCGACCAGATGGCCGAGTGGTCGAAGCATCCGCTGGTCATGGAACGGGCCGACGGCGTCTTCTACTGGGACACCACCGGCAAGCGCTATTACGACGCCATCTCCGGCATCTACACCGCCTCGGTCGGCCACAATAACCGTCGCGTCATCGAGGCCATCAAGCAGCAGCTCGACACGCTGCACTTTTCTCCGCCGATGCACGGCACCAACCCCCTGGCCGTGCAACTGGCGAACCTGTTGGCCGAAGTCGCCCCGGGCGATCTGTCGACGGTCAAATTCGAATGCGGCGGCTCGGAAGTGACCGAAGCGGCGATCAAGCTGGCCCGCCAATACCACCGCCTGACGGGGAACCCCGGCAAATACAAGATCATCAGCCGCTACCAGTCGTGGCACGGCTCGACGATGGGTTCGCTGGCCGCTTCCGGGCTCAAATCGCGCAAGACGGTCAACGAGCCGCTGCCCGCTGGATTTATCAAGGTCTTCCCGCCGACGTGCTATCGCTGCCCGTTCGGCCAGAGTTATCCCGACTGCGGCGTCACCTGCGCGAAGATCGTCGACAGCGTGATCGACATGGAAGACCCGGCCACGGTGGCGGCGATCATGGTCGAGCCGATCGGCCACACCGGCGGCGTCATCGATCCGCCGGAGGAATATCTGCGAATCTTGCGAGAGATCTGCGACAAGCACAATATCCTGCTGATTTTCGACGAGATCATCACCGGCGTGGGGCGCACGGGGCAGATGTTCGCCGCCCAGACGTTCGGCGTGACGCCCGACGTGATCTGTACGGGCAAGGGGTTGAGCGGCGGTTACATTCCCCTGTCGGCGATGATCTGCCGCAAAGGAATTGCCGACGCCTTCTGGGGGCCGATCGAGAAGAACCCCGGCTTCGTCGAAGGGCACACCTGGGAGGGAGGTCCCGTGGCTTGTGCCGGAGGAATCGCCATCATCCACGAGATCCTGGAGCGCGACCTGTGCCGCAATTCGCGGGAACAGGGGGCCCGCCTCAGGCAGGGGTTCGAGCAGCTCGCGAAAAAACATGGCGTGATCGGCGACATCCGGGGGAAAGGGCTGTTTCAGGCGATCGAATTCGTCTCCGACATTGCGAGTAAAGCGCAGTTTCCGTCCAAGCCTGGATTCGGCGTGCGCGTCGGCAGGCGGGCGCTGGAGCGGGGCCTCTTGTGCCGGTTCGATCCGCACTGGATTGCTTTCGGCCCCGCGCTCACCGTCAAGCCTGAGGAAATTGACGAGATGCTGGCGATCTTGGATACGAGCATCGGCGAGGTCCTCAAGGAATCGGTGTAGTCTGCGTATCCGTGGTATTGCCACGCCATCCGTGGGCATAACTCCTATTCAAGTTTTACGAGACAGAGGCAGAAAATCTGGGGCAGAAAATTGGGTCAATTGAAAGTTGTACGCCGCCCCGATAAGCGACGATTTTTTTGCCCTTTCATCTTTTTGCCTTTCTCCTGGCTGCGGCTGAAGGCCCCATGAGGTTTCGACATGCCGACGACCATTCAACTCGACGTTCTCCAGCCCGTCAGTTGCGACGGGTGCGGCTTGTGCTGTGAGGGGAACGGGTCGCCGGTTGTGCTGTACGCGTCGCGACCGGAGTGGCAGAGCCAGCATCCTTTTCGCCCTACCGGGCTGCCGGCTGAACTGATTCGCGAAATCGACGAACATTTCGGCGGGCTCTCTCGCGGTCAGGAATCGTCCGAACGCTGTCTGTGGTTCGATGCCGCCGCCCGCCTGTGCCGGCACTACGAGTGGCGTCCGCAGGTGTGCCGTGACTATGAGCTGGGAGGCGTTGCCTGCCTCGCGGCGCGCCGTGCCTGCCTGGCCATACAGACCTAACAGAGCGATTGGTCCGAGGCTGGGCCGCGAAAGGCACGAACCGAACATTAGAATCGACGAAAGATGGGGCCGCAAATGAACGCAGATGAACGCGAATAAACGTGTCCAGGAATACACAACATGATTGAACACGCCGTTCCATTCCATCGAGTGAATCTGCGGCTGTCGCGCCGCGAGCTATTGCGGCAATCCGCTGTCGCGATGACCGCCTTGACTGGCTGCGCGCTTGCCGCGCGACACGCGTCGTCGAACCAAACCGTCGCCCGACCCGCCGTCCAGACCGTGCTCGGCCCTATTGCCCCCGACAAACTGGGCGTCACGCTGATGCACGAACATGCGCCGGTTGTCGACTGGTCGGAGCTGTACGAGACGCCGGCCGCCCCCACGGCGCCTGTGCGCGAGAAGCTACTTACCGACACGGCCCGCCTGCTCGACGCGTTTCACAAGTCGCTGGCGCCTGGAGACGGTCCGGGAGCGATCGTCGAAACGACGCCGATCCGCGTCGGCCGCGATCCCAACCTGCTGGCCGATCTGGCCCGGCGCACGAAAGTGCATCTCGTCGCCTGCACCGGCTTCTGGTGCGAAGCACTCGCGCCGCAACACCCGTGGGCCGTGCGGCTGGCGGTCACTCCCGGCGGGCTCGAGCAGATGGTCGCCCTGTTCATCCAGGAAATCACCCGGGGGATGGAGGATCCCCGCGGCAAATGGGGCGAACGGTTTACCGATATTCGGGCGGGAATCATCAAAATTGGTTGCAGCACGCATTTGCGCCCCAGCGAGCGCGTCTGTCACATCGCCGCGGCGATGGCCAGCCGCGAAACGGGTTGCCCGATCACGACGCACACGACGAAGGGGGGCGGACTGGAACAGGCCGAGCTGTTGCTCAAGCATGGCGCGGCGGCCGACAGAATCATCATTGGCCATCAGGGACATCAGGACGACCGCGTGCACGACGAGGCCGATGACTATCATCAATTGATTGCCAGACTGGGTTGCTACGTGCAATTCGACCGGGTCGATCACGCCGACTACGGCATCGAAAAGCAGGCCCGTCAAATCGCACGGCTGATCGAGGCCGGCTTCGTGAAGCAGGTGCTCGTCAGCCACGACCACGCCCCGTTTTACTTTTCCGAATTTGCATCCGAGACGAAGCGGCCCGAAGACTGGAAAGCTCTGGAACCCGATTACACGACCGTGACGACAAAGCTGGCAGAGTCGCTCAAGGCGCTCGGCGTCTCGAAGGCTGACTTGCGGACGATTCTCGTCGAAAACCCGCGCCGCGCGCTCGCGTTTTGACGCGCGGGTCTAACGCCAGACGCTTAGGTACAATTCGAACCAGCCTTTCATTGGTTCCGGTGCGATGGGAGCAATCGCGGTGAGCGGGGAATAGATCCAGGCGCAAAAGTCTTCGACCGGTGTGGGCATCTGGCCCCGACGCGACAAGAGCACCGCCGGTCCGTAGCTCAGTGGGTAAATCACCAGCAGCAGCACCAGCGCCGCCGCCGTCCATTTCGCCCACTTCTCTCGCCTGTTGACGATTCGGACTGTGAGCCACACGGCAAACGCCGCGAGCACGATACCCAAGGCTGTGAAGACGATGGTCACGCCGCCATTATACCTTGCGCCGGGCAAGTAGGTCACCTTTTCCGAAAGTGACTTTGCTCGCGAATTGTTGTGGCAAGCTGGAGGGCACCGTTCCTGGCAACATCTGCTCTTGATGACGCGGCGTTCACATGGATCCTCCGCCACACCAGATCACCACCCGGCAGGCGAGACCTAGTTCGCGTTGATCTACGATTGGCCAGCGGTCATGATGATGGAACCCCATCTACAATAGGTGATCAATGCCGAACCGAGCTTCAGTATCGGGCGCCTTCTCCGGTTGGCTCGCCGCCGGATTGCTCCTGCTGGTGCCCGGCCATCTTCGGGCCGGCGCGGATGAACCCGAATACACGCTCGAAGCGATCACGGCACGGCTCAAAGAATGGGAAGGGACGATTCAAACATTGCGGGTGCACACAAAGACAGTGCATGATTCTTCTTCTAAGCGAGCAATCGAAGCTCACCTCGAAGGCGTCCAATGGATCACATATTCCGATTGGCTCTGGACCAGAGCCGCATTTTGCCGTCACCATCAGTGGGAAACGCGAAATGGTCGCCCATTCTGGAGGTCCCTGGAGGCCGATGACGGCGCCCAATCGTGGCATGCTTCCTATGCCAACGGGGACAACGAATCGACCCCTCGCGAGGTCAGGCGTGGCACGATCAATCCAAATTATCCGAACCGTCACGCGCCACCGTATCACCTCCGACATCTCTATTTTTCAGCGCCGGGCACAACAGCAATGCTAATCGGCGAAGCGATCGAAAAGGGACTCCTGGAATTCGCAGGGAGTGAAGTGATCGACGACCGCCGTTGCGTGCTCATGCGGTATACGTTCAGCAATGCATCCGAAGGCGCGAAACGGCGCGCCGGGGGCCCCGTGCAGGAGAATTACTTGCTCGACCCCGAGCACGGTTTCTTGCCGATCCAGGTCGAGCTTCCACGCTCCAGAAAATATACCGTCCAGGAATTCTTCGAGCCTGAGCCTGGATTCTGGTTCCCAAAACGCGGCAAATACGTAGACCGGATGGACGATGTCGTGGAAATGACTGAAGACTGGGAAATCACGGCGGTCGAGCTCAATCAGGACCAGCCGTCCTCGCTCTGGGAACCACCCGTCGTCAAGACGAAAGAGCCGGACCTCGCCGAAAAGGCGGCGGCAAAGGGTAAAGAGTTTCGCCATTCTGCCTGGCTGTTCGGCATTAGTATGACCGGTCTCGATTTCTGGCTGGCTGGCGGATTTCTCGTAGTCGCCGTGATTTTTCTGGTGGGCGTGTTGCTCGTGTACTACAGGCGGCGCAAACGTAAACTGCCGTAGGGCGGATTTCAGTCCACGCGCATTAACCCACGTGCGCTCAAGTCAGCCCAGAATTCTTGTTTTTTATTCGTAGTCTTGCCACGCCATCCGCTTCCTTTCTTCATTGCGGAAAAGATTTACTGCTGAGGAGACTCGTTGAACACCTTCACCCCACGTCCCCTGCCTCAGCTTCCTAAGGCGGGGAGAAAAGACGCGCCCAACGGGCGACGGAAATGTGCATTTCAGCCCACGCAGAAACTTACGGCCCTCCTGCTGTCCGCTTTCGCATTCATCGCAGCGGACACTTTGACGTGCGCCGGCGCCGATGCGTCGCGGCCGAGTTTTCTGATCATTCTCGCCGACGATCACGGTTACGGCGATGTTTCCACATACCATCCGTCGGACGTGAAGACGCCGCACATCGACAGCATTGCCACCCAGGGCATGCTGTTCACCACCATGCGGGCCAACTGCACCGTCTGCTCGCCGACGCGGGCTGCCTTGCTCACCGGCCGCTATGCCGACCGCGTGGGCGTGCCTGGCGTCATCCGCACTCTGCCGCACGATTCGTGGGGATACTTCGATCCTGCGGTGCCGACGCTGGCGGACGAATTGAAAAAAGCCGGGTATCACACGGGCATCATCGGCAAATGGCATCTGGGCCTCGAATCGCCCAATACGCCCAATGAACGCGGCTTCGATCATTTCCACGGCTTTCTGGGCGACATGATGGAAAGTTACACGACGCACTTGCGCCACGGAAACAATTACATGCGCCTCAACCAGGAGACAATCGAGCCGGCTGGACATGCCACCGATCTGTTCGCGGAATGGGCTGCCGATTATCTGCGTGCCAGGGCCCACGCGAGGACTCAGGGCAAGCCACAGCCATTCTTCGTGTATCTGGCGTTCAACGCTCCCCATTTTCCGATCGAGCCGCCCGCCGAATGGCTGGCCCGAGTCAAGCAACGCGCGCCGCAGTTGGACGAGAAGCGGGCCGCCAACGTGGCGCTGATCGAACATCTCGATGACCGCATCGGCCGCGTGCTGGCGACGCTTGCCGAAACGGGATTCGATCAAAACACGGTCGTCGTGTTCACGTCCGACAATGGCGGTTCGCTGCCGCATGGGCAGAACAACGATCCATGGCGCGACGGCAAACAAAGCCACTACGACGGCGGACTGCGCGTGCCGTTCATGGTCCGCTGGCCGCAGGGAATCAAGGCTGGTTCGCGCAGCGATTACGCGGGCTTGAGCTTCGACCTGTTCCCCACGTTCCTGGAACTGGCGGGCGCCAAACCTGCCGCCGATCTCGACGCGGTGAGCCTGGTTCACGTGCTCAATGGAGGCACGGTCACGACGCCGCGCGATCTGTACTTCGTGCGCCGCGAAGGAGGCCCGGCTTACGGCGGCAAGAGCTACGAAGCGATCATCCGCGGCGACTGGAAGCTGATGCAGAACGATCCCTTCAGCCCGTACGAGCTTTACAACCTGAAAGATGATCCGCAGGAAAAACAAAACCTGGCGGCGACGAACAACAAGGTGCTTCAGGAGCTGGCCGCGGCCCTGCGCGCCCACATCCAGCGCGGCGGCGCCACGCCGTGGCAGAAGCCAACACGGTAAATGGCGCCCAACCTTCGCACGGATGCCAACAGACGGAAGGTCCCAACGGATATTGTAGACCCACGGATAAAGATCTTCGAAGTGGTCGTCATCCGTGGGAATTTTGTGTCCGGTCAATAAACGCACGAATCGCCTGCGCGGCTTCTTCGGGCGCAACTTGGAGAGCCAGATGCGGCGCGGGCAGCGTGACGATTTGCAGCGTCGGCCTTTCGCGCAGCAGTCTTTTCATAACACTTTTGCGAACGATACGATCGTGTTGCCCTCTCAGATACAACATGGGGTACGGACACGCCTTGAACTGATCCATGACGTCGATCGCCAGAATGGCTCGAGCGCGGGCGGCCATCACCGCGGGACTCACGAGCACATTGGCCTTCAATAAAAGCGCTCGCAGCTCAGGAGTCTCGTAGCGGCCCAGAAGCGCCTTGATTTGCGGAAAACGGGGCTTACCTCGAAAAAGCAACGGGCGCACGAATGGGCTCGCGAATCGCGGAATCCACGGAATGGGGTTGGTCGCAAACGAGGCGCACAGGATCACTCCGCGCAATCCTGCAGGCGCTTCGGCGGCCAGCATAATCGCGAGTGGACCCGAAAACGACTCGCCCAGGAGGACAAATGGACCTGACGTTGGGAGTGCGGCACGGACGCGCGGGAGCAATTCGGAGTAGCCGAGCGGCTCATCCGGCGCATACCGCACGACAATTGTTTCGATCGAGTCGCCCAGCGCGTGGAGGACCGGCGCGAAGAGATCGCCCGTCCCGTCCATGCCGGGCATGAGTATCAGCTTGACCATGCCGCTGATTATATCAGCCGATCCAGGAGCTGGCCTGGTTTACTTGTAGACCGAAACGAACTTGACGCGGCTGAGCTGTTCCAGCCTGCCGGCAATTTCCGCGGGGCTGGCTTCGGGGGGGATCCGCAGAGTCAGCAAACCGCCATGCCGCTCGATGCGGCAGTCGCGGTCGTCGCTTACCTGGCCCGGTTCACTGCGTGCGACGATTTCATAACCCGAGCCCAGGAGTTTTTCGATCGTGCTCTGGCGGATCGTCTGCGGGAAACTGACCCGATCGTCAAATACGATCTTGAATGCAACATTGCGCGTGTCGCACGCCGGGGCCGGGACGGTGTAGAGGCTTTGCAACGCCAGATGCGTCAGGCCGGCGATAAACGGCGTCGTCATGGCCAGCATCACCCAGTTCTGCCTCGACAGGTCGCCCGGCATTTGCTTACTCCCTTCGCGAGTCCCGGCCCACTCAAGTCTACATCAGAAATCTTTGATGTGCATGACAGAAAGTTTTGGGGATAGAAAAATGACTAACGATTATTTTTCTGTCCCGAATTTTTCTGTCCAATTTTTTCAACCGTGCACTGTCTTGACTTTCCGCGGTTCGTTTCTTGACTTTCCGCGGTTCGTTTCTTGACTTTCCGGCGCGCATCACGTTTGCTTGATTTCAGGGCTCGCGGCGGGCGATGCCCAGGCAAACTCCTTTCAGGATGCAGGCGGATGAATTCGACGGTTCGTTGGGCACTCGCTTTGTCGGCCGTGGGACTGCTCGCCTGGAGCGCCGTCGGGCCGGCAAATTCTGCACGACGGTTAGGCGCGGCACAACGCGAACCGGTTGCGGCCGAGCGCGACGAGCCGCAAATCCAGGAGGCTGAATCACAGGCCGATGGGCTCTGTCAGCAACCGTCTACAGCCGGGCCGTTGGAGTACGATCCCAAACTGATTCAACCCCTCGTCGACGAGGCCCGTGCGCGCGGCAACAGCCGCCGCGGGGCGATTCTGTTTGCGTCGCCGCATTTTGCCTGCATTTCCTGCCATCGCGTGGGCCAGCAGGGTGGGGCAACCGGCCCGGATTTATCCAGCATTGGCAAGACGCAGACTCCCCCACAGATCGTCGAGTCGCTCTTGTGGCCGAAGCGGCTCGTGAAGCCCGAATTCATTTCCCACCTGGTCCTCACGACCGACGGCAAGCAGCAGCAAGGATATAAGGTGAGCGAATCGCCCGAAGAGCTCGTGCTCCTCGATCCGGCGAACGGCAGCAAGTTGAAGATCAAGATTGCCGACATCGAAGAGCGGCGCGAGATGGGGACGTTGATGCCCGACGGATTGTCGGCGGCGATGACGGCCGCCGAACGCCGCGACGTCATCCGTTTTTTGACCGAACTGGGGCGCGACGACGCCCTGCCTGGGTTCGTTCGAACTCTCTCACATGAGCCGGCGAGCTTTCCGTTCAACAACGAACCGCTCCATCCCGAGCAGTGGCCCAACAGGAAAAATTTCGTCAACCGCGACCGCTTGTACGATTTCTACGCCAAGGAAGCCGAATATTTTCTCCAGCAGCCCGCCATGCCGCTGATCCTGCCTGAATACCCCGGACTCGACGGCGGCTCGTTCGGGCACTGGGGCAACCAGAACGAAGAAACCTGGGCCGACAACCGTTGGAACTCCACCGATCTGGGGTCGCTGCTGGCCGGCATCTTTCGTGGCCAGGGCCTCACGATTCCCAAAGGGGTTTGCGTCCGGCTCGGCGATCAGCAGGAGCTTTCGGCCTGCTTCAATCCGCAGACTTTGCAATACGAGGCGGTCTGGAAAGGGGGCTTCGTCAAATTCTCGAAGGTCCGTCACGGATTCATGGACGGGCTGATTCAGGACGGTACGCCCGTCCCGTTCGAAAAATCGTCGCGACCCGACCAGGAATTCACCTACCACGGATTCTATCGCCACGGCCCCCGTGTCATTTTTTCGTATCGGATCGGAGGCGTGGAATACCTCGACTCTGCGTGGGTCGATCAGGGAAAATTCGTTCGCACCGTCGCACCGGCCGACAAGCACCCGCTGTCCGGATCGCTGGGACGGGGCCCGGCGCAGTGGCCGCAGGAAATCGACACGCGCGGCCGCCTTGGCCAGGAAAGCCCGTATGCCGTCGACAGGATTGCGATTCCGTTCGAGAACCCGTGGCGCGCGCTGATGTTCATTTCCGGACACGATTTTCTCGACGACGGCACGGCGTTCGTGTCGACGATGCAGGGAGACATCTGGAAAGTGACGGGGCTCGACGCCGGACTCGAGCACGTGAAGTGGCGGCGGTTTGCCTCGGGACTGGCTCATGCCCTGGGCCTCGTGATTGCCGAGAACAAAATCTACGTTGTGGGGCGCGACCAGATCACGCAACTGCACGATCTCAACGGCGACGGCGAAGCCGATTTTTACGAATGCGTGAGCAACGCGTATATCACGTCGCCGGCAGGCCATGATTTTATCTGCGGACTCGAACGCGACCGAGCCGGGAATTTTTACACCGCATCCGGCAATCAGGGCCTCATCCGCATTGCTCCCGACGGCAAGACGGTTACCGTGCTGGCGACCGGTTTT
>Ga0068853_100003517_pt1 | contig 11984 bp, 11 predicted proteins | sample KBSCornC32_FD_65655 | JGI IMG/M metagenome (GOLD analysis project Ga0068853, IMG submission 65655) | Corn rhizosphere microbial communities from Kellogg Biological Station, Michigan, USA - KBS Corn C3-2 | ecosystem: Host-associated > Plants > Roots > Rhizosphere > Soil ... | reverse complement strand
CGGTGGCAGATCTGGGCGACCTCCTCGAAGTCGGTGGAGATGACAATGACGGCCGAGCCCTGGTCGAGCGCGCGCGCCATCAGGCTGTAGATCTCGGCCTTGGCGCCGACGTCGACGCCGGCGGTCGGGTCCTCGGCAATGAGGAGCTTGCGGCCGGTCGCAAGCCAGCGCCCGACCACGACCTTCTGCTGGTTGCCGCCCGAAAGGGCCTCGATCGGCAGGTCCGGATCGTTGGGCCTGAGCCCGACGCGCTCGCCGATCTCGTGGGCGCGCGCTGCCTCACGCCGCGGCGATAGCATCTCGAAGAGGCCGCGCCCCGACGCCAGCGGATTGAGGAAGGTGTTTTCGCGGAGGGATAGCGCCGCGCAGATCGATTCCTCTGTGCGGTCGCGCGCGATAAGGCCGATGCCCGAGGCCATGGCCTGGCGCGGGCTGGCAAGATCGGGCGCGGCGCCGTTGAGCACGATCTCGCCGGCAAAGGCTTCGCTGCCGAAGAGCGCACGGCCGACCGCCTCCTGCCCCGCCCCGCGCAAGCCCACGAGCCCAAGCAATTCGCCCCGCCTCAGCTCGAAAGAGAGGGGCCCCGCGCCGGCGCAGACGAGATCGCGGACGTCGAGCACGACCGGCCCCGGGGTCAGCTCGGCCTTGCGGAAGAGCTGCGCCGTTGGGCGGCCGACGATCATCTGCACGAGTTCATCCGGCGTGGTCTCGGCAACGGGTTTTTCGCCGATCAGCCGCCCGTCACGAAGCACCGCCACGCGGTCGGCGATGCGGAAGATTTCGTCGAGCCGGTGCGACACATAGATGATGCCGACGCCGCGCGACTTGAGCGGACGAAGCGCGGTGAACAGCCGCTCGACCTCATCGGCCGGCAGGCTCGCCGTCGGCTCGTCGAGCACAAGCACGTCGGCTTCGACGGCAAGCGCCCGGGCGATGGCAACCAGCGACTTTTCCGTACGCGTCAGGTTCTGCACGCGCGTCGTCGGATCGAACTCGCAGCCGACGAGCTTTAGGGCCTCGAGGCCGCGCGCCGCCGTGGCATCCCAGTCGATGAGGCCGAGCCGGCGCGAAAAACCCTGGGCCAGGCCCATGTTCTCGGCGACCGTCATCCATTCGATGAGACCGAGGTCCTGATGGATGAAGGCGATGGGTTGGCGCTGATTGGGCCGTGGCGGGCGATGCTGGTAGGGCGCGCCGCGGAAGCGGATTTCGCCGCCCGTCGGCTTGAAGATGCCGGCGAGTATTTTGATGAGCGTCGACTTGCCCGCGCCATTCTCGCCGAGCAGCGCCAAGATCTCGCCCTCCATGAGCTGCAGCGAGACGTCACGCAGGGCGTGCGTGCCACCGAAGCGTTTGGAGATTCCGTCAATGGCGATGAGTTCTGCTGGCACGTCTGGCGCCTCCCCGCGGCCGTACGTGGTCGATGCACTGTTATCGATAACAATCTCGAGGGAGTCAAGCATGGATGATGGGTCGCGACCGGCTACGCGAGTTTTCCGTCGAGCAGGCGGATCATTTCGGCCGAGTCACGCGGCCCCAGACCAGCCGCGCAGAGCAGCCGATGAATCTCGACCACGGTGCCCGTCATCGGTAGGGGAGTTTTTGTCTTGAGGGCGAACGCCTGCAGGGACTCCAAGTCCTTCAGCATGTTGTCGATGCGGCCGGTCGGGGAATAGTCTCGCCGAGCGAACTTCGCCATGAACTCCTGCAGGATGCGGGAGTCCGCACGGCCACCGGCAAGCGCGGCAGGGATGAGGGTGGGATCGACACCTCCTGCCTCCGCCAGTTTGACCGCTTCGGCCACCGCCTCAAAGGCCACTGCGCAAAGGAGCTGGTTGATCAGCTTGGTGGTCTGCCCCGCGCCACTCGGCCCCATCAGAGTGTAGTTTGCGCAAAGATCCACCATCACCTCCCGAGCTCGCTCGAAGTCCTCGGGTGAGCCGCCCGCCATGACGGTCAGCTTTCCCGAAAGTGCACCTGGAGCGCCGCCGGAGAGCGGGCAGTCCACCCACGCCATGCCACCCTTTGCCTTGAGTTCTGCCGACATGCGAGCGGTCTCGGCAGGATCGATCGAGGACATGTCGATCAGCAGCCGATCAGGCGAGGCTGCAGCAAGAACGCCATTCTCGCCAAAGACCACGGCGCGGACGATATCTGCGTGGTTGAGGCTCAGGATGACGAACTTACTGGCCGCGGTGGCCGCGGCTACGGAAGCCACCGGATTGGCTCCCGCGTCCTTCAGGGCCGCGAGCTTGGCGGTGTCGCGGTCATAGACGCTGACCGCCCAGCCGCACTGGAGGAGCCGGCGCGAGATAGCGCTTCCCATAATTCCGGCGCCGACGACCGAAACTGTCTTACCTGCTGTCGTCATCGTAGCGGCTCCATAGGTTGACTCTCCAGCCATGCCGCGGCTTGTTCGGCAACTGAGCCGGCCGGCTGGCTTGCGTCCAATGTCAGGACGTCGAGCTCGTCGTCGGGGACTTCGAGTGTAGCCAACTGGCTGTCAAGAAGGCTGGCCGGCATGAAGTGGTTGGCGCGCGAAGACATGCGCCGCGCAAGCTCCGATCGATCGACGCTCAGAAAGACGAAACGAAGCTCTGCGCCGGCCGCGACACGCAGGCGATCCCTGTATCTGCGTCTGAGCGCCGAGCAGGAGGCGATGGCTGGCGAGCGCAAAAGCAATTCTTCTCCCACGGCATCGAGCCAAGGCCACCTGTCGCTGTCGGTGAGCGGCGTGCCGGCCGACATCTTCGCAACGTTCACCGGTGTGTGCAGCCCATCGCCCTCGATGAAAGTTGCGGACAAGTGCGACGCCAGGGCTTGCCCGACGCTCGTCTTGCCGGAACCACTCACCCCCATGACCACGACCTTCAGCATTGTCACAACGAGGCCGTGATGCCGCCATCGACATAGACCGTCTGGCCGTTGACGAACGACGACGCATCCGAAGCAAGAAACACCGCCGCACCAACGAGCTCGTCGACATTCCCCCAGCGGCGCGCCGGCGTCCGCTTCTCGAGCCAGGCTGAAAACTCGGGGTTGTCGACCAACGCCTGGTTCAGTGGCGTCTTGAAATAGCCCGGTGCGATGGCATTGATCTGGATGCCGTGCGGACCCCAGTCGGTGCACATGCCGCGAGTCAAGTTGCGAACCGCACCCTTGGTAGCCGTGTAGGGCGCGATGGAAGGGCGCGCCAGTTCGCTCTGTACCGACGCGATATTGATCATCTTGCCCCGTCCGCGCCGGATCATGTGACGGGCAACTGCCTGGCCGACCAGAAACACGCTGGTCACGTTGGTCTCGAACAACTGATGCCACCGCTCGACTGGAAACTCCTCCAGTGGCGCCCGGAACTGCATGCCGGCGTTGTTGACGAGGATATCGATGGCTCCCACCTCCCCCTCGATGTCAGCAACGGCGGATTCGACGACCGCCACGTCAGTGACGTCGAAGGCGGCGGCCAGTGCGTTGGGGATAGTTGCGCGAACCGCGTCGAGCTTGTCTCTGTCCCGGCCATTCACGATGACCCGCGCGCCATACGCGGCGAGCCCTTGTGCTAGCGCCAGTCCGATGCCCTGGCTTGAGCCGGTTATCAGCGCCAGGCGACCATCGAGATTGAACAAGGACCCCATGCCGTCACCCTTCCCCCGCTGCATAACCCTTGCATAATTGTTATCGATAACATATGCAAGCCGCGAAACGGGAGACGATATGGAACGCCCAGACGTGCTGATCATCGGACCTTATCCGCAATGGGATATGGACGATCTCGAATCCACCTACGCGCTGCATAAGCTCTACCTGGCGCCGGATGCGGATGGCCTGCTGACCCGGATCGGGGCGAGTGTGCGGGGCATCGCCACTCGCGGCGAGCTTGGGGCGAGCGCCAAGCTGATGGAGCGGCTGCCGAAGCTCGAAATTGTCGCCTGCTATGGCGTCGGCACTGATGCCATCGACCTGGGCCACGCCCGCTCGCGCGGCATCGTGGTCACGAACACACCCGACGTCTTGACCGAGGACGTCGCTGACCTCGGAGTCGGCCTGTTGCTGGCTGTATGCCGCAACATGGTGGCGGCCGACGCCCATGTGCGTGCCGGTCACTGGGCTTCGAGCAATCTGGCCCTGAGCACGCGCCTCCACGGCAAGCGCGTCGGCATAGTCGGGATGGGCGCCATCGGCAGCGCGGTCGCCCGGCGGCTCGCGGCATTTGGCTGCACCATCGCCTATTCGGCGCGGCAGTCTCGCGTGGGCAGCCCGTACAAATTCATCGGCGACGTAACCGCATTGGCCAGATGGTCGCAGATGCTGGTTGTGACGGTGGCCGGGGGACCGGCGACGCGCGGCTTGATTACCGCAGAGGTTTTCGATGCCCTCGGCCCGGACGGCATCTTCGTCAATATCTCGCGCGGCACGACGGTGGATGAAGCCGCGCTGCTGGATGCGCTCGAGGACGGCCGGATCAAAGCCGCCGGCCTCGACGTCTTCCTCAACGAGCCGCGCATCGATCCTCGCTTCCTCGCCCTCGATAATGTCGTGCTGCAGCCCCACCACGCGAGCGGTACCATCGAGACCCGCAAGGCGATGGGACAGCTTGTGCGTGACAACCTCGCGGCTCACTTCGCCGGGCGCCCTGTCCTCACCCCCGTACCCCAGCCGAAAGCGCTGCCATGAAAGCCGTCGTCATCCATGCCGCCAAGGACCTGCGCATTGAGCAGCGCCCAACCGAAACACCCGGCACGGGTCAAGTGGCCGTCGCCATTGCAACAGGAGGTATTTGCGGCTCGGATCTGCATTACTACAACCACGGCGGCTTCGGCGCGGTACGCGTGAAACACCCGATGGTGCTCGGCCATGAAGTGGCCGGCACCGTAACGGCGGCCGGGATCGGCGTTGAGAGTCTTCGGCCCGGTGACCGGGTGGCGGTGTCGCCGTCGCGGCCCTGCAACCGCTGCGAGTACTGCCTCGCGGGATTGCAGAATCATTGCCTCGACATGCGCTTTTACGGCAGCGCGATGCGGGATCCGCATGTCGATGGCGCATTTCGCCAGCACCTTGTTGCCGACGCCTCACAGTGCCACAAGCTGGCCGACCGCGTGAGCCTCGCCGAAGGGGCACTGGCGGAGCCTTTTGCGGTCACGCTGCACGCCGTCAGCCGGGCCGGTTCGCTGCTGGGGAAGCGTGTCCTCGTCAGCGGCAGCGGTCCCATCGGCGTGCTTTGCACACTTGCAGCCCGCGCGCACGGCGCCCAGGAGATCATCGCGACGGATGTGATGGATGCCCCGCTCGCGTATGCCCGCAAGGTCGGCGCCGACCGGACGATCAACGTCGCCGACGATGCCACAGCGCTGACCGAGCTCGGACGCGGCAAGGGCTCGATCGACGTGGTGTTCGAGGCGTCCGGCAACGCTGCCGCCTTGGGAAGCGCGCTGGCGGTACTGCGCCCTCGAGGCACCTTGGTGCAACTCGGGCTTGGCGGCGACATCAGCTTTCCGCAGAATATGGTGGTGAGCAAGGAGATCGAGATGCGGGGTTCCTTCCGCTTCCACGAGGAGTTCGCCCTCGCAGTCGATCTCATGAACTCAGGACGCGTCGACCTACGTCCGGTAGTCAGCGAAACGCGGCCAGTCGACGACGCCGTTGCGGCCTTCGAACTGGCGAGCGACCGCAGGCGATCGATGAAAGTTCAGCTCGATTTCGCCTGACCGTCAGGCGCTTTCCCGCTCGACGACCCGAATTCGGGTGAGCTCAATGGCGCTGTCCGGCGCGTCGGCGCCGCCAAGGATCGATGCCCGAATCCGCAACGCTGCCCGACGTCCGATTTCGTAGCATTCGACATCCACGGTGGTGATGCGCGGATGGCTCCATTCCCCCACCTCGAAATTGCCGAAGCCGGCGATGGCGATGTCCCCTGGCACCTCAAGGCCGCGCCTCCGGCATTCCATGAGTGCACCGAAGGCGGAAAGATCGGAGACGCAGATCACGACTTCGGTATCCGGCCAGGTCTCCAACATCGAGACCACCGCCTGGCCACCCTGCTCGATGGAAATAGGCGGTACGCCAAAGGAGATCAGGCGGTTGTCGGGCAAGCCGAGCTGCCTGAGGGCACGCTGGAAGCCGACGCGTCGTTGGCTGCCCCGCGTATCGCGATCAGTTGTGCCACCGACATAACCGAAGCGCTTGTAGCCCTTTTCGGCAAGCTTCAGGACGAGCGTGGACATGGCGCCTTCGTTTGAGAAGCCGACGACCTGATCGATAGGTTTGGCGGGAACGTCCCACGTCTCGATGACCGGTATCCCGGCCGCAAGCAGGAGCTTTCGCGTTCGCGGCGTATGATGCCCGCCGGTCAGGATAATCCCTTCGGGGCGGCGCCGGAGCATCGATTCGACCAGCGATTCTTCGCGTTGCATCGAGTAGTCGGTATAGCCGAGCAGCAGCTGCAGCCCCGTCCCGTCGAGTGCGTCGGCTATGCCTCTGGCCGTATCCGAAAAGTTCGAGTTGTTGATGGAAGGTACGATAGCCGCGATGAACCCGGTGCGCTTGGAAGACAGGCTTCCGGCCGACTGGTCGAGCACATAGCCAAGCTCTTCGGTCGCCTGCAGGATGCGCTCGCGGGTGTCCTTCGAAACCACACCGCCGTCCTTGAGTGCGCGTGAAACCGTCATTGCTGAGACACCAGCCCGCTGCGCGACATCCGCCATCGTCGGCGCCCGCGAGTTCTCGACAGCGGGCGGCCCTTCGACTTTTGCTTTTGCTTTCGCCCGACGGACCATTTCATTCCAAATCGCAAGCGTGACCTGATATCGATAACATAACCATGCCGGTTTTGCCGGGCAAGCAGTGATCGCGACGAGGTATCGGCCGGACATCGGGCGCGCGCTGCAGTTCCTGCGCCACGAGAAGGGCATGACCATCCTCCTCGTCGAGCAAACCTCGCCTTCTGCCGCGAGATCGCCGACGACATCTACATCATGGACCGCGGCGAGATTCAGCACGCCGGCCCGGCGAGCGACCTCGACCTGTCCGAGGTGCGCCGGCACCTGATGGTGTGAGCAGCTACGCCGTGCGCCAGGTCCAGGTCATGGTTGCGACCAGCGGGGCGCCGGGCCGGACGATCTGCGGGTTCGGCATGTTCACCGAGTTGGGTGGCGCGGTCCACGGCTCGACGCACATGCCCTCCTCTTCCATCGTGTAGATGATCCAGTCCGTGCAGCTCGAGCTGACGGTGAGCTCGAGCTCGCCGGGCCAGCGGACCACCGGGTCGTGGGCCAGTTCGCGGAAGCAATAGTCCCAGGGCTGCGGTGGGAACTCGGTCGTCAGCTCTCCGGTGGGCAGGCTGACTTCGTCGTTGGCCCACATCTTCGCCGCTTCGAAGTCGAGCTGCAGCTCGGCGGCGGCCGGCGTGTTCGCGAGACGGCGGAGGAACCAGGGGTGCCAGCCCAGCGCGGCCGGCATCGGCTGTTTCGCGTGAATCTCGAGCGTGAAATCGGCGCGGCCGCGCGCGAGCTTGGTCTTCTGCACGACGCGGCAGGGCCACGGCCAGGGATCGCCCAGCTCGATCGAGAGCTCACCATCGCCGGTGACCTGCCAGGCACGGTCGAGCACCAGCCCATGCAGCGCGTGGGGGCCGGCGTTGGCGGGGAAGCCGTACTGCTTGCCTTGATAGTTGAGCGTCGCATTGCGCAGGCGGCCGACCCACGGCGCCATGACGAAGCTGCCGTAGTGCCACATGTCCTTGCCGGTCGGGACCAATATCTCGTGCTCGCCGATGCGGAACGAGGTCAGCCGCCCGCCATCGGCCGGATCGAAGGTTGCCGCGCAACCCTCGGCAGTCAGTTTCACCAGCTCGCTCATTGCGACGTCCATCCCCCATCGACCACCAGAACCGTTCCGGTCACCATGCGCCCGGCCTCGGACGCCAGGTATATCACCGCGCTCGCTACATCGTCGGTCAGCGCGAACTTGCCGAGCGGGATTTTGCCCAGCACCGAGGCGCGCATCTTCGGTTCGTCGAGGATGGGCGCGGTGCCGGGCGTATAGATGAAAGTCGGCGCGATGGCGTTGACGGTGATGGCGTGCTTCGCCCACTCGACCGCCAGCGTCTTGGTCATCATGTTGAGGCCGCCCTTGCTGGTCACATAGACCGAGGCGTCCGGCAGCGCGACCAGCCCGCCCTGCGAGCTGATGTTGACGATGCGTCCACCCTCGCCGCGCCCGACCATGGTCTTCGCCACCGCCTGGGTCATGAAGAAGACGCCGCGCAGATTGACGCCGATCATCTCGTCCCAGTCGGCTTCGCTCACATCGAAGGCGGCCCGGGCAAAACCAAGGCCCGCGTTGTTGACCAGCACATCGATGCGGCCATGCGCGGCGACGATGGCGGCGACCGCAGCCTTGATCGAGGCGACGTCGAGCACGTCGAGCTTTTGCGGGAAGACCGCGAAGCCCTTCGATCTGGCCTCGGCGGCGAGCGCGTCGAGATCGGCATCGGTGCGAGCGGTGGGCACCACCCTGGCGCCGGTTTCGGCAAGGAGGAACGTCAGCTCGCGGCCGATGCCCTTCGAGGCGCCGGTGACGATGACGACTTTGCCGGAAAGATCGAAGCGCGATGGCGAGGCTTGGCCGGTGGCCGCGTTGGGCATGGGTTACCTGAAGAACAGTGGAGGAAGATCAGCCGGCGGCGACAAGTCTCGTGACTTCGTCGACATCGGCATCGGCTTTGGAGAACTGGCCCATGACGCGGCCACGCGCCAGCACCACCACATCGTCGGCGACGGAAAGCGCCTGTTGCAGATTGTGCATGATGAGGATCACGGCTTGCCCGGCGTCCCGCGCCCGGCGCACCTGATCGAGCACCTGCTCGGTCTGGCGCACCGCAAGCGCCGCCGTCGGTTCGTCGAGGATGAGGCAGCGCGAGCCATAGGCGATGGCGCGGGCGATGGCGACCGCCTGCTTCTGGCCGCCGGACAGCGTTGCCGCCGGATCGCTGAACTGCCGACGCAGGTCGACGCCCAGCACCGCGAGGGCATCGCGGGTGATGACGTCGGCACGCTTCGCGTCATAAAAACCGAAGGGGCCAATACGGCGCAGCGGCTCGTTGCCGAGCACCATGTTGCGCGAGATCGACATCAGGTCGCAGACGGCGAGATCCTGGAACACGGTCGAGATGCCGGCGGCGCGCGCATCATGGGCGCTGGCGAAGCGCACCGGCTTGCCATCCACCTCGATGCTGCCCGAGGTCGGATGGTGCACGCCCGACAGGACCTTGATCAGCGTCGACTTGCCGGCGCCGTTGTCGCCGAGCAGCGCCAGCACTTTTCCGGCATGCGCTTCGATCGAAATACCGCGCAGCGCCGTGACCGACTGGAAGGTCATGGTGACGTCGCGGAGCGCGATGACGGGAGCGGTCACGGCCGGGCCTCCCCCTTCTCGTCGGCGATCAGCACTGGCTGTTCGGGCGGCGGCCGGTCGGGGCTCATGACGAAGCGGTTGATCACCACGCGGTTGATCAGCACCGCCACCAGCACGACGACGCCGAGGAAGATGTTGACCCAATAGCCCTGGAGGCCGATCAGCAGCAGGCCGGCATTGACCATGGCGTACATGATGGCGCCAAGCACCGTGCCGAGCACGCTGCCATAGCCGCCGGTCAGCAGCGTGCCGCCGATCACGGCCATGGCGATGGCGATCAGTTCCCAGCCGACGCCGCGGTTGGCGTCGATCGAGAAATACTGCACCGCCACCACGATGCCCGCGACGCCCGAGGTGAAGCCGGAAAGCGCGAACAGCGTCACCGTGGTCCGCGCCACCGGCACGCCGAGGTTTTTCGCCGCCGTCGCGTTCTGGCCGATGGCGAAGGCCCAGTTGCCCATGCGGGTGCGCAGCAGGAAGAAGGTCGCAAGAATCGCGATGACCAGGAACCAGAGCAGCGACATGCGATAGCCGAAGAGCATCTTGCCGGCGATCACCTGCGCGTACTCGGGCGGAAATTTCACCACCACCGGAAAGCCGCTCGTCGCCATGGTGAGGAAGCCGCGATAGACGAGCGAGGTGGCAAGCGTGATGATGAAGGACGGGAGGCCGGTGCGGACCTGGATGATGCCGTTGACGGCGCCGAGGGCCGAGCCGAACACCAGCGTGAAAAGCACGGTGACGATGGGCGGCAGGCCCAGCACATTGCCGAAATAGTACATCGCCCAGCCGGTCAGCCCAACGATGGTGCCGACCGAAAGATCGAACTGGCCGGCGATCATCAGGATGGTGACGCCGACGGCGACGATGCCGTATTGGGCGGCGAGGCTCGCGACGTTGACGCCATTGTCCTGCGACAGGAAGAGGTCGCCGCGCAGTGAGGAAAAGACGATGAAGGCAACGACGAGCCCGCCCAGGGAGGCGAGCTCGGGGCGCCGCATCTGGCGGCGCAGCAGCCCGGCGGCTCCGCCGGTCGTGCTACCCGAGGCGGGAGAACCGGAGGACGTTGCCGGGCTGGCCAAGATCAGCGCACCCCGTTTTCGGCGAGGCTCGCGACGGCATCCGCATTCGCCTTGTCGACGATCTGCGGGCCGGTGAGGAAGTAGTTGGACTGGATCAGCCCATAGCGGACGTAGTGCACCATCTCGAGCACCGAGATGTAGCCGCGCCACCAGCCCTGCTGGTCCATGGTGAAGTCGAGGTCGCCCTTCTGGATCATGCCGACGATATCGGGGCTGACGTCGAAGCCGGCGGTCTGGATCGGCTTGCCCACCGCCTGCTTGGCGGCAACGATGCCGGCAGTCGCCGGCTGGCCGGTCGCAACGACCGCGTCGACGTCCGGATGCGACTGGAGGTAGGCCTGGACGATCGAGGCAGTCTTGCCGGGATCCGGGTCGCCGGCCACATGGTCGTACTTGGCGCCCTTGGCCTTGGCGACTTGCTCCATGCCGGCGCAGCGCTGCGTCTGCGTGCCGTCGCCCACTTCCTCCTGGACGCAGATCATTGACTTCGAGCCCTTGTCGGCGAAGCGTGTCGCCGCCATCGCACCGGCCGCGTATTCATCGGCGCCGACGCGCGAGATGTAAACGTCGTTGGGATCGCGTAGCGGCTGGTCCTTGACCGACGGCGCCGGATTGAAGGCGACCGCGATGCCCTTATCCTTGGCTTCCTTGGCCACCGCGTCGAGATCGCCGATGCCGAGGATGAGGATGCCATCGGGCTTGGCGGCGATCGTTTCCTCGATTTTCTCCGTATAAGAGGCGAGGTCGACGCTCGCCGGATAGACGTATTTCACCTCGACGCCGAGGTCCTTGCCGGCCTGCTGGGCGCCATTGTTGAGCACGCGGAAGAACCCGGAGCTCGGATCGGCGAGCCCCTCGACATAGATGACGAGGTGCTTGCCCTTGGTCAGGTCGCCCGGATAGTTCGTCGAGTCGGCGGCCGTGACGGGTACCGCCGAGGCGGCGATCGCCGCGAGCGACACGGCCGTGCCGAGCGCCGCCGCGCGCCAGGCTGGCCCGCCCTTCCCGATCCGCCTTACCGAGCTACGCCACAAATTCCTACTGTCCTTATGTCCAGTCATCGTTCGTCCCCTGGTTGAGCCGCAAATTAACGATAATACGGGGGTGCAACCAATGCACGAGGCGGCGCGCGAAACAAGATCGGACGTGCGTTAGTTCGTTCGATCAGGCGGCGGAAAATGCGTCCGCACCGAGGGGCGGCAGGGCTACCGGGACCCGCACTCCGCTGGCGGCCGGTCCACCGGAGACCGTTCGCCGCCTAGGCGCTCTCGTGGTCGCTCTGCGCGACCGCGGATTCGGCGGGAGCCAGGAACCGGCTCAGGGAACCTGCCTGGATCGGTTGTGTCAGCCGATTTCTGCCGATTGCGAGGCCGGCTGACGACAGCGCGGCCCAGAGAGCAGGATCGGCGGCGAGGCGGCGCATTTCGGCGGCGGCGTGGTCGAGATCGGGCTCCGCCCAGACCTCGCCCAATCCCGCGTAGCGCCCGGACTGGT
>Ga0068853_100003516_pt1 | contig 11986 bp, 9 predicted proteins | sample KBSCornC32_FD_65655 | JGI IMG/M metagenome (GOLD analysis project Ga0068853, IMG submission 65655) | Corn rhizosphere microbial communities from Kellogg Biological Station, Michigan, USA - KBS Corn C3-2 | ecosystem: Host-associated > Plants > Roots > Rhizosphere > Soil ... | reverse complement strand
GGATACGGTCACCACGGTCTGCGTGCCGAGCGCGGGTGCGTGGGTCGAGAGTTGCGCGATCTCGCGGCCGGCGCTCAGCAGACCTTCCTGCGCTTCGGCATTGGCGAGGAAGACGAAGCCATAGGAGAGTTCCGCGGGCAGATCGGTGCGACGGCGCAGCAGCGGATGCACGCGCATCAGGCGCCCGATCACCTGCACGCCGAAGTCCTTGTCGCGTGCGCCGCGCAAGGCCGCGAGCGTGAACGCGCGCGGCGCATCGAAGCCGAGCGCGACCGCCATCTTGAAGATCAGCACTTCGACGGCAGGATCATGTGCGAGCGCGATCAGGTCCGCATCAGGCTCCTTCGCGGTATGGATGCGCACCGCGGATTCGGTAAAACCGAGCTCCTCGACCAGCACGCGCTTGGCCTCGCGCATGTCCTTGTCGCCATTGGGCACCTGCACCAGCAGCAGCGGCGTCAGCCCGATAGCGTGCCGCGTCAGCGCGCCGGCGATGTGCCGGTGCATCTCCGTGGCCTGGCGCAGCGCAGTGCGCTCGAAGTCGACCAGCGCAGCGGTGTCGGTGTCAGGGGCGACGAAGCGCACGACCTTGACGCCGCGTTTGAGCAGTCCGGCCTCGACGCCGTCCTGGCGGCTCACCGTCATCCATTCGTCGGCGTCGCCGACGCGATAGCCAGTGTCGCGCTCGAACTGCGCGATGTCGGCGTCGCGTGGCGTCGCGGTCATCATCAGCGCGTAGTCGGGCCGCAGCACATCGGTGAAGAACGCGCGCGCCTCCTTCGCCTTGTGGAAGCCGTGATGGGCCTCGTCGACGACGCAGCCGATGCGCAGCCCCTGTTCGCGCGCGAGCACGAGCAGGTCGTCGAGCGCGACGCCGGCATCGCCGCGTGTGCGCGCGCGGCGCGCATTCTGGTTCGCTGCAGCGACGCTTTGCCAGGTGGTCACGAATGTGCCGCCCGTTGCGATGGCGTCGAGCTTGCGATCGACGTCGAGATCGAACAGGCGCAGCGCGGGCGCCTGCGCGCGCAGCACTGCGCGCGCCTGTTCGACCAGGCCGGCGAACGGTGCAAACCAGAACCACAATGTCGGCGGCGCGGTTGCGACGCGGCCGAGAATGTCCGCGGCGAGCACGGTCTTGCCCGATCCGGTCGGCGCATACAACACGACGGCGCCGGCGTGGCGCGCGATGCGTTCGCGCGACGCCGGCGTCGCATCTTCGGGCAGTGCGTCGAGCTGCGCGCGCGCATGCGCGAGGCGCGCTAGCACGCCATCGGCGACCGTCTGCTGGAACGGCAGCAGCGCCTGCGGTGCACTCATGCGCGCACTCCGCCGAAGCGCAGGCGGAGCGATTCGGGGATCGGTCGCAGATCGCTGCCTTCGGGCAGGTCGCCGAGGCGTTCCGGTGTCCAGCTGTAGACGACGACGTGCGGCTGCGCGCGCTGCGTGCACCAGTCACGCAGAGCCGCCACGGCTGCCTCGCGCCATTCGGGCAGGTAGACCAGCGCTAGCGCTTCACTCTCGCGCGTGCGCAGGGACCCCTCACGCGCCGGTTGCAACGCGAAATCATGGATCAGCTGTAGCGCGTTCCAGATCTCCGCATGGCCGAGGCGGCGTTCGAGCCGGTGGCGCGGCACACGCCGCGCGCGCAGGTAGGCGAAGTTGCCGCCGAGCGCGGCGACCGTTTCGCCCTTGGCATTGGTGTAGCCGTGCATGACGCGGCGCACGCGTTCGGCGCAGACGTCGCGGCAGAGGTTCTTGTCGGGCTGCTCCTCGGTCGCTTCGGTGTTGCTGACGAGGATGAAGCGGCGGTTGCCGCCGTCTTCGGCGTTGAGTTTGGCGATGGCGTGTGCGGTTGTTCCAGAACCAGCAAAGAAATCCAGGACCGTATCGCCGGGTTTCGTGGCAATTTGCAATATGCGTTCGATCAGGCGAGCCGGCTTCGGTGTATCGAATGCTGTTTGAGTGCCCAAGATCGACTGGATTTCCTTTCGCGCCTCGTCGGAATGGCCTACCTCATCATGCGGCCACCATGTCCACGGCACAACGCCATCAACCTCAGAGAGATATCGAATGATGCTAGGTTGAGCAGTACCGTCTTTTCCGAAGTAGACGCGCCCTTCATCGCGAAGCTTTGTGAATTCGGACTCCACAGTTGACCAACACCGCCCTTCGGGGGGCGAATGCACGGTGCCGTCCGGGCCAAGGATCTCGTACATCTGATTGGGTCTGTATCCCTGCGCGGTCATCGGGATGGCGCGCCATCGGCCTTTGGGGTCGTTGTTGGGATTCTTGTAGATCTTCGCCTGCTGCGGTGTTAGCGGGACGAGGTTTCTCTTCAGCTTGAAGACGTCCGGGTCTCGTGCGTATACGGCCAGGTATTCATGCGCATCGCCAATTGCGCCGCGATTCTCACGCGAATAACGTTTCTGCCAGACGCAAGTGGCGACATGGTTGCTTTCACCAAACACCCGATCCATCAACATCCCGAGCCGGAACACCTCGTTGTCGTCGATGCTGACGAAGATCACCCCGTCGTCGGCGAGCAGGTCGCGTGCAAGCGTCAGGCGCCGGTACATGAATTCCAGCCACAGCGAGTGGCGGAAGCGATGGCTCTTGTCGACGAAACGGTCGTTGTAGACGAAGTCGCGGTTGCCGGTGTTGTAGGGCGGGTCGATGTAAATGCAGCGGATGCGACCGGCGTGTGTCATGCGCAGATAGCGCAGCGCGTCGAAGTTGTCGCCTTCGATGATCAGGTTGTCCCATGGCGCATCGCCATGGCCGAGCGCGGGGTCGAGTTCGAGCGCGACGAAATCGTCGTTGAGCGCCCGGTCGGCCTCGATCTCGTCGCGCTCCCACACCAGCCCGAGCTGGCGTTCGGCGTCGCGCCGCTGCAGTAGGCGAATCAGCTGTTCGCGTGTGTGGTTGTCGTAGCGGCCGCCGGCAGCGGTCGGTTCGGCCGCTGCCGCAAGCACGTCGTCGTCGCGCAACGGCGCAGGCGCACCGAGCCAGCCAAGATCGCGCAGGCGATTCCATGCCAATTCGATATGCTCGCGCGGCATGGTGCGCTGCTTGCGCGTGGTCCATGCGTGAATGCGTTCGACCGCTTCATCCAGCGTGGTCGCCGCGGGATCGTCATTGGCCGCGACCCAGTGCACCGTCGCCAGCAGTTCCATGCCGTAGGGCGACTCGAACCCTTCGATCAGTTCGACCACGCGTTCGAGGCGCGTATCCGACGCACCCGCGGCGCGCGCCTCGGAAAGAAACGTCGCGGCGGCTTCGCGTGCGCCGGGCAGCAGATCGATTTCCGTCTCGGGTTTGTCGCTGCCGTCGCCGTAGCCGATCGTGTAGTGGCCCTCGAAGCGGCTCAGCACCTGGCGCAGATTGTCCGCATAAGGTCCGTAGCTGCCCTTCGCATAACGCAGTTTGAGCGGCTCGCCGGCGGACTGCAGGAAGTACAGCAGCTTGTGCACTTCCAGCAGACTCAGTTCGTATCCGAGGCCGAGATATGCAGCGAGCACTTCGATCACGCGTGCGCGCGCCGGCGTCAGCATGGGCCGGCTGGTCCGGTTGGGTTGCATTGCGGCGCTGGGCGCGCCGGTCGGCGCGTACAGCAGCACGCGCACGTCGGGCAGCGTCGCGAACGCGGCTTCGATGCGCGGGCGCACGTCGTCCCAGCGCAACCCGCCGAGGCCGCAGCCGAGCGGCGGCAACGCGATCGAGCGGATGCCGCGCTCACGCACGACGCGCACGAGATCGACGAGGCCTGCATCGATGTCGGCGAGGCGCGATTTGCCACGCCAATGGCGCTTGGTCGGGAAATTGATGATGAAGCGCGGATCGACCAGTTCGTCGCGCTCGAACACGTGCACGCGCCCGGGCACGAGTTCGCCCGCGCGGCACGCCGCTTCGTAGGACGGCAGCATCTCGGGGAATGCGCGCGCGAACTGCAGCGCAATGCCCTTGCCCATGACGCCTTCGGTATTGACGGTGTTGACCAGCGCCTGGGCGGCGGCCGTCAGCAGATTGCCCTGGCTGAATTCGATCATGGGTAGTACCAGTCCCTGTGCACGGTGACGATCGGGCGGTGCGCGGCGCCGGCAATCGCGTCGCGCGTCCGTTGGGCGATCGCCTCGTCGATCACGCCGATCGCAACGATCGCATGCCAAGGCACGCGTTGCCAGACCAGGAATTCGGCCTGCTTGCGGCGCTTGCGATCGTTGTCTTCGAGCGTGTTGGCCCAGCTTGTGCTGCGGATTACGTCCCATGCGAGCGCGGAGGCCAGCGCAGCGGTGCCGGCATGGAATTGAAGTGGCTGCGAGGCGGCATTGCCGTCGGTATGCAGGCAGGCATGTCCGCCGGCCTCGATCGCTTCGGCGTCAGCCACGAGATGCAGCACCTGCGCCTGTCCGCCCGGATAGCCTTCGACCTGCCCGCCGTGGATCGCATACAACATCGGCGAGCGCGGGCAGAAATGGAAGGGCACGTAATCGGAAACGCAGCCGCCCGGTGGCAAGGGCACCGCCGTACGGCCACGCCGCGCCTTGATATGCCCGTAGGCGATCGATCGTGGTGACAACGCCTGCCGCTGTATTGCGCTATCTGCCAGCAATGCACCGTGGGTGGCGATCCCCGGGAGGTTGTCGAGATGGGTGATGTGGTAGATCGCCGTCATGCGTGCTCCGTGAGCGGAGTCTAGCGGCCCAGGCACGGGTCGGTCGCGTCCGATGCAGGCCGCGTACCGGCAGACGCAGTGTTGCCGCTACGCAAACGCGCCCGAAGCCGCCATCATGGGCGCACGACCTTCGAGCGGGAAGATGCACCATGAACCCATCCAGACGCGCGCTCGTCACCGGCGGCAGCGGCGACATCGGCGGCGCGATCGCGCGGGCGCTCGCCGCCGACGGCTGCGAGGTGCTCGTGCATGCGAACAGCGGGCGCGACCGCGCGCAGGCGGTGGTCGACGCGATCTTCGCGGCCGGCGGGCATGCGCGGGCGATCGCGTTCGACCTCACCGACGCCGCGGCGACGCGCGCGCTGCTCGAGCGCGAACTCGACGACGGCGCGATCCAGATCGTCGTGCACAACGCAGGCGTGCACGACGACGCACCGCTCGCCGGCATGCGAGAGGAACAATGGCGACGCGTGATCGACGTCTCCCTGCACGGCTTCTTCCACGCGGTGCAGCCGCTGTTGCTGCCGATGGCGCGCACGCGCTGGGGGCGCATCGTGTCGGTCTCGTCGGTCGCAGCCGTGCTCGGCAACCGTGGCCAGGCGAACTACGCGGCGGCGAAGTCGGCATTGCACGGCGCGACGAAGTCGCTCGCGCGCGAGATGGCGTCGCGCGGGATCAGCGCGAACGTGGTCGCGCCGGGTGTGATCGCCGGCCGCATGAGCGAGGGCCTGTTCGACGAAGCGCAGCTGAAGGCGCTGGTGCCGGCCGGACGTGCGGGCACGCCGGAGGATGTCGCCGCACTGGTGCGCTTCCTGTGTTCGGACGCGGCCGGCTACATCAACGGCCAGGTCATCGGCATCAACGGCGGCATGGGCTGAGCGGCCGCCCGCTCCTGCAGAGAAGACAGCTGCTCCCAAGGGGCGCCTGAATGCGATCTGTGACGTGGTTGGCGCCGCGGCTGCGTCGCGGCTCGCGGCATCGCGCGCCGCGGATCGCCACGATGCGGGCGTCCACCCATCGGAGTCCGCGTCATGAATGCTCGCCTTTCGATCCTCGCGTCCGCCCTGGCGCTCGCCTGCTCGTCCGTATTCGCCGCCGCGCCGCGTGCGACCGCCGTCGCCGGTGACATCGCCGGTTCCGCCGACATCCGCCTGCCGGCCGCATTGCGCGCCGGCGCGGTGGTGTCGAAGGCGGGACCTTCCGCGGCCGATGTCGGCGACGCCGACTCGTTCGGTCGCACCCTGACCTGGCTCGGCCTGACCGACGCCTGGATCGAGTTGGCCGCCGACTGCAGCGGCAGCGAGGCCGAGCGCTGCCAGCCGCTCGCCGCCGCGCCGGCGACGACGACGTTCGCGTTCGACGACGTCGGTCACGTGACGCTGCCGCGCAATGCCGCGAATTCGCTGCTGTGCTACTGGTTCTCGCCGTTCCTGCAGATCGACTATGCGAACCCGACCGCGGCGCCCGCGGTCGCGCAGCTGAGCTACGTGCCGACGGTCACGGTCGAGAATCCCGTGCTCGACGATCCCGCGCTGATCGATCCGAATACCGGCCTGCCGTTCGGCGGCAGCCTGCTGACCGGGATGACCTCGTCCGAGCGCTACGAAGTGCCGCTCGCGCCGGGCCAGCATTCGTTCCAGCGCGACCGCGATTCGGCGGTGTGCATCGCCGGCCTCGTCAGCAAACAGTCGCTGGTGCAGAACTACGGTCTCAGCGATGCGCAGGCGCGCCAGTTCTTCAAGAAGCCGACGACGTTGCGCCTCAACATCCACGGCAGCGCGCAGTTCGTCGGTGACGCCTCGCTGTACTTCGGCCTGCGCATCGTCGGCGACTGATCGGCGTGGGGGATTCGGTCGCGCGCGCAGCGTGTGCCGCCGCGACTCGCGGTGCGGCGGGACTCGCGCTGCGCGCTCGACCCGCCCTACGCCGTACCACGCCGGCATGCGTCCAGCATCGGCGTCGCCATCAGCGTCGTCACGATCGTCATCGCGAGCAGCAGGGTGAACAGGTCGGCGCCGATCACGCCGGCGTCGAGGCCGACCTTCAGCACGATCAGTTCCATCATGCCGCGCGCATTCATCAGCGAGCCGACCGCGAGCGAATCGCGCCAGCCGAAGCCGGCGATGCGCGCGCCGCCGCCGGCACCGAGCACCTTGCCGAGCACCGCCGCGGCGAGGATCAGCAGCAGGGCCGACAACCCGGCGCCGGCGAATGCGTCCGCGCGCGTCGCGAGTCCGGCGAGCGCGAAGAACACCGGCATCATCAGCAGCACGGCGACATGTTCGAGGCGCTCGGCCAGGGTGTCGAGCAGGCGGTCGTCGCGCGGCAGGCAGGCGCCCGCGAGGAACGCTCCGAACAATGCGTGCAGGCCGAGCCATTCGGTTGCCGCCGCCATCGCGCAGGCGCCGATCAGCAGCACGCCGAGCACGGCACCGTCCGGGCGGCTGTCGCGCGCATGGCGCGCGAGCAGGCGTGCGACCAGCGGGCGCAGCACGCCGAATGCGAACGCGCTCGTCAGCAGCAGGCCGCCGATCGTGCGCGCGAATGCACCCCAGCCCTGACTGCCGATCGATGCGACGACGAACGCAAGCAGGATCCACACCAGCACGTCGGCGATCGCGGTCGCGGCGAGCGATAGTTGTCCGACCGGCGAACGGGTCAGGCCACGGTCCTTGAGGATGCGCGCCATCACCGGGAACGCGGTGATGGCCATCGAGGCGGCCATGAACAGCGCGAACGGCCACGCGCCGACACCGGCCGGTGCGAAGCGCGCGTGCAGCAACGGCGCGATCGCGAGGCCGAACGCGGCCGGCAGCAGCACGCCCGGCAGCCCGACCCAGGCCGCCGCGACGACGCGCGCGCGCGCGCCCTCCGGCGCGCGCAGCTCGGCACCGACGACGAACATGAACAACACGAGGCCGAGCTGGCTGAGTGCTTCGAGCGCGGCGAGACGCCCGGGCGGAAACAGCGCGGCGTGCCACTCCGGCGCGAGCGCGCCGAACACGATCGGTCCGAGCACGAAACCGGCGATCATTTCGCCGATCACCGCGGGTTGGCCGAGCCGGCGCAGCAGCAGCGCGAGCACGCGCGCGGTGGCGAGGATGACGGCAAGCTGCAGCAGCAGGTGCGGCATCGCCGTCGTGTTCACTGCGGATCGTGGATCAGCGGCGCGCGGTCGTGTCCGCGCCGGTAGCTGTCGATCACGCCGCCGTAGTGCAGGATGCGCCGGATCGTGTACAGCGTGATGCGCGTGACGTCGCGCACCGGGCGGAAATGGCTGAGGCGGAACTCGCCCTGGTAGCGCGAGTCGATCGGTACCGACACCACGCCGAGGCGCTTCTCGCGCGTCGCCGCGATCAGCAGCGCGGCTTCGAACACGAAATCGTCGGCCGCGAGGTCGGCCAGTTCGAGCGCGCCGAGCGGGTAATAGCGTTGGCCGCTCTGGGTATCCGCGATCGGCAGCGCGCAGCCCCACGAAATGCCCCAGTCGGCGACCGCATTCGCACGCCGCCGCGCGTTCGGCTGGTTCTCGCGGTGGCGGATGCGCGCGCCGATCACGATGTGTTCCGGATACGCGCGTGCGGCGGCGAGCAGGCGCGGGATGTCGCTGGCCAGGTGCTGGCCGTCGCCGTCCATCGCGATCACCGCATCGAAGCCGAGTTCGCGCGCCTTGCGGAAACCGTCGCGCAGGCCCTGGCCCTTGCCGAGCGGGGTCGCATGGCGGATCAGCGTATGCGGCAGGTCGGCGATGCATGCAACCGTGCGGTCGGTCGAGCCGTCGTCGATCACGATCACGTTCGGGCAGATCGCGAGCACCGATTCGACGATCGCGCGGATCGCGCGCTCCTCGTTCAGTGCGGGAATCACCACCGCGACGCGAGCGGCTTCGGTCGCGCTCATGCGAGCACCTCGATCGAGAGCGCGGTTGCGCGACCACTGGCGATACGCATTTCGCCGCCATCTCCGCGCGCGAGGGCGGCGAACATCGGCAGCGCGCTCGCGAACGGAGTGCCCGTCGTCGGCAATGCGGAGGCGTCGGCCACCTCGACGTGGCGCAGACGCAAGGTCGCGAGCGTGTGCGGGCCACGCTGCGGACTCAATACCATCGCGATGCCCCAGCTCGTGTCCAGGCGCATGAGCTCGCCGAGCATGCCATGCACGGCGATGTCGTAGGCGGCGAACAGGGTCGGAACCGCATCGGCATTCGCTTCGACCGCCGCCTCGAACAGCCCGGCCGCGAAGCTGGCGCCGGCGGCGGATACCGCGTTCGATGCCGCGTGGCAGTGCGTCGCGACGGTCCAGTAGCCGGCCGGCGCGTTCAGCACCGAATTGTGGAAGCGCGTCGGGGAAAGCTCGAGCGGATTCGTCGCCAGGGTCACGCACAGGTTCTCGGTAATCGCGCTGTCGCCGTGCATCGAGGCGAACACGCAGGGCAGGTCGGACGCTTCATGACCGGACATCGCGCAGGCCTGACCCGCGACGTCGCAAGCCATCAGCACCACGTCGGGCGCGCGCCGGCGTTCGTTGGGCGGCAACATCGCCGGCGCGCCCTTCGCCTGGCCGACCAGTGCCGGCACAACGCCTTCGCGCAGCATGTGGCGCGCGGCGTTCCAGTCGGCGAGGCCGGGCGTGCACCAGCCGATGCCGTCGACGTGCACGGTGAGGCCGGCGTCGTTCATGCGGCGCACCCGAACGCGAGCGTGCAGTTGTTGCCGCCGAACCCGAAAGAATTGCTCAGCGCGATGCGGATCGCGCGTCGTTCGTTCGCCAGCGCGAGTTGTGGTCCGCACAGTGCATCCGGCGTGGTCGTGTTGAGCGTGCCGGGCACGAGGTCGTGCTCGATCGCGAGCAGGGTCAGCACGGCTTCAAGGATGCCGGCCGCGCCGAGCGTGTGGCCGGTCCAGCCCTTGGTGGAGCTCGCGCGCGTGCCGGGCGGGAACGTGTCGGCGAGCAGCGTGGCCTCGACCTCGTCGTTCTTCAGCGTCGCGGTGCCGTGCAGGTTCACGTAGTCGACGTCGTGCGCGCCGATGCCGGCGCGTGCGAGCGCATCGGCCAGCGCGAGGCGCGCGCCGAGTCCCTGCGGATGCGGTGTCGACATGTGGTGCGCGTCGGAGGATTCGCCATGGCCGAGCAGGCGCGGCACGCCTTCGCCTTCGCGTTCGAGCAGGGCGAAGCCGGCCGCTTCGCCGATCGAGATGCCGCGTCGCGCCGCATCGAATGGCCGGCACGCTTCGGGCGAGACGAGTTCGAGCGCATTGAAACCGAACAGCACGCTGCCGCACAGGGTGTCGACCCCGGCGAGGATCGCTGCGTCGACGATGCCGAGGCGGATCAGGCGTTCGCCCTGCGCGAAGATCTTCGCGCTCGACGAGCACGCGGTCGCGATGGTCAGGCACGGGCCGCGCGTGCCGAGCACGGTTTCGAGGAACAGGCCGAGCGAATGCGGCGTGTGCAGGTGCGGATGCGCGAGCGCGGGCGGGATGCGACCATCGACGCGTTCGCGATACGCCTGTTCGGTCGCGCCGATGCTCGCGGTCGAGGTGCCGACCAGCAGGGCGACGCGCGCCGCGCCGTGGCGTGCGATCGCCGCGCGCGCCGCGTCGAGGAAACCGTCGGCGCCGAGACCGAGCCAGGCGAGGCGATTGTTGCGGCAGTCCCACGCGGCCAGCTCGTTCGGCAGCGTGGCCTGTTCGAGCCCGTCGACGCGCCCGATCGCGCAGGCCAGCGGGGTCGCGCTGAAATCGTTCGCGCGCAGGCCGCTGCGCCGCTCGCGCAACGCACGCGCATGCGCAAGGCATCCGCGTCCGAGCGCGGATGTCGCGGTATGCGCGGTGATGGCGAGCGGCGGGATGCGGCTGGGCACGCGTCGAGCAGGGGTCGGAATGGCCGGAAATTATGCCACACGGGCCTGTCCGGACAGCGCGGGCGGCGCGGCTGCTACGATGCGGGCCGCGCTGCCCACCCGTCGCCGCGCGTCGGAATGCATCGATGCCACCTGAACATGAACCCGTCGTCGCGACCCGACGCATCCAGGCCGTTCGCGCTTACCTGGATGCATTGCAGGAGCGCATCTGCAGCGCGCTGGAGGCGGCAGACGGCGCGGCCCGATTCGTCGAGGATGCGTGGACGCGCGGAGAAGGGGACGCTGGTGGGCGGCCTGCGGCCGGTTCACTCACCGGGCTTGGACGCACGCGCGTGCTCAAGGACGGCGCCGTGTTCGAGCAGGCCGGCGTGAATTTCTCGCAAGTCTCCGGCACGCGTTTGCCGCCCGCGGCAAGTGCGCATCGGCCCGAACTGGCTGGCGCGCCGTGGAGCGCGCTCGGCGTGTCGCTGGTCGTGCATCCGCGCAACCCCTACGTGCCGACCACCCACATGAACGTGCGCTACTTCGAGGCACGGCCCGAGCACGCAGGCCATGACCGCAGCTGGTGGTTCGGTGGTGGCTTCGACCTCACCCCGTACTACCCGTTCGACGAAGATGTCGTGCACTGGCACACGGTCGCGCGCGACGCAGTCGCGCCGTTCGGCGACGACATCTATCCGCGCTGGAAGCAATGGTGCGACGAGTACTTCTTCCTCAAGCATCGCAACGAGACACGCGGCGTCGGCGGCCTGTTCTACGATGATCTCAACGAGGGCGGCTTCGAGCGCTGCTTCGGACTGACGCGTGGAGTCGGCGATGCCTTCCTCGACGCCTGGCTGCCGATCGTCGAACGTCGCAAGGCTACGGCGCATGGCGAGCGCGAGCGCGAATTCCAGCTGTACCGGCGTGGTCGTTACGTCGAATTCAACCTCGTGCACGACCGCGGCACGCTGTTCGGCCTGCAGTCGGGCGGACGCACCGAGTCGATCCTGATGTCGCTGCCGCCGCGCGTGCGTTTCGAATACGGCTACGTGCCGGAGCCGGGCAGCGCCGAAGCACGCCTGGCGGACTACCTTCGACCACGAGACTGGATTGCCAGCTGACGCCGAGCGTGACGCCGGCGGCACGCGCGTTGCGTGCGAAGCGCGCAAGGCACACCGTCCTTCGTAGGGCGGTACGAAGCGCGCGAGGCGCCGCATCCTGGCCGGGTGTTCGTACGCGAGTGCCGCCGCCGATTCACCGGGCACGACACCGGCGGCACGCGCGTTGCGCGTACCGCCCTACTTCCACTCGTAGAGCGTGTAGTACACCGGCGACACCGGGCCTTCCTTCGGATCGCGCACGAGCCTGCCGCTGCCGTCGTTGGTCACGAAGGTCTGGATCGGCCCGTTGATCGGCACGATCTTGACCATCCACAGGTGGCCGTGCTCGCGGTATTCCTCGACCGTGTC
>Ga0068853_100003515_pt1 | contig 11987 bp, 9 predicted proteins | sample KBSCornC32_FD_65655 | JGI IMG/M metagenome (GOLD analysis project Ga0068853, IMG submission 65655) | Corn rhizosphere microbial communities from Kellogg Biological Station, Michigan, USA - KBS Corn C3-2 | ecosystem: Host-associated > Plants > Roots > Rhizosphere > Soil ... | reverse complement strand
GCTGGAAGGCGGGCTGGACAGCGCCACCGCGTCGCCCTGCGCCGCGGCCAGGTCGCCGCCGGCGAGGTCCGACAGCACCAGCAGGGCGGAAGCGGCCGCGCGCCGGGCGGCGTTGCCGCTCTCGGCGGCGAATCGGCGCGCTTCGTCGCGCATGCGCGCGTTGCCGCCGAGCGTCCATTGCACGCGCAAGGCGTCGATCTCGGAGTCGTCCAATGCGTCGCGCGAAGCATGCTGAGCCACCGCCTCGGTGCGGTCGAGTTCGCGCTGCGCTTCGGCCAGCGCGCCGGTTTCGGCAAGGGCTTGCGCATAGTGGACGGCGGCGTATCGCTGCATCGACGGGTAGTCGAGCGCGTTCAGCCGCGGCAGCAACGCGCGCCAACTGGCGAGCGCTTCGACGTGATGCAGCTGTTCGGTCTGCGACAGGGCGATGTTCATGCGCGAGCCGAGCTCCAGCTCGGTCGCTCCGATCGATGCCGCGATCTCCGCCGCCTGGCGGTAGTGCGCGATCGCTTCCTCGTAGCGCCCGCGATGCCCTGCGATCGAGCCGAGATCGTCTTCGATATGGGCGCGCAGCAGCGGATCGCCGTCTTCGCCCAGTTCGAGCCGTGCGCGCAGGCAGCTCGCTTCGGCCTCGGCGAAGGCGCCGCCCAACGCCTGCGCGTTGCCGAGTCCGCGCCAGCCGCGCGCCGCTTCGCCGCGATCGCTGCCGGCCGCGGCGATCGCCTGCTGGAATGCCTGCTGCGCAGCCTGGCCATGCCCGAGCAGCATCTCGCCGTAGCCGAGCGTCTTCCACGCCGCCGCCAGCCATGCCGGCGCCTTCTGGCCGGCGCCTTGGCGACCGCCGCGTTCGATCAAGCCGCGCATCGCGGCGACGGCGGCATCGGATTGGCCGAGCCGGTTCATCGCTCCGGCACGCAGCAGGGCGATTTCGGGCACGGCGGACGTGGGATCGGCGGAATCTCCGATCGCCAGGGCGCGATCGGAATGCCCTTCGAGGATGGCCGCCTGCATGCGCGCGGTGACGGCCAGCGTGTCCGCGGAGACTTCCGATTCAGCAGGACCGCCGCCCCCGAGTGCGGCACGCAGTCGCTCGGCCAGCGCAGCGGCCGCGGCGACCGCGTCGGCGTCCTCGGCACTCACGACTTGCTCGCTGCCGTCCGCGCCGAACACCGTGGCATCGAGCGCCCAGCCTTTTTCGGAGTGGCGCGCATCGGTGGAGACGATCGTCGTCGCGCCGGTGATCTCGCGCAGTTTCGACGGCGAGGCATCGCGCTTGCCGCCGGCTGCGACGAGCACCGTCTCGTTCGGCACCAGCGAACGGCCGGGCAGGGTGCGCAAGGCATCGGCGCTCATCGCCATGATGCCCAGGCGCATCCAGCCGTCCTGCGCGAGGGCGCTGTGCACGTTCGCCGGCGCAACCAGTACGAGGCCGCGTGACGGTCGCACGTCGGCGGCGATCGAAGGCGTGCGTGCGCTGCGCCAGGCGAACCCGATCGCGGCGAGCGCCAGGCACGCGGCGGTGGCGGCTCCGATCCATGGCCAGATCCGGCGCCGGCGCCGGGTCGACGGCGGCGCATCCACCACGCGTTGGAGCGGCATCGACGCCGGCGGTGAGGGCGTCGTCGAAGGCTCGGCCGGTGCGTCGACATCGGCGCCGCGCGCTTCGACCCGCGTCGCGGCGACCCATTGGTAGCCGAAACGCGGCGCGGTGCGGATCGTCCGCTGTGCGTCGCCGCTGTCGCCGAACAAGCGGCGCGCCTTCAGGATCGCCTGCGCCAGCGTCGCGTCGCTGCAATCGGCGCGGCCCCAGGCGGCGGCGATCAGTTCGTCGCGGCCGACGGCGCGATGCCGCTGCTCGATCAGATAGACGACGACGTCGAAGACGCGCGGCTCGATAGCGACCGGGCAGCCTTCGCATGAAAGCGTGCGAGCCTGCGGGTCGAGCTGATGATCGTGAAAGCGGTACACCGACATCGGATACTGGCTGTGGCGAAGGCGCGGCCCTCGAGCGGTATATCGCAATTCCGTCATATTCGGTCAAGTGCTTCGCGCGCGGACATTGGAATCGCCGCGCACGGCATCACTTAGGACGCCTCGGTTGTCCGGAGTGCGCCCCTTGATTCCCTTTTCCGTCCTCGATCTCGCCCCCGTCTGTGCCGGCAGCGATGCCGCGCAGTCGTTCCGCAACACGCTGGACCTCGCCCGGCACGCCGAGCGCCTCGGCTACACGCGCTACTGGCTGGCCGAGCACCACAACATGCCGGGCATCGCGAGCGCGGCGACTGCCGTGCTGATCGGCCATGTCGCCGGCGGCACGCGCACCATCCGCGTAGGCTCGGGCGGCGTCATGCTGCCGAACCACGCGCCGCTGCAGGTTGCCGAGCAGTTCGGCACGCTGGCGTCGCTGTATCCGGGGCGCATCGATCTGGGACTCGGCCGCGCGCCCGGCACCGACCAGGCGACCGCGCGCGCCCTGCGCCGCTATTTCGACAGCGCCGAGGCCTTTCCGAACGATGTGGTCGAACTGCTGCGCTACTTCGAGCCGGCGCAGCCTGAACAAGCCGTGCGCGCCGTGCCGGGCGCCGGTATCGAGGTACCGGTATGGCTGCTCGGATCCAGCCTGTTCAGCGCGCGCCTCGCCGCGGCGCTCGGCCTGCCGTTCGCGTTCGCCTCGCACTTCGCGCCGGATGCGATGACGCAGGCGCTGGAGATCTACCGGCGCGAGTTCCGTCCGTCGGCGCGCCTGCAGCAGCCGTATGCGATGCTCGCGCTGAATGTCGTCGCGGCGGAAACCGCCGACGAGGCGCGCCGGCTGTTCACGACCTTGCAGCAGAGCTTCGTCAACCTGCGCCGCGGCAAGCTCGGCCTGGTGCCGCCGCCGATCGACGACATCGAAACGTATTGGACGCCGCAGGAGAAACTCGGCGTGCAGAATTCGCTGGCCTGCGCCGTCGTCGGCGACGCGGCCGCGGTCGAGCGCGGCATGGCGGAATTCATCGCGCGCCACCGGCCGGACGAGCTGATGCTGACCGCGAACATCTTCGAGCATGCCAAGCGCGTGCGGTCGTTCGAGATCGCCGCCGGCGTACGCGAGCGGCTCGCCGTCGCAGGCGGGCAACGCAAGGCGGTCTGACGCGCCGCGATGCCGCGCCGATCGAGGCGCGGCACGCCGCTCCTGCGACTCGCCGCCCACCTGAACCGTAGCGCCGCAAGTGGCGGCGCGCGCCGGCGGCCGAACCTGAGGATCCGAGCGGCACGAGGTCGAGCAATTCGTCGACCGTCTCGCCTGCCGGTACCGCCCGCTACGCGCCGGCGGCGCGTCCCCTTGTGGACTTTGTCGCCTTTTGGCCGTTCTTGACGTATGTAAAGAGAGCCGCCGCGTCCCTTGTCAGCGCCGGTACCGCTTGGGGAAGCAGGAACCGCAATGGTCTTCAACTCGCTGACGTTCGTCGCGTTCTTCGCGATCGTGCTGATTTTGCACTCGCTGCCGTTCGGCTGGACGACGAAGAAGGTCAATCTTCTGCTCGCCAGCTATCTGTTCTACGCGGCCTGGAATCCGCCGTTCGTCGTGCTGCTGTGGCTGTCGACCGTGGTCGACTGGTGGGCCGCGCAACGCATCGTGAAGACCGAAGCGCCGATGCAGCGGCGCGCCTGGATGCTGCTGTCGGTGATCGCCAACCTCGGCGTGCTCGGCTACTTCAAGTACGGCCATTTCCTGCTCGAGAACTTCCGCGCGGCGATGACCACGTTCGGCATCGACTACCAGCCGCCGTCCTGGGACATCGTGCTGCCGGTCGGCATCTCGTTCTATACGTTCGCGACGATGTCCTACACGCTGGACGTCTACCTGCGCCGCGCGGCGCCGGCGAAGTCGTTCCTCGACTTCGCGCTGTTCGTGACGTTCTTCCCGCACCTGGTCGCCGGACCGATCATGCGGCCGACCGAACTGGTGCCGCAGTTCGCCACGCCGCGGCGCGCGACGGCGCAGCAGCTGTGCTTCGGTCTCGCGCTGATGACGCTCGGGCTGTTCCAGAAGGTCGTGCTGGCCGACGGCTTCCTCGCCGGGCCGGCCGAAGTGGTCTTCGACGGCACCAAGGCGCCCGGCGCGCTCGATGCCTGGGCGGCGACACTGGCGTTCAGCGGCCAGATCTTCTGCGACTTCGCCGGCTATTCGACGACCGCGATCGGCGCGGCGCTGTGCCTCGGGTTCGCCTTGCCGGACAACTTCCGCTTTCCGTACGCGGCGATCGGCTTCTCCGATTTCTGGCGGCGCTGGCACATCACGCTGTCCTCGTACCTGCGCGACTACCTCTACATTCCGCTCGGCGGCAACCGCCACGGCGAGGCGCGCACCTATCTGGCGCTGATGGCGACGATGCTGCTCGGCGGACTCTGGCACGGCGCGAGCTGGACGTTCGTCGTCTGGGGCGGCCTGCACGGCAGCTATCTTGCCGCCGAACGCGCGCTGCGCCGGCGCTTCGCGGGCTACCGGCCGAGCGCCCTCGCCTTGTTCGGCATGGGCGCCGTCACCTACGCGTTGGTGAACCTCGCCTGGGTGTTCTTTCGCTCCGATACGTTCGGCAAGGCCTGGGGCGTATTGCGCGGCATGGCCGGAGCCAACGCGGACGCGACGCCGCTGCTGCCGGCCGTCGACCTGATCGCGGTCGCCGCGATCGTCGGCGGGTTGGTGCTGACGCATGCGCTGCTCCGGCGGCAGACCTTGGAAACGCTGGTCGCGCGCACGCCGGCCGCCGTGTTGACCGTGGTGTGGGCGTGCATGGCGTTCGCGATCGTGATCGAACAAGGCAGCGGCAATGCATTCATCTATTTCCAGTTCTGAGCCGCCGGCCGGCGTGCGCCTGACCGCGGCGGATCGCCCCGGCGTCGCACAGCCGGTACCGACACGCGATATTCCGCCGCAGCCGTGGCGCGCGATTCTGGCGGCCGCGCTCGCGCTGACGATCGTCGCCGTCGGCCTGTGGGAATGGCGCATGCGTACGCTCGGCCTCGAAGCGGGCGACCTCGGCGACGATGCGTCGGCCTGGGCCGAGCAGCGCCGGCGCATCGATACCGAGAACGTGCCGGTCGCGATCGTCGGCGACTCGCGCATCCTGTTCGACACCGATCTTGCGCGGTTCCAGGCGCTGACCGGCGTGCGTCCCGTGCAGCTCGCCCTGGCCGGTACCAATGCAAGGCCGTTCCTCGAAGATCTGGCCGACTCGCCATTCGCGGGCCTCGTCATCGTCGGCATCGCGGAGCTTTCCTATTTCCGCACGCAGATCGGATTGAACGGCGAGGCGCTGAAGCGCTATCGCTTCGAGTCGCCGGCGCAGCGCGTCTCGTTTGTGATCTATCGCGAACTGGCGCGCACGTTCGCGTTTATCGACGATGCATTCCGGCTCAGCAAGCTGGTGCGCCACGCGGTGCCCGATTGGCGGCCCGAGGCCAAGCGTCCTCTGGCAGCGATTCCCAAGGTGCTCAGCATGGGCGACGGCCGGCAGGCGTGGCTGTGGACCCGCATCGAAACCGACGCCGGCCGCCGCGGCGACGTACTCGCATTCTGGGCGGGCTTCGCCGGGCCGAAGGTCGCCGACGACGTGATCGCGATGACGTTGGAGTCGACGCGCAAGGCCGTCGAGAAGATTCGCGCACGCGGTGGCGAAGTCGTTTTCATCCGTCCGCCGTCGGCTCCTCAGGTGCAGCCCACGGAATACCAGCGCCTGCCGCGAGCAAAAGGCTGGGACGCGCTGCTCGCGGCCGCTCATGTGCAAGGCGTTCATGCCAACGACGAGCCGTCGATGCAGGGGCTCGATCTGCCCGAGTATTCGCACCTGTCGCGCGCCTGCGCCACGGTGTTCACCGACAGCTTCGTGCGAAGGCTCGCGCAGATCACGCCGCGCCTGCAGTTGCGGCCGGACGCACCGTCGCCGCTGCAGCCTTCCGACTGCGCTGCGGCGGATGCGTCCATGGTCGCGCAGGGCGCCGGCCGCATCAGGGCCGTGCCGCCGCAGTAGTGGATGAACCTTGCGATGCAGGAGAGCCTGCTGTTTCTTCCGCCGCTGCGCAGGGTAAGGATTCGATAAGAAATGTCGACGCTAGAAGGCGCGGACGCAGTTCCTTCCCCCGCCTGCGGGGGACGGTGGCCGAAGGCCGGAAGGGGGCAGCGTTCCGTTCGAAGAGCGCCCCCTTCCGCCTGCCGGCACCTTTGCCCGCTGCGCAGGGGAAGGATTCGATAGGAGACGCCGGCGCCGGGAAGCGCCGACGCTGTTCCTTCCCCGTAGCGCAGTGAAAGAAATCGGCAGGCGGCGGTGCAAACCTCCGCAATCCGATCGGCTACACTACGCGCCCCCGCAATACCGGCAACCCCATGATCGCCTTCCGAAACTTCGCCCTGCGTCGCGGCGAGCGCCTGCTCTTGTCCGACGTCGACATCGCCCTGCATGCGGGGGCGCGCGTCGGCGTGATCGGCCGCAACGGCTGCGGCAAGTCGAGCCTGTTCGCGGCGATCCAGGGCGAGATCGAGCCCGATCGCGGCGACATCGACTTGCCGAATCGCTTGCGCCTGGCCAGCGTCGCGCAGGAGACGCCGTCGCTGCCGGATGCGGCGATCGACTTCGTCGTCTCCGGCGACACCGAAGTGCACGCGATCCTGCAGGCCGAAGCGGCCGCGATGGCCGCCGAAGACTGGGACGCGGTCGCGACCGCGCACCAGAAGCTCGCGGAGATCAACGGCTACGACGCACAGGCGCGTGCCGGCCGGCTGCTGCATGGCCTGGGCTTCCGGCCCGAAACGCACCAGATGGCCGTGTCGGAATTCTCCGGCGGCTGGCGCGTGCGCCTGAACCTCGCGCGCGCGCTGATGCAGCCGTCGGACCTGATGCTGCTCGACGAACCGACCAACCACCTCGACCTCGACGCCGTGCTCTGGCTCGAACAGTGGCTGCTGAAGTATCCGGGCATGCTGCTGATGATTTCGCACGACCGCGAGTTCCTCGACGGCCTGTGCACGCACACGCTGCACCTGCACGAAGGCCGCGCCAAGCTCTACAACGGTGACTACACCAGTTTCGAGCGCCAGCGCTCGGAGCACTTGCGCCAGCAGCAGATCGCGTTCGAGAAGGAACAAGCCGAGCGCGCGCACCTGCAGTCGTTCATCGACCGCTTCAAGGCGAGCGCGGCCAAGGCCAAGCAGGCGCAGTCGCGCGTCAAGCGCCTGGCCAAGCTCAGCGGCACCGAGGCGGTGCGCGCCGAGCGCCAGATCCGCATCAACTTCGCCAAGCCGGCCAAGCTGCCGCATTCGCTGCTGCGCCTCAATCACGTCGAGGCCGGCTATACGCTCAACGCGAACGCGCACGCCGGACCCTCCGATCACGCGCTGCCGGAACAGGACGGCAAGGTCGTCATCCTGCGCAACGTCGGCTTCGGCCTCGAAGACGGCGATCGCATCGGCCTGCTCGGCCCGAACGGCGCCGGCAAGTCCACCCTGGTCAAGACGCTCGTCGGCGAGCTCTCGCTGCTCGACGGCGAACGCAGCGCGCATCCGGATCTCGCGCTCGGCTACTTCGCGCAGCACACGGTCGAATCGCTGCACGAAGGGCAGACGCCGATCGACCACTTGCGCGAGATCGCACCGACCACGTCGGTGCAGGAGTTCCGCGATTTCCTCGGGCGCTGGAATTTCGCCGGCGATCGCGCGTTCGAAGTCGTCGACGGCTTCTCCGGCGGCGAGCGCGCGCGCCTCGCGCTGGCGCTGATAGCCTGGCGCAAGCCGAACGTGCTGCTGCTCGACGAACCGACCAACCACCTCGACCTCGAAATGCGCGAGGCGCTGGCCGAGGCGCTCAGCGACTTCGAAGGCGCGATCGTGCTGGTTTCGCACGATCGCCATCTGACCGGCCTGGTCTGCGAGACGTTCTGGCGCGTGGCCGACGGCAAGGTGGAAGAGTTCAACGGCGACCTCGACGAGTACGCCGCGTGGCTGCGTTCGCGTGGATCGAACGGCGGCGGCGAAGCCGAGTCCAAACCGGCCGGCGGCGAAAAGGGCGCGGGCGGCAACAAGAAGGCCGACAAGAACGCGGACAAGAAATCCGACAAGAACGCCGACAAGAAAAAAGTGCCGGACTACACGCCGAAGGACAAGCGCACGGCGAACTCGCGCTGACGCCTGCGCGCCGCCGGCTGCGCTGCGCAGCCGCGGCGTTTTCGCTATCGTTGCCGCCGGACGAATCCACGAAGCTGACCGCATGACTGCCGGCAAACCTACGCTCGACCACGCCAAGCTCGATCGCATCGTCGCCAACGCGCGCCGCGAAGCGGAACAGCGCGGGCACGGCTACCGCGAACGCGCGTTGAAGATGTATCCCTGGGTGTGCGGACGCTGCGCGCGCGAGTTCACGCGCGTGAACGTGTCCGAGCTGACCGTGCACCATCGCAATCACGATCACGATTTCAATCCGCCCGACGGCAGCAACTGGGAGCTGCTCTGCGTGTACTGCCACGACAACGAACATTCGCGCTACATCGATCACGTCGCCGGCGACACCGCGGAAGCGGCGACGGCCGCGGCGACGAGCAATCCGTTCGCGGACCTCAAGAACCTGCTCGGCCGGACGCGCAAGGAATGACGGCGCGACGCGCGGCATGAAACTGGTCAGGCTGATCGCGAACCTCGGCTACGGCAGCCGCAAGGACGTCGTCGCGATGTTCCGCGAAGGCCGCATCACCGATGCGGCCGGCGAGGTGCTCTACGCCGACGACGTGGTCGGGCATGCCGACGTGCGCATCGACGGCGAAGCGCTCGATCCGCCGGCCGGCCTGGTGCTGATGCTCAACAAGCCGACCGGTCACACCTGCTCGACGCGCGACGCCGGCCGCATCGTCTACGACCTCTTGCCGCCGCGTTTTCGCCTGCGCAGTCCGGCCTTGTCGACGGTCGGCCGGCTCGACCGCGATACCTCCGGCCTGCTGCTGCTGACCGACGACGGCGCGCTCCTGCACCGGATCATCTCGCCGCGCGCGAACGTGGTGAAGCGGTACGTCGCGACGCTCGCCGAGGACTTGCGCGGCGACGAAGCCGGCGTGTTCGCCAGCGGCACGCTGATGCTCGATTCGGAGACGACGCCGCTGGCGCCGGCGGCCTTGCGCGTGCTCGGTGCGCGCCAGGCCGAGCTCGCGATCGGCGAAGGCCGCTATCACCAGGTGCGGCGGATGTTCGCAGCGGTCGGCAACCATATTGTGGCGCTCGATCGCGTCGCCGTCGGCGGCTTGACGCTCGACGGGCTGCCGGCGGGGGCATGGCGCGCGTTGCAACCGGACGAAATCGCGCGCGTCTTCGAAGCGTCGGCCTGAGTCCATCCCGCCGACCGAGCACGGTTCGGCTTCACCGTCGATGAACGGCCTGCGCAGGAAGCGCCCGGACGTCTCGACGTGCATACATCTATACCTGTAACTTAATTGAAATGTGGCCTCGCCGAGGCGGCCATTCAGAGCCAGTGTGGACGATGGGCGGTATGAACCAGGATCGTGGCTGCGAAATGCGCCACTTCGAAAAAGCATCGACGCGCGCTTCGCTGCAAGGCCGGCGTCGATGACCGGCAAACCGATGCATGCACTGCAGCGCCTGTCGTCCAGCCGCATCAACGGCCGTCTCGGACTCGTCTTCGACGGCGCCACGGCGCTGGCGTTGCTCGACGCGGCCCTGCGCGGGCGCCACGCGCCGCTCAGCGGCGTCTTCGTGTTCGCCGCCGGCCTGCTGCTTTTCACCTTCGTCGAGTACGCGTTCCACCGTTGGGCGTTCCACGGCCCGGTCGCAGCCTTCGAGCAGGGACACAGCCGTCATCACGAGCAGCCGCTCGGCGACGATTCGCTGCCGTTCTTCCTGCCTCCGCTCGGCATGCTGGCGTTGGCGGGGCTGCTCGCCCTGGTCTTGTCGCCGAGCAATGCGCTGCTGTTCGCGGCGGCGTTCGCGATCGGCTACACGCTGTACGGCGTCTGCCACACGATCATCCACGTGCGACGTTTCCGCAGCGCGCGTGCGCGGCGCTGGGCCGGCGCGCATCACGTGCATCACCATCATCCGCAGACGAACTTCGGCGTGACCACGCCGCTGTGGGACATCGTGTTCGGTACGCGCCACCGGCCGCGCCGCCCGCGGCAGTCGCCGGTGCTGCCGTCCGCGCGCGGCGACGCCTGATGCCGCCGCCGCTGCCGTCGCAGGACACCGGCGCCGGCCTGCTGCGGCCCGGCCGCGCGGGCCTGCTGCTGGTCGCCGGCGCACTCGTCGCCACCTTGGTCGTTCCGTTGTATTTCGGCGGCGAGGCGGCGCTGCGCGCGACGTTGAGTCTGAGCGCAGGCGGCTACGCGGCCTTGTTCGCGCTGATCCTCGCCAGCTGGATCGCGCGCACGCTCAAGCTGCAGCTCCTGCTGCGGCGCATGGGCGTCGAGGTCGGTTTCGTGCAGGTGTTCGAGATCTCGTTGGCGACCGACTTCGGTTTCCTGGCGACGCCAGCGGGTTTGGGCGGCTATGCGGCCAGCGTGTACTACGCGCGGCGAGCGGGCGCGTCGACCAGCGCGGCGGCTGCATTGACGGCGGCCGACCAGGCACTCGACCTGGTGTTCTTCGCGCTGGTGCTGCCGGTGGCGGGGTTGGCCTACTTCGGCACCGCGTTGCCGGCGCGGCTCGTGACCGCCGCGCTCGCGACCAGCGCAGCACTGGCGGCGATCGCGTCGGCGCTGTGGATTGCGCAGCGGCAGTGGCGCGGATGGCCGGCCGCGTGGCAACGCGTCGGCTCGCGCTGGCCGCGACTGCAACGCGCCGTCGGCGAGTTTCGCGCGCAAGCGGCTGCGCAGGCGCGCGTGCTGCTCGGCGGGGGCCCGGCGTTTCTCGGGTCGGTGTTCGTGCTGACCGTGCTGCAGTGGATGACCCGCTACGGCATTCTCTGGCTCGTGCTGGTCCTGCTCGGTTGTCCGGTTTCGTTCTGGCTGCTGCTCGCACTGCAGGCGCTGGTGTTGCACATCGCGCAATGGTCCGGCGTGCCTGCCGGAGGCGGCGGCGCCGAGCTGGGATTGACGGCGTCGCTCGCGACTTGGGTTCCTGCAGCGACGCTCGCGACCGCGCTGCTGCTGTGGCGCCTGGTCACGCTGTATCTCGCCCTCGGCGCCGGCGCAGTCGCGATCGCGCGGCTGGCTCGGCGCCATGCGCCGCCCGCGGCGGCCACGCACGACCCGCGCGCTGCGCAGGCGGCCCCGCTAGACTGACGGCGCTTCGGTCCTGGGGCCCGCCGATGAAACCCAATCCCGACTACGTCCGTGCGATACAGCAGAGCGTGCACGCCTCGCCGTATCCGTCGCTGATCGGCTTGACGATCGCCGCGCTCGAATTCGACGCCTGCCGCATCGAGCTCGACCTCGGCGAACGCCACCTGCAGCCGTTCGGCATCGTGCACGGCGGCGTGCTCGCCACGCTGATCGATACCGCCACGTTCTGGGCCGCCTTCATGCGCCTGCCCGAAGACGCGGGCCTGGTGAACGTCGATCTCAAGCTCAACTACTTGAAGGCCGTCGCGCGCGGACGCTTGCGCGCCGAGGGAAGCTGCCTGCGCGCCGGCTGTCAGATCAGCTACACCGTGGCCAGCGTGTTCGACGAGGCGGGCGAGCTGGTTGCCCATGGCACATCCACGATGATGGCGCTGCCGGGGAAAGGCCTCGCGCTCGGCGTGCCGAAATTCCTGCCCGACTGACATCGAGCAGGAATTCCTGGGGCAGCGCGGCATCACTCGCGATCGGACGGGAGGTTCGCATGGGGAAGAACAGGCCGGGATCGACGTCACGTGGCGTAGCGACAACGACCGCCGTCATCGCTGAGCGTCCGTCGCCGGCCCGTCTGGCCGTCTCGATCGGCCGTCACGCGCTGCCGCTGGTATCGCTGTATGTCCTGCACGGCACGATCGCGAGCTTCCTGCTGCTGACCGCGTTCAATCTGGCGCTGG
>Ga0068853_100003513_pt1 | contig 11988 bp, 10 predicted proteins | sample KBSCornC32_FD_65655 | JGI IMG/M metagenome (GOLD analysis project Ga0068853, IMG submission 65655) | Corn rhizosphere microbial communities from Kellogg Biological Station, Michigan, USA - KBS Corn C3-2 | ecosystem: Host-associated > Plants > Roots > Rhizosphere > Soil ... | reverse complement strand
CCAACCCGGGGCTGCCTTGACTCAGGTTTGCCTGCTACGTATACTGCCTGACTTGTTTCTAAGCCGGATCGGGTGGAAACTTCGAGAAATCAAAGAAATTGAGAGTTCTTAGGAATGCCGAATCATAAATCAGCCGAAAAACGAATGCGCCAGAACGAGAAAAGGCGCGTTAACAATCGCAGCCACCGTACCAAGGTTAGAACTTATATCAAAAAACTGAGAAGTGTTCTCGATTCGGGCCAAAAGCAGGATATCGATCAGATTTTGCCCGAGGCGATTTCGGTGATTGATAAATCAGTTCAGAAAGGCGTCTTGCACGCAAACGCGGCAGCCAGGTACAAATCGCGTTTGACAGTGCGCGCCAACCAAGCCGGCAAATAGCGGCTCTTTTAAGATAGTTTCTTACGAGGCGAACCGAGTATTCGGTTCGCCTCGTTTTTTATGTCTAAAATTGGAGGAGGGATGAATAAACCAATCGACACTGACGAAGATATCGAAAGAATTGTAAGACTCTTTGAGGCTTGCGAAACAGCGAAGGATGGCTTTGCCCATCGGGAACACCTTGTCCTGGCGGTTTGGTACCTCCAAACAATGAGCGTACGCGCGGCGACGGGGCAGATACGAACGTCACTCCTGCGGTTTCTAGACCACCATCAGATTGATCGGAGGAAATATCACGAAACTCTCACTGTGTTCTGGGTGGAGAAAGTGTCTGACTGTTTAGCAGCGTTGCCAGCTGGAACTTCTTTGTCTGAAAAATGTAATGAGGTTCTTCGAAGACTCGGCAACAAAGATCTGGTCCTTGAATTCTATTCACCTGAACTTTTGTGGTCCGACGCGGCGCGGGATTCTTTTGTAATTCCCGATAAGAAGCAATGGAGGTCCTGACGTCTGCCGTCGCAACAAGAAACCAAGAAGAATCGCTATTGGACAAGACTACAGACCAGCATCTCTAGTTGGAGCCTTGGAGTTCCTTGCGAAGTCTTTATCGCCAGATCGGCCGCCGCTATCAACTGAATGCCCTTGGAGACGCGGACGGGATCGGTTCGTTGAAGCGTTTTCAGATACGAATCCTTCTTGAACTGTGGCATCGAAATCTTGCGAAAGACTTCAGTTGGTCCGCCGCGCTCCAGGAGAAATTTTCCCAACGCCAGACGGTGATAATTGCTGGCAATCAGACCCAGTAGCATCACCGGCTCAGCTCCGTCTTCTAACAGCCGATGAAGAGTTTGCAGGGCTCGCTTCCTATCCTTTGCCATCAGCTGGTCACCTAAGGCGAAGTTTGAGAGTTCTCGCGAATGACCGATCAGATCATCGACATGTTGCATCGTTATTTGGCCCTTTTCAGAGCCAGCCGCCGCGAGCTTCTCCAGTTCCGAAGACAACGTTTGAACATCAGTGCCAACGAGGCTAAGAATCTCTGAAATCACGGGATCTGGAGCAGTAACGTTTAGCTCCTTCAAATAGACCCGGATCCACGATTTCGCCTCAACATCCGTTAGTGGTGAAAAATCGACCACACAACAATTGTCCAGTAAAACCTTTGTGGCCTTCTTGCGCTTATCCAACTCACCGGCAATCAGGATCATCACCGTTGATGGCGAAGGATTATTGATATAGCGAATGAGACTTTCTTCGTCGGCTTCGCGCAACTTTGCAAAGTCCCGAATTCGGACTACGCGATATTCCGACATCATGGGAAGTTGTTCTGCGGCAGCGATAGCGGCCTGAACCGAATCACTCAGCAAACTAAAACCAGATTCGTTGAACTCGCGGAGTGGAGTTTGCTTAAGTGCCGCATCGGCAATCTGTTGAGCCGCGCGTCCTCTAAGAAACGATTCCGAGCCCAGTAACAAGTAAAGTGGCTGGATGTTTTCTCGCAAAGACTTGTCAAGCTCTGTACGTCGCAACGTCTTCATTTCTTTTCGATTTCAACCGCATTGATTAAGGTCGAGACTATACTCTCGGCAAAAGCACGAGACATCCGGAGAATTGCAGGATCCTCTTCATTGAAAAAACTGCGAGGGTCACTGGCAAATTCATATTCTCCACGAAAAACGAAGTTCTGATTGTCGTAGAGCACTTTATTTTCGGTCTGATCTCGGACCGTGACTGCTGCAGCTATCGTGATCTCAAAGATTCTTGCGCGTCCCTTATCGTCCAGCAAAACGCCACCGAAATTAAAACTCTTGATAACACCTTCGATAACTGCGTCAGCTCCTTCACGCTGCCCTTGCACTCGGAGTCCACGGCCACGATGCACAAGCTCTCTCATAACTGCGTCGGTAAACCGGGATTCGATCTTGTAACGCAGAGCATTACTCTCGGTTTGGAACGCAGGAACGGCGACAGTTTTAATTCTCGCTGGAAGCTGATTCTTGGTAACCGGCTTGTAGCATTCCGCAAAACCGGAAACGAAGAAAAGCATCAGGATAAAACACGAAATTCGTAGAAACTTTTGCATCGAGTATGTCTCTGGAACGGGAACAGTTTAAGAGGGTGGATTCTCTCTTAAGCTTGGAATGAATAGCAAGTGGCCCCTGTGCGATCATGATCTATGGCCGCTATTGACCTATAATCCCACCGCTCCTGAACCTTACACCACACCGGAGATAAAGATGGCAACTGGTAAAGCTAAATCCGCTGCAAATCGGAAGGGTGCAACTAAAGCAAAGTCAAGTCGCAGGTCCGATTCTCCAGAAGGCCTGGCGTTAGGACCACGCAAGAAGCGACATGGACCATCTATTCGGCTCTCAAATCACAAGGCTCGAAGCGTGTGGTTTCAGGCTCGTACCACGTGGCCGGTTCGCGAAGCGCCGGTCAGAACACTCGTTGCCGAACGAGCGCGAGTACAAAAGGCACTTGGTTCTCCGACCGGCATCACTAACGAGTGGGAGTGTGTTGGACCAACAAATATTGGCGGCCGGCTAACCTGTATTGCTTGTCATCCCACCAGTCCCGAGCGGATTTGGGTAGGAGCTGCTGGCGGCGGGGTCTGGCAGAGTAGTGACGCGGGGCAAACCTGGCAGTCGTTCTGGAGTGAGCAGGAAATCCTCAATATTGGCTCATTGGCGATCGACGAGAAAGATCCGGATTTGCTCTATTGCGGAACTGGCGAAGCAAACCTTTCTCTCGATTCATATCCAGGAGTTGGTATCTATCGCACAACCGACGGTGGACGAAGTTGGCACTTACTCGCTTCTACTGAGCGCACTGGGATCCCAAGACATATTGGAGTTATAGCTATAGACCCGTTCGACTCGCGACACCTGGTTATTGGTGGGGTCGGCTACGCTGAAGTTAGCCAGACGGGCCATGATCTTGGTGGCATGTTTGTATCAAGAGATGCAGGAGTTACCTGGAAGAGGCAGACCTTCGTCTCAACTAAAAACTACTGGTGTCACTCGATAGTCTTTCACCCGACTAAGAGAAATACAATCTACGCCACTTTTACCGAACAGGGAGCCCGGAGTGGAATTTGGCGATCAACCGATGGTGGTAAGAATTGGTCTCATCTGACCAACGGACTTCCCGATCCAGCGCGATTCGGCAGGACCACTCTGGCAATCAGCCCGTCGAATCCCTCAGTCTTGTTTGCGTTTGCGAGCGATGAGGCGAGTGGAAACAGCGATCTTCTGTTAGGAGTCTTCCGCACTAGTAATGGAGGCGATAAATGGACCGACATCAGCACTAATCATTTTAAGAATGAAGGTCAAATTTCCTATGGCAACACCATAGTGATTCATCCAACAGATTCTGATCACGTGATTTGTGGAGGTGTTGACCTCCACCGGACTCGAAACGGAGGAAAAACCTGGCAGCAGATTACTGAATGGGATCTGGAACGCACGGAACCAAAATATGCTCACGCTGATCATCACGCGCTGCTCATGCCAAAGGCGGTTCCCGGTCGAGTTTATGACTGTAACGATGGCGGCCTTGATGTCAGCGAAAATGGCGGGAGAACCTGGACCAATCGGAGCAACGGTTTATCGGTAACGATGTTCTACGACATGGACGTAGCCCAAAGCAGCAGCCTGGTTTTTGGTGGCGGCGCACAGGACAACGGGACGGTAATTACAACAACCGGATCGAGCAGTAGTTTTTTCGAATTACTTGGAGGCGATGGCGGATGGATTGTCTTTGACCCGAAGAATGCAGGCCGTGTCTACGCGTCGTACTACAATCTTCATATTTTTCGATTTCGCGGTGAGACTTGTAAGAACGTTTCACCGCCAGCGACGGCCGATGAGCGAAGTTCAGTTTGGATGGCCTACATCACGCTCGATCCAAACGACAGGACAATCGTGTTCACTGGTTCATCCAGGGTCTGGCGCACCATAAATGATGGGAACAACTGGACGCCAGTCTCGCCCGAGCTCGACGGAAGCTCAATTTCGGCGATTGAGGTAGCTCCGGCAGATTCAAAAAAGATTTATGTTGGAACTGAGAACGGTGGCTTGTTTCGCAGCCAGGATGGTGGACATACGTGGAGTCCTAACCTGTCGAGTTCAATCCTGCCCGGTCACACGATTACTCGAATTGAAACTCATCCCGAGGATGCTCAACTCGTGTACGTCACGGTTGCCAACTTTGGTCACGGACATGTTTTTAGATCTACGGATGGATGTGTCAGCTGGGAAGATGTCGATCGCGGCCAGTTGCCGGATGTGCCGCATCACGCGCTTCTTATTCGAAGTGAGGACCCGAATTCGCTCTACGTGGGAAATGATGCAGGTGTCTTCGTGTTGGATGTCAACTCTGGGTTGTGGATGAACGTGACCATGAATCTTCCCAACGCGATGGTGATAGATCTGGTCTATCACGATCATGACAAAGCGTTGTTTGCCGCAACCTACGGCAGAAGTATCTGGAAGCTGCGCTTCTAAGCTCCAGTCCGGGGAGGGAAGCGGGTTCGCGCTGGTCCCTTGAGCTACTTACCGGATCGTTTTTGGAACCAGTCGGATCGCTGAGAGAGATTGTCTTTACTCTCGCCGATCTTTGGTCTGACCGGTTTCAACTGACGGGGATCATCTTCACATTCCTCAGGAACATCGTCCGCACCCCTGGCAGCGTCACTGGTCTTCGAAGCCTTTTTGGTTTTCTTCTTGGCGGAATTCATGGTTCGAGAATTATAGCCCAGCAGGAAGCTGGCGCTTAATAGCATCCGCGACTCGAGCAGTCTCAACGGCTGCTTTGACTTCATGAACGCGAACAATATCGGCCCCTCTCAGGATTGCGGCAGTAATCGAAGCCATCGTTCCGAATATTCTGTCTGTGACGGGCGCAGGCGAGTCTGGCTCATCACTTAAGAGTTTCCCGATGAAAGACTTTCTGGACGTTCCAACTAAAACAGGAAGATCCGGAAACACTGTTTTCAGTTGGTCCAGTCTTGCGATCAATTCGACGTTCTGCTCCGGAAGTTTGCCGAAACCGATTCCCGGATCGATCACGATCGACTCTCGTTTGACCCCTCGTCGTTCAGCCATCGCGACACTGCTGTGTAAGCTGTCGGTTACCTCGCGTAGGATGTCGGCCACCGGAGGAAGTCGATGCATGGTCGCAGCAGTTCCCCGTGAATGCATGAGTATCAAACCAGCCCCAGTACGGGCAGCTGCATCAGCAATATAGAAGTCGAATCGTAGCGCAGAGATGTCATTAACAATTGACGCGCCTGCCGCGAGTGCGGCCCTTGCGACTTCAGACTTAGTTGTATCGACGCTGATTGGAATCTGACCATCTTTGGCGAGAGCTTCGATAACTGGAATAACTCGATCAATTTCTTGATCGGCGGTTACTGGCTCTCCTCCCGGTCGAGTGGATTCACCGCCAATGTCGATGAAGTCTGCCCCTTCAGAGATCATCTGGTAAGCATGTTGAAGTGCCTTTTCGAAATGAACAAACTGTCCTCCGTCACTAAAGCTGTCGGGTGTGACGTTGAGAATTCCCATCACGAGTGTTCGTTCGCCGATGGGTATAGTTTGTTCTTTGAGCTTCCAGGTGCGAGTCATGGAAAAAGAAAGGGGAACAGGTTTGGCCCATTCCCCTTTGACTGCTTGTTGTTGCTAACGATTAGGCCGGAGCCGGATTTCCTCCAGTGATTGGAGGCAGAATCGGCTTCAAAGGCTTGGCCGTTGGCTCTTTCAGTTGTGGACGATCTTCGTCGCTACCTGAGTCGGAAACCGGCGAATTATCGTCAAGCGGTAAACCGGCAACGATTCGTCTGATTTCAACTCCATCAAGTGATTCACGCTCGAGCAAGCATTCAGCGAGTCGAATCATTATGTCGCGATTCTCTTCAATGATTGCCTTAGCACGCTCGAATTGCGCCGTGACGATCTTCTTGACCTGCTCGTCGATCTTGATAGCAGTATCCTCAGAGAAGTCGCGGTGCTGGGCAATCTCACGTCCAAGGAAAATCTGCTCTTCCTTTTTCCCGAAGGTGAGTGGTCCCATTTCCGACATGCCGTACTCGCAAACCATTGCCCGAGCCAGCTCGGTTGCTCGTTCAATATCGTTTGAAGCGCCAGTTGTAATGCTGCCGAGAAATGTATCTTCAGCGATACGTCCACCCATCAGGATTGCGATTTGGCCCAACAGGTATTCCTGGCTGTAGTTGTGGCGATCACCTTCAGGAAGCTGCTGAGTTACGCCCAGGGCCATTCCCCGAGGAATGATGGTCACCTTGTGAACCGGATCAGCATTCGGGACCTTAAGTCCAACGAGCGTATGACCGGCTTCGTGATAAGCCGTCACGCGTTTTTCCTCGTTTGAGATCACCATGCTCTTGCGCTCTGCGCCCATGAGCACCTTGTCTTTAGCTAACTCAAAGTCGCCCATCGCAACGAGCTTCTTGTTGTAGCGCGCCGCGTTGAGAGCTGCTTCGTTGACGAGGTTGGCCAGGTCAGCTCCCGTGAATCCAGGGGTTCCACGAGCGATCACGGAGATATCGACGTCTTCTCCGAGTGGAATCTTTCGTGTGTGAACCTTCAGGATTCCTTCGCGACCTCGAACGTCGGGGCGCGAAACAACAACACGACGGTCGAATCTTCCAGGCCTTAAAAGTGCCGGATCCAAAACGTCGGGACGATTGGTCGAAGCGATAAGGATCACACCATCATTCGACTCGAAGCCATCCATTTCAACGAGCAACTGATTAAGAGTTTGCTCGCGCTCATCGTGACCACCACCGAGGCCGGCGCCGCGATGACGTCCGACTGCATCAATCTCATCGATAAAGATGATACAGGGCGCATTCTTTTTACCTTGTTCGAAGAGGTCGCGGACGCGTGATGCACCAACGCCCACAAACATCTCAACGAAGTCGGAACCGGAAATCGAAAAGAAGGGAACATTCGCTTCGCCGGCTATTGCACGGGCGAGAAGCGTTTTGCCTGTTCCCGGCGGGCCCATCATCAACACGCCCTTTGGAATTCTGCCGCCAAGCTTCTGAAACTTCTGTGGTTCCTTAAGAAATTCGATGATTTCCTGTAGCTCTTCTTTTGCCTCTTCAACTCCGGCGACGTCTTTGAACGTCACGCGCTTCTGTTGATTGTTGAGCAGTTTTGCTCGAGACTTTCCAAATGAGAGAGCTTTGTTACCACCCGATTGCATCTGGCGCAGCATAAATATCCAGATGGCTATGATAAACAGCAATGGCGCCCAGGTGATGAGCATGGGCCATATATAACTGCTGCCGGATTCTTCTTCGACCTTTGCAACACGCGGTTTACCGTTGACGATCTCACGTGCAGACTTCAATAGATCGTTCTTGGCAGGCTCGTTAGATAGCGCAACTCGATATTCCTTGTTATGAACGTCGATTGCGACCGTCTCCGCCTGCTTAACCGTAAGTTGCTTTAGCTCGCCGGCCTGGATCATCTGATCCAACTTAACGAGATCAACTGCGTCATAACTGCTGCCGCGCGGATTTACCAACTTATAGAGCAGAAGAGCTCCGGCAATAATCAGCAGCCAAAATACAATCTGTCGTGCTGTAGAACTCAAATTCATTAACGCCTCCGATGCCCGATAATACCTGATCAGGCATCATTTGTCGCTCCCCGCGCCCTGCTGGATGTGGAGAGCATTGTTGATAGAAATATCAATAAAAATCTGACGCTTTGATGCCGGAGCTCGACAGATTCGTTGCGGTTAATCATCTACTTCGTCGTCCCTCCTGAAAGCCGCGGGGGACACTCCTAATAAAAGGAGGATTTCCGTGTGATTTCCGCTTAACCCCTCGAATCACAAGCCGTTTCGACTATACGGTTTTGCGACCTCGTTTATCAATGCTTTTTCCCTCAAATTCCAACCGATTCTTGCGCCGAACTACGCGCGATCCGCCTGGCAACTCAACAATTCGACCACCCTGACTGCCCTCAAGTAACTTCTCAAGCGCGGTTAAGTGCACCATTTCCAATCGCCGCGTGTCCCCCCTGACCGCTGAAATCCACTGCCGCAAAGCCCGCCGACGCACGGCCGGTGGTTCTGCCGAAAGTACATCTACGTTTAAAGACTGCCTGTTGGTTTCAGCCCTTTCTTCATACTGATCTCCGCCGACCAGTCTTGCGTGACGCAAAAGTTCATCCGCGCGCTCAAAAAGTGCAGAGGAATCTTCGTTCAGCAATGACGCAGTTCGAGATAGAGCCTCGACCACTCTACTATTAAAAGTTTGCATCAACGGCAGCAAATGCTTTCTAACCTTGACGCGCGAGAATTGTTCATCCGAATTCATTTCGTCTGAGAGGAATTCGACGCGGCGTATTCGACAATAAGTCTCAGTGTCCGCTCGCCGTGCCCACAGTAGTGGTCGCACGAGTTTTATTTCGCCACCCTTTTTCAGGGTGCGAATTGCCTCGATTCCTGACAATCCGGCACTGGAACTCCCGCGCATAAGCCGCATCAGCACTGTTTCCGCCTGGTCATCCATCGTATGACCAGTCACAACATAACCCGCATGCTTTCTGACAGCGGTTCTCTCGAGGAATTGGTAACGAGCTGTTCTCGCAGCTTGTTCAAGGTTGTCGCCATTCGAGCGAGCGGTCTCCAACACTTTTGTCCGTCCAATCACAACATCGTGACCCAGCTCCTGCGCGAGCTTCTTTACCCATTGAGAGTCTTTGCCACTCGATTCTCTAATTCCGTGATCGAGGTGAGCGACGCACAGCTGGATGTTGAGCTTGTTGGCTGAGATCAGTTCGTCGAGCGCGAGAAAAAGAGCGGTTGAGTCTGCTCCGCCGGATACAGCAACCACAACGCGCTCGTCCGATACAGGAAGCTTCAACCGGCGCCAGTCAGCCATTAGGGTTCGCGCAAATTGATTTAGACGTGGGTTTGCTGTTCGCATTTGTTTTGATTTTCAAGGGTGATCCTGCCCGAGTCAAATCGATCGTAAGGAAGCCGTCACAATTTATTGAAAATTATGGTTTAGAACGATGGCCGACTGAGTAATGATCAAGCGAGGGAAGAAATAATGCCGGTTGAAAAGCAAGGTGGAATAAGCGAATGGCTGCTGGGTTCAACGGTTCTTTGTCATTCGTGCGGGTGTCTTTGGCTCATCCCTTCGGCCCAAAGCGGGGATCGGTATCGATGCCGGCAGTGTGGAAGTGAAGTAAAAGCCAAGTCCAAGCCAAATCCGAAGAAAGAACCCCATAAGGAGCGGTGAACTACTTCAGTTAATTAAAATTTTGAGGCAATCAAAGGCCGCGATTCATCACGCCGGAATCCCGCATCACGGCAGCGTTTTGCTTTTCAAGTCCTACCAAAAGAGCCCTATTTATCCACGCCGGAATCCCGCTTCGCGGCAGCGTGTGGATTGTTCAAGTCCTTTCTGATGAGTAAATGCGGAGTTCCTTCCAGCGCGCTTCGCGCGACAAGAAGGTTCGAGGCGCTGTTAATAGAAAGGACCTGAAGATGCGCACGCTGCCGCGATGTGGGATTTTGTAGCAGTCTTTTATAGAGAGGAGTTGGACGACCCACAAGCTGCCTACTCTTCGTTTGACTTATTCCTGCCGAAAGGTTTAGGTTTCGGGCGTTACAGGCATCTTGAGGACGTGATTAACTCTCTAAATCTTCTCCCGCAAGCTTACTAATTGAGGACTCAAATGAAAGCACGAAAAATTTTGTCTGCGCTAATGCTGGCGCTCTTTTCAATCCAAACCCTTCAGCTGACTGCGCTCGCAGACGAGGGAATGTGGACCTTCAATAACGTTCCCCGCGCGGAAATTAAGAAAAAGTATGGTTTTGAAATCACCGACGATTGGCTCAAGAAGGTACAACTCGCTTCGGTGAGATTTAATAATGGTGGCTCCGGCTCGTTTGTGTCGCCAAATGGCCTGGTCCTTACCAATTATCACATCGTCGAAGATATTGTTGGCGAGGTAAGCACTCCGGAAAAAGATCTTTCGAAGACCGGGTTCGTCGCCCGCACACGTGCAGAAGAGATCAAGGCCCCGAATCTTGAACTGAATGTCTTGATCAGTATCGAAGACGTAACCAGCCGCGTAAACGGCGCTGTCAAAGCCAACTCTACTGACGCCGAAGCGTTTGCCGCAAGACGAGCGGAGATAGCAGCTATTGAAGGTGAGTCACTCAAAGCCACCGGATTGCGTTCGGACGTGGTTACCCTTTACCAGGGCGGCCAGTACAACCTGTACCGTTACAAGAAATACACCGATGTCAGGTTGGTTTTTGTTCCTGAGTTTCAGGCAGCTTTCTTTGGTGGCGATCCTGACAACTTCAACTTCCCGCGATACAACATCGATATGTCGTTGGTGAGAGTCTACGAAAACGACCAGCCGGTTCATCCCGAAAGCTATTTCAAGTTTTCGACCGCGGGAGCGAAAGAGGGAAGTCTTGTTTTTGTTACTGGCAACCCGGGCTCGACCTCCCGTCTTGACACAGTTGCGCACCTTGAAGAACTGCGCGACACCAGCATCCCAATCATCCTGCGATTGCTTGAACGTCGCGAAACCATGCTGAAAAAGTACATGGCGCTTGGTGAGGAGCAAACACGCCAGGGGCAGAATGAACTTAATAGTGTTCAGAATGCACTGAAAGTTTATCGCGGTCAGATACAAGGTCTAAAGGACAATGCTTTACTGGCGCGGAAGAAGAAGGACGAGGATGCGCTTCGCAAATCAATCGCCGCGAATCCCGAGCGACAGAAATTATATGGCGACGCCTGGGATGCGATTGCTAAGGCCCATCAGACCTATCCAACCTACATTCGCGAGCGCCGGATCTTTGAGCAGGCGGGTGGCTTTAACAGCACGCTGTTCACTTTTGCGCGTACGCTCGTGAGAATGGCGGCGGAAGATCAAAAGCCAAATGCTCAGCGATTGCCAGAATTTACTGAAGCAAGACGCGCATCGCTTGAGCAGTCCCTCTATTCTCCTGCGCCAATCCATTTGGATTTCGAAAAGCTAAAGCTGGCCGACTCGTTGGAGTTTATGGTCGAGCTTTTGGGCAAAGACAATGTTCTCTCAAAACAGGTTCTTGATGGAAAGAGTCCTGAGGCCCGCGCAAACGAGCTCATCGATGGAACAAAATTGGCCGACGTCAATTATCGAAAAGAGTTAGCTAAGGGTGGTCCAGCGGCCATCGCAGCTTCAACTGATCCGATGATCGTTGTAGCTCGGGAGATTGATGACAAAGCACGAGAAGTCCGGAAGCGATATGAAAGTGAAGTGACCGGTGTCGAGCGCAGCAGCTATTCAAAAATTGCGCGTGCCCTGTTTGAAACTGAGGGGACGAAACTCTATCCGGATGCGACCTTCACTCTTCGCCTTTCTTATGGTGCGATCGAAGGCTACACAGAGAACGGAAAGAAAATTCCACCCTTCACGACTCTGGGAGGCCTCTATAATCGCGCAGATGCTTTCAAGCAGAAGTTTCCTTATAACCTGCCACCACGATGGCTCGAAAAGAAATCAGAGATTGATCTGAATACTCCATTTAATTTTGTTTCGACGAATGACATCATCG
>Ga0068853_100003512_pt1 | contig 11990 bp, 11 predicted proteins | sample KBSCornC32_FD_65655 | JGI IMG/M metagenome (GOLD analysis project Ga0068853, IMG submission 65655) | Corn rhizosphere microbial communities from Kellogg Biological Station, Michigan, USA - KBS Corn C3-2 | ecosystem: Host-associated > Plants > Roots > Rhizosphere > Soil ... | reverse complement strand
ATCAACGGCCTGGCGCCGGGAACATCCTTGATCTCCGGATTCCGCGACAGCACGCCGAACATCTTTTCGATGTCGATGACCGCCTGTTTGATCTCGCGATAGACCATGCCCATGAAATTCAGCGGCTGGTAGAGCTGGATCATCATGGCGTTGACCATGACGAAATCGCCGACCGTATTTTTCCCGCTGCGGACGCCAATCGCGCACATCAACATTGTCGCGGTCAAGCCGGCGGTGAAAATGACCGCCTGCCCGGCATTGAGAACCGCAAGCGAGGTATAGGTTTTCACGCTGGCGCGTTCGTAGCGCTCCATCGAATGGTCGTAGCGCGTGGCTTCGCGCTCCTCGGCGCTGAAATACTTGACCGTCTCGTAATTCAGCAGCGAATCGATCGCCTTGGTGTTCGCCTCGGTGTCGGAGTCGTTCATCCTGCGCCGAATCTCGATCCGCCATTCGGTCGCGATATAGGTGTAATACATGTAAATCACGACCGTGATCATGGTGACGAGCACGTAGCGCCAGTCGAACTGCCACAGCAGCACGGCCATCAGCAGCGAAACCTCGACGATGGTCGGGATCAGTTGCAGGATCACCATCCGCACGATGACCTCGATGCCGAGCCGGCCGCGCTCCAGCACCCGCGTCAATCCTCCGGTCTTGCGCTCCAGATGAAAGCGCAGCGACAGCTCATGCATGTGGACGAAGGTGCGATAGGCGAGCTTGCGCACCGCGTGCATTGCCACGCGAGCGAAGATTCCGTCGCGCCATTGGGTCAGCACCGCCATCAGCACGCGCACGGCGCCGTAGCTCAAGGTCATGATCAGGGGCGAGGCGATCAGCCACATCGTCCAGTTCGATGACTGCACGGGAGCGGTGTCCGCGCCGGTCAGGGCGTCGATCGCCCATTTGAACGTGAACGGCACACACAGCGTCGCCAGCTTGGCGGCCAGCAGCAGCACCATCGACCAGACCACGCGCATCTTGAGATCGACGCGATCGCTGGGCCAGATGTACGGCCACAGATGCAGCAGCGTCCCGATCAGGGTCGCCTGTTCGATGGATTTGTTGGAAGGAGGCAGCGCTTCGCCGGCGCCTAGGGACGAATCAGAGTGAGCCATTAATCAAGAGCCTGGAGCAAAACGGCGGACCGGTTCGCTGCCGCGCGTGTTTTTTCTGTCTATCCGCATTCTGCCCGTCATATAGAGTGTTTCGACGCCGAACGCACCCTCGCGGGAGGCGATTCTTTCGCGATTTACCTGCGTTTGAGGATGGATTCCGTGGCATCAGCGAAGCCGCTAGGCTTGACGATTTTACGTTGCAGTGCCACATGGCCGATATGAACAAGATCAAAACCGTCTGTGTCTATTGCGGCTCCGGCCCCGGCACAAATCCCCGCTTTATCGAAGCTGCCGTTGCATTAGGAAAGGCTCTCGCCGATAGCGCTATCCGCCTCGTCTATGGCGGTGGCTCGATCGGGCTGATGGGCGCCCTCGCCACCTCTGTCCTCGATCACGGCGGAGCTGTGACGGGCATCATACCCGACTTTCTCACCTCCCGCGAGAACGCCCTGTCGCGCGTGCAGGAAATGATCGTCACCCCCGACATGCACGAACGCAAGCGGCTGATGTTCGAGCGTTCCGACGCGTTCGTCGCGCTGCCGGGCGGTATCGGCACCCTGGAGGAACTGGTGGAACAGCTGACGTGGCAGCAGCTCGGTCGCCACTCCAAACCGATCCTGATCGCAAACATCGACGGCTTTTGGGAACCGCTGCTGGCATTGCTCACGCACATGCGCGCGACGCAGTTCATTCGACCCACTCTGCCGATCGATCTTTTGAAAGCCGACCGGGTTGACGATATCCTGCCGCGGCTGCGCGCCGCCGCGGCCCGGACGCCTGAAGGCACCGAGGAACTGGCGACGGAAGTGGCTCGCCGGCTTTAGCGGTTGGAGCTGTCCTGCACATCACTCAGTCGGAAACGTCACCGCCTCGATCCGATTGCCGTCGGGATCGATGACGAACGCCGCGTAATAACGCACGCGGTCGTGCGGGCGCAGACCGGGCGCGCCGTCGGAGCGGCCTCCGGCATTCAGCGCCGCCGCGTAGAACGTGTCGACGTCGGCAGTTGATTTGGCCCGAAGGCAGATATGGATGCCGCTTTCGGGCGCGACCGGCGCCATCGTAGCGCGCAGGTTGATCCAGAACTCCGGATAGCTCTTGCCAAAACCGATCGTCGCCGGACGCGTGACCAGGCGTGACAGGCCGAGCGGCGCGAGTGTTGCGTCATAAAAGCGCGCGGCGCGTTCGAGATCGCTGACGCCGACGGAAACATGGTCGATCATGGATGGTGCCCGTGGTCTTGGCCGTCATTGCGAGGAGCCAACGGGTCGCGCGAACGCGCGCCCGATGACAGGTTCCGCGAAGAAGCGATCCATGACCCCGCCTCGGTTGGATGGATTGCTTCGCTTCGCTCGCAATGACGGCTAATCCTATCCGCTACCTTAAACGCGTCACGCCGGCGCGCCTGATTTCACCAGTTTGTAAACCACCGAATCCATCAGCGCCTGGAACGAGGCGTCGATGATATTGGGCGACACGCCGATCGTGGTCCAGCGCTCGCCCTCCTCGTCCTCGCTCTCGATCAGCACCCGCGTCACCGCCTCGGTGCCGCCATTGAGGATACGCACGCGGTAGTCGATCAGCTTCAGGCCTTCGATGTACTTCTGGTATTTGCCGAGATCCTTGCGCAGCGCGACGTCGAGCGCATTGACGGGGCCGTTGCCCTCGGCCGCCGAGATCAGCCGCTCTCCGGCAACATCGACCTTCACCACCGCCATCGCCACCGTGACGCGCTGGCCGTTGGCATTGTAGCGCTGCTCGACATTGACATCGAACTGCTCGACCCGGAAATATTCCGGCACCCGGCCAAGCGTCCGCCGCGCCAGCAGGTCGAACGAGGCGTTGGCGGATTCATAGGCGTAGCCGGCGGCCTCGCGCTCCTTCAATTCCTCGACAAGTCGAACCAGCCTCGGGTCGTTCTTGTCGTAGGGAATGCCGGCCCGATCCAGTTCGGCGATGACGTTGGAACGGCCGGCCTGATCGGATACCAGCACCTTGCGATGATTTCCGACCGCCTCGGGCGACACATGCTCGTAGGTCTGCGGATCCTTGAGCACGGCGGACGCATGAATCCCGGTCTTGGTCACGAACGCACTTTCGCCGACGTAAGGCGCATGCCGGTTCGGTGCGCGGTTGAGCATATCGTCGAGCGTCCGCGAAACCTTCATCAAGGTCGCCATCTTGTCCGGCGAGACGCCGATATCGAAGCAATCGGAAAATTCGCTCTTGAGGCGGAGCGTCGGAATCAGCGAGCACAGATTGGCGTTGCCGCAGCGCTCGCCAAGCCCGTTCAACGTGCCCTGGATTTGTCGAGCGCCGGCGCGCACCGCGGCCAGCGAATTGGCGACCGCCTGATCGGTATCGTTGTGGGCGTGGATGCCGACGTGATCGCCGGGAATAAGTTTTATCACCTCACCGACGATGGTCTCGACCTCATGCGGCATGGTGCCGCCATTGGTGTCGCACAGCACCACCCAGCGCGCGCCGGAATCGTAAGCCGCCTTGGCGCAGGCCAGCGCGAATTCCGGGTTTTCCTTGTAACCGTCGAAAAAATGCTCGCAGTCGAGCATGACTTCGCGGCCGGCGGCTTTCGCAGCCTTCACGCTGTCGCGGATCGAGGCCAGATTTTCCTCGTTGGTGGTCTCGAGCGCAACCCGCACCTGATAGGCAGATGATTTCGCGACAAAACAGATCGCGTCGGCCTTGGCTTCCAGCAGCGCCGCCAGACCCGGGTCGTTCGAGGCCGAACGGCCCGGACGCCGCGTCATGCCGAACGCGGTGAAGCTGGCGTGATCGAACTTCGGCTTGGTTGCAAAGAATTCGGTGTCGGTCGGATTGGCGCCGGGATAGCCGCCCTCGACATAGTCGATGCCGAGTTCGTCGAGCATCCCGGCGATCAGCTGCTTGTCATGCAGCGTGAAATCGACCCCGTTGGTCTGCGCCCCGTCGCGCAGCGTGGTGTCGAACAGATAGAGGCGTTCGCGGTTCATTTGGAAACTCCCGGCACCGCACCGTCCGCCAGCGTCTTCTGCATCGTGGTGTTGGCGAGCCATTCGCCATTGATCGTCACGGTGTTGCGCTGCTTGGCGACGTAGCCGCGCTTTGCGAAAAATTCCTGCGCGTTGTCGCTGGCGTCGACCGTGAGGCTCTTGGCGCCGCGGCCGCCGGCGAGTTTTTCCAGCGCCTCGCACAGCATCGACGCCACGCCCTGCCCGGCCGCGCCCGGGTGCACATAGAGCATGTCGATCTGATCGGCGCCCTTCAGCGCGGCAAAACCGACAGGCGACTTCTGTAGCGTGGCGACCAGCGTGAGTTCGCCCGCAAGACGCTTGCCGAATTGCTCTTCGTCATCGGCGGCGCTGGCCCATGCCTGCTGCTGCGCTTCGCTGTAGTCGTCGCCGGTCAATTCCTCGATGCTGGCGGCGAAGATCGCCGCCAGCACGGGCGTATCCTCCGCAAGAAACGGCCGCAAGGCGGGTTTGGGCAGCGCCTGTCCCATCACGCCCACCAGGCTCCGATCACTTTCAGCGCAAGCACCAACGCGCCCGCGATCAACAACCATTTGATCGCGATGTAATAGCGCCAGTGTTTTGGGAATGGCGTGTCGGGCTTGGTCATCGCGCGATCTCCCATGTGGTGCCTTCTTTGGAATCCTTGATGACGACGCCCATCGCCGCGAGTTCATCGCGGATGCGATCGGATTCCTTGAAGTCTTTTCGAGCGCGCGCAGCAGTGCGATCCGAAATCAAACCATCGATTTGCTTCGGGTCGACGCCACTCGCTTGCTGTTTTCGGCCTTTCCATTCCGCCACACTCTCGGACAGGAAGCCGAGAAACCGCAAGGAACCAGCAAACTCGCTGCGATCCCGTTCATTTCCGGAAGCCGCGCTATTCCGCAACCCGTGCAACGCGGCGATCATCTGCGGCGTGTTCAAATCGTCTGACAGCGCCTGGATAACGGCCTCGGAAGGCCGCTCGCCTTTGAGATCCGCAGCGATCCAATACCAGTCGTCGAGCGTCTTGGCGCTTTCCTCCAATCCCTTCAACGTCCAGTCCATCGGCGAGCGATAGTGCGCCTTCAACATATTCAGGCGCAGCACTTCGCCCGGCCAATCGGCCAGCAAGTCCCTGATCGTGACAACGTTGCCGAGGGACTTCGACATCTTCGTATCTTCGATCTGCAGGAATTCATTGTGCATCCAATAATTCGCCATGGCAGGCGTGCCATGCGCGCAGCGCGACTGCGCAAGCTCATTCTCGTGATGCGGAAAGATCAAGTCGATGCCACCGCCATGAATATCGAAGACGTCGCCGAGATAAGCAGTACTCATCGCCGAGCATTCGATGTGCCAGCCCGGACGTCCCCTGCCCCACGGGCTTTCCCATCCCGGCTCGTCGCCGGATGATTGCTTCCACAGCACGAAGTCGAGCGGACTCTTCTTGTGCGCATCGACGGCAACGCGCGCCCCGGGCCGCTGCTCGTCGAGCTTGCGGCCTGACAGCGCGCCATAGTCGGGCATCGACGCGGTATCGAACAAAACTTCGCCGCCGGCTTCATAGGCATGGCCGCGCGCGATCAATTGCTTGATCAGCGTCACCATGTCCGCCTTGCCGTCGGCGCGCGGCAGCACGAAATCGGTCGCGCGCGGTTCGAAGGTTGGCGGCAAAGAGCCCAGCGCCGCGACATCAGCATGGAACTGGTTGGCTGTCTTCTCCGTGACCTTGCGGATCGCCTCGTTCAACGGCAGGCCGGGGAAATCCCGCGCGGCGCGGTCGTTGATCTTGTCGTCGACGTCGGTGATGTTGCGGACATAGGTGACGTGATCGGCGCCGTAGAGGTGCCGCAGCAGCCGGAACAGCACGTCGAACACGATGACCGGGCGCGCGTTGCCGATATGGGCGAAGTCATAGACCGTCGGCCCGCAGACATACATGCGCACGTTGTCGGGATCGAGCGGCACGAAGGGCCGCTTTTCCCGGGTCAAAGTATCGTAGAGGCGTAAATCCATGGATATCCCGTCCCTTGCGGCCGGGCGTCCAGTGATCTCGTGTGAGAAAAGACGGCCTCAGCCAGCGAATCGCTAGCTCATAATCTCGCGGCAAATGCCACAAATGGTGAGGAACCCGTTCATGCCCGATACCATGGGCCACCCCGGGGGATGGCGTCAAGTGCCCTCAAAAAGCCGGTTTGGGGCCTGAAACGGCCCGGGCCGCCATGGTTAATCATTATTAACGTTTTGGGTTTATCGGATGAGGGCGGTCCTCTCATTCATCGGTGCATCATGCGATCCATGTCGGCGTTTTTGGCCTGTGCGCTCCTGCTCGCGGCATCGGCCGCATCGGCCGACAGCCGCGTTTTCATCATCGCCAACCAGGCCGATGGTTATGGTATCGATCAGTGCCTCGCCAAGGGCGAGAGATGCGGCGCGCACGCCGCCCTTTCCTATTGCCAGTCACGGGATTTCGCCCAGGCCTCGTCCTACCGGCGCGTCGACCCCGGTGAAATAACCGGGTCGGTTCCCAAGACAACCGACAATTCCTGCAATCATGCCGGTTGCAACGAATACGTCGCCATTACCTGCCAGCGCTAGAGCCATCGGGCGCAGCAAGATCGAAGGCCCTCGCGCCACACCGGCGCCCCGGAAACGACGTGACGCTGCCCCGAGAAGCGGCTAAGGGAAGCCGCGTTGGCCGCGCCTCCCGGCTTTCACAGCCTTGCGCGGAATCGTTCGAATGGCCGGATATGCCTGAAACGCTGATTACCCCCCTCTCCCGATGGATCCTGGCCTGCGCCGCGCTCGTTGGCGTAAGCGCACTGAGCGTTGACGCCTTTGCACAAATGAACCCGGCGGCGCCGCCGCCGCAGGGAGCGCCGGTCAATCCGATGTGCCCGCGGCTGGAAGCGCAACTGGCGACCATCGATCGCGGTGGCGGCAGCGGGGACCCGGCGAAGGACGAGCAAATCCGCCGCTACCAGGACGCCGCCACCAAGCAGCAGGCCGAACTCGATCGCGTCACCTCGCAGGCCAAGCGCATGGGTTGCGACAGTTCCGGATTTTTCTCGCTGTTCTCTGGCCAATCGGCGCAATGCGGCCCGGTCAACAACCAGATTCAGCAGATGCGGGCCAATCTCGAGCAGATCACGACCAGCCTGGAGCGGCTGCGCGGCGGCTTCGGCGCCGATCGCGACAATCAGCGCCGCTCGGTTCTATTGGCGCTCGCTCAGAATAATTGCGGGCCGCAATACGCCAACACGGTGCGCGGCCCGGGCAATTTCCTGGAAAATCTGTTCGGCAACAACAATAACAATCCAGGCCCACCTCCCGGCGCCGATCTAGGCCCGCAATCCGGCACCTTCCGCACCGTCTGCGTCCGCAGCTGCGATGGCGGATATTTTCCGATCTCGTTCGCTACCGTGCCGGCCCGCTTCCCCGATGACGAAAGGACCTGCAAGAATCTCTGCCCGGCCGCAGAAGCTACCCTCTTCACCTATCGCAACCCCGGCGAAGACATAAACCAGGCGGTGTCGATCAACGGCCAGCCCTATTCGTCGTCCCCGAACGCGTTTCGCTACCGTCAGGAGTTCAATCCATCCTGTTCGTGCAAGGCGGCCGGACAGACATGGTCCGACGCCCTGAAGAGCATCGACGACAAAGCCGCCGCCGAACAGCAAGGCGACATCATCGTCACCGAAGAGAGCGCAAAGAAGATGTCGCGGCCGCCGCCGAAAGCCGCTCCGGCCGCTGCGACGAAGAAGGGTGCTGCGCCCGCGGGCGCGACGGCCAGCGCGCCGGCGCCGGACGCTCCGGCAGCCGCGGCGCCTTCAACCGACCCCGCATCGGAAAACAAGCCGATCCGCTCGGTGGGTCCGACGTTTATTCCGCCGCGTTAGCTCCTACTGACGTCCCTGCGAAAGCAGCGACCCATAGACATTGGCTTCGCTTAGGGCACGATGGCGGACGCCTTCTTTCGATAATTGACGCCAGTGGTTATGGGCCCTGCTTTCGCAGCGACGACAGCTGAGCTGTGATTCTACTCGTCAAATGCTTCCGCCGATCCGCGGGCCGCGCGCGATATCAGCTTCTCGTCCGGTTCCGGCAGCGTTTTCCCGACATCGCGAAACTTGTTGGTGATGGGGTAGCGGCGGTCGCGCCCGAAATTCCGCTGCGTCACCTTGACGCCAGGGGCTGCCTGCCGCCGCTTGTATTCGGCGATGTTGAGCAGGCGATCGATCCGCGCCACCACTTCACGGTCGAACCCGGCAGCGATGATCGACGCCAGCGGCTCCTCCCGCTCCACCAGCCGCTCCAGGATCGCATCGAGCATCTCGTAGGGCGGCAATGAATCCTGGTCGGTCTGGTTTTCGCGCAGCTCCGCGGTCGGCGGCCGCGTGATGATGTTTGCCGGAATTACTTCGCCCGATGGCCCGAGCGCACCGTCCGGCTTCCATGAATTGCGCAAGCTCGAGAGCCGGAACACTTCGGTCTTGTAGATATCCTTGATCGGATTGAAGCCGCCGTTCATGTCGCCATAGAGCGTGGCGTAGCCGACCGACATTTCCGACTTGTTGCCGGTGGTGACCACCATTGCGCCCGACTTGTTGGAGATCGCCATCAACAGCGTGCCGCGCGCGCGCGCCTGCAAATTCTCTTCGGTGATATCGCGCGGCAGGCCCGCAAACGTGGCCGACAGAATCTCCTCAAAACCGTTCACCGCCGGCGCGATCGGCAGCACCTCATACCGGATGCCGAGTCGGCTCGCGAGCTTTGCCGCATCATCGAGCGAGACCTGCGCGGTGAAACGGAATGGCAGCATCACGCCGCGGACACGCTCCGCGCCCAGCGCATCGACCGCGATCGCCGCGCACAGCGCGGAATCGATGCCGCCGGATATGCCCAGCAGCACGCCGGGAAATCGGTTTTTATTGACGTAATCGCGCAAGCCCAGCACGCAAGCCGCGTAGTCGCCCTTGTCGCCCTCGACGACAGGTGCAATCGGCCCCGTGCAGCGCCAGCCGGTCTCAGTTTTGCTCCAGCGCAACGTCGCGATGTTTTCCTGGAACGCCGGCAATTGCGACGCCACCGAAAGATCGGCATTGAGCGCGAACGACGCGCCGTCGAAGACAAGCTCGTCCTGTCCGCCGACCTGATTGAGATAGATAAGCGGAAGCCCGCTTTCGGTGACGCGTGCCACCGCGATCGACAGCCGCAAATCGCTCTTGTCGCGCGCGTAGGGCGAGCCGTTCGGCACCACCAGAATTTCCGCGCCGGTCTCCGCGAGACACTCGACGACATTTTCGTAGTCCTCGGACTCCTCCAACCAGATGTCCTCGCAAATCGGCACCCCGACCCGGATGCCGCGGATGGTCACCGGGCCGGCGGCGGGCCCGCGCGCGAACAGGCGCTTTTCATCGAACACGCCATAATTCGGCAGGTTGGCCTTGAAACGAATGGCGGCGATGCGCCCCTCGTCCAGCAAAACGCAGGCATTGTAGAGTTTGCCGTCCTCGACCCACGGACTGCCGATCAGGACAGCCGGGCCGCCGTCGGCGGTGTCGCGCGCAAGACCCTCGATGGCGGCGCGGCATGCCGATTGAAACGCCGGCTTCAGGACGAGGTCCTCCGGCGGATAGCCGGCAATGAACAATTCAGGTAAAACCATGAGATCGGCGCCGTCAGCCCGCGCCTGCGCACGCGCGGCGCGCGCCTTGGCAGCGTTATCAGCGACATCGCCGACCGTCGGGTTCAACTGGGCCAGCGTGATCGTAAACTGGTCGGCACGTTCGGTCATGGAGCGATGGTGCCCTGCGCAGGGGCAAACTGCAATTGCATGCTTTAGATCGCGCCTATGCGTTCGGCGATGGCGAACAGCCAGAACAAGCCGGCCATGACCAGCGCGACGCCGACGGCCGCCGAGCCCATATCCTTGACCTGCCCGATCTGCGGATCATGATCGGTTGTCAGGCGGTCGGCAAGCTTCTCGATCGCGGTGTTGAGCAATTCGACGACCAGCACCAGCACAACCGCGGCGATCAGCTCGACGCTACGCATCGTGGTCGCGCCGATCAGCCACGCCAGCGGAAGCGACAGCGCCAGCGCGGCGATCTCCTCGCGAACGGCCTGCTCCGAGCGGATAGCAAAGGCCAGGCCGTTACGCGTATTGATCGTGGCCCGCCAGAACCGCAGCAACTCAAAGTCCCGCCGCGACCGGCATCGGCTTGGCCTTGCCGCCGCGTTCCTGCTTGAGCAATTCGGCGATCAGGAAAGCCATGTCGATCGACTGCTCTGCGTTGAGGCGGGGATCGCAGACCGTGTGATAGCGATCGTTGAGATCCTCATCGGAGATGGCGCGCGCGCCGCCGATGCATTCGGTGACGTCCTGCCCGGTCATTTCCAGATGGACGCCGCCGGCATGGGTGCCCTCCGCCGCGTGGATGGTGAAGAACGACTTCACCTCCGACAATATCCGGTCGAAGGGGCGGGTCTTGTAGCCTGATGTCGAGGTGATGGTGTTGCCATGCATCGGATCGCACGACCAGACCACCACGCGGCCTTCGCGCTGCACGGCGCGGATCAATTGCGGCAGATGATCGCCGACCTTGTCCGATCCGAAGCGGTTGATCAGCGTCAGCCGTCCGGGTTCGTTGTCCGGATTGAGCACGTCGATCAGCCGCAGCAGCTCGTCCGGCTTGAGCGAGGGACCACACTTCAATCCGATCGGATTCTTGATGCCGCGGAAATACTCGACATGGCCGTGATCGAGCTGGCGGGTGCGGTCGCCGATCCAGATCATATGACCCGATGTCGCGTACCAGTCGCCGGTCGTGGAATCGACCCGCGTGAAAGCTTGCTCGTAGCCGAGCAGCAACGCTTCGTGGCTGGTGTAGAAATCGGTGGCGCGCAGTTCGGGGTGGCTTTCGAGGTCGAGCCCGCAGGCGCGCATGAAATTCAACGCATCGGAAATGCGATCCGCCAATTCCTTGTAACGTCGCGACTGCTGGGAATCCTTGAGAAAACCAAGCATCCACTGGTGCACGCTGCCGAGATTGGCGAAGCCCCCGGTCGCAAACGCCCGCAGCAGGTTTAGCGTCGCCGCCGACTGGCGGTACGCCATCAGCTGACGCTGCGGATCGGGGGTACGCGATTGCGCCGTGAACGCGATATCGTTGACGATATCGCCGCGGTAGCTCGGCAGCTCGACGCCGTCGATCTTTTCGGTCGCGGACGAGCGCGGTTTGGCAAACTGCCCGGCGATGCGGCCGACCTTTACTACCGGCACCGCACCGGCATAGGTCAGCACCACCGCCATCTGCAGCAGCACGCGGAAGAAGTCGCGAATATTGTTGGCGCCGTGCTCGGCAAAACTTTCGGCGCAGTCGCCGCCTTGCAGCAGGAAGGCCTCGCCTGCGGCTACACGCGCAAGCGCCTTTTTCAGGTTGCGGGCCTCACCTGCAAAAACCAGCGGCGGAAACGTGGCAAGCTGCGCCTCGACATCGGCCAGCGCCTTGGCGTCGGGATAATCGGGTAGTTGCAGCGCCGGCCTGGTGCGCCAGCTGTCGGGTGTCCACCGCTCGGACATGACGTTAACTCCTGAGCAAAAACCGCTACTTACCCGCCTTCGCTAAAGCTTCGGCGGACCAACACTGGAACGACCGGCGAAGCCTCGGCGTAGCCGGGTCGGAGGTAGCGGCGGGCCGGGTTATACACAGGCCGAACACGGACCGCCAGTTGGATTTCCGCACCCTTGGACAAACCCTTGCGGCAAAAGCCGAATTCGCATTTGCTGGCAGCGTCGCCAAAGCACGGGGAAAATCGCGGTGGCAGAGGCTGCGCTGGACGACGTCTTCATCGATGACATCACCTTCCCCGCAGC